>Ga0210399_10000622_pt1 | contig 28350 bp, 28 predicted proteins | sample IncBWC14MmetaG_FD_150865 | JGI IMG/M metagenome (GOLD analysis project Ga0210399, IMG submission 150865) | Forest soil microbial communities from Barre Woods Harvard Forest LTER site, Petersham, Massachusetts, United States - Inc-BW-C-14-M | ecosystem: Environmental > Terrestrial > Soil >... | reverse complement strand
TCGCTTACAGAAACGCCCCCCGCCACCTGGATGGATCCCAAGTAAATCGATACCAGCGATACGAGTTGGCGAAGACGGTCTTCATTGCCCGCATAGTGTATTTCTTCTCGTTCCCGGATACAACAGTTTTTTTTCCTCGTCGCGCCCCAGAACTTCGATCAGCCCTTAGAAAAAAAGTACCACAATGCGATAGCGCGTGAAACCCGAAGTCCCACTCGCGCGGCACGCGCCCACTGACACTTTGCCGAGGGGCCAGTTGCGAATTTGTTGTTCGAGTTCTTCCGGAAACTTGCTCAGGTCAGTGGCCTCAAATCGCATCATGGATTTTGCAGTGCCTGCAAGTCCAGCGCCTTTATCGCAAGTTTTCCGCGCGTCATCCGTTGCGTTCGCCAGCCGGAATCCCTTTGCGGTAAGCAAGGAAATCACCTTTTGCTCCTGCTCTTCGACACTCAATTCCGGAACGAGCTGTGAAAAATCCTGAACGGCGAAAAGGCCTCCCGGCCCGCGCACGGCCGCGATTCCGACGGAAGTGAGCCGCGGGTCCAATATATTTTTTCGGTGGCCGGGCGAATTCATCCAGCCGTTATGAATGATCTGGGGATCCGGACCGACGGCGATATTTTCTGCGATGACCGCGAAACGCGCGCCGGCTTCGGCGGCGCGGGTTTCCAAGTTGGATTCGTTGGGAAGCTGGTGCTCGAGCATATTCAGATTGAGCATGAGGAGAGCATGTTTGCGGGCGGCTTTGAATAGGTGGTCATCCCATTGGAGCGCGGAGAGGCTGTGGACGGTGCGGGCGCGATTGAGGGACTCGAAGAGCTGGCTTTCCGACTCGTTGCGCTGCAGTTGCCCGTTTGCAGGTGCAGAATAAAAATAGAACCAAGCGGCGGCCAGAAGAAATTTTGAATACCGCATGCCGAAGATCAGCCGCGGACGCGAACGGCGCTGAAGCTGAGAACCACGTGGCCGCCGGCAGTGGGACGGCCGAAGCTCAGCATGGGGCTAAAGCGGGAGAAGAGCAGCATCTGGTCGAGATGGCGGCGGAGATCGTCGCTGGTCGGCCCGGAGAGAATCTGGTAGTCGGTCATTTGGCCGTGCGAGTCGACGGTGACATCAATGAGCAGGCCGTGTGGCAAAGAGAGTTCGACGTCTTGCTGCTCGGGCGCCCACGATTGGGGATAGTCCGAAAGCGTAACGAGCTCGGCGGGGCGCATAAGATTAAGAGCCACGTCGTTTTGCACGGCGCGCACGGTGGTTCCCGGCACGATCATCTGGAGCACCAGAACGAAAACGAGGATGGCGGAGAAGAATCCGCCAGTGGCCGGAACGCTGAGCGGACGGAAAACGTTGTCGAGCAGAATTTCGGCGCGATCTTTGATGCGCCGCACGCGGCTTGGCCAATCTTGAGAATGTTGTGCTTGGGCGGCAGCGACCTTGATGCGGACAGCGAGATCGGCTGGAGGAATATTCTTGGGCACACGCGAAAGCATCACGCTCAGTTTGCGGAATTTCTCCAACTCTTCGCGGCAGACGTTGCACGCTACCAGGTGCTGACTGATCTGAACGCGCTCTTCGACGCGCGCTCCGCCGGTGACCGCATCATCGAGATAGCCCGCCAGTTTGGTTCGTACTGTGTTGCACTTCATTGGACACCCTTGCCCGTGGAACTTGCCCGCGGGGACTGCATTTCTGGTGATCGCAAAGCGGTCAACGATTCTGGTGATCGCAAAGCGGTCAACCCTTCCGAAGAACTTGTGACTCGCCTTGCGGCGGAAAATGCATCGCCGAAAGGCGATGGCTGAGACTCGGAAACATTGCCATGCGAAACCGTTTGCGCGCGCGCACCGTGATCTTTTTGCGCGCCCAGAAGCGGCTCAAGAATATCTTTGAGCGCGCGGCGGCCACGAAGGATGCGGGACTTAACAGTGCCGACGCTGCATTCCAAAACTTCAGAGACTTCCTCATAACTCAGGCCTTCGAGGTCGCGCAAAATTACCGCGCCGCGAAACACGTCGGGAATCTGCTGCAAAGCGCCGCGGACGGCCACTTGAATTTCCAAAGCGGCGAGCTGCTCGAAGGGAGTGGCGCAAAGATCTTCGATTTCGATGCGCGCTTGCCCTTCTTCCGGTTCGGCATCGATGGAAACGTTCTTTTGCAGATGGCGCTTGAACCACCGCTTGTGATTCAACGCTTCGCGGATGGCGATGCGGTAGAGCCAAGTTTTCAAAGAGCTGCCCTGGCGGAAAGTGCGAATGCCGCGGAAGGCTTTCAAGAAAACTTCCTGGCAGCCGTCGGCGGCATCGGAAGTGTCGCCAAGCATGCCGAGGATGAGGTTATAGACCGGCGCATGGTAGTGCGTGACGAGCCAGTCGAAGGCCGTCTCCGAGCCGGCTTGCAGCTCGTGGACAAGATCGGCTTCATCGCGGCCCCATGAAAGGGCACTAGCCCAATCGGACACTGCCGGCCTTTCCGACCCGACGTTTACCGGCATCCTTACCGGATGCAGTGCGGCGGGCCACCCTGCTGCGGTCCATGGTTAGAACGCTGGACCCAGGCACGACTTGCGATCAGGAACGTCGGTAGACAGTTCCCGATGTCCGCTCTCCCTACTGTTAGACACCGGGGGGAGCGGAGTTGTTTCCCGGGAGGGCAAAAGAAATCTCGCGCCTGTGCGGATTGTGGCACCAAAGTGCGTGTGCCGCAATGGGACTGGAGGTCGCCAGGTCTGAAATTCCAAGCATCCAGGCGTCGGTGGACCACCCTCTCGTTTTGTAAGTGTAGCATTTAAAGGACTTAGCCTGGCTATAAGTCTTTTGTTTGCAACACTTGCGCGGAGATCCATAAGTGTTGCAGCAAAAAGACTTAGACTAATACGCTTCGATAATCGGTGGACAGAGGTCAGTCGGGAGTTAGGACGGGCTCGGCTGTAGCCCCTGCACAAGGGAAGGTCTTCACAACACGGGTCTCCTGCGGCTACGTTCGGGACAACTAAAGACCCGCCTCTAGGACAGACTTCGGGCAGCCCTGAGATTAGGGCTTGGGGGTTTCCTTTGCCGGCGTTGCGGCGGGGGTTGCCGTCTTGTTATAGATGATCTTCTTGGTGCCGCCATCGCAAGTGCCTACGATTTTGCCTTCTGCGTCCTTGTCTTTCGCGACGATGTCCAGGGTGTAGCCCTTTACGCCTTTTGCGTCGAGCTTCTTCGAGATTTCGTCCTTCAGCTCTTCACAAGACTTTGGCCCTTGTGCGTGAGCGGGCTCGGAAACAAATAGTAGAACGCCAATTGCCGCCAGCAGTTTCATGGTGTGACCTCCGTGGTTGGGTTGCCGGATCACAACGGAGCATACCATCGGTTGAGCCCATCCAGCCGCCACCGCGCAACACCTTTACCCTAAAAGATACGGGCTCGAGATATTTTTTGACGGTTTATTTGGATGGAGATCAATAACGGGACTTTCACGGCGCCGTGGAGCCTGCACGAAGATACCATCAACCACCGCAGGTTTTGTGGCGAAGGAGAGTTTGACGTAAAGGGATTTGTGGCGGCCATCGAAAAGACGGGGTACACGGGCGCATGGGGCATTGAGGTTCTCTCGGCAGAACTACGGGCGAGGCCCTTGGAAGAAACGGTGACGCGGGCCCACCAGACGACGATTACGCAATCCCGCGAGTAACGTAATCCTGCTCCCTACTCCAAAGCGAATTTACTTTCGTGCTGGATTCGTTTCCGCCAAAGACTGATTGGCGCGGAAGATGACGTAGGCGCGGATGGCGGCCGCGTTATCGTGGGAAAGATCCTTGTCAAAAGCAACCATACCGGCTTGCTTCAGCTGGCCCTTCAGAACGATTTCAAACCATTGATCGTCGTCTAGTGTTCGGGAATAGCGGAGGTCGGGGAGAACGCCACCGCTGACAGCGACATCGCCGTGGCACGGCGAACAGATGCTCTGGAAGAGGGCTTCCCCTTTTCTTACGGTGGCGGCGGTGGCGGTGGATTTCGGCGGCTTCAGTTGTGGCGGTGTGAATGGAGGAAGCGGAGGAAGGCTGGCCTTGCTGTTTAGTTTGAAGGTGAGCAAGCGGCTGATATTTTGCGTCCTTCCCGAGGAGAGAGCAACTTCACCGGCGGCGAGAGGAAAGACGCCACCCCATCCGGCGAGGATGGCGACATATTGTTCGCCATTGACGGTGTACGTCATCGGAGCGGCGACCACGCCGCTTTGCGCGTCGGCGGACCAGAGCTTTTGACCGGTATCGGCGCGATAGGCTTCGAAATTTCCTTGCGCGGTGCCCTCGAAGACAAGATTTCCCGCGGTGGAAAGTACGCCGCCGTTAGCGGGGGTTGGGCGATCGACGCGCCAGATTTCTTTTTGCTGGACAGGATCCCACGCTGATAGATGGCCTTTGGTGGCGCTGAGGATGGCTTTCTTGATTTCGGGTTGCTGCGGCAGTCCGGCAGCCACGAAGTCGATGCCGACGTTAAAGCCGAGTGCTTTCTGCTGGAAATGTTCGTCGGATTTATAAAGGAATCCGGTGTCTTGAACGGGCAGGTAGACCAGTCTTGTGAGTGGGCTAAAAGACATGGAATGCCAAGTGTGGCCTCCGGGCGGACCGGGAGCAACCGGAGCGCCCTTTCCTCCCTCGTAGCGGGCTTGAGGATTTTCGATGGGCCGACCGGATTTCAAATCGATGCCGGTGGCCCAGGAAACGGCGGTGTAGGGCTTCGCGGAGAGGAGTTCGCCGGTGGCGCGATCGAGCACGTAAAAGAACCCATTCTTGGGAGCGTGAAGAAGGACTTTGCGCGGAGACCCATTGATTGTTAAGTCGGCGAGGATGAGGGACTCGGCGGAATCGAAATCCCAGGCATCGCCGGGAGTTTCCTGGTAGTGCCAGACGTATTCGCCGGTTTCAGCTTTCAGGGCGACGACGGAAGAGATGAAGAGATTGTCTCCGCCCTGGGGGCTGCGGGCGTGGCGGTCCCAAGGGGTGCCGTTGCCGACGCCAAAGTAGAGGAGATCGAGGTCGGGATCGTAGGATATGGAGTCCCAAACGGTTCCGCCTCCGCCCAATCTGCCTCGCTGCCCGTTCCAAGTTTTCGCAGCTTTCTCAAGGATGGGAGATTCGTAGGGTTGCGACGGATCACCGGGGACGGTGTAAAAGCGCCAGACTATTTTTCCGGACGCGGCATCGTAGGCGGAGAGGTAGCCGCGGACGCCGAATTCCGCTCCACCGTTGCCGATTAGAACTTGGCCTTTGACGACGCGCGGTGCGCCAGTGATGGTGTAAGGGTATTTCGGGTCTATCGTGAGAGTTTCCCAGATAGGTTTTCCGGAAGAGGCATTGAGAGCAATGAGACGGCCGTCCAGGGTACCGACCAAAACCTTGCCCCGCCAAACAGCGACGCCACGGTTGACAACGTCACAGCAAGCATTGACGGCCCATTCGGGAGGGACTTTGGGATCGTAGGACCACAGCTTTTCGCCTGTTGCTGCGTTCACCGCGAAGACTTTGCTCCAAGCGGTCGTGAAGTACATTACACCATCGACCACGATGGGAGTGGCTTCCTGGCCGCGACTGGTATCCAGATCTAGGTACCAGGCGAGAGCGAGCTGGCCAACGTCCTGATCGTTGATTTGCTTCAATGGGCTGAAGCGCTGCTCGCTGTAGGTGCGGCCGTAGCTCATCCAGTTACCGGGATCTGCGTCCGGATGGCTGAGTCGCGAGGCGTCCACGTTGCCGGCGGAAGCCGACTTTTGCGGGGAGGATGGGGTTCCCGAGTCCGAGCGACATCCCATTCCGTTCAGAAGCAGCGAAGTCATGACGAAGAACACGAGAAATTTCTGGGGCATGAACTCTCCCGGGACACGCAAAAAAAGAAAAAGTCGCGCCGAGCGATGCTTTCCTTTCTATCGGGGCAAATGCCGACTTTCGCACCGCGCAGCTAACTGGAAAGAGCTCGGTCGACGGAAAAAGCGCCGGCGCCTTTGATCATGATGGCCAGGGCAATGGCGATGGCCAGGAGGTGGTACTCGTAGCCTTCACCCCTCTGTGTGCCATACCAGTTGGCAAATAGACCGAAATGCCGATGGACCATGGCGATGGCCACCACCATATTGCAGGCGATGCCAAAGGCGGCGACCCGCCCGAGTAGTCCGAGGAGCAAGCCGATGCCGCCGAGGAATTCGGCACAGATAGCCAGGAATGCCAGCCAAGCGGGAATGTGCGCCTGCTGGGTGAAGAAGCCCATGGTGGCGGTAAAGCCGTAGCCGCCGAACCAGCCCAGAGTTTTCTGAGCACCATGGGCAAAAAAAACTACGCCGAGGACGAAGCGAAGAATAGTGATAGCAGGATCGCTGGTAGTGTTCACGAGTTTGCGGAACATGCGCGTGCCTCCTAATCTTTGGGAGAAAAATTGGCCTACGGAGAGGGAGATGTTACACCGATTTTGCCCGGCAGAGCACGCGGAAACGGCGCACTGGAAGCTCCGCGGGATCTTCGAGATCGAGCAAATCCTCAAAAGAGAGTTCTTCGAGGCCGGCGGCGATAAAGGCGGAGCGCTCGGCGCGGGCAAGCGGCCAGGGCATCTGGCCTTGGGGATCGGAGGGTTCGCGGCCACGGGCGACCGCGAGCAAAAGACCACCGGGACAGAGGAATCCGGCGATATTTTCAATTGCTCGGAGGCGAAGGGCGGCAGGCAGAACTTGGAGGGTGTTGGCCTCAGAGACAAAATGGAGGGCGCCTCTCCGTTCCCTCAGGAGCTTGGCGTGCGATTCATCGCGGCGGGTTTTGCGGGTGGTGCCGGTTTTACGGTGAAATCGGCCGTGCGGATGACCGTGTCGTCGGTGAGCAGATCGATAGCGGTGACTTCAATGGTGTACCGGCCGGGAACGAGAGAGGCCACCGGAATGAGACGTTCGATAGTGAGCTGCTCGCCGCCTTGATGAAGGCGATCGGGGGTTTCGACGGTCCGCCAAATTTCCTGATGGTCCTTGGTGATGCGATAGGCGACCGAGACGTTGGTCTTGTGGGAAGTCTCATCCAATTTCAGGTTGTAGAGCTGAAGGAAGATGCCCAGCGTGTCGGTGCTCGAAAACTCCTGGCTGAGGCGCGGGCGGACTTTGTAAGAGTTGAGAACGAATTGGCCAGCGCCGGTCTGACTGGTGGGGACCGTTTCGATCTGGTCAGCAAGGATTAGCGAACTTGCGTCAAGCTTGCCGTCCTCAAAGCGCGGGACACGCAGCACTGTGTTGAAGACGCCGAGATTGCCGCTCAAGGTGTCTTTGATGACCACATCGAGGCGGTAGAGGCCGGAACGAAGCGGGACGGCCTTTTGGTAGATGGATGAGAGGTTCAGCGACGATGGAAAGAGCGACTCAGGAAAATCGCACGAGACAACATCCTCGAAAGTCTGAACGACGACGCCACCGGGAGTGGTGATGCGTCCGTAGAGATTTAGGACTGCGGAATGCACGCCTTGCTTGGACTGGAAACTGAGTTCGCGATTGGAGACTTGCACGGTGATGGGGACGAGGACAGTGCTGCTGGTCACACGGAGAAAATCAGTACGATACTCCATGTGGATGTCGTTATGGACGACGCGAGCGCTGACCAGCTCTGCGAGACCCTTGAGATGCTCGGGCGAACGTTGCACGCGGAAGTAACGATCGAGAGCGTCGAACTCGTTCGGGCTTGCCGTCCTACCACCGATGGGCATCGGACAGGTGGTTCCGTTGCTGTTGGAAAAACGGCTGGCTTTGGTCGATTGGCCGATGATTTCCGACAGACTCGGGCCAGCGCCGGGAACGTGCGCCAACGCATCTTTTTCGCAGGGATCGTTGGTGATGTGGTATTCGCCCGAACCCGTAGGGTCGACGAACTCGATCTCAATGTTTTCGCCAATGCCTTGGAGATGACGATAGCGCCATAACTCCCAGGCATACGCAGAGGAGGAGCCTCCGCCTTGCTGCGGTGAGCGATCGTAGGTGCCACCGGTGGGATGAGACTCGATTTCATCGGCTGGGCCCCAGATGATGTAGATGTGCCCACGGTCCGTTTTTCGGCCGGGAATGCCGGAGGCAAAGTGTTCGTCGGCGTAGGCGAGGCGGCGGTAATGCTCTTCGCGAGCCAGGTTGATCAGTGCATCGGGGTCGGGATTGCGCGGGTCCCAGAAAGTATGTTCGATGAATTGTTCGCGTTCTTCCTGGGTGCCAAGCTCCAGGAAGGCGCGCCGCTCCTCAGGGGTGATGATGTCGGAGACTTCGTTCAGGAGCCAGTTGGAGTCATCGAGACTCAGTTCTTTCATTAGTTTCTTATCGCGTTTCTTGGCTTCTTTCAAGGTTTGCGGTTTTGCCGTGTTGTCCCGCGGCGCGAGCTGGTCTTGCGCGAAGGAAAGGAAAGGCCAAGCCAGGCTGGCGGAGGCGAAAAGCCGGAGGAAGCGGCGAACCCAACGATTCATGAGCACACCTCACTGGCGAACAGAGTTGGGGGAACGAAGCAAACCGGCTTCCACACCCCCATCGCGGAGCCCAGAGACAGCTCGTTACTCAGCTCTGAATCGTGGAGGGCGCGGGGGGTTGCCCGGTATTCAAAGTGGCTAGCAAACGGAGGCGGCGATAGCAGGGTTTCAAAGTGGTTAAGAGCTTTTTGGGACGCTCTGGGGCACGCTGGCCAAAACGTCGTATTATGAGGGAAGGGTTATCCAGCCGGAGGCAGCCATCGAATACCACGAGAAACGCCGTTCACCCAGATACTCGTTCATAGCCAGCGCCGAACTGATCGAACAGCGCGCCGATGTGCGCATCGCGTCGCGGGTGAGCGAACTGAGCCTGCATGGGTGCTATTTGGATATGATGAATCCCTTTCCTACCGGGACGATGGTGCTGGTGAAAATCGGAGCGGCGGATTTGTCCTTCGAGGCCAAGTCAAAGATCGTATATTCGCAGCCGAATATGGGCGCCGGCGTAGGGTTCCTGGAGGTTACGCCGGATTCGCAAGCGGTGCTGGAGCGCTGGCTGGATGGAGCGGAGAAGGATAATCAAAGGCAGTCAGGATAATAGGCTGTGCACCGGCCTACGTGGTGACCGCTGAGAACTGACCCGAGTATCGCCGCAATCGTAGTCAACAATCATGGAAAGCTGAGCCGCTGAAAACGCCCGCCACGAGAGCGGGGGAATGTAGACGTGTGTCCCCTTCTAAGCGTATGCGTACCGGGCAAACTCAAATGGCGTTATGCTTCAGCTCGGACATAAGGTAATCGCAGGAGCGCACGCAAAGCGCCATGATGGTGAGCGTGGGATTCTGGCAGGGGTTTGAGGTGAAACCGGAAGCATCCATGACAAAGAGATTTTTGATGTCGTGGGTTTGCTGGAATTGATTGAGGACGGATGTTTTCGGGTCGGCGCCCATGCGGGCGATGCCGGCTTCATGGAGCGCCCATCGCGGAGCGGACGGATGGGCGTAGGTGCGGATATTTTTTGCGCCGGCGGCTTCCAGCATTTCTCCGGCGGAGTCGCCCATGTCTTGAATCATGGCGCGTTCGTTTTCGCCATCCGACATGTGGATTTTCAGGACGGGAATTCCGTAAACGTCTTTCACATTGCGATCGAGCTCGACGAAATTGTCCCAGCGAGGAAGAACTTCGCCGAAGCCAGTGATGTGGATACGGTTGCGGGGCTCGAGTAAAGCTTTTTTATAGGCTTCGCCGAAGCCAGGCGCGTTCCAGCTGAATTCAGTGGAGGACTCGCCCTCGTAGCCGAAGCCGCGGAGGAATTTTTTGTACGGGGACGCATTGGGCAGATTGCGAAAGCGGGCGATGTAGATACCGAGCGGCTTGACGGGTGCACCGAGAGAAGCTTTGGTTCCGAAGGCGGGAAATTCGCCGCTGCCGCCTCCGCTGCGGACGTGCGCGGTGAGGTAGTGGCCGAGGACGCCACTGGAATTGGCTAGGCCGTTCGAATATTGCGAGGTGGCGGAGTTCAGAAGGACGCGGACGGATTCCTGCGATTGCGCGCAGAGAATGACGGTGCGAGCGTAGATTTCTCCTGCCTGGCGCGCGTTGCGGTCGATGTACAGAATGCCGCGCGCGCGGTTGCGTTCCGGGTCCATAAGGACTTTGTAGGCCATGGCGTTCGAAATAAGTGCGCAGTTGCCCGTGGCGAGGGCGTCGGCGACGGTGGTGAAGGCGGAGTTGAAATAGGAGTGCGTCATGCAACCACGTTCACAAGGGCCACAATAATGGCAGGGGCCGCGGCCGTTGAGTGGCTTGGTTAGATTGGCGCTGCGCGTGGGCATGACCGTGCGGCCGAGCTTTTCCTTTACGCGATTGCGGAAGAGAGTCTCTTGGCAGGTGAGCGGCACCGGCGGCTGAAACTGGCCATCGGGGAGATGCTCCAAGCCTTCGGAGCTGCCGGTTATGCCGACATATTTTTCGACCATATCGTAGTAGGGGTCGAGGTCTTTGTAGCCGAGAGGCCAGTTCTCGCCATAGCCGTCGCGGGAAGCAGCCTTGAAATCCCAATCGCTGAAGCGCAGGCTGACGCGGCCCCAGACGTTGGTGCGGCCGCCGGTCATGCGTAAACGGCCCATCCAGTTAAAAGGCTTGTCGGCGGGCGTTGTGTAGGGCTCTTCGAGATCGTTGACGAACCAATCGTAGGTATATTCATTGCAGACGTCGAATTTGACTTGGATGGGCCTGGTCTTGCGAATCAGTTCCTGAGCCTTGTTGCGATACTTGAGCTCGAATTCGGGCTTATGCTCGGTGAAATTCTTGTCGGACTGCGGGCGGCCCGCTTCGAGGAGCGCCACCTTCAGGCCGGCTTCCGCGAGGCGTTTGCAGGCCCAGCCGCCGGAAGCGCCGGAACCGACTACAATGGCGTCAAAAGAATGATTGTTCTGTGAGGGCATAGGTTGAAAGTCCGAAGCGAATGCTAGCAACTGTGCGAGGGCGGGTCAATCGAGCAACAAAGAAGGATTTGTCTTGTTCTTGTGAGGGGCTTGGGCCGAGTGATACCATCGCCGCAGAAATTGAGGCGGTGGAAGGTTGGTAATGGGTAGAGAAAGCGCGCTGCCGGTGATCCAGGAACCGGCAGCGGCGAGTGGGCAACTCACGCGGCGGGAAATGGTCGAACGACTGCTCGCGGGTATGGCCGCGGGGGCGGCCTGGCCGCTATTGGCGGCTTCGCATCCGATTTATGAAATGTTGAGAAGTGATGCGCTGCTCGAGAAAGCTGAAAAACTAGGAGCTGCGGATTGGAAACCTGTTTTCCTCGACGCGGAGCAAGATGAGGATTTGAACGCGATTGCGGAAGCCATTGTGCCCGGTTCGACGAAGGCGCGAGTGAACCGATTTCTTGACTTGCTGCTGAGCGTGGATACTGACATTCACAAGAAAGAGTTTGTGGCAGCCCTCGCAGCGTTTGGGGCGGAGTCCCAGAAGCGGTTCGGAAAACGATTTCCTTCCCTCGATGGCCCCCAGCAGAATATGCTGCTGACGGACGCAGCAACGGCTCCTGCTAAGGAAGATGCAGCCGGCGGCGCCGGGAAAGAAAATTCTGGCCTCAACAAGCATTTTGGAAACTTGAAAGGGTGGGTCGGCGGAGCGTATTACTCGTCAGAAACGGGAATGAGAGAGCTGGGCTGGACCGACGATCGCGTGTTTAGAAGTTTTCCGGGATGCGAGCATCCGGAAGGACATCACTGAGAGGGATGTCATGAGCGAATCTACGAGCCGCAGAGAATTTCTTCGAGCTGCAACGGTGGCGAGCGCGGGCCTCGCGCTTTCGCATCGGCTGCTGGGGGCATCGAATAAATCGGTGCTGGTGTTCACGAAATCGTCAGGATTCGAACATGCCGTAGTGAAACGAGTCGACGGGAAGCCGAGCATCATGGAGGACGTGGTCACCGAGTTGGGGAACAAGCATGGATTCAAAGTGGAAGTGACCAAGGATGGGCGCATTTTCGATGAAAAAAAAGTTCATTCCTTCGCCGCCGTTATCTTTTTTACTACCGGCGACCTGACCACTTTGGGGACGGATGGCAAGCCCCCGATGTCAGCCAAGGGGAAGCAGGCATTGCTGGAGGCGATAAATGGTGGAATGGGATTTGTTGGCGTGCACGCGGCGAGCGACACGTTCCATACACCGCCAGATTCGCCGGATCTTTCGAATCGATACATCGCGCATGGAGAGCAGCAGGATCCCTACCTGAAAATGCTCGGCGGGGAATTCATCATTCATGGGCGGGAGCCGCGGCTGCAGGATGCAAACTTGATTGTGAACGATGCGAAATTTCCGGGGCTGGAAGGTGTGAAGTCGCCGGTGAGTTTCGATGAAGAATGGTACTCACTGAAAGATTTCACGCCCGATCTTCATGTGATCCTGACGCTGGACACGCAAGGCATGAAGGGAGAATGCTACCAGCGGGCGCCGTATCCGGTCACCTGGGCACGCATGCACGGGACGGGCCGCGTTTTCTTCACTGCCATGGGCGACCGGCCGGAGAATTGGAAGAATGAGTTTTTCTTGAATGTGCTCGGCGGTGGAATCCGTTGGGCAATTGGGGATGCCAGCGCACAAGTGGATGTTAACCTGAAGCAGGCCGCGCCTGGCTACGCCGAAATTCCGCCAAAATTTCCTGCAGCAAAGTGACAATTTCCCAGACTCTCGCAGTCACGCGGGGCCGATGGCTGAAGCCTCGAACGATCACATGGGGATCGGCTGGTTGATCCGTGGCTGCAAGTACCAGCAGGGTGAATAACCCATGTGTGGGAAGAGCGAGTGGACGCAGGTGACGGTCTGCTCGGAATTCTGGGCATCCACTTCGAATTCGGTCTTGCCGTTCTTTTCGGGGATGGCGAGGACGCGCAGAGACTTGATCGATTCGAACGGGTCGGCGGGCTTGGGGTGGAGCATGCGAACGCGAACGTACAGGTAGTCACCGCCATAGAGAAGGACGAGAACCACGAGGAAACTGATGAGGACTCGTTTCGCGAGAATGGCTGCGGGAGTCAAGACTGAATTGGTGGAGCTGACGGGTATGCTACATTCGTAAGCGTCGTTGGAACATCGGCAAACTCGAAGCCGGAGAGTTCTGCGGTGCAAGTCGACATTGCGTTCATAACCGTCAACTATAACACTCTGGCGTACGTGAGTCAGTTGACCAACTTCTTTAGCAGCATAGATGCGCCGTTTACGTTTACCTTCGCTGTGGTGGACAATGACTCCGGGGACGGATCCCAAGAATTCCTGAAATCTCACCCGGAAATTAACTATCTGCAAACCGGCGGAAATATCGGTTACGGGCGTGCCATCAACCGAGGGGTGGCTGCCACTGCCAGCAAGTATGTCTGCGTGACAAATACGGATGTTATCCTCAACCGTGAGGCGTTGATCCAGCTTTGGCGCTTTATGGAAGGACGACAGGATGCCGGAGTCTGCGCTCCACGGATCACCTATGAGGATGGGCGCAACCAGGGAATGGTATTCAAACCTTCTCTCTTTTCACATTATGCCAACTGGTTTGCCAAGGCTCTGGCAAGATATTCGAAGCTGAAAATAGAGAAAGCAACCGCGCCCCTGAGGATCGATGGTGTGATGGGCGCGTTTTTCCTGATACGGCGATCCGTCATACCGCCGCCGGCGCTCTTTGACGAGGATTTTTTCTTTTTTTACGAGGATACGGCGCTTGCACACACCTTAAAGAATCGAGCAGTACCATGCTTTATCATTCCCTGCGCAACCATTATCCATGTAGGCGGAAAATCAAGGTCAGCGAGTTCCGTTTCGTACTTCTATGACAGCAAATATCTTTACCTGAAAAAGTTCTACGGGCCGCTTCACGCCAACGCCGTTTATTTCCTGGATCGCGCACGCATACTCCGTAAATGGTTATTATATTCGTTGTTTTCGCTGGTGACCGCTTCCGAGCGCATCAAGTCCAAGCGCCGCTACTACGAGATAGCTTGGCATACTGCTCGTTTAGGATGAAAGGGCTGACGAAGCGGGCGGGAGCGATCGCTTCGATGGCTCCCCATTGGAAGGCCAGAGAAAACAGCAAAGGTGGCAGCAGTGCGCGGTAACAGTCGGCGGTTTTCTCGGATAACTTATTTGAAATCTTCAAATGGTGGAGCCCATGGGATTGTGTCTCGGCCCTTGAAGAAAACCGAAGAAAAACCGCTAAATTCCAGCATTGTCGCGATTAGGCAAGGCCATCGCTCTATTGCCCCGCGATTTCCGGCTTGTGGAATAAGGTCAGCCCGGTCGTCCCATCAGGCGCTCGGTGCTATTCCTTTAAGCCATCTGCCAGAGCCGAGACCGTAGCAAGCGCCGTCTTAAAATCAGGGGATTCGCCGTAAACCATGTCTCGCAAAAATGCCGCATAGTGGCCGGCAAAGCGATCATCGGTCGCAAGCCCACCAACCACCCGCAAAGTTTCGGCAACCGGATTTTCACGGTATGCGGGAAATTGATGACCGTAGGCCTCGACATCGGCGCGTATGATCTCCCTGGCCAATGCGATGACCTCTGCCGGATCGTAATGCGATCTGACTACGTGCAGGTCATACACATGACGCACGAGGGTTTTGTCGCGCGGGCCACCGGCGTCGGCAAGTTCGGCGCCCGCGCGCCTAGTCAGCGCTACAAACTTCTCCGCAATCGTCTCGACCAGTGCCACGCAAGGAAGCGACAGTACTTCTGGGGGCTGCTTAAATGCCTCCGCCAAAAAAGAAATGACGCTCCGTTCGACGGATGGTAGACGCAGCGGCCAAACGGCTGTCTCGATTTTAATCTCCGGTCGCAACGCTCCCTCACCAGTCACAAGCGGCGTATAGGGCAAGCGATATATCGTATAGCGGCTCGCGTTGCCAGAATCGCGGTGGGCGGCATTCTCCGGATCAAACTGAAACCCGGCATGCAACAGGGCTCCGGTGACGATGTCGCGCAATTTGCGCAGCTCCGGACGTGAGGGGGGCTCGTCCGATACGATCTTCAAGTCGATGTCCTCCGACATGCGCCGGATAAGTCGGTGGGCCCGGCTCAAAGCGGTGCCGCCGCTGAACACCAGACGAAACGGCTTCACGTCAGCGGTGTTGATCGCCGCAAGCGCCGTCACGATATACCAGTCCTTCTCGACCAGGACCGGACTTGGCAGATCGAATTGCTTCTGAACTTCGAGCAGATCCTGAAGAGACGGTTTATCGCGCAAGCACCAGCTCCTGATTGCCGTCGCGGAGGCGGCGCGAAAATCTCCCCTTTACCCGCACAACCGGATTGAGCGGGATCTGTGTTGAACGTCCTTCGTTGTAGTCGCGTTCAGCTTCGGAAGGCTCCCATGTCACGCCAAGCTTGGTAAGAGCTTGGCGTGCCGCGCCTAGAAATCCGCTTTGGCTGTAAAGGATTGGGTCGCCGGAAAGACGCGAGACAACTGCGCGGCCATAGACCCCGTAGCCGAGGCGCACGAGACGTTTTTCACGCACGAGAATACGCAGTGCGCGCAGAACCTGATCCTCGCCGCCGAGATCCCGGAACTCCCGCGTCAGGAATACGTCTTCGCCGCGCTTCCGAGAGATCCGACTCTCAATCCTCTCGCGCAATGTCTTTGGCCTAAGCATGAAAGGCTCCTTACAAAAACCCGACACTCAGTATATACAAAAACCCGACATCAATCAAGGCTTAAATCATTGTCTTTCAAGTGCTTGATAAGGCTCAAATAAATGGACCGAAGCACTCTTTTTCCCTGGGCAGCTTCGACCGGAGAGTGGTGGTTCTCCGCAATCTCGCCACCGAGGAGGGAGTCTTCTCGTTTCGAGGCTATACGCTTCGCGGTAACAAAGTCGATGCCTTCGAGGAGCGGCTCCCAGCTGCGGTGGCCCGCTTCGTATAGTCTCAGGGCAAATTTGGTTCCCCGAATGTAGATTCCTTGGGGAACGCAGTATTCATACTTACCATTGGGCAAACGGTGGTACAGGGAAACCGACTTAACTGGCTCCATTTGGCTCTCCTATTGAGCCAAATACTGAGTTTTTAGGATTATCTGGAATGGTCCGGTCGCAAAGGCTTTGCTACCCGGCGTAAAGCCCGCTCAATAGTGGTGGAGCCGATGGGATTCGAACCCACGACCTCCTCGATGCCATCGAGGCGCGCTCCCAACTGCGCCACGGCCCCACCGGGGTAAACATGCCAATAGATTTTACCTCACTGGAATGGCTGCGTCCATCTCCGCCCGTAACTTGACATTACTTTGAGAAATGCTAATCCCTAGATGGAATTACGAAAGCACGCCTAGGAGAGAGAGAAAGGCATTGTGTGCACGGGTGAGAGAACGACCACGAAGGGTGACAGCGCCTATGGTGCGAAAGGCTTGCTCGTCGGCGATGCGGATGTAGCAGCATTGAGATTTTCTCTCGATGGCCATTTCGGGAACAATGGAAACACCCATGCCTGCGCTGACCATGCTAAGGAGACTGCTGAATTGGCCGCTTTCAAAAACGATTTGCGGATCGAGACGCGCGCGGTCACAAGCGGCAACAGCGGTGTCGCGAAAACAGTGGCCGTCGCGCAGGAGCAGGAACGGTTCAGCTCGGAGATCTTTGAGGGAAAGCGAGCGATGCGTTTTGAGTTTGTGTTTTTTGGGCAGCGCGGCAAAGAGCCGCTCGGTCAATAGAGGAAACGCATTGAACTCGTGGCCGCGGATGGGAAGGGCCAGGATGGCGACATCAATGGTGCCAGCCCGGAGTCGGTCCAGAAGGACGGGCGTTATTTCTTCGACGACGGTGAGCCGAACCTGAGGAAATTTTCGCGAGAAAGCAGTTAAGCGCGGCGGAAGGAAGTAAGGGGCTACTGTGGGAATCACGCCAACCGTGATGGGACCGCCGACGAACTCTTTGCCCTCGACGACGTCGCCTTTGGCGGCTTCCAATTCGCGCAGGACGGCGCGGGCGCGTGGGAGAAACGTCTTGCCGAGTTCGGTAAGCCGCACGGAGCGGCCGAGGCGGTCGAAGAGGCGAGCGCCGAGCTCGCCTTCCAGCTTGAGTATCTGTTGGGAAAGCGAAGGCTGAGAGATGTGTGATTGTTCCGCGGCGCGGCTGAACGAGCTGGTTTCGGCCACGGCGCAAAAGTAACGAAGCTGGTGAATTTCCATAGGCTATGCCTATCCATCGTATCCGAACTATATATTGGAAGTATAGGCCGCGTCCTTCTACCCTTCGGGTGAGATCGCACGGACCTCGTTAAGCGTGGCCGCTGCAATCGAACTGAGGAGGATCCATGCCGGAAGAAAAAAGGAAAATCATGACCACCGATGCGGGCCGTCCCGTCGGCGACAACCAGAATTCGCTGACCGTCGGGCCGCGGGGGCCGGTGGTCTTCGAAGACTTTCTACTCTTTGAAAAGATGGCGCACTTTAACCGGGAAAGAATCCCGGAGCGCGTGGTGCACGCCAAGGGCTCGGGCGCGCACGGCCATTTCGTGTGCACGAGCGCTGAGATCACAAAATACACGACCGCAAAACTATTCAACGCCGTCGGCAAGAAGACGCCGACTTTCCTTCGGTTCTCGACCGTGGGCGGTGAAAAGGGTTCGGCAGACACGGCGCGCGATCCGCGCGGGTTTGCGCTGAAATTTTACACCGAAGAGGGCAACTGGGATATGACCGGAAACAACACACCCGTTTTCTTTATTCGCGATCCGTTGAAGTTCGGCGATTTCATCCACACCCAAAAGCGCGATCCGGAGACCAACCTGAAGTCTCCCACGATGATGTGGGATTTCTGGTCGCTCTCGCCGGAATCGCTGCACCAGGTGACGATTCTCTTCTCCGACCGGGGGACTCCGGACGGCTACCGGCACATGAACGGCTATAGCAGCCACACCTTCAGCCTGATCAATGCGAAAAACGAACTGTTTTACGTAAAATGGCACTTCAAGACCAAGCAAGGGATCAGGAATTTCTTCCGCGAGCAAGCGGGCGCGCTCGAAGGAACTGATCCGGACTATTCGCAGCGGGATCTTTTCCACGCCATCAAGACAGGCAACTTCCCGAAATGGCGCGTGTGCGTGCAGATCATGCCGGAGAAAAATGCGGAGACCTACCACCTTAACCCATTCGACCTGACGAAGGTGTGGCCGCACCAGGACTATCCCCTCGTCGAAGTGGGTGAACTGGAATTGAACCGCAATCCCGAGAACTATTTCGCGGAAGTAGAACAAGCGGCGTTCGAACCGCGCAACGTCGTGCCGGGCATGGGCTTTTCGCCGGACAAAATGTTGCAGGCGCGATTGATCTCGTATCCCGACGCGCACCGCTACCGGCTGGGCGTCAACTACGACTCCCTACCGGTGAACAAACCGCAGTGCCCGTACCACACCTACAACAAAGACGGCGCGATGCGCTTCGATGGAAACGGCGGATCAGCGGTGAATTACGAACCGAACAGCTTCGGTGGGCCGACACAGGACCGTTCGTACGTCGAACGGCCGCACGCCGTCAGCGGGACCGTGGCCCGGCACGATCACCGCTCCGACAGCGACTATTACACGCAGCCGGGCAATCTCTTCCGCTTGATGCCCGCCGACGCGAAGCAGCGGCTCATTGACAACATCGTCTCGAGCCTCGGCAATGGCGTTCCACAGCGCATCCAGGAACTGCAGATCCAGCACTTTTACAAAGCCGATCCAGCCTACGGAACGGGGGTGGCAAAGGGGCTGGGGCTGAATATCGAATCGGTTACCGCAAAGGCGAAGCAAGCGGTGGCGGCGGACTGATCCAGTTGTGAGGGGTGCCCGCCGTGGCGGGCGCCCTTCGCCTTTCACCAGTTTGTGGCAAAAAGTTTCAGCGCAGCGCGGGCGCCGCACTTCTGGTATCTGTCGTAAGCCTGGGCGGCGCGGCGCCGAATGGATTCATCGTCTTCATGGGCGATCCAGCCAGTCAGAGCTGCCCTCAAAGTATAGGCTTCCGGGGCCATCAGCCCGGTAGTCCAGAGCAAGGGTTCGGCGCCGGTTTGCCGGATGTAGGGGCTGAAGAAAGCTTTGCTGGCACAGGCTAGGATGATGGTACGGCGAGGTTTGTTTCCCCTGGCTCCAGCAATCCGTGGAATCTGAAAATCCATGAACGCATCATGGCCGACGTAGGCGAGTAAATCTGCTGCACCCCCAGCGGCGATCGAAATGTCAGATGAATTCACTTTTGCGCGGATAGTTTCTGATGCTATGCCGGCAGCGGCGGCGAGGAAGTCGGTGACCGCCAACTTGATCTCGCTGCCTTGATACGCGTCAACAACAAGAAAAACATCTTCGTTGCGGTTCTTGAACACGCAGCGCTCCAGAATCGCGTCCTTGGGGCCCCGGCCGCAGGAAAGCAATTGCCACTCCTCGCTGGACTTGAAAAACGTTTTTACGCCGTAGGCGGCGCCCCAATACAAATTGCGCTGCGGGTCGCTTCCATTTCCAAGCAGGGGCGGAACCGGAATGATGCTTTGATGCTGATTGTCGGCCAAGGCGACAAATACGTGGACAACTCTAGGGGAGGTTTCCGCGGCACTCACAATTGTCAGCACGAGAAGGAATACCGCGAAACCGATGAACCTTGGCCGGCTTGTTTTGGGAAGCATGGTTGCTCCTGCGATTCTAACTCCTGTAAACAGGTTGTCTCGACGGAATGTTCGTCTAGAATACATGCCTATGACTAAACTCACTTTTCTGGGCGCGGCAGGCAGCGTTACGGGTTCGAAATATCTGGTGGAAGCGGCGGGCAAGCGGCTGCTGGTGGACTGCGGAATTTTTCAGGGCTCGCAGGAACTGCAGGACCGCAACTACAAGCCTCTGCCGGTTGATCCGAAGACGATCGACTATCTTGTTCTCACCCACGCGCACTTGGACCATACCGGATGGCTGCCGGTAGTGGTGAAATCTGGTTATCGCGGGCCGATCTTTGCCAATCCCGCCACGATTGAACTGACGACCATCCTGCTAAAGGACTCCGCTCATCTGCAGCAAGAGGACACGTTGCACGCGCGGATACACAAGGACAGCCGGCACGCCAACCCGGAGCCGCTTTACACTCCGGAAGATGTTGATCCCACGTTGAAGCTGATCAAGAGCATGCCGCGCAGCGGCAGTTTTGACATTAGCCCGGAATTTCGCGTGACGTCTTATGACGCGGGGCACATCCTTGGCTCCTCAAGCCTGGAATTGGCCATCACCGAGGGCGGCAGAAAGACCGTCATAGTGTTTTCCGGCGATATCGGGCGATACGATCAGGCCATTTTGAAAGATCCGACCACTCCGCCGTCGAATGCGGATGTGCTGATTTGCGAATCGACTTACGGTGATCGCGAGCATCCGGAAGGCGACCCTGCGGAATTGCTCGCGCAGATCGTAAACCGCGTGGCAAAACGCGGCGGGTCGATTGTGATTCCGTCCTTCGCCATCGGGCGGACGCAGACGTTCATGTACTACCTGCGGCAACTGGAGGACCAGCAGCGAATTCCGCGATTGCCCGTGTATGTGGACAGCCCGATGGCCCTGAGCGCGACGGATTTGTACTTGAAACACAAGGAGGACCACGACCTTGAGTATGTTCGAGAGGAAGGAATCGACGGCAAGGGCGATCCTCTGAATGTGCATGAATTCCATCTAACCCGGTCGGTAGAAGAATCCAAGGCGATCAACGATGTCAAGAAGCCTTGTATCATCATTTCGGCAAGCGGGATGGTGAGCGGTGGGCGGGTGTTGCATCACCTCGCGCAGCGCCTGCCCGATCCGCGCAATGCGGTTATCCTGGCAGGATTCCAGGCCGAGGGCACGCGCGGGAGGGCATTGCAGGAGGGCGCGAAGTCGTTGAAACTCTACGGACAGGACGTGCCGGTTGGCGCGGAGATCGTGGAAATGGGACAATTCTCCGCCCATGCGGGGAAAAGTGAGTTGTTGCGCTGGCTGACAGCGCTGCCGGCGGCTCCCAAGCAGACCTATCTGACCCATGGAGAGCCGGCGGCGGCTCAGGCACTGCAGGCGGCCATTTCGCAAAAGTTTCAATGGAAGGCGGCCGTAGCGCGGTACCTGGATACGGTAGCTGTGGGTGAATAGGGCGGTGACTGGTCACAAATTATTTTGATGCGGTCAGGAAACTATTTAGCGCATCACCTCGTCTATATAGGCAAGACCACTCGCGGGGTAGGGGGCTAACCACCACAGGGCAACCGACCGTCAGTTCCCTACCCCTAAAAAGTCGAGTAGGCGTTGATATTGCCTAATTTATCTAGAATTTAGAAGCAAAACTCAATCCTGAGCACGCTTGGATTTTGCTGTGTTCTTCAAGGGCCCCGCGCCTCCGAATCACTTTGTCGCGAGCGCGATTCTCGTCGTGGGAGTCTCTCGGGACATTGGCGGGATCTCCTCGAGTTCCAGGCCGGCGACAAACATCGGTGTCGGCGCTACCCTGCCCCAGCGAAATAACTGCCAGCGAGCACGAATAAACTTGGTCTCCGGACGCAGAGAGAGATCGAGGATCATCTTGGTAGTGCCACGGTAGAATTGTTGCGGCAGCATGAGGAGCGGCTTCTTCGTCCAGGTCTCGCCGTCAGCGGAACCCCAAATTGACACATCCAGCGATTCCTGTTCAAGCTGGTCGGTAACGGCAAGGCGGCAAAGAAACGTGCGCGTCGGGCTTTCTGAGATGTCGAACGCCGTGCCGTCGCCATTGGCTTCCATGCGCGTATCGTGTGGGATGAGATTTAGCTTGGTGGGCATGGTGGATTCCCGGCTGCGAATTCTAGCACAAGGTGACCAATGCAATGGGTAGGGAAAAACGCTTTGCACTGCCGCAACCGTTTTCAGGCCGTCGGAGCACGACTGACCTCTACGGAGCCGGTTCAGGTGGTTGAGGCAAATCCGGAATGCTCGCTAGCAAAGATGGATCGAGCAGTTTCAGTTTGAGTTGATCGGATAAGAAGGCAATGCGGTCGCGGCGAGCTTCGGCGTTTAGCGCGTGCGGGGCATCGTAGAGTTTGAACTGCTTGGGTTCGCTGACAACCGCAGCATACTGGCGTGCGCGCTCCGCCGTCAGGAATTTTTCCTGCTTCGCAAATTGCAGGAGTACGATGGCCGGAGCTGCATGTGAGACGAATTTGCCGGGATCGGTCCAAGCATACTTGGCGGTGAACGCGTCCACTTTTTCCGGGCCAAGCTTCTGTCGGAATTGTTGGAATTCCTCGGTCTTCATGTCCAGCTCATCCGAAAGTGCCCCGGCCATCAGCACAAACGCCTTGAAGCGCTTGTCTAGACCACTGAGAAAACCGCCCACCGTGGCGTCGTAACTATGGCCGACGTAGGCCAAGCGGCTTGGATCGACATCCTTGCGCGCGAGCAGCAGATCCGCGCCGCGACGCATGTCCACGACGGCTTGCACAAGCTCCTTCACCTGCTGATCGCTCAATGGATCTTTGTTCTGCACGTGATCAGCACGCGCACCTGGCCCCGTCGGGAGCAGGGAAACCACGCCGGCATGAGCCAGAGCGACCGCCTCGTCCAGAAACTCCTTGCGGTTGAAGAATTCAGAATTCTGCCAGTACCAATGTCCCCAAAGGACTGCGGCAAAAGGTCGCGTCCCCTCTGGAACCACGAGGTATGCCGGCACCCGGCCGCCCTTCGGACTCGCATACGAGATGTCGTGGATGGCGACGTTTCCGCGCTGTTCCACACCGGCTTCCTGAATATCCAGCGGCGCCTTGGGATCGTAATCAAAGGCTTCAGAAGGGACGGCGTCCGGCGCGAGCAAGGACGTTGCACAGAGGAAAAGCATGGCTGTGAAAAGAGTTCGCATGAGGCATCTCCTCGGTTCGTTAGGATAGACTTATGACTCTAACAAAGGTGAGCGAGATTCCGAGCTGATGTGGGGTCAAGTCATACCTAATCGTCCGCAGCTCTGGGCAAGCATTGGGATCGCGATTCAATTCGCGGCGTTAATCCGGTGCCTGGGTGAATATCTCCGACTGAAGTATTTCGTTGTCGAGAAGTTTTCGACCATCCACGTCGAGCCATTCATCATCGGCGCACTGGTGACGGCTATTCTCCTACTTGCGGGAATTTCATTCTATTTCGCTAAGAAGTTTCGGGTCACAGCGATCACCGCGGTGGTAAACGTGCTGATCCTATTTATCCTGCGGTCGGCGCGGCTCTAAAGTGCACTGCGTTTACTCTCAGATCGCTTTCAACAAACCCGTCGGCTAGGGCCGCAGCTTGGACAGCCGCTCTTCGGCAGCCGCGAGGGTTTCTTCTTTTTTGCAGAAAGTAAAACGGACCTGCGAGGCGCCATCCTGCGCGTTGTTATAGAAGCTGGAACCAGGGACCACAGCGACTCCGATGGTTTCGACGAGAAACTTGGCGAAGCGCACGTCTTTGGTGTCGGCCTGGAAGCGAACAGGATCGGCGAAGCGCGAGATGTCCGTCATGATGTAGTACGCGCCTCGGGGCTTGAACACGGTAAAGCCGGCACTGGTAAGAATTTTCAGCAACCGCTCGCGCTTGACGGTGTAAGAAGTAGCGAGTTTGTCGTAATAGGCCTGGGGAAAGTGCAGGGCGCTCGCGCCCGCTTGTTGCAGCGGCGCCGCGGCTCCGACGGTCAGAAAATCGTGGACCTTGCGAATCGGCTGCGTCGGTTCCGGCGGCGCCAGCACCCATCCAACGCGCCATCCGGTAACGCTGTAGGTTTTCGACAAGCCATTAATAACGATGGTGCGATCGCGCATGCCCTCGATGCGCGCCATCGAAATATGTTCCGCGCCGTCGTATAGAATGTGTTCGTAGATTTCGTCGGTGATGCAGTAGGCATTCCACCTGACGCAGAGATCGCGGATGAATTCGAGCTCCGCACGCGTGAACACTTTGCCAGTCGGGTTGTTCGGCGTGTTCAGAATGATCGCCTTGGTATGCGGTCCAAAGGCGCCCGCGAGTTCTTTTTCGTCGAAGGACCAATCCGGGGTGCGGAGCCTAACGAAGCGTGGCGTGGCCCCGCTCAGAATCGCATCCGGACCGTAATTCTCGTAAAAAGGTTCAAACACCACAACTTCGTCGCCGGGATTAATGATCGCCATCATGGCGGACATCATCGCCTCGGTCGAGCCGCAGCAGATGGTGATCTCGCGCTCGGGGTCATATCTGACGCCCTGGGTGCGCTCAAATTTTTCGACAATAGCGTCACGCAGGGGTTTCGCGCCCCACGTGATGGCGTACTGATTGATGTCATCAGAGATAGCTTGGCGCGCAGCTTCCTTAATTTCCTCGGGCGCGGCAAAGTCGGGAAACCCCTGGGACAGATTGACCGCCTTGTGCTTCAGCGCCAGGCGCGTCATTTCCCGGATAACGGATTCGGTGAATTGTTCGGCTTTTGCCGAAAGCATGCGCCGAGAGATTTGTGCCATGGAGAGGTCGGGAGCAGTCATTGCACCTTCTTGAGAATAATCAAATTGCCGTGGTAGTGGCGCAGTAGGCTGTGCCACTACGACACTGGCAATTCCTCAGCGCGCGTGATCGGCAGCGGTTTGCGCGGCCACGCTCGGCTGTCCATAAATCATCCGGTAGACTTCCGTGTTGCGCAAGACCACTTGCACGTATTCGCGGGTCTCCGTGAATGGAATGGACTCGACGAGCTCCGGAATCTCATCGTAGTTGCGCTCGGCTTTCCAGGCGGCGATGCGGTCTTCGCCGGCGTTGTAGGCGGCGGCGGCGTATTCAAACGCACCCGTCTGGCGCACCAGGCTCGCAATGTAAACCATGCCAAGCTCGATGTTGTATTCCGGCTCGAAAAGTTTGTCCTTGGTGTAGCGGACTTTAAGCTGCTTGGCCAGAAGCTTCCCCGTTTTCGGAAGAACCTGCATCAGGCCAATGGCATCTTTGCGCGAGACGGCGTCCGCCTGAAACGTGGATTCCTGGCGAATTAGACCAGCGGCAAACATGGGATCGAAATCATTCTTGGCGGCCTCGCGGCGCAATGCGGCTTCGTAGGGCAGAGGATAAAGGGCCTTCCATGCGGCGACGGGTACTTCGTTGATTTTGCGAGAATCAAAGTTGGGCACGATGATGCGGGCGTAAGCCATGCCGGCGCCGTAGTGGCCTTGATCAAACGCAGCCTGCGCCGCTTCCAGCAAGAAGCGCGGCGAAGAGGTCGCGAAGTAGGCGTTCTTCAGCTCCTGCTCGGCTGAAGAATCGAAAGCGATGGCGCGCAGCGCCTGCGCGCGAGCCCATCGATCAGCCGCGGCAACCGGAATGGGCTCATCAAACGGACGAAGCGAGGGCGGCGGCGGAATTTTCTCTAGAAATTCCGCAGGATTCTCTTCCCCTGGACCAAGCTTGGCAAGACGGGCAGCGGCGGCATTCCCGAAGTATGTTTGCGGGAAACGCTCGGAGGCTTTGCTGTAGTAGCTGCGCGCGCGTGCGGGACTGCCGTTGCGTTCGGCGTTCCGCCCAAGCCAATAGAGGGCATCGACGGAATTGGACGAGACGGGATACTTCAAGAGAAATGTAGTAAGCCGGTCATCGGCGTCGGGCAGGCGATTCAAATACGCGACCCACGCGATGCGCCATTCGCAATTGAAAGCGTTTTTTCCATTCGGAAAAGAATCCAGGACGCGTTGGTAATTGATGACCGCTTTCGTACGCTCGAGTTCCACCCAATGATAATTCGCTGCGGCCATCAGGCCTTCTTCGTTCCATTTGCTCTCGGGATAGTTTTTGGCCAGGGTGTTCAGCGCCGTAAACATCTCCGCTTCCTTTTTCGCGGTGCGGTAAGCCTGGGACAATGCGTAAAGTCGTTCGGCATCGACTTCAAGGTCCGGCGTATTCACCGCGGCGATCAAAGAAGGTGCTCCCTTCAACTGCACGCGGCATTCGGTCACGCGAAGCTGCGCGCGCTGTCGCGCGGGATTCGCGGGATCCTTGAGCATGGTGAGGAGCTTTTCAAATTCAGCGCGCGCTTCCTTCCATTTGTGCGCGTCGTAAAATGCCTGAGCCCGTTGCTCCTGCAATTCCACTCCGGGATAAACGTATTCCTTTCCCAAGGCGTGCATCAGCTGCGTCAAAGCAGAGCCGGCAGGCTTGGCTTCATCCGCAAGCGGGTACTTGTAGAAAACTGCTTGATAGTCCTTCGCGGCCCGCGCCAGCTGATGCGCAGCCTGATAGGCGTGGGCGCGTTCATAAAGAAGCGTGGACTTCGACGTGGTGGCTGGATAAGCGTCGAGCGCTTCGATGGCTTCCTGCGCGTGCCCAAGCTGGACTGCTGTGGGCGCGAAGGCCTCCAGCAGTTGCTCGCGCATGGCGGTATTGGGGTAATCGTGCTGGAGGGTTTGCAGCACCTTATAGGCGTCAGCGTTGCGCCCTAGCGCGCGTTGCGCTTGGGCCGTCCAGTACAGCGCGTACTCGCGCAACAATGTGTCGTTCTGCGACTTCAGCAGCCACCCGAGGCCCTGCGCGGCGCGGTTCCTGGAATAGTCATCGTAGCCAAGCGCAAGCGCGGCGCGTGCGCCCCAGACGGATGTGGTGTTCTTTGTGGCGAATGCCGAAAGCTTTTCGTAAGCGCCAGGTGTGGCGTTGTGCAACGCACGGGCGAGGTCGGAAAGCTCTCTCTGCGCGGCCTCGTCTTCCGGCGTATCGGCAGCAACTTGAGGTGTGGACGTGTCCGGTTTGCAGCCCGTCCGGCAAGGCGGCGACTTGGGCTTTTTCGATTTTCGTTTATGCTGCGACGTTTGCGCAAACGTGTCAAAGGTGCCGCCAAATGACAAGCCGAAAATCAGCAGTAACGCGACAAAAATTCGTGACATAGCTAGACAGAATAGTACGGCATTTTCAGAAGACCCACAAAAGCGCGTTACCTGCGTTCGATTAGTGATGGCGTGCCGGCGTGGCGTACGGGTATTCGCCCAGTGCGTGCGCGTCCCCTTCAGCGAGGATTTCCACCATCCAGCGATAAAAGTAATCGATGGGATGATCCATGATCGGTTTGAAACGGCGGTCGTATTCTCGATGAGCTTTTTCAATGTCGTCTTTCAATCGGATACAGAGATCTTTGTTTTGGCGGCCGAGGCGCACCTGGTCCGGTCGGAGCATTTTGATGTCCTGCATCGAGACTTTGGCCACGCGATTTGCCCGCCGGTGGAGTTCCTGTTCCTCAGAGGAAAGCCGGTTAACGTCAAACTCGTCGCCAAACTCCGCTTCCGAGGCGCCACTGGAAGGCGGGGGTTCAACCAGTTCAAACGCTTCCGGTTCGGCATGCAACTCTAGTTCGGTGGCTTCAGGTTCTCTAGTGACCGATGGAGGAGGTGCAGGCGCGGCGTGGGCCGCCTTCGGCACCGGATGCGAAGGCATCGGCTTCTGGGGCGCCGGAGGCGGCTCGGAAGCAACTCTGCCGACCAGATCGGTAAGTTGAGTTTCAATCGGCGAGCGCGGGCCGGTCTGCATCGACAGAGCCACAAATCTGGAAAGAACTTCCAGCGTAGCGGCAAGCGAAGCCGCGGAAGTCTGCGCACGCAGCAAGGACGGCAGCGCGTTGGTCGGCTTGTTGCTGGCGCAGGCAGAAACCACGTCGTTGACGGCGTGATGCAGCTCATCCGCGGTGCGCTTGATGCTGTCAAGGTTATCGCGAAGCGCTCGTACGATAGCTTGTTCCACGATGCTGGTTTCCTGTGCCATACCGGTTTTCGAGGATGCTTCGCCCGAAATACCCCGTCTTGGCATTTTGCGAGCTAGGCGCTCGCGAGTCAACGCCCCAACCGCACCGCTGTGCCTAATTGTTGCTTACCAAACAGGAACCGTGAACCGGAGCTAGCTTCTCCTTTGAGGATGGCCAGAGCCTCCAAGCGGTGCCAGGCCCATACCCGCTCGGCAAGATAGGATGTCGCGCCGGTGCGGGGATGGACTTTGCTTTTTCTCACTTTTATCGGTTGCATGGAAACCATTCACCCGCCCACAAAAGACCTACGGCCCGTCTAAACCATTTAGATGCAATAGTTACAAAAACACCAAGCGAAATAGCTAACGACTGGAGGTCTTCACCGAGATCTTGGAACAGATGGGTGGCGCAGCACCCAAAGCCGAGCCGAAGTGCTAAAATAAAACTGCACGGAGGGGGCGACACGGTTTCGACGGAAGCTGTCGCGGCTCGAAGGCATGCCGGGGTCCACCTGCCCGTAACTTGGTGGAAACTAGAAATGCCAACAACAACTTGGCACTTGCAGCTTAATTAATTAAGTTGCCGCTTCCCCGGGCTTCGCTCATGGGCCCGGTCAGAGGCGTCACACAGTGAGCTGGCCTGAGCCTTTCGGTCCGTAAGGCTCGGGCGAGAACCATCGGACTAGCCGGCTGCGTTTCTTGCTC
>Ga0210399_10000621_pt1 | contig 28392 bp, 22 predicted proteins | sample IncBWC14MmetaG_FD_150865 | JGI IMG/M metagenome (GOLD analysis project Ga0210399, IMG submission 150865) | Forest soil microbial communities from Barre Woods Harvard Forest LTER site, Petersham, Massachusetts, United States - Inc-BW-C-14-M | ecosystem: Environmental > Terrestrial > Soil >... | reverse complement strand
TCGGTGTCGGGTTTCGGGAACGTCACCACGTCCCCCTACCGCGACCGGATGGCCTTCGCCCCCATCGTCGAGGCCATGTCGGGCATCTACGCGATGAAACAGAAAGGGGACCAGCCGCCTGAGGCCTCGCCGGTGGGCGGTCTGGGCGACATCAGTGCCGCCTTGTTCGCCACCGTGGGCCTCCTGGCTGCGTTGCGCGAGCGCGACCGGACCGGCCAGCCCCAGCACGTCGACGTCGCCATGTTCGACTCCGTCCTCGCCATGACCGACATCGTGTCCAACTTCTGGTCGATGGGCCTCAAGAACGGCGAGGTGGGTCCCCTCATCAACGACGGGTTCCGGGCCGGGGACGGCTGGATCATCGTCCAGGTGACCCGCGAGCACTACTTCGAGCGCCTGGCCGACATCGTCGGCCACCCCGAATGGCGGACCGACGAGCGCCTGTCCACCCGACAGGGGTGGGTCGACCACCTCGAGGACACCATACGGCCGGCCATAGAAAAGTGGGCGTCGGACAAGACGCGGGAACGGGCGTGCGCGGAGCTCGGCGCAGCCGGCATCGCCGCGGGACCCTGCCTGCGCGACGAGGAACTCGTCGGCGATCCGCACGTGCACGCGCACGGCATGCTCGTCGGCATCGAGCGGCCGCAAGGAGGGGGCCAACCGGTGCTCACCCCGGGTAATCCGGTGCGGATCCTCACTGCACCGGGCACTCCCGACACGCGCGTGCCGTGGGTGGGCGAGGACACCGACGACATCCTGGGCAAGGAGCTCGGTCTCTCGGTCGACGAAGTGGCCGAACTGCGCGCCGGCGGGGTCGTCGAGTAATCAACGACCGGTGACGCTCCCCCAGACCGTCCCGGCCGCGTTGGAGCGGGCCGCCCGCGACTTCGGCGATGCCGAGGCCGTCGTCGACCGCAGCGATCGGTGGACCTTCGCGCAGCTGCACGCCGAGTCACTGCGCGTCGCCCGGGCCCTGGCCGCCAGCGGGGTGCGGCCGGGTGACCGCGTCGCTCTGTGGTCGCCCAACAGCGCACGCTGGATCGCCGCCAGTTTCGGCGTCTACGCCGCGGGCGCCGTCCTCGTCCCGGTGAACACGCGCTTCAAGGGGATGGAGGCGGCCCATGTCCTCAGACGGTCGGGCGCCACGCTCCTGTTGGCCAGCACCGACGCCGTGGGCACCGACCTCTTGGCCATGTTGGAGACTGCCGGCGACTTGCCCGCGCTCCGCGACGCGGTGGTCGTCGAAGGGCCGGCGCGCCCCGGCGCCGTCGCCTGGGAGGACTTCGTGGCCCGCGGCGCGGCGGCCGGCGACCGGCCGCTCCCCGCCGTCGGCGCCGACGACCTCGCCGACATCATCTTCACCTCCGGGACCACCGGCGCCCCGAAGGGAGCGATGCTCGGCCACGGCCCGAGCGTGCGCACCTACGAGGCGTGGAGCGACGCCGTCGGGCTCCGGCGTGGCGACCGCTACCTCTGCGTCTATCCCTTCTTCCACACCGCGGGCTTGAAGTCGGCGGTGCTGGCCTGCGTGCTCCGCGGCGCGACCGTCCTCCCCCACGCCGTCTTCGACGCCGGGGTCGTGATGCAGCGGGTGGCGGACGAACGCATCACCGTCCTGCCGGGGCCACCCACGGTGTTCCAGTCGATGTTGGAACACCCCGAGCGCGCGCGGTTCGACCTCAGCTCGCTGCGCCTCTCCGTGACCGGCGCCGCCACGGTGCCCGTGGAGGTGGTCCGGCGCATGCGCGAGGACCTGCATATCGCCACGGTGGTGACCGGGTACGGGCTCACGGAGACGACCGGCACGGTGAGCATGTGCCACCACGACGACCCACCCGAGGTCGTCGCCACGACGGTGGGCCGTCCCCTGCCCGGTGTCTCGGTGCGTGTCGCCGACGAGAAGGACTGCACCGTGCCGACGGGCGAGACCGGCGAGATCCTCGTCAAGGGATTCAACGTCATGCGCGGCTACTTCGACGATCCCGAGGCCACCGCCGAGGCCTTCGACGACGAGGGGTATCTCCGCACGGGTGACATCGGCCACATCGGCGAAGACGGGAACCTCCGCATCACCGATCGCAAGAAGGACATGTTCATCGTCGGCGGCTTCAACGCCTTTCCGGCCGAGATCGAGGGCATCATGCTGACCCATCCCGGCGTGGCCCAGGTCGCGGTCGTCGGCGCGCCCGACGACCGCCTGGGCGAGGTGGCGGAGGCCTATGTGGTGCGACGCAGCGGCGACGCCGTCGACCAAGAGGTGCTCATCGCGTGGTGCCGCGAGCACATGGCCAATTACAAGGTGCCACGGGAGGTCCACTTCGTCGACGAGCTGCCGCTCACGGCCAGTGGCAAGGTGCAGCGCTTCCGCCTGCGCCAGCCGGGCGCGTGACATCCTGGACGCGATGACGCATCCGTTCCGCGACGTCGCCGTCGTCGGCGTCTTCAACACGCACCAGGCGCGCCGTCTCCCGGGGCACGACTCTTCGTCTATCGCGCTCGAGGCGGCGCTCGGTGCTCTCGCCGACGCCGGGATCGACGCCGGCGACGTCGACGGCGTGGTGGGTCAGGCCGCCGCCGACGCCGTGCTCGAGCTCGGGCTCGGGCCGTGCGTGCGGCGCCCCAATGGCCTCGGCATCCCCGCCATCGTCGACGCCGCCGCGCTGATCGCGACCGGCCAGTGCCGGGTCGTCCTGGTCCTCGCCGGTGGCGCCGGGCTGCGCAGCCACGGTTCGGCCGCCCCGTGGACCACACCGCCCAACGAGCTCGTCGCGGGCTTCGGTCTCTTCACTGCCGCCGAGTTCGCCTTGATGGCCCGGCGCCACATGGTCACCTACGGCACGACAGAGCGGCAGCTGGCCACCGCCGCCGCCGTCATACGCACCAACGGCCATCACAACCCCGAGGCCGTCTACCACGGGCGGGGACCGTTCGGGCCCGAGGACATCTTGGCGTCGCCCCTGGTGGCAGAGCCCTTCCACCTCCTCGACTGCGCCACGGTCTCCGAGGGCGGGTGCGCACTCGTGCTGGCCCGCGCCGACATCGCACGGCAGGACGGGCGCGCGGTCTGGATCCTCGGCTGCGGCAGCGACAGCTACGGGCCCGCCTACACCGTGGCGCCCGTCTGGGACTTCACCCCGCGTCCGGGTGTGCGGCCCGCGGGCTGGGTGGGAGCGGGAGCGGCCCAGGCTTCCTTCGCCATGGCCGGGCTCGGTCCGGGCGACGTGGACGTGGCCGAGTTCTACGACCCGTTCTCCTTCGAGATCATCCGCCAGCTCGAGGCGTACGGATTCTGCGAACCGGGTGAGGGCGGGCCCATGGTCGAGTCGGGCGCCATCGGCCCCGGCGGGGCGCTGCCGGTCACCACCGACGGCGGCACGATGTCCTACAGCCACCCGGGGATCGCGGCACAGCAGTTCCAGCGTGTCACGCGTGGCGTGCAGCAGCTACGCGGCGAGTGTCCCACCATGCAGGTCGACGGCGCAGAGGTCGCGTTGTGCTCGAACGGCGGCTCCGGTGCGCTGTTCACCGACGTGCTGCTCCTGGGCAAGGAGCGCCCGTGAGCACGACGGCTGCCGGCCTGCTCTCCCCGCCGCCCCCCGGCTTCCCCGTGCCCCGCCCGTCCGAGCGGTCCGAGCCGTTCTGGAGCGGCGCCCGCGAGGGCCGGCTCGTGCTGCCCTATTGCTCCGCGTGTGGTGCGCGCGCCCTGCGTGCCTTCGCCGTGTGCCCGCAATGCACCGCGACCGCGCTCGCTTGGGAGGAAAGCGCCGGCCGGGGAACGCTGTACAGCTGGACGGTGGTCTGGCGTCCTCCCCACCCGGGCTTCGTGGTGCCCTACGCCCCTGCGGTCGTGACGCTCGACGAAGGGTGGTGGTTCCTCAGCGCCGTGGTCGGCTGTGCGCCGGACCAGCTACGCGAGGGGCTCGACCTCCAGGTCGAGTTCCACCCGGCCTCCGACGACCTGGTGCTCCCCTACTTCCGCCCCGGTGGCCTGACGTTGTAGGCGGGCGGCTCAGCTGTTCCCGCTCGAGACCGGGAACAACGACTTGGGGTCACAGTGCCAGATCTGGTCGTTCGGCCGTGTGTCGGCCTTGTCGTAGGAGAATGCGCTGCCCTTGACCTGCATCAGGAGGAAGCAGTCGCTCGGCGTCGGACGGTGGTTGGAAGGGGCCAGACGCGCGATCGGCGCGTAGACCCCTCCTCCGGTCCAGTTCGTCCGCGACGCCGCATGATCGAGCACACACGAGACGGTCAGGTTGGCGCCGCACGCAGAGGCCGCCTTGGCGAAGAGCAGCCAGGCGTCGACGGCGTACTCGTCGTTGGTGTCGATCGTGTCGCCCCGTGCATCGGTGCGCATGAGCCCGATGAGCTGCTCGAGCCCGGGGCTCTGGGAAGCCAGCTCGAACGGCCAATTCTGCGTCGCGAAGTAGATGGGCGGCAGGGGGCCGGAGACCGAGACGTCGTAGCTCTGCTTGCCGAGGTTCTCGGGGATGCCGATACCGAGGAAGATGAATGTCGGGTGGTACCCCGCCGTCTGCATGGCTTGGAAGAACGCCTGCACGTTGGTGCCCGTCGGCGTCTCGAGTGCCTCGATGCCCTTGGACTGGTCCTCGGCAACATAGGGCGACCAGTCGGCCACGGTGAACGGAGGCTCTTGGAAGTACAGCACCTTCCATCCCTGCTGCTCCGCGGCCTGCTCCCACTTCCGGGTCGGATCGAGGATGCTCGGCTCGTTCGCGGCGCCGATGCCGAAATGCTTGACCGCGCTGGAGTACCGGCGCCCGAGTGCGCTGTACCACCCTGCCTCTATCTCGTCGACCCGGATCCCCTGGGGGTTCACCTGCAGGGCGGCGCTGTCGGCCTCGTTGGACACCACGTAGGAAGGGATCTCCAGGCCGCACCCCACCCGCACGGACACCGCCGACTGGTCGAAGACCAACCCTCCACCGACCGACATGAAGTCCTGCTGGCAGGCCTCGTCCGTCACCTGCGCCGCGTTGAAGAGCGCACCGTCGCGGTCGTGGACGACGATGGCGCGCCCGTCGATGCCGCCCGCGGCGTTGCACCACTTGGCGAACGCACCGGCGAGTTGGAAGAACTCCTTGTTGAGCCCCGGTGCGGCGGTGTTGCCCGGATCGGCGAAGGTGGCGATGTTGATGCTGTGTGCGCCGACTCCGCGCGCGGTCGCCGTCCCACCCGGACCGTGCTCGCACACCGTGCCGAGCCCGGGCCACGTTCCGTCGCCGGTGAGGTGGCTGCTCTGAGCTCCCGACGAGCTCGGGGTGGACGCGGTGGCCACGCCACCCACAGACACGGTGACGCTGGCGACGACAGCTCCCAGCGCGACCAGCACGCGACGAAACCGGTGCATGACGTCGGCTCCCCCCGGTCGTCCCGTCAGGTTCCGGTGAACTGCGGGGGTCGTTTCTCCAGGAACGCCCGCGGGCCTTCCGCGGCGTCGTTCGACCCCATCACCTCCATGCCCAGGCGTCCCTCTATCGCGAAGGCGTCCGCCTCCGGCAGGGACTCGGTCTCCCGCAGGGTGCGCAGGATGGCGGCGACGGCGAGGGGGCCGTTCGCCGCGATGCGCGCCGCGATGGCGCGGGCGTGCGTGAGCGCCTGCCCGTCGGGGACCACGTGGTTGATGAGGCCCAGCTGCTGGGCCCGCCGCGCGCTGATGTCCTCGCCGGTCAACAGCATCTCGGCCGCCACCGCGTAGCCGACCTGGCGCCGGAGGCGGACTGCGGAGCCGGCCATCGGGAACAGCCCGCGCTGCACCTCGGTCACGCCGAACACCGCGCTCTCGCCGGCGACCCGGATGTCGGTGCCCTGGAGGATCTCCGTCCCGCCGGCCCGCGCGTAGCCCTCGGCGGCCAGGATGACGGGCTTGGAGGGCCGGAACGTCTTCAGCCACGCGCCGAAGATCACTTGCGGCTCGTCCCGGAGCCGGACGATCCACTCGTTGTCCGCGACCCCCTCACGGAGCCGGCCGATCTCGGCGAGGTCCATGCCGGCGCAGAACGTCGGGCCCCGTCCTGTGAGCACGCCCACGCGGAGCGAAGGATCGCTGTCGAGCCGGACCCAGGCGTCGTAGAGCCGGCACAACACCTCCGCGTTGGTGGCATTGCGCTTCTCGGGACGGTTCAGCGTGACGACGAGGACCGGTCCGTCGGCTTCGACCAGGACGAGCGGTTCGCCCTCCTGCCTCTCTTGCGTACTGCTCACCGGTCGCTGACGGCCCTACTCGTTGGACTGCCATTCCGGACGGAAGTAGCCGGCGAAGCGCAGGTCACCGCCGCGCAGCTCACGAATGGTGAGGAAATCGCCCTTGTAGCCCTTGTGGTCGCCGGGACCGAAGGTGATGTAGCAGCCGGGACCGCCGTTCGTGGCAGGCATCCACCGGATGCGCTCGAGCCCGTCGTGCACCCAGCGGGGCTCGGGAATGGCCGCGTTGGCGATCCCGTGGATCGCGACGCGCGCCGTGTCGTAGGCGAGGGCGACGACCACGTTGCGCGCCTCGCGTCCGAAGCGCTTCGAGAAACGCTGCACCATCGCGTTGTAGTTCGGGTTGGCGCCGTCCTCGCCGAGCTGGTCGATGCCGTGCCAGCCCTCGATCCCACCCGCCCACTCGTTCTTGTTCGAATAAAACATGAACGCCGTGCCCATGATGCGCGGTGGGTCCCACTCGAGCGCCTGCAACGCCGCGCCGAAGTGGAAGCAGGCGTAGCCGTAGCCGCCGTAATAGAGCCCCTCGGTCCCCGCGTCACGCATGGCCGCCAGGTGTTCTTGGAGGTCGCGGGGGTTGGGCTCGAGCTTCACCTCGCGGGTGACGGTCATGCCCAGGCGGATCGCCTCGTCGCGGAAGAAGTCCGCGTAGTCCCGCCCGGACGACCCGGCCTCCCAGAACAGCCCGACCTTGCGGATGCCCTGCTGGTAGAGCCAGTTGGCGCAGATGACGCCCTCGGTCGGGATGTCGCCGTTGGCGATGGAGAAGCAGTAGTCCGAGGCGAACTTCCACGCGCCGGTCCAGCCGATGCACGAGACCTTCAGCTCGTTGGCGAGATCCTGAATCGTGAGGCAGTTGTCCGAGATCATGGGCCCGAGCACCACCACGCACCCCTGGTCGACGAGCCACCGGTAGCCGTCGAGGAGCTTGCGGAAGTTCTCACGCGGCAGCCCCCGGGCGTCGGCCACCACGAGCTGGACCGGCGAGCGCGCCCAGACACCCTCGTTCATGGCTTCCTCGATGGCCAGGATCGTCGGGTCGATCCAGTCGGCCGTCAGTTGGTTCAGGTCCATGTCGATGAGGATCCCGATCTTCACGGGCTCCCACGCGTCGCCCTGCGTCTGCACGCCGCGGGTCGGGGGATAGATCGTGATGTTCTGGACGGCCTGGTCCTTGGCCGCACCGGTCCCCTCGTACCAGAGGTTGGCGTCGCCACCGCTCCCCTCCAGGAACGCGCGGGTGCCATGGGTGACCGACGAGACCGCCCGATCCGGTTCCGCGATGCCGAGGTCGACCGGCTCGGGGAACATCCGCTCCACGTATTCGGGCGGTTGCGGCATGGTGGGTCCTTTCGATCGGCCGATGACGACCGGAATACGCCGACCGGTTAGCCGGGGACGATGACGGGCAACTTGCTGTAGCCGCGCACCGTGCTGGTGAAGAGGAACTCGCTGCGTCCGTGGTCGACGTCCCAGTCGGGATAGCGGTCCAAGGTCTCTTCGAGCGCGATACGGCCTTCCAGGCGGGCCAACGCCGCGCCCAGGCAGAAGTGGATGCCGTATCCGAAGGTCACGTGTTGGTCGAACTGCCGGTGGATGTCGAAGCGGTCCGGGTCCGGAAACGCGCGCTCGTCCCGCCCCGCCGAACCGGTCAGCATGAGGATCTTGGAATCCGGCGGGATCTCGGTCCCGTAGAGCTCGACGGGTGCCGTGGTCCAGCGTCCGTTGACCGGAGAGGGCGCCTCGTAGCGCAACAGCTCCTCGATGGCCTGCGGAATGAGCGACGGGTCGGCGGCCAGCTCCCTCCGCTGGTCCGGGTACGCCGCCAGCGTGTGGCCAGCCCAGCCCAGCAACCGGGCCACGGTCTCCGTGCCCGCGGAGACGATCAGGATGGCGAAGGCCGTGGACTCTTCGAGCGTGAGGGTGCGGCGCGAGCCGTCGGGCTCCGCGACCTCGGCGTTGAGCAGGTCGGTCAACATGTCGTCGCGCGGCCGGGTCTGCCGCTCGACCAGCTGCTCGCTGATGTAGCCGTAGAGCTTCATCATCGCCTCGAGGGAGACGTCGTTCACCATGCCCGCGCCGGGTTCCAGGTGGAAGATGCCGTCGATCGCCTCGCGCACCATGTCCCGGTCCTCGGGAGGGACGCCGAGCAGCATGGCGATCACGTTGGCGGGGACCAGCGCGCCGAAGTCGGCGACGAAATCGAAGCCCCCCCGTCCCTTCTGCGCTTCGAGCAGGTCGCCGCACAACGCGCGGATCTGGGGCTCGAGCTCAGCCACCCGCCGCACGGTGAACGCGCGCGAGACGAGACGCCGGAACACCGTGTGCTCGGGTTGGTCCATGAAGATCATCATGTGGATCCCGCCCAAGGGCAGTTCCGTCATGTGCTCCAGGACGGTCCCGTGCGCCGAGCTGAAGGTACGCGGGTCGAGTGACGCCGCCAAGACGTCGTCGAAACGGCTGAGGGCCCAGAAGTCGTACGCGTCGTTGCGATAGAGCGGGGCCTCGTCGCGCAGCCGCCGCCAGATCGGGTGGGGGTCGGTTTTGAAGGACGGATCGAGCGGATCCCAGGTCAACGGCTCTCCGGCCGTGGTGGCCACCATGTTGAATACTTTATATGGGTTTCGGTTCCCGGGGCAGGCCGAGGACCCGCTCCCCGACCTGGTTGCGCTGCATCTGGTCGGTGCCGCCGCCGATGCGCACGGACCACTGGCCGACGAACTTCTCCCGCCAGAAGCCGGCGTCCGGTGCCGAGCCGCCCGACGCCGCACCGGCCGGGCCGAGGAGCGCCACCCCGAGGTTGCCCAGGAGCGCGCTCTGTTGGGAGATCGCCAACTTCAAGATCGATCCCTCGGCGCCGGGTGCCCGGCCCTGGCTGACGGACGTCTGCACCCGCAGGCCGAGGTAGCGCAGCAGCTCGAAGCTGATGTACGCCCGGGCCACCTGTTGACGCTCCAGCGGGTCGAGGTCGCGGCCGAGCCCACCTACCAGGGACCGGACGTCGGCGAACGTGGTGCCTCGCGCGCTGCCGATGGACATGCGCTCGCTGGCCAGGGTCGTGCGCGCCACCTTCCAGCCCTCGCCCTCGGCACCCACCATGTGTGCGGCGGGCACCCGCACGTCGGACAGGAACACCTCGTTGAAGTGGGCGACCCCCGTCGCCTGGCGCAACGGCCGCACGTCGATGCCGGGCGATGTCATGTCGACGAGGAGGTACGAGATCCCCTCGCGGCCCGACCCGGCGCCGCCGGTGCGAGCGAGCAGGATGCCCCAGTCTGCGAACTGGGCGAAAGACGTCCACACCTTCTGGCCGTTCACCACGTATTCGTCGCCGTCTCGCTCGGCCCGGGTGATGAGCGAGGGCAGGTCCGACCCGGCCGCCGGCTCGCTGAAGAGCTGGCACCACAGCGCGTCGCCGCGCAGCATCGCTGCGAGGTGATCGTCCTGCTGCGCCGGCGTGCCCCAGGCCATGAGTGTCGGCCCGACCATGGCGAGTCCCACGGACAGGGCGCCCGCGCTCACCTCGAAGTTCGCTTCCTCCTGGGAGAAGATCATCTGCTCGACGGGAGTGCCGCCCCGGCCCCCGAAAGCCTTGGGCCACGTGATGCCGGCCCACCCGCCGTCGTAGAGGGTGCGCTGCCAGCGCCGGCACGAGTCGATGTGGCGGCGCTGCGACGCTTCGTCGGTCGGCAGGCCGACGCGGGCCGTCGCCCCGTCGTGACGCAACTGAGCGTTCGCTTCCAGCCAGCGCCGTGCCTCGGCGCGGAACGCCGCCTCCTCCGCGGTGTCGTCGAAGTCCATGACCTCAGGTTCGGCTCAGTCCAGCCCGAGCACGCGCAGGGCGTTGCCGCGCAGGAATTTGGGCCAGACCTCGTCCTTGAACCCGACGTTGGGCATTTCGGTCATGATCCGTTCCACTGAGAGCCCCATGGGGAAGTAGCCGGCATAGATGATCTTGTCGGCGCCGCGCGTGTTGGCGAAGTCGATGATGTTCTTCGGGTAGTACTTGGGCGCGAAGGCACTGGTCGAGTAGTGCAGGCCCGGCCACTTCAACATCAGCTTGACCGCGAGCTCCGTCCAAGGTTCGCAGCCGTGACGGGTCACGAAGATCAGGTCGGGGAAGTCGAACATCACCTCGTCGATCAGCTCGACGTGCTGGCAGGCCGCCTTGAGCCGGGGCCCCGGGACACCGGCACACACGAAGATCGGGATGCCGAGCTCTATGCACTTGGCGTACAGCGGGTACATCTTTTTGTCGTTGATGGGCACCTGGGGGAAGGTCCCGGCCGGGAACACCCCGACGGCGCGCACGCCGTACGTCTCGTACTCCCTCACCAGACGCGCGATGCCGGCCATGCCCTCGTTGGGGTCCGCCGACGACGAGGCAATGAAGCGGTCGGGGTGCTTGGTCAGTGCCTCCTGGCCGATGCCGTTGCAGCCGATCACTCCCCGCTCGATCCCCCAGCGGTCCATCTCGTGCAGCGTGATGGCGATCGGGTCGTCGGATCCTTCGAGCTCGCGCTCGGGCACCTGCTTGAACATGTACTCCGCGGGGAACGCCATCTTCTCTTTCGACTCGGCGTCCTTCGTCTGGCGGGTGATGAACTTGTAGACCTCCTTCATGTCCCCGTGCGGGAAGCCGATCATGGTGTCGACGATCCCGATATCGGTTGGCATGCTCACGGCGCGATCCCTCCTGCAGGCTGCCGGGCCACCGTCGTCCGCGACGGCGGCTGCGGCCGGTTCAGGGGGGTGATGTTAGAATCGGATTCTAGTTCTGACAAGCGGCCGCCCAGGGGGTGCGAAGGGGATGACACAGGACACCGCCCGCGACACCGTCGTCACCCCACCGGCCCCCTCGGACGGCGCCGAGCCGCCGGCGACACGACTGAGCATGCGGCAGGCCGCCCGGCGCCAACGCCTGCTCGACAGCGCTCTGGCGCTGCTGGAGGAGCGCGACTACGAGCGGATCTCCGTGCGCGAGGTCGCGGAGGCCGCCGGGGTCGCGCTGGCCACCCTTTACCACTACTTCCCGTCCAAGGACCACCTCTTTGCCGAGGCGCTGGTCCAATGGGCCTCGACCCTCGGGCCCGATGTCACGCGCCGTCCCCTGAACGGCGCGACTGCCGCACAGCGCATCGAGGGGGCGCTGCTGCGCGCCGCCCGGGCGTTCGAGCGGCGACCGCAACTGGCGCGCCTGCTCACGCGCTTCGAGACTTCGGACGAGCCCTTTGCGCACGAGGTACTGGTCCGGCTGGACGCCACGACCAGCGACGTGTACCTCGACCTGCTGGGCGACCTGCCCCGCGACGAGGCGCGCCGCGTCGTCCGGGTCCTCGACGCGGTGTTCGACAGCTCACTGCGCGCCTGGTCCTCCGGTCGCGCCACAACTGCCGACATGCGGCGCTCCATCTCCGACGCCGTCGGCCTCCTCCTGGGCGACCGGCAAGCCGGATGACGCGAGGGCCCGTGCTCCAGGGTGTGCGGGTCCTGGACCGCAGCACCGGCATCGCGGGCCCTTACTGCACCAAACTTCTGGCGGACGCCGGTGCGGACATCGTCAAGGTCGAGCGCGAGGCCGACGACCCGGTGCGCGCGCACGGGACCGGAGCGCTGTTCGAGTTCCTCAACGCGTCGAAGCGGGCGGTGATCGACGACGGCGGGCTCCTCGCGTTCGCGCACATGGTGATCTGCAACGAGCCACCCACCCCGGACGAGCTCGTTCAGGCGCGTCCCGACCTCGTCGTGGTCACGATCACGCCGTTCGGGCGAGACGGGCCGTGGGTCGGGCGACCCTGGACCGAGTTCACCCTCCAAGCGGCGTGCGGGTCCACCGGGAACCGAGGGCTCCCGGAGCGGCCCCCGCTCGCGGCGGGCGGCCGAATCGGCGAGTGGGTGGCGGGCACCTACGCCGCGCTGGCGGCGCTGGCTGCGCTGCGCGAGGCGCAGCGCAGCGGGCGGGGCGAGGACGTCGACGTGGCCCTCCTCGACTGCATGGCGGTCACCATGACGACGTACCCGTCGGTCTTCGCGTCGTTCTTCGGCTGGCCGCCGCTCGCGGGAACCGGACGGAGCATCCAACTCCCGTCCATCGAGCCCTCGAGCGACGGCTGCGTCGTCTTCACGGCCAACAGCGCCCAGCAGTTCCAGGACTTCCTCGTGCTCATGGAACGTCCCGACCTTCTCGACGACCCCGAGCTGGCGCTGGTGGGCAAGCGCTTCGCGCGCCGCGACGAGTTCCTCGAGGCCGTGCGGGCATACACCCGCCGCAAGACCTCGGCCGAGCTGCTCGACCAAGCCGCCGCTTTCCGCATTCCCGCCGCTCCCGTGCTCGACGCGCCGGGCGTGCTCGCGTTTGAGCACTTCGCCGACCGGGACGTCTTCGTGCCCTCGCCTTCGGGCCGCTTCGCCCAACCCCGCGTGCCCTACCGGATCGCCGGCTTCGCGCCGCGCCCCTTCTCCCCGGCGCCGGCCCGCGGCGCCGACGACGGCGCGGTCGACTGGGCCCTCGCTACGCCGACCAGCAACGCACCGGACGACGCTTGGCAGCTCCCGCTCCGTGGGGTGAAGGTCGTGGACCTCACCGCCTGGTGGGCGGGGCCATCGGCGACCCTTGCGCTCGCCGCTCTCGGCGCCGACGTGATCAAGGTCGAGTCGGTGGCCCGGCCGGACCAGATGCGGCTCGCCGGCACCCGTCACCCGCCGGCCGAGGCCTGGTGGGAGTGGGGCCCCATCTTCCACGGCGCCAACCTGTCCAAACGCGACGTGACACTCGACCTGGGCTCCCCCGAGGGGCTCGCCCTCCTGCGGCAGCTTGTCGACACGGCGGACGTGTTGATCGAGAACTTCACGCCGCGGGTCGTCGACCACTTCGGCCTGGACTTCGAATCACTCCGGGCGAGCAATCCGGGCCTGATCATGGTGCGCATGCCGGCCTTCGGGCTGGACGGACCGTGGCGGGACCGGAACGGCTTCGCCCAGACCATGGAGGCGGTGAGCGGCCTCGCCTGGCGCACCGGCTTCGAGGACGAACTCCCCATGCTGGTGTTGGGCGTCTGCGACCCGTTGGCGGGCGCGCACACCGCGTTCGCCACGCTGCTCGCGCTCGACGCGCGCACGCAGACCGGTGAAGGGATGCTCGTCGAGTCGGTGATGGTCGAGTCCGCGCTCAACGTCGCCGCCGAGGCCATCGTCGAGTACGGCGCCGGCGCGCCGGCACCGGGGCGCCGGGGCAATCGCGGTCCGGACGCGGCACCCCAGGGCGTCTATCCCGGATCGGCCCCCGACTCCTGGGTGGCCCTCGCAATCGAAACCGACGCCCAGTGGGACGCGCTCGTCAACACCCTCGGCGCACCCCCGTGGGCGGCCGACGCCGCGCTGCGCTCGGCCGAGGGCCGGCGAGCCCGCCACGACCTGCTCGACAAGCACCTCGTGGCCTGGACGAGCGAACGCATGGCCGAGGATGCGGCTGCGTCACTCTCGGCGGCCGGTGTGCCCGCCGAGGTGGTCATCGCAGCGCGGGACGTCCTCCTCAACTCCCAGCTGAGAGACCGCGGCCTCTTCGAGACCGAGGACCACCCGGTCACTGGGCCGCATCCGGTGCCGACCCTGCCGTTTCGGTTCGCGCACGTGCGCGGGTGGCTGCGCGCTCCGTCTCCCACGCTCGGCCAGCACAACGACGAGGTGCTCGGCGCGCTCGGCGTGGATGCCGACGAGCGCGCCGCGCTGCGGGCGCGCCACGTCATCGGCGAGCGGCTCGTCGGGACCTGACATGACACCGGCGCGAGAGCAGGAGCAACGGGAAGGAGCGCGCAATGCGACGAGCTGACGACATGATCCTCATCAGCGTGGATGACCACATCGCCGAGCCGGCGGACATGTTCGACCGGCAAGTGCCGGCGAAGTACAAGGACCGAGCCCCACGCGTCGAAACCGACGAGCGGGGCTTCCAACAGTGGTGGTACGGCGAGAAGCCCGGGCGCAACCTCGGTCTCAACGCCGTCGCCGGCAAACCACGCGAGATGTTCAACGTCAATCCCGCCCGCTACGACGACATGCGACCGGGCTGTTACGAGGTGCACGAGCGCGTGCGCGACATGTCGGCCGGCGGGCAGCTGGCCGGGCTCAACTTCCCCAACTGGACGGGGTTCTCGGGTCAGGTGCTCAACGAGGGACCCGACCTCGCTGTGAACGAGATCATGATCAAGGCCTACAACGACTGGCACGTCGACGAGTGGTGCGCCGCCCACCCCGAGCGGTTCATCCCCTGCGGCATCCTCCCGCTCTTCGCGGTGGACAAGGCGGCCGCAGAGGTGAGGCGCTTGGCCGCGAAGGGATGCCACGCCGTCACGTTCTCGGAGAACCCGGCCGCCCTCCACATGCCCTCCATCCATTCGGGCCACTGGGATCCCCTCTTCGGCGCCTGCTCGGACGAGGGGACCGTGCTGTGCTGCCACGTCGGTTCTTCCTCGAAGTCGGCTTCCACGACGCCCGACGCGCCGCCGTCCGTGGGCATGAGCCTGTCCTCCCTCATGTCCACCTACTCCCTGGGCGACCTCATGTGGGCCGACTTCTGGTGGCGCTTCCCGAACCTGCGCTTCTCCCTCACCGAGGGCGACATCGGTTGGATCCCCTACTTCCTCCAGCGCGCCGAGCACATCCAGGACAAGCACTCGGGCTGGACCGAGCACCAGTTCCCCGAGGGGTACGGGCCGGCCGCCGTTTTCCGCGAACGCATCCTGTGCTGCTTCATCAACGATCCTGTGGGCGTCAGCCTGCTGAGCCACTTCAATGTCGACAACGTCTGCTGGGAGTCCGACTACCCGCACTCCGACAGCACCTGGCCCAATGCACCCGAGGTCAACGAGGCGCTCTTCCGCGCCCTGGACGACGACGTGGTCGACCGGATCACCCACCGCAACGCCATGCATCACTTCTCCTTCGACCCCTTCGCCGTGCGCCCGAGGGAGGCGTGCACGGTCAAGGCGCTGCGCGCCGAGGCAGCCGACGTCGACACCGTCACCCGCGTGGGCCGCGCCCCCGACGAGAGCGACCGCGACTACTTCCGTTCGCTGAGCGCGGGCGGACGACCCGTCGCCAGCCCGCGCTAGCGACCAGCGCCCACCGTCACCCCGGCTGCCGCTCGTCGCCGGTCCAGGCGCGGACCGGTCCGGCGGCGTCAACCATCTCGGCGAACTGCCGCGGATCGGTGGCGAGCGTGCTCTGGGACGCGCCAAGGCCACCGGAGACCAGCGTGTCGAGGCGCGCCAGGTGGTGCTCGGCACTCGAGGGCACCTCGTCCTCATCCCACGCCTCGACGCCGACCCCCACGCCCAGGCGCGCCGCCTCGGCCAGCACGGCGCTCCCCCGTTCACCGACCCCGCCGTCCACCACCGCCAGTGCGGGCCTCAGCGGTGTGACCAGGCGCGCGACGAGCACGCAGGCCGCCGCCCATCCCTCCAGAGACATCGCCGGCACCAAAACCGAGCCGAGCCGGGTGGTGGCGAAGGTCCGCGCGACCCAGTAGCCGGCTGTGCCGGGGTCGGCGGCGACGAGGCCGGACTCGCCCAGGACCTGCGCGTAGTGACGGGTGACGCGCGACGGCATGAGCGGCGTGCCGGACGCGGTCCACCCGGCCTGGGTCACCGCGGCGAGCCGCTCCCGCAGCGGCGGCACGGCGGGGAAGTCGCGGGCCTCGACAGGCCAGCGCTCGGCCAGCGAGCCGAGTGCCTCGGGCGCCAGCTCCAACACCGGTGCCCCGCAGTCCCACAGCCGACGGGGCGCCTCGCGCTCGTCCACGCCCACGGCGAGCACAAGGTCGGCCTCGGGGATCCCGCCCAGCTCGAAGTCGCGTGTCTGCAATCCGACCGTGGCCCAGTGGTGCCGGCTCTGCCAGTGGAACACGCCCTTGGCGCCCCACGTGTTGAGCACGCCCAGGCGCCCGGCCGCGGCGAGCGCGCGCAGCGCGGACACCGCCCGCCGCTCCACCACGCCGGGCCCCGCCAGCACGACCGCCCGGGTCGCACCCGACACGTCGCGGAGAAGCGCCTCGTCGGGCTCGGCCCAGTCCTCGGTGGGCGTCGGACGGGCCACCGCGCCGCCGGGAGCCGGTTGTGCTGCATCGACTCGCACCTGCAGTCGGAGCCCGTCGCCACGAATCCGTTCGGCCAGCAGCGGGGCCAGCGCGCGCAGCGTCTCGACGTCCTCGACCACCACCGTGTCGACGGGGTCGGAGAGGCCGCCCGCGCCGCCCGACGTCGGGCCGGGCAGCACCAGGGTCCCCTCACCGAGGTGGGCCGCCGCCGCAACGCCGTGCACAGCGCGGTGCGCCTGCGCCAACAGCACCGCCACCTCGGGGTCGGACACCTCGGACACGGGCACGCCCATAAGAGGGAGGCCATATACAGTCCCGATACCGCCCGCCGCGAGGACTCGGGCGAGGAGCAGCCCGGCCGTCACCCTGCCCTGCCCCTCATTCTCCGGCGACACCGCCCGGACCGATCGGCTGCCACTGCGGCGCGCGCTTCTCGGCGAAAGCGCGCGGGCCCTCCTCCTGGTCGGGGTGGCCCCACATGGAGGTGAGCTCGGTAGCGCCCGCCTTGCAGGCGTCGGTGAGCCCGGCCTCGAGCGCCCCCCACAGCGCGCGCTTGGTCGCGGCCATCGCGGCGGGCGAGTTCTGTGCGACCTTCTCCGCCAAAGCCTGGGCTTCGTCGCGCAGAGCGCCGGGCGGGTCGACGATCTGGCTGATCATGCCGAGCGCCAGCGCGCGCTCGGCCGACACTCGCTCGTGGCGCCCGACCAGGGCCATGCGCATGACGGCCTCGAAGGGGATCTTGCGGGTGAGCCCGATGGCCTCCATGGCGACCACCTGCCCGACCGAGACGTGCGGGTCGAAGAACTGCGCGTCGGAGGCGGCGATCACGATGTCGGCCTCGGCCACCCAGTGGAAGCCGCCGCCGGCGCAGAGGCCGTTGACAGCGGTGATGACCGGCTTCCAGATGTGGTTCTGCCAAGCCGTGAAGTGGTAGTCGAACTTCTCCGTCGACTCGCGGTAGCGCTCGAAGCCGATGCCGTCCTCGGCGATCTCCATGACGTCGACGCCGGTCTGGAACGCTCGCCCCTCGCCGGTGTGCACGATCACGATGACCTCGGGGTCCGCATCGAGGGTGCGCCACGCCGTCTCGAACTCGTCGCGCATGTGGGAGTTCATCGCGTTGAGCCGGTCGGGACGATTGTTGATGAGCCAGCCCACGGGGCCGTGCCGCTCCAGCAGCAGGGTGTCGAGGGTCGGGTAGGTCACTGCACCTCCACGGTCGGCGTCGGCAATGTCACGGTCACGGTCAAAGTCACGGTCGCACTCACAGTCATCAGCCGAGCGGCTGCCAGTTCGGCGCGCGCTTCTCGGCGAAGGCGCGCGGGCCCTCTTCTTGGTCGGGGTGGCCCCACATGGAGGTGAGCTCTGTGGCGCCCGCCTTGCAGGCGTCGGTGAGCCCCGCCTCGAGGGCACCCCATAGCGCGCGCTTGGTGGCGGCCATGGCGGCCGGCGAGTTCTGCGCGATCTTCTCGGCCAACGCCTGCGCCGCGTCGCGCAACGCCTCGGGCGGGTCCACCACCTGGCTCACCATGCCGAGCGCGAAGGCGCGCGCCGCATCGATGCGCTCGTGGCGCCCGAGCAGCGCCATGCGCATCACGGCCTCGAAGGGGATCTTGCGGGCCAACCCAATGACCTCGTAGGCGCTGACCTGGCCGACCGAGACGTGCGGGTCCAGGAATTGCGCGTCGGAGGCGGCGAGCACCACGTCCGCGTCGGCGACGAAGTGCAATCCCCCGCCGGCACAGACGCCGTTCACCGCGGTGATGACCGGCTTCGCCACGCCGCAGTGCCAGGCCGTCATGCGCAGCTCGGCGCGCCGCGTGCGGCCCGACTGCTTGCGCAGCGCGTCGGGGTCGCGGGCCAGCTGCACCACATCGAGACCGGTCTGGAACGAGCGGCCCTCGCCGGTGGTGACGATGACGCGCACCTCGGGATCGCGGTCGAGCTCACCCCAAGCCTCCTCCAACTCGTCGAGCATGCACGCGTCCATGGCGTTGCCCGCCTTCGGACGGTTGAAGACGAGCCAGCCCACGGGGCCGCGGCGCTCGACGAGCAGCGTCTCGTAGGCCATCGGCGTCAGCTGCGGGGGACGTCGCGCCAGGGGACGCCCTTGAAGGGATCGGGCTCGCGGGGCAGGCCGAGCACCCGCTCGCCCAGGATGTTCTTGTTCACTTCGGTTGTGCCCCCCTCGATCGTGTTGGCCCGGCTCCGCAGCATCCCGCGCAGCTCGTAGGGCAGAGCGGCCGCCCACGCGCCCGGCTCGGTCGGCGCGTCCCGTCCATCCGTGCACCACGCCGTGGCGGCGGCGCCGAGCATGTCGACCGCCAGCAGCTGGATGCGCTGATTGAGCTCCCCCTGGTGGACCTTGCCGATCGAGCTCTCGGGACCCGGCGACCGCCCCGCCCGCACGTTGGCGCGCACGCGCTGGTTCGTCCACCCGCGCACCTGCTCCTCGCACCAGACCCGGACCACCTGGTCCCGCTGCACCGGGTTGTCCCATCCGCCCGGTCGCCCCTCCGCGGCCAGGCGCTTGGCCAGCCGCACCAGTGCGTCGGCCCCGCCGCCGCCGATGCGGTCGACGCCGCCCGAGCCCGAACCCGAGACCATCTGGCGCTCGCCCGAGAGTGTGGCGTTCGCCACCTTCCAGCCCTCCCCGACCGCGCCGACCCGCTGGGCGTCGGGCACGCGGGCGTTGTCGAGGAAGACCTCGTTGAAGTCCACCTCGCCGCCGATGTGGCGCAGCGGCCGCACGTCGACCCCGGGCTGGCGCAAGTCGATGAGGAAGTAGGTGATGCCCTCGCGCTTGGGCGTGTCGGGGTCGGTCCGGGCCAGCAGCACCGCGTGGGTCGAGAGGTGCGCCCACGTCGTCCACACCTTCTGGCCGGTGACGACCCACTCGTCCCCGTCGCGCTCGGCCCGGGTGGCCAGCGACGCCAGGTCCGAGCCTGAGCCCGGCTCGCTGAAGAGCTGGCACCACCGCTCCTCGTTGCGCACGATCGGCGGCAGATAGCGGAGCCGCTGCTCCTCGGTGCCGTGGGCGAAGAGCGCGGGCGCCGCCAGATTGAGCCCGAGCGGGTTCAGCCGGCCGAGGTTGAAGGGCCGCAACTCCTCGTCGAGCCGGCGGGCCACTCCGGGCGACAGGTCGAGCCCGCCGTACTCGACCGGCCAGGTCGGCACGACCAGGCCCGACGTCCCGTACACGGGGTACCACTCCTCGTACTGCGCCCTGGTGCGTACGGTGCGCACCTCCGCCGGGCCTCCCCGCCGTCCTGCCGCCACCCATTCCGGCGGGACACACGCGTCGACCCAGGCGCGCACCGCGGCGAGCGCGTCCTCGAGCGGGGTGTCGGGACCGACCGGCAGGCGGCCGGCCCCGGGCGCGCCGCCCGCGGGGCCGGCGATCATCGGCCCTTGAACTCTGGCGGGCGCTTCCCGACGAACGCGGCGAGGCCCTCCTTGAAGTCGTCGCTACGCGACGAGAGCTCCATGGCGAGGGCCTCGTTCTGCAGGTGCTCGCGCAACGGCGCGGTGCCGCCGGCGTGCAGCAGCCACTTCGTCAGCCCGATCGTCACCGTGGGCGCCTCGGCCAACCGGGTCACCAGCGCCTGCACTTCGCCTACGAGCGCATCGCCCGGCACGGCGCGGTGGACCATGCCCCACGCGGCCGCGTCGGCGCCGGACACGGCCTCGCCGAGCAGCAGCATCTCGCGGGCGCGCACCTCGCCGATGCGGCGGGGCAGCAGCCAGGTGCCGCCGGTGTCGGGCGTGAAGCCGCGCTGGGCGTAGGGCTCCCACAGCCGCGCCGCCTCGTCGACCACCGCGAAGTCCGCCGCCAGCGCGACGTGCAGGCCGATGCCGGCCGCCCAGCCCTGGACCTGGCAGACCACCGGCGTCTGCGTGGTCAGCAACAGCTCGATGAGACGGTGGGCCTCGGTCGGCAGTCGCCGCTGGATGCTGCCCACCCGCGGCCGCTCGTCCCCCGCGTTGCGCCCGACGATGTCGAACCCGGCGCAGAAGTGGTCGCCCGCGCCGCTGATGACGACGACGCGCACCGACTCGTCCGGCCCCGCCGCGGAGAGGGCTTCGATCATGGCGGCGACGATGGGGTCCGTCAGCGCGTTGCGCTTCTTCGGCCGGTCGATCTCGAACGCGAGCACTGGGCCTTCGCGGCGCACGTTGAGCCCTTCGATCGACCGGTACGGGCTCGGCGCCTCGGTGGGGTCGCTCATCGGTCGGCGTACCTCGCGCTGATCGCGGTGAGGACCTGTTGGAGGTCGCGGGCGCCGCCCGGCGCCTCGGGCAGGCGCACGGCGCCGTGCTCGCGGCTCGGCAACAGGATCGTGGCGTGCCCCGGGGTCGTTTGCTCCCCGCGCTGGTTCACGGCGGAGAGCTCGAGATCGACCGCGGGGCGCCCCCCCTCCGCGATGTAGTGGTCTGTCACCGTCCCCGACAGCCACTGCGTGTCGCCCACGAAGTTGAACTTGCGGAACTCGCAGTCGAGCTTCCACAACCACGCCTCGTCACCCATCCAGTCCGTGCAGAGGTGGATCAACCACGTCTCGCGCATGCGCCCGTAGTCGAACGTGGTCGGGTTGCCGGCGCGCCGCGCGAACTCGGGGTCCCAGTGCACCCGCTGCATCACGTCGGGGACGTTGAGCTCGTCGCGCTGGTAGAAGCGCGGGATCCTCTGCCGGTTCTGGTAGCCCAGGCGCAGGGCCTTCACGCCGTAGAGCCCCATGCCGACGCCGGCGTGCCAGCAGACCATGTCGGTGACGGTCATCGGGCCCTTCACCATGGGGCCGACGGTGTCACCCACGGCGACGTCCTCCCACCACCGGGTCTCGGCCCCTCGGGGTCCTTCGGACGCGTACTGCTTCTCGATCGCGTCGATCTCGTCGTCGGCGTAGGGACGCAGCTCCAGCGCGTCGTTCTTCTTGCGGGCGCGGGCCTGGGTCCGCTCGGTGCGGATCATGAGCCGGTACTGCGCCGAGAGCGCCGGGCCGTCGACCTCGCGGAACACCTGGGCCATCCATTCGTGGACGGCGCGCCCGGCGAACTCGCTCGGCTTCTCCAACACGCCCACCAGCGCGTTGCGCCGGCTGACCTGACGGTCCGGCCGCAGCGGCGACCACCACTCGCGCGCGCTGGCCGAGTAGAACGCGTGCACGCCGCGCAGGGGGTCGCCCTTCATGAGGTCCCGGTGCTCCTCGGGCACCTCGCGCACCTCGTCGAACCCGACGAGCGAGTCGCCGCCCACCAGGGGTGGCGGCGCGATCACCCCGCCCCAGCAGGTCTCGGCCGCGTAGGCCTCGTCGGACCACAGCGGGTTGTCGTCGCCATAGGCCTCCGCCACGTGACGGAACGCATCGACGCCGGGGCGCACGTAGCGCGGCACGGGCACGGTGTGCGGCTCGGGGATGCCGATGCGGGCGCGCAGCCGGGCGACGCCCTCTTCTGTGATGGTGCCCTCGGACACGAAGTCGCATATTATATGAAGTCCGCTGGACGCCGCCCCTGGGCGGGCGACCGCGCGCACCCTCCGAGACGGGATCCACCGTGGCCAACGACAAGGTCTACATCCACGAGTTCATCGACATCACCGGCCACCACCGCGCCGACTACATGCACCACATGACGGCGAACTGGAGCCCCATCGCGCAGGAGGAACGGCACCAGCTCTGCTACGGGGTGTGGGGCATCGTGGGCTCGACCGGGCCGTGGCCGTCGGTGGTGAACATGTGGGAGGAGGACGGGTGGGACGGCCTGGCGGCGTCCTTCGGCCACGAGCTCGGCCACGCGCACCTGCAGGACCCCAAGCTGGCCCGCTGGTGGGCGCGCGCCGCCGAGTTCCGTTCGGGTGGATTCGATCGCATCCTCGTCCCCGCGCCGTGGTCAGCCGGAATAGAGGAGCTCTGCGCGCAGGGCGCCGGCGGCGTCGCCTACGCCCACGACCAGGTGACGGTGCCCGTCGGCGCGGCGGGCGACTTCCTGGAGCTGGCCCGCGAGGCCGGCGGCGCGTTCTACGCCGAGCACGGCTGGAGGCTGATCGGGGCGTTCGAGACGGCGCTGCGCAACGACGACGAGGCGTTCCTGCTGTGGTCGATCCCGAGCTGGGAGCGCTGGGGCGCGGCCGAGTCCGCGCTGCGCGCCGGGCACCCCTGGCGCGACCGCCAACGCGCCGCGGTGCGCGACCTGCGCCGCATCCTCCTCGTCGACGCCCCGCTCAGCCCGTTGCGGACCGGGCGCCAGCCGGCGCGCAGCGACCGCGACGACAGCTGGTCGGAGGAGTAGCCGGTTCAGCCGGCCGGCGCGGCGACGTCGTCCGCCAGCTGCTTGCGCAGGAGCTTGCCGATCTCGTTGCGGGGCAACGACCCGGCGCGGGCGAAGGCGACCGGCACCTTGTACGGCGCCAGCTCGGCCCGACACGCCGCTTCGAGGTCATCGTCGAGGGCCGACCCGACGACGACGGCCACGGGCACCTCGCCCAACCGTTCGTCGCGGCGGGCGACGACCGCCACGTCCTCGACGCCGGGGACCAGGCGCAGCACCTCCTCCACCTGTTCGGGGAAGACCTTGTTGCCGCCGCGGTTGATGAGGTCCGACGTGCGACCCTCTATCCAGACGAAACCCTCGGCGTCGACGCGGGCGTGGTCCCCGGTGCGGACGAACCCGTCGGCGTCGACGCGGTCCCCGAGGGACGCGCCGCCGGCGTAGCCCGCCGCCATGCGGGGCGGGCGCACCAGGAGCTCGCCCACGGTGCCGGGCTCGACCTCGCGTCCCGTGTCGTCGACGACCCGGATGTCGACGCCGGCGTGCGGCCGCCCGGCCGCTCCCAGCTTCTCGGGGTGCTCCCGGGCGTCGGCCGCCGTCCAGCCGACGACCTCGCCCACCTCGGCCTGCCCGTAGCTGTTGAGCACGACGGTCCCGAAGCGCTCCATGAACCGGCGGGCGGCAGGCGGTGAGAGCGGCGCGGTGATGCTGCGCACGTAGCGCAACGGAGCCAGGTCGGTCACATCGGGATCCGTCGCCAGCATGACCATGGCCGCCGGTGGCAACACGGTCGAGCGGATCTGGTAGCGCCGCACGAGCTCGGCGAACTCGCGGGTGGTGAACCGGGGCATGAGGACGATCGCCGCGCCCGCACGCAGCCCGAAGCACACGTTGTAGATGCCGGCGTTCAGCGCGATCGACACCGGCACCAGGTTCGGCGTCGGCTCCCGCGCCTCTTTCGGCTTGCCGCCGCCGTCCCCGCGCAACGGCGTGAGCACGCGGTCGAGCAGTTCGAGGTAGCCGCTGTGCGTCTGGAGGATCGCCTTGGGGGCGCCGGTCGTCCCCGACGTCCAGGTGACGAACGCCACGTCGGGGTCGTGGCGCATGGGGTCCGCCAACCCGGTGATCCCGCGCTCGTCGACCAGCGCGGCCGGGCGGACGGTCGCCAGCACGTGGTCGACCTCGGCCTGGGGGGAGCGGTCGTTCACCGGCACGAAGACCGCTTCGGCCAGCCAGATGCCGGCCATGGTTGTGACCAGGTCCGGACCACTGGGCAGGCGCACCGCCACGCCCTGTCCGGGCTCGACGCCCGTTGCCCTCAGCTTCTCGGCCACCGCACGCGCCGCAGTCCGGGCCTCTCCGGCGCTGCGCACCTCGTCGATGGTGCAGAGCAGGTCGCGCCCGTCCGCGAAGGGGTGGTCGATGAGGAGGTTGCCGAGGTTCTCAGCGATTTACATACAATATCCGATCGCTGGAATCGGACCGCCGGGACCGGCTGCGACGAGACAGGAGGGAGCACCAGTGGCCGACCGCGTCTGGACCGGGGGCGAGCAGCACACGGTCCCCCAGCTCTTCGCCCGGCGCCTGGAGAGCGACCCCGACAGCGAGTACCTCGACCTGGGCGGGGCGAAGCTGTCCGCCGGCGACGTGATGACGGCGGCCGACCGGTTCGGCGGCGCGCTGCAGGAGCTCGGGACGGCCCAGCACGACCGGGTGGCCTCGCTGCTCGAGAACTCGTCGCCGGCTCTCCTCGCGTGGGCCGGCACCGTGTGCGCCGGCCGCGTGGCGGTGCCCATCAACACCGCGTACAAGGGCGCTTACCTCACCCACCAGCTCACCGACTCGGGCGCCCGCGTGATGGTGGTCGCCGCCAGCTACCTCGACCGCGTGGCGGCCATCGCGCCGGACCTACCGACACTCGAGCACGTCATCGTCGTCGACGACGCGGACGCTGGTCCCGACGAGCAGGACGAGTTCGCCGCGGCCAGTGGCCCCAACGGCACCTCGCCGTCGCTCGGCCGGGTCGCCGTGCACCGCTGGGACGACGTCATGAAGGCCGCCGATGCGGCGCCGGCGGTCGACGTGCGGCCGTCTGACCTCGCCACGTTCATCTACACCGGCGGCACGACCGGCCTGTCCAAGGGCTGCATGCTCAGCCACAACTACCACGAGGCCCTGGCCGCGCAGATCGGGCTCTGCTGGAAGCGCACGGCCGACGACGTCGCGTGGACGCCGTTGCCCATGTACCACTTCAACGCGCTGGTTACCGCCATCGTCGGCACCCTCCTCTTCGGCGGGCGCGGCGCCATCTTCCGCCGCTTCTCGGTGTCGCAGTTCTGGCCCGAGATGAACCGGGTCGGGGCCACTGTCACGTCGACGCTGGGGACGATGGCGTACCTGCTGGCCCACGACGTCGACCGGCCCGAGATGCCGCGCTCCGGCGCGCCGGAGGCCAACCGGACCCTGCGTCTCATGGGCGCCGTCCCGCTCCCGCCCGAGGTGGACAACATCCTCCGGTCGCGCTTCGCGATAGAGACCTTCAGCGGTGCGTACGGCGTGACCGAGGCCAGCCTGGTCTCCTGGCAGCCGCCCGGCGTGGAGAACCGCCCGAACGCCGCTGGCGTCGTCAACGACGAGTACTTCGACGTCCGCATCTTCGACGACGACGACCACGAGGTTGCGGCGGGGACGGACGGAGAGATCGTGCTACGGCCGAAGCGCCCGCACGTGATGTTCGAGGGGTACTGGGGCAGGCCGGAGGTCACGGTCGAGACGATGCGCAACCTCTGGTACCACACGGGCGACATCGGCCGCATCGACGCGGAGCGCTACCTCTATTTCGTCGACCGCAAGGCGGACTACCTCCGGCGCCGGGGCGAGAACATCGCCAGCTACGAGGTGGAGTCGATCCTCATGGGCCACGGCGCGCTGGCCGACGTCGCGGTGCACGCCGTCCCCAGCCCCTTGACCGAGGACGACCTCAAGATCACCGCCACGGTCAAGGAGGGCGCGGACCTCAGCGAGGAGGAGCTCTTCCGCTGGTGCATCGACCAGCTCCCCTACTTCTGCCTGCCCCGCTACATCGAGTTCCGCCCCGCGCTGCCGCGTAGCCCCGTCGGGCGCGTCCTGAAGCGCGAGCTGCGCGAGGAGGGCGTGACGCCGGCCACCTGGGACGCCGACGTGGCGGGCATCGAGTACGAGAAGCGCTAGAGCTCGAGGACGGCCCGGCAACGGTCGGTCGGTCGTATCGTTTGTGAAATCGGTCCCGTTGCGGGCCGGGGAGGAGGTGCCATGAGGGCGGAGGACATGATCCTCGTCAGCGTCGACGACCACGTGGTGGAGCCGCCGGACCTCTTCGAGGGCCACCTGGGCGGGCGCTACAAGCAAGAGGCGCCCCGCGTGGAGCGCCGGCCCGACGGTTCGGACGTCTGGGTGTTCAACGGCGCGGTGATCCCCAACATCGGCCTCAACGCCGTGGCCGGGCGGCCCAAGGAGGAATACGGCGTCGAGCCCACGGCCTTCGACGAGATGCGCCCGGGCTGCTTCGACGTCCACGAGCGGATAAAGGACATGGACGCGGGCGGCGTGCTCGGCTCCATGAACTTCCCCTCCTTCCCCGGCTTCAGCGGACGGCTCTTCGCGGCCTGCGAGGACAAGCGCCTCGCGCTCGCGGTGCTGCAGGCGTACAACGACTGGCACATCGACGATTGGTGCGGCGCCTACCCCGGCCGCTTCATCCCGATGGCGCTGCCGGTGCTGTGGGACCCGGAGCTGGCCGCGGCCGAGATCCGCCGCGTGGCCGCCAAGGGCTGCCACTCCGTCACCTTCACCGAGAACCCCGCCACACTCGGGTACCCGAGCTTCCACTCCGAGCACTGGGACCCGCTGTGGAACGCGGTGTGCGACGAGGGCGTGGTCGTGTCCATCCACCTGGGCTCGTCGGGCCAGCTGTCGGTCACGGCGCCCGACGCGCCGGTCGACGTCATGATCACCCTGCAGCCCATGAACATCTGCCAGGCGGCGGCCGACCTGCTGTGGTCGCGGGTCCTCAAGCAGTACCCCGACATCCGCTTCGCGCTCTCCGAAGGCGGCACCGGCTGGATCCCGTACTTCCTCGACCGGCTCGACCGCACCTACGACATGCACCGCGCCTGGACCGGGCAGGACTTCGGCGACCGGTTGCCCAGCGACGTGTTCCGCCAGCACTTCTTGACCTGTTTCATCGCCGACCCGGTCGGGATCACGCTGCGCCACGACATCGGGCTCGACAACATCGCGTGGGAGTGCGACTACCCGCACTCCGACTCGTCGTGGCCCGAGGCGCCCGAGGAGCTGGCCCGCGTGGCGGCGGACGTGCCCGACGACGAGCTCGCCCGCATCACTTACGAGAACGCCTGCCGCTGGTACTCGTTCGATCCGTTCGCGCACCGGGCCAAGGAGCGCTGCACGGTCGAGGCCCTGCGCGGGGAGGCACCGGGCCACGATGTCTCCGTCCATTCCTTCGACAAGGGCCGCTTCGAGCGGAAGGGGACGGGGACCGACCTCGGCCGGCTGGCGGCGCGCGCGACGGCGTAGGCGGGGAGCGCCGCCCTCGTCAGGCGGGCGTGGCGGCCGAGAGCGTGCGGACCTGGCCGTTGAGCAGCGCACGGTTCGGCTGCTCGGGCAACTCCAGCAGGGGCTGGCGCACCTCCTCGAGCGTGGGGCCGTACTGACCGGCCAACGGCGCCAACGCGTCGAGGTCGAAGTCGTAGAGCAGCGCCGCGTTGAGCCCGAGGATCCGGCGCAGGTCGTCTTCCGCGACCTCCTGGGTCACCTGCCGCAGGTGCTCGCGCGTGTAGGGCTCGGTACCTTCGTCGTGGGGGTAGTCGCTCCCCCACATGAAGCGGTCGGGCGCGATCAGGCTGCGCACGTCCATGTCGGCCGGCTTCGGGAAGCTGACGCCCATCCACACGTTCTGGTTGAAGTACTCGGTCGCGGTGCGCGGCAATGCTTGGTCCTTCGTGTACTTCAGCTCGCCGATGGAGCCCTTCTGCACGTTCGTGATCACGTAGTCCAGGTGGCGGAGCGTCTCGGGCAACCACGCCGCACCGCCTTCGGTGAAGGCGAACTTGAGGCGGGGGAAGCGCTCGAACACGCCCGAGAGGATCAGGTGGACCAACGGCCGCATGCCGTAGAACGCGACCTCGGCGATCATGAGCATCGGGGTCGCTTGATAACGGCCGTAGTTCGGGAAGCCGGTGCCGGCGTGCACGTTGACCGGGATGTCCATGTCCTGCAGCGCTGCCCACAGGCGGTCGTACTCGGGGTCGTAGAGCGGCTTCATCCACGTGGCGTCGGGCGGGATGTTGGGGAGCAGCAGTCCACCGCGCAGGCCGTGCTCCTTGATCCACTTCACGTCGTCGATCGCGTCATCGATGTCGTTGAGGAAGATCTGACCGATTCCGGCGCGCCGCTCCGGATAGGCGTTGCACCAGTCCAGTAGCCACCGGTTGTGGGCCCGGATGCCGGCCAGGCGGTGCTCGTAGTCCTCCGGCCGGGGCGGACCGGCGAAGAGCACGAAGCTCGGGAAGAAGGGCGGCACCGTGTTGGGGAAGATGACCTCGGCGACGACCCCGTCGGCCTCCTGCTGGGAGTTGCGCATCTCGTTGTCCCAGTTGCGGTAGCGCCGCTGGTCGCCGAGGTCCTTGAAGGGGTTCTTGTACTTCGCCCGCCAGGCGTCGAAGTCCTCGAGGTAAGCCGCGTCGAGGTACTCGCGGTACTGCTGGTGGCTGCCGCCTGCGTGGCAGTCCGCCGAGATGATCGTG
>Ga0210399_10000619_pt1 | contig 28439 bp, 20 predicted proteins | sample IncBWC14MmetaG_FD_150865 | JGI IMG/M metagenome (GOLD analysis project Ga0210399, IMG submission 150865) | Forest soil microbial communities from Barre Woods Harvard Forest LTER site, Petersham, Massachusetts, United States - Inc-BW-C-14-M | ecosystem: Environmental > Terrestrial > Soil >... | reverse complement strand
GCGCCCAGAGCAAGCACCGTGGCAGCGCTTTTGGCGATATCCGGAACCACCACTGTGAGTCTCGGCCGCTACTCCGGGTCCAGTCCGTCCCCGAAGAAGAAAGAGGGAACTGCGATCTGGGTGGCGGACAATAGGACTTGATGGGAGACGGGCCGACGGCGACTGACGCCGACCTCGTCGCGGCGTCCCTGCAGTACCCCGAACGCTTCGGGGTTCTCTTCGATCGGCACGGCTTGGCGGTCCATCGCTATGTGGCGTACAGGGCCAGGGCGAGTGATGTCGACGATGTGGTGGCCGAGACCTTCGTGACCGCTTTTCGCACCAGGACCCGATATGACCAGGCCTTCCAGAATGCCCGCCCGTGGCTACTGGGCATCGCCACCAACGTCCTTCGTCAGCACCGCCGCTCGGAGGGGCGACGCCTATCTCGTTTGCGGGCTGCAGCCCGGGCTAGCGAACCAGAACCTGACCCGGCGGAGACTGTCGCCGCGGCTGTCGACCAAGCCGCCCAGAACGATCGGGTCGCTCGTGCTCTCGCTCGCCTTGACGAGCGCCAACAAGAAGTGTTGGTGCTCGCTGCTGGCCCGGGTCTCACCTACGAGGAGATCGCACGGGCACTGGGCGTTCCGGTTGGCACCGTACGGTCCCGGATCGCTCGTGGCCGTCGCCAGCTACGGGAACTCCTCGAGGCCGGCGGACAAATAGACCGCGAGACCAGCGATGTGACGCCCGTCTCAGAAGGGAACTTCGAATGATCGACGAACTCGAACTCCTCCGGCGCCACATGGACGCCACGGTCGACTCGAACCCCAACCTCGAGGCCATACGACAACGGCTCGGCGAGGCGATCGAGGAGGACGGCACGTCTCAAGTCGTCGGGCGTCGTTTCGTTGGCTCGCGCGCCAAGCCTTTACTGCGGCGCACTGCGCTGTCACTCGGCGGACTGGTCGCGGTCGGCATTGCCTCAGCACTCGTTGCCGTGTTGCTGCTCTCCGCCTCACCCGTCCCTCGCAGCACCCCCCGAGCGACGACCAGGCCCTTTCCGTCGCACCTGTCAGTCGGTGACCAGCTGCGCCTGGTCGCCGATCGGGCGGCCGAACAACCGATCCCTCAGCTCCAGTCCAACCAGGCTCTGTATACCCACGCCGACCTCTCGGTCGTGGCGACCGTGAACAACGGTGCCGCTGCTGCCACCATCGAGCTCTCTGTCCAGAAGTTGTCGACGCCGACGGGACAGACCTGCACCACCCTCAGTGCCCAGCCAGCCCAATTCGCCTCGCCCGCGGCGCAGGCGGCATGGAAGGGCCTCGACCTGCGCGTGACTCCGAGTCCTCCGACCGCCAGCCAGTGTCTCCAGGGGGGCGGCGCCACACCCCCCGACGCCATCACCGGCGCCGGGCAGCTCATCAACGTCTCGGCACTGCCCGTCGATCCCGGGGCTCTCGCTCGGGAACTCGAGGCCGGGTCCACCGGTATCTCGGCCCTAGATGAATTGCTCCCTGACCTGGCGGCTCCCAATCCAGGCTTTCAGCGTGCTGCCGTCCTCTTGATCGGACCGACGCTCGGGGCCACCCCGCAGTTCGACGCCGCGCTCTACCAGGCGATCGCCTTGTTGCCGGGAGTCACCGCACTCGGGCCGATCACCACCCATGACGGCCAGCGTGGCGAGGGCTTCGCCTCGGGGCCCGGATCCGGTCAGTCCACCATCGTCGTCGACCCAACGACCGGCCAACTCCTTGAGGTCCAGGGTCTCGACGACTCCGACTCGCTGACATCGATCGCGGGCAACTACCTGGGGTCGGGTCCTCCGATGGTGACCTCGTACGGTGCGCAGCTGCAGTGGCTCGATCCGATCGGATCCCCTTCCGTCAAGAGCGCGTCAGATTTGCCGCCGGGCTTGCCGATCTACGTGCTTGCCAAGATGAAGCCTGGATTGACCTACGACCAAGCATTGCAGCCCGTTCGCCAACTCGCTCGGCCCTACTTCAGCTATTTCACGAGCGACGCCTCTTCTGTCAGTGATCCCTCGAACCCGAACTCGCCCGCTCTCTTCGAATGGTCGTTTGCCGGGCCTGCACCGATCGTGAACGACTTCATCCAGATGCTGCAGACGTCTGGGATGTTCGCTTCGGTATCCGAGATTTAGCCCCCGAGACCAGACGGGACGAATGTGCTCGACTCCCAGCATCTGCGATGTGGACCGGATCGGCGTCGACCGGGCGACCTCACGCCCTCGGACCAGTCCGACCTCGCGTGCTCAACTCCACACGCCGAACGGGGCGCCCGCAATTCGTCGGGTGACGATTCTCGCCGTGAGACTCGTGATAGCGCTGGGTCCCATCATCGCCGTAGGCGTCCGCCCATTCTGATCGACGCAACGATCTGGCCGGCTCGATCGCTGCGCATACGGAGCGGAACGAGGCCCTGGTGGAGCGGCTTCATCCTGTGCTTCATGGTCTTGCTCTTGGTGCAAGATGCATCTGCTGCCGCTGGCGCAACCTCTTCGGCTCCCACGATCTCGGTTTCGCCCTATACCAATCTGATTGATGGGCAAGTTGTCACAGTCTCTGGTTCGGACTTTTCACCGTCGCAACTGGACCTCACGGAGTGTGTGACGCGGGATGCCAACGAGTGTGGCCTCGATACGACGACGGTCTCGGTTGGACCCACAGGAACCTTCTCGGCCCGATACTCGGTGACCCGAATGCTTATATTCGAGACGAATCGCGGGGTCGACTCCGTTGACTGCGTCGTTGCCAGCTGCGTTCTTCGAGCCCAGGAATACCAAACGGGACAGAGCGTCGAATCCCCCTTGGCGTTCAATGCCGGCGCGCCAGCTCTCGTAAAGATCGGCATCGATCCCACGGCCCAGCTCAACTCGACGAGTGCTGCTGTCACCGTCACCGGCACGATCAGCTGCCGTAGGACAATGGATGTCGATCTGACCGGAACGATCACACAAACGCAGCGGCCGCTCCTGTACCAGCAACGCCTTTTCGCGGACCCTTTGCACCTTCAGCAAGTTCAGTGCACGAGAGCTCCGACCTCCTGGAGCACTCGAGTATCACCTTGGCCCGGTCGCCAGGCGGCAGGAGGAGCCGCTGGGAACTTCGCGGTGGGCAACACCACTATCGTGGTGCAAGCGACGCCGGCCGCCTTGACACAGCCCCTCTCGCTGCGCACTGCAAGGGTCCGGATCCAGGGTGGCGCGAGCGGACACCACACCTACTACCTGGCCCTCGGCGAATCCCTTGCCCACGGGTACGCCGCTGCACCCGGGCTCGGATATACCAACGATCTGCTGGCCTATCTGCGCAAGAAGATCCCAGGTCTGCAGCTAGTCGAGCTGAGCTGCAACGACGAGACCACCAACCAGGCAATCAGGGGTGACTATTGCAACTACGGAACTTCGGCGAGCGGCTCCCCACTGACACAGCTTCAGGCAGCCGAAGCTTTCCTCAAAGCGCATAGGAACTCGGTGGCACTCATCACGATAGACCTCGGTGGTGTTGACCTGATCCGGTGTTCGACCGCCGCATGCGTCTCAAAGGTTGAACCAACGCTCGCCGCCAACCTGACGACCATCGTCAAGGGCCTCCACCAGGCTGGTGGAAGAGTGCCCATCGTCGCCGACAACTTCTTCGACCCCGTTCTTTCCGATTGGTTTCAGGGCTCCTCACGTCGGGCCTACGCCACGGCATCGGTGCCAGGGATCAAGGCATTCAATGCCTTTCTCGTTGCCACGTACGCCGACCTTGGGGTCCAATCCGCCGACATCCAAGCAGCCTTCAAGACCGCCGACATGACTCCGGTCTCGTCGAAATGGGGAACGATCCCGCGCGACGTCTACATGATGTGCCGATACACCGACACTCCCTGCCCGCACCCTCTGCTCGACATCGATGCCAATCAGGCCGGCTACCGAATCTTCGCCAAGGCCTTTGAGAAAGTGGTGGGTCCGCTTCTCTTCCCCCGACACCATCACCGCGCCGCGCAGGCGCAGGCGCAGGCGCTGGCGCAGGCATCTGAGCTCGCTTTTTCTACGTCTGGACCGAAGCTCGAAGTGGTCGACGGCATACCGCTCATCCCGACGTCAAAGGGACAACGAGCCGAATGTCGGACCTTCGCCGACGAGCTCAAGAGACCAGTGCCGTGCCCAGGGTTGCTACCCGATCCGATAGCCGTAACTCCTACAACGGCCGCGACGCTGTGTCCACGCGACTACGGAGCGTTTGCTGAGGGCTCCTGCGGACCGGCCGCTATCGACGTCACCAAGAAGCTCTTCGAGATCAACCAGTCCAACTTTCAGGTGCCGCCTGGCTATGTCGGCGTGTCCTACGAGCAGTACAACGGAGCGATCGTTCCGGACACCTCGATCAGCGGAGGACCACTTGGCCATTTTGTCTTCATGTCTGGAACTGAAATGCGACAAGCCATGACGAATGGCCGTGGCAGGGGTGCGCCGGTCCCGTCGTATTGCTCGCCGCTCGACGTCTCGAGCCCGATCCGTGTCCATGGACTCCCGGCCAAGTTGTATCAATGCGGAAATGCATCGAACCCGCTGGCCGAGACACAGATCGTTGAGGGCCATACCGTTCTGGTCTGGAGCGACCGAGGGATCACGTCGGAGGTGAGCTTCCACGGGCACAGCCAGGTCAACGTCGATCTCGATATTGCCACAGCAAATGCGACCTTCCTGGTACCTCCCCGAGGCCAATAATCGAATTTTCCAGGTCAGATAGAGATTTGGAGTGTCCTTCCCAGAATCCAACGCTGACTACAGACGTCCCGTGTTACCGGCCTGCGAGTACAACTGTCTGCGTTTAAGCCCCGAGCTTGAGAGCCTCCGTGGTAGGAGTCAGATCGCTGCAGGGTCCTGTCTGCCAGACAACGCTCGGAGAGGTTTGGTCCCCCCGGGCGAGCAAGATCACCGCCACGTCGTCTGCTGACGCTCGCGAAGGTTTTGAAGAGACCGACGCGCCTTGCCCGTCGAACTCGCCAGCTTCTGATCTTGGCGAGTCAGCGCGCCGAGCTGTCGACGCGTACGACGAACCTTTGCAGTATCGCTGGTGTCATCTCGACTGGCCGCCCGCTCCATCGAGCGAAGGCGCTCACTCATTCCGTTGATCGTCTCGCGGCGGCTCCGAGACAGCCGATCCAGCTCCTCATCGAGGGGAGTGGGCTCACGTTCCCTGATTGCGATCGCCCATAGGAACACCACGGTGGGAAGGGCGACAACGCCGATGACGACCAAGACGTGCTGAGTCGGACCGATCGTCCGCTCGTCCAAGGCTAGGAGACCGATGACCTCGGCTGCCCATCCCAAGGCGACGACTGGGACCAGAAGGGCCGTTAAGGCAACGAGCATGCCCCGAATCAACCAGTGGAAACGCTCGCGCATCGATTCGAAGCGTCGAAGCTTTCTGTACCGGTACAGCGCGACCATCCGGCGCATTATGGGATAGCTGGCAGCACGAACCTCCACCGCGAGAGTTATGAAGAAGATCGGGATCACTGTCACCGAAGCAACGTAAAATTCAGTGTTAAAACTTTGGGAGGACTCCGTGCGTCGGAAGCTACTAGGAGCTCAGCAAGTGCGACAAGCGGATTGGGGTATCCCGTGCCAATCACGAGCGGTCCGAGATCAACTCGGAACAGCCGCCAAACGTCGTCCGGCACACGAACTCCGTTGCGTCCCGCTATCGGACCGGTGGAAAGAAAAGAAGCGGTCCTAGTTGAAGAGCATTCGATACCAACCCGAGAGTTGTGCACCGCAAGATGATCTGAGCGGTCAGTTGACCTTCGGGTTCTGGCTCGGCGCATGCTCCCCCGAACAACCGAAACTGGCGATTGAACTCTCGCCCATCAGGCTGACGTCTGCTTCTTCCTATTACCACAGCTCAGCCGAACTCGCTGTCGACAACGCCATGTGTGGCCTACGTGGAAGAGGGTGCCCATTCAGACGCTCTGCGAAGACAAAAGCGTTTCGATGGCAGCGGCCGGTACCGGAGGCGAGTACAGGTAGCCCTGACCGAGGGTGCACCCGCAGGCCCGCAGGCTGTCGGCTTGATCGGCACGCTCGATGCCTTCCGCCACAACGGACACGCCGAGGGTCCTCGCGAGGTGCAGGATCGCTTCGACAAGCAACGTCGAGCGTGGCTTATGCGGCAGGTCGGCGGTGAAGCTCACGTCGAGTTTGACCTCGTCGAACGGGAACCGGCGGAGATAGGACAGTGACGAGAAGGCGGTGCCGAAGTCGTCCAAGGCGAGCTTCACGCCAAGATTCCGGAGCCGGTTCAGCCCCTCGGCGACTTCATCGGATTCCTCGAGGAGGACCGTTTCGGTGATCTCTAGGGTGACATGTGCGGGACTGACCGAGGTCGAGGCGATTACGGACGCGACCTCGGCCGCAGTCTGGGGACGAGTCAAGCCGCTCGCGGAGACGTTTACGGCCATGGAGAGCTGATCAGCGGACGGGAACTCTTGCTGCCATCTGGCGAGTTGTTGTACCGCGGTCGTGCCAACCGCGCGGCCGATCTCGTGAATGAACCCGGCCTCCTCGGCGGCAGCGATGAACGCCGCAGGGGCGACGATGCCGCGGTCGGGGTGTTCCCAGCGAACGAGGGCTTCGAATCCGACGATCCTTTGCGTTGCGAGTTCGACGACGGGTTGGTAATACACGACGATCTCGTCGAGGCCAGGTAGCTCCGCCTGCTCATCGTCTCGGACGGTTTCGCCGGCGTGGATGGCAAGGACGGCGTGGCGAAGTTCTTGGACGGCTCTGGTCTTGCGAATCCACGCGGTGGCACCGGCGTCGAGCATGGCTCGGTGAGCGCCGGGGCGGTCCGAACCGACCATTGCGATGACCTTGATGTCGGGTAGCTCAGCCTTGAGAGAGCGGGTGACGCTGGCTCCGTCGATGTCGGGAAGCTGGTAGTCCATGAGCACGATGTCGGGATGCGCGGACAGTGCTCGCTCGAGGCCGTCGGCGCCCGTGTGCGCGGCGCCGATGACGGTGATGAGGGGGTCGTCTGCGAGCAGGCGGCCAAGGCTCTCCGCGAGCATCGCGTGGTCGTCGACAATGAGTACCCGTGCGACGGTCTTCGGAGCGTCACCCATCGCTTCCGACGACCTGTCTCACGCGGGCGAGCAGGGCGGATTCGGTGAAAGGCTTCTCGAGCAGGACGACGCCCTCTTCGAGTCTGCCTTGTGATGTGAGCACGGGGTGTGCGTAGCCAGACATGTACAGCACGCGCGCCTCTGGCCGCACCACGGCAATGCGCTCGGCCACTTCCTTGCCGAGCATCTGCGGCATCAGGACGTCGGTGAGCAGTACGTGGATGTCCCCCCCATGTGCCTCTGCCATCCGAATGGCGTCAGCTCCGGACCCTGCGAGCAGGACGGTGTAGCCGTTCCGGACCAGGATCCTTCGCGTCACCTCGCGCATCGCGTCCTCATCCTCGACGACGAGGACGGTGTGCCCACCATGGACGCCTGTTGGTGGCGTAGGACGCTCAACCGATTCCACAGCCTGGTCTGTGGCGGGGAAAAGCGCGGTGAAGGTCGTACCGAGGCCGGTCTCCGAGTAGATATGAACGTGTCCGCCGGCTTGCGTAACGATGCCGTACACGGTGGCGAGGCCGAGGCCGGTGCCTTCTCCCTTCGGCTTGGTGGTGAAGAACGGCTCGAACGCCTGGTCCAGCACGTCCGGTGTCATGCCTATCCCGGAGTCGCACACTCGCACACGCACGTAGCGGCCTGGAGTGAGCGGTGCCAGAGCCGCGGCGTAGTCCTCATCGGCAGCGATGTTGCGTGTGTCGATACTGAGCGTGCCGCCGCCGGGCATGGCGTCCCTGGCGTTGACTGCCAGGTTGACCAGGACCTGTTCGAGTTGACCCGGGTCGGCGATGATCGGCCAGAGCTTCGGTGAAGGGTCGACGTGGAGCTCGACGTGCTCGCCGAGCGTCCTCCGCAGCAGCGGCGCCACGCCGTCAAGTACTTCGTTGAGGTCGAGCGGGAGGGGTTGGGCGATTTCTCGTCGTCCGAAGGTCAACAGTTGGCGGGTCAGCTCGGAGGCGCGTTCGCCCGCTCGTCTTATCTGTTCGATATCGTTCCCGACATCGGCCCAACGGTCCGGGTCGACTTCTGCTGCGCGCGCGACCTCCTCGGCGACGAACGCCGTGTAGTTCAGGATGACCGCCAACAGGTTGTTGAAGTCGTGGGCGACGCCACCCGCGAGCTGCCCGAGACTCTCGAGTCGTCGGGCTCGCTGCAGCTGCAGCTCGACGCGCTCGCGTTCGGCCGCGGCTCGGAGCCGGTCGCGGTCTCTCTCAGCTTCGAGTCGCTCAGTGATGTCGCGCACGGCAGCGGACACGATCAGGCCGTCGGCGGTCTGGATCGACGACAGCGAGATCTCAGCTGGGAACTCGGTGCCGTCCTTGCGCCGCGCCGCGAGCTGCAGGCCGACGCCCATCGACCGCGTCGTTGGGTTGTGCGCGTACCGCGCCCGGTGCGCAGCGTGCGCGTCGCGCACCGCATCCGGCACCAGGGTGTCCACTAGCTGGCCGAGCAGCTCGGAGCGTCCGTAGCCGAAGAGTGCCTCGACCTGTGCGTTGGCTAGCACCACACGTCCGCCGCTATCAACGGCCAGCATCGCATCGGGAGCTGTCTCGAGCAGCGCTTCGTACGTTGATCCCTGGCTCAGCATCATTTGTGTTCCGGCGCCCTCCTTCAGAGGTCTAAGACCACCGTTCCGGTCCAGTCTCGCGAAGACAAGTGGCACTGAACCTCCGGCAATCAGGCGAAATCGCGCTGGTACGAGTGGGTGACCGGAGACGTGTCGCAGTCACCCAGTCAGGTGTCCTGGACTGCGATCCGGCGAGAGTTCGCACTGCCCGGCCGAGCTACAGTTGCGAGGAATCGGACATTGTCTCGGGAGGACCGCGACGTGGCGTACGGGGACAACCTCCACGAGCAACTCGCGTCGCTGCACTCGATTTCGCTCGAGATCGCCGGGCTGCACGACCTGCGCGAGATCCACGACCGGGCACTGGGCTACTGCCTGGAGCTAACCGGCTCCGAGTTCGCGTTCACCGGCCTGCTGCAGAACGCCGACGTCGGGGTAGTCGCCACCGGCGAGATCCAGGTGAGCGACGAGGTCATGGACGTGGCGGCCATCAGAGGCTTCGATCCGAACCCGGACTTCTACCGCACGTTCCACCAGATGGCAGTTCGAGCCAGCGTCGTCGGGGTCGTGATCAGAGAGAACCGGTCGTACGTCGCCAACGACGTCCCCGACGACCCCCACAGCGTCGGGCAACCGCACGAACATCCCCCAGTTCAGCGCTTCCTCGGCGTCCCGCTCCGAGTCGGCGACACCGTGATCGGGATGATCGGTGTCGCCAACAAGGCGGTCGGCTACGGCCCGGGCGACGAGCAACTCCTGGCGACGTTCGGGGGGCAGGTCGCCGTAGCTGTCGACAACGCCCGGCTGTACGAGCGCCAGCGCCGAATGATCGCGGAGCTCCAGCAGCTCCATGAGCGCCTCACCGAGGCGGAGCAGGCCCAGCTGCTCGGCCGCGAACGCGAGCGGATCGCCGGTGCCCTGCACGATCGAATCGAGCAAGATATCTTCACGATCGGCGTCCGACTCGGCGCGCTGCTCGAAAATCCGTCCGTTGCCGCTCGGATCGTCCCCGAGCTCCAAGAGCTACGCCAGCTCACAATTGCTGCAGCGGACGAAGTGCGACGGTCGATTTTCTCCCTCACCGGTCCCGAACACGAAGGAGACCTCACCGACGATCTCCGACGGCTCCTCCGTGACTTCGAACGCCGCTCCAACGTCCAAGTCCACCTCGCCGTGAGCGGCAAACCGACTCAAGCTGCCGAGGCCGCGCACGACGTGGTTCACCTGGTGGTCAACGAAGCGTTGGTCAACGTCGCAAAGCATGCTCGAGCCACCGTCGTGCTCGTCAGCCTTGGCTACCTGACCGACCGCCTCGCTATCGCGATCCAGGACGATGGCGTGGGCGCGCCACAGATCCTGTTCGACATGTACCAGGACAGCTACCTGCACTTCGGGCTGCGTCACATGCGTCAGGTAGTAATCGATCGAGGTGGTGCCTTCGCAGTCGCCAATGGCGACGAGGCTGGCCTCGTCGTGAGAGCGTCCATCCCCCTACCCCCGCGACAGCCGTGATCCGGATCGCCGTCGTCGACGACCACGAAATCGTCAGGGAAGGCCTCAAGTCGATCCTCCAATCGGAGCCCGACTTCGAGGTGGTCGCAGTGGCAGGCACCGCCGACGACTTGAGTGCCTTGGTCGACCACGTTCTGCCCGATGTCGTGCTCCTCGATGCGAGACTCCCGGGGATCAGCGGCGCCGAGGCGTGTCATCGGCTCGTTGCCTCCCACCCCGACGTCGCCGTGCTGATCGTGTCGACCTACGCGGACGAGCATCTCGTAGATGAGTGCATCAAAGCAGGCGCCAAAGGCTATGTGATCAAAGACATCGAGCAGTTCACTCTCAAGGAGAGCATCCGGGCCGTGCACGCCGGGGGCGGCGCGGTGTCTCCTTCTGTTGCGGCAAAGGTTCTCGATCGGCTCCGCTCACACGAGCAGGCACCGACGCCTGAGCTGCCGATGCCGCTTAGTGACACACAGCTCGAGATCGTGCGCCTGATCTCGAGTGGTCTCTCGAATCGAGAGATCGCGGCACGGGTGCACCTCAGCGAGAACACGATCAAGTCCCATGTGCAGGAGGTCTTCCGCAAGCTCGGCGTGGACAACCGGGTCGAGGCCGCGCTCAGAGCGAGTCAGGAGGGATGGCTCTAGGCCCGCCACAAACTTGTCTCAAGAAAGTGCGGAATGCGTTCAGCTGGACTTTTTCCCTTCTCTGCAGGTCGCGACGGGAGCCTCATGGGCTTTCCCAAGCTGAGAACGCGGGTTCGATTCCGGTCGCCCGCACTCGACAAACGTTGCAGGTCACGATGGGGGTCGCGTCACTGAGCGCTTAGTTCGTCAGCGTGTTGTCGGTCTCTGAAAGTGTCGTCGCCGCGATGCACCCTGCTGTCGGCAGCCAACGGGGGCATGCGCTAGAAGCCTCCGGAGACGAGTCGTCTGGCATTCTCTTGCGGTGGCACGGCCCGAAATCTTGCCCATGCCCCCGATCGCTGCTCGTGCCGCCCTCCCGTGGGACCATCCGGTTGCCGACGCCGTCGAGTCGCTGGCGGCTGCTCGGGAGAGTTGTGGCGACACCTTCATCGTCGATAGCGGTCCTGATCGCTATCTCTTCACTTTCTCAGTTCGGGGTGTGTCGGCCTTCTATGCGTTGCCCGAGGACCATGCGTCAAAAGGAGTAGCTGACTGGCGGATGTTGCGCCGCAAGTTGCCAGACGAGATCTTCGACGGACGGCGAACGTTGCCCCACGACCTCTTCGGTCGAACCGACGCTGCCACGTATCTGACCCACGTGGACCGAGCTCTGGACGCCACCGTGGTCGAGCTGGGTGATTCGGGCTCGGTGGACCTGTTCGATGTGAGCCGACGGCTAGGCCATCGAGTGGGACTGGCATCGTGGGGAGGGCCGGGATCGGCCGAGGAACCCACTCTGTCTACTCTCACGGCCGCCTTCGACACTCTTGACGGAGCCGAGTCTTTCGTGCATCCCGATGCCATGGCGGCCGTCGCGGCCAACGACAAGCGATCCGAAGGAGAGGCTCTGGAACGAGTCATCGCACAATTTACTGAGGCGGCCAAGGCCGTCGAGTCGCACCCAGATGCCTCGGCGATCCACCCCCTATTCGCCCGCATCGTCGAGGCCTGGCAGAGCGCGAAAGGCGACGTCCGGTACCGCGGAATCGCACTGGATGTGGCCTTAATCCACGTCGCTTCGATGTCCAATCTCTTTGCCGCCATTGGCTGGATGTTGGTCGATCTGCTCTCACGTCCAAATGCGGGGATCCAGGTCGCCCAGGGTGATGGGGATTGGGCGAAAAGGTGTGCCCTCGAATCGACTCGACTGGCCCAACGGTCGATCATGTCCCGTTACGTCTTAAGGCCGATCGCATTAGTCGACACCGATTGCACCTATCAGGTTGCGACCGGTGTGACCATTGCCACGCTGTTGCCGATGACCAATACTTCGGCCGGTCCGGGGCTCGAAGGCTGGGACCCGGACCGCTGGCGTCACAACCGGCTGGTCCGACCCCCCCTTGCCACACCGGAACTGGTGACTGTTTTCGGCCATGGGAAACACAGCTGCCCGGCGCAGCCATTCGCCGTCTCCGCGATGTCGGCTACAGCCACCAAGCTCCTTGCCACTTACGAGTGGGAACCAAGCTGGAAGTTACCTCCTCGACCTGTCGCCGCCCAGATCGGCGGAGTGGCCCGCTCGTCCGAACCGTGTCCGGCTACCTATCGACGCCGATCGAACTGGACATGAGGACTGGGACCGTTGATGCCCTTCCAAGCACCCGGGGACCCCGTAGCCACAGACAACTGCTGCCGGAAGCGGTCGGCAGAGCGCTATCTTTTGTGTCCGACCAGCCCAGCGTTTGGGAGCAAGCCCATCCAGTACCGCGAAGCGGCCCCGTCTTCCGGGGGGAGTAGAAGACGGGGCCGATCGCTGTCACTGGAGGTGTCGCCGTCTTATCACTGACATTCGACATAACCGCGGCAAAGTGGGATTAAGACTGCGTAAACACGGACACCTGGCAGCCCGAAACCAATACGCGTCGGGATCTTTCAAGGCCTGCTTCTGACCCGGCGGGGCGCGGGTCCGGTGACCCTAGCGGATGGTCCCCGCCCCGGGGATGAGTGGCAGATCCAGGGCGGTGGCCCACCCCGGGGGTAGGTCGTTGACGGCCGGGACCGCGTTGAGGGCGCGGAGCCCGGTAGCGAGACAGCCGGCAGCCGCTGCATCGCGGCCTGAACCATCGGTGAAACGGAACGCGGTCTCTTGGGTGATGGACGGCGTCCCTTCGATCTCCACCCGGTAGACGTCGTCCTGAGTGCCCCGGGGCCAGTCCGGCGCCGCGTCGGTACCTACCCGGTTGATGTGCTCGAGGCAGATGCGGGGCTCGCCCTTGTACATCCCGTTGATGGTGAAGTGGATGGCTGCCACCTCCCCCGGGTTGATCACGCCCTTGGCGGTGGTGATGGGGCTGTCGGTAACCCACTTCTCCCAGGAGGTCGTGATCTCGTCGAGTTCGATGCCGACGGCATGGGCCATCATCGGCACGGTGCCGCCCCACGACATGACCAGGATGTCGCTGTGCTCGAGGAGGGGCGAGAATTCGGGCGGGCGCCCAATGCCCATCTCGTCCTCGTAGGCACCCGTGTAATTGAGGTAGTCGAGGATCTCGAGCGCCTTGACCTTCTTCACCTCGGCGCACAGGCCCATCAGTGTCATCGGGAAGAGATCGTTGGCGAAACCCGGATCGATGCCGGTGGTGAAGCAGGTGGCGCCGCCCTCGTCGCAGGCTTCCGTGATCGGGTCGATCCACGAGGGCGGGTTCTGCTTCATGTGTGGCCAGACCCACGGCGTCATGGCCGTGGAGCACACGTCGACGCCGGCGCGGAGGAAGGCGCCCATGTCCCTGATGTTCGCGTCGGCCTGCCCCGCCGTCGGGCCGTAGTGGACCAGGGCGTCGGGTCGGAGGGCGACGAGCGCATCGAGATCGTCCGTAGCGGTGAGGCCGATCGGTTCGATGCCGCAGATGTCACCGACGTCCCGGCCCACCTTGTCTTTGCCGTTGACCCCGACCCCGACCAGCTCGAACTTCGGGTGACGCAGCACCTCGGGGATGACCATCTTGCCCACGAAACCCGTTCCCCAGATGACGATCCTCTTCTTCTGTGTCATGGGGCATCATCGCACGCACGTCCCGCCGCATCGCTGTGGAGATGAGGGAAACCTTGACGGGTCTCGACCGGTTCGGCGAACGGTCGGCGGCGGCAGTTACTGCAAGCAGGGGTGCCGGCTCCTACACCCGAGGCCTTCGCAGGTCCCGACGTACTCCAGGGACGGAGTGAACTCGTCGCGAGCCACGTTCTCGGCTCCTGTCGATAGACCTCAATCGGAGGGTACAGTGACACTGCATCTCCGCCCGGACCCCGCGGATCTTTTTTGACCTGGCAAAGCAAGGGGACGGCCCATGGAGAGTGACGAGAAGCTCGCCGACGTGTTGAGCGAGTTTGCTCGCACGATGCTGACCGACTTCCCAATCCAGAGAATCGTCGACCGTCTGGTTGCACGCATCGTCGAAGTGATGCCGGTGAGCGGGGCCGGAGTGACCCTGATATCGCCCGACGGCGGCCCGCACTACATCGCCGCCTCCGATGGGAAGGCGATGGAGTTCGAACAACTGCAGTCCGAGCTTGGCGAGGGGCCCTGCATGGATGTCTATACGAGTGGTGCGCCGGTATGCGTGGCGGACATCGGCGAAGAGACACGGTTCCCCAAGTTCACGGCGGAGGCGCTCAAAGCAGGGCTGGTCGCCGTCTTCGCGTTTCCGCTTCGACATGGTGAAAGTCAACTCGGCGCGCTCGATCTGTACCGGAACATCCCCGGTCCGCTGGAGCCAGCGGCGTTGAAATCGGCGCAAACCCTGGCCGATGTCGCCGCCGCCTATCTGCTCAACGCCAAGGCGCGCTCTGATCTTGAGGCCTCCTTGAATCGATCACAGAAGGCCGCCTTGCATGACCCATTGACCGGGCTGCCCAACCGGGTCCTTCTCTTTGAATTCCTCGATCAGGCTCTTCGCCGAGCCGGCCGCTCCGGGAAGGTCACGACAATCCTCTTCTGTGACCTCGACCGTTTCAAGCGGATCAACGATGCCTTTGGACACCAGGTCGGCGACGAGCTCTTGGTGGGCGTGTCCGAGCGTTTGACTGCACTGATGCGACCATCGGACATCCTGGCTCGATTGGCCGGGGACGAGTTCGTCATCCTGTTCGATTCGCTGAATGGATTCTCAGAGGCGAAGTTGATCGCTGAGCGAATTGTCCGCTCGTTTGACATTCCCTTCCCCTTGTCAGTCGGCCCAGTGGAGGTCGCCGCCAGCGTCGGTATCGCGATCGGCGGAGCCACCACCGTCGCGTCTGGCGACTTGATCAATGACGCCGACTGGGCCATGTACCGCGCCAAGGAGAAGGGCGGCGCACATTGGTTCTTCAACGACGCCTCGAAGTCGTTCACCTTCGAAGAGGAGACCTTCTCGAATAGCTTGTTGACCGCCTCAAAAAGTGAGGCCGTTACGACCCAACCATCGGCCCACACGGTGACGATCCACCGGCCGCGGCGATCATGGCTATTGCGTCATCTCCAGACTCTCAAGCAAACTTGGCACAGTACGGGAGACTGTCGTATCCCTGAATGCGGAGAGAGGGCAATGCACTTCCCGCCGTCGATCTTCTGCAAGGCGCATACGAGGTAAGCATGGCGCTCGCCCTCAGCCTTTGAAAGTGGGGGCGCGGGGTAGTTCAGTGATGTTCGTCTCGTCGTCGCACATCCAATGAGCTCATGGTGAAACCAACTGACGACCCGCTGCGAGCCCTGTCGCAGGCGGCCAAGCAAGCGCTGGTGCCCTCTTCGCCGCCGGAGTGGGTCGAGCCGATGCTGGCGACCCTCACCAAAGAGCGGTTCTCCGACCCCGACTGGATCTTCGAGCGCAAGCTCGACGGCGAACGCTGCCTCGCCTTCCGCTCCGGCGGGGAAGTCCGGCTCCTGTCGCGCAATCGGAAGATGCTCAACAATCACTATCCCGAGATCGCGGCCGCCCTTAACGACCCGGCGGGGTCCGACCTCGTCGTGGACGGAGAGATCGTTGCCTTCACCGGGTCCCAGACGGATTTTTCGCGGCTGCAGCGTCGCATGCAGGTCAGTGATCCCACCCAGGCGCGCCGCTCTGGCATTGCCGTCTTCTATTACGTCTTCGACATCGTGCATCTCGACGGATTCGATCTTTCGCACCTCGCTCTGCGGGACCGCAAGCGGCTCCTACGGACGTCTCTGTCGTTTGGTGGTCCATTGCGCTTGACGCCACACCGCAACACGGCGGGCGAGGCCTACTTCGCCCATGCCTGTCGAAGCGGTTGGGAAGGCGTGGTCGCCAAACTCGCCAACGGGAAGTACGTCCACAGACGTTCGCCTCAGTGGCTGAAGTTCAAGTGCCAGCAGGGCCAAGAGTTCGTCATCGGGGGATTCACTGATCCGAGGAACTCCCGACAAGGCTTCGGCGCCCTGCTGCTTGGCTACTACCGCGGCGACGATTTCGTATACGCCGGCAAGGTGGGCACTGGGTTCGACGAGCGAACTCTTCGCGACCTGGGCCGCCGCCTCAGCGCTCTCGAGATCGACGTATCCGCCTTCAGGGCCGGGAATCCTCCGAAGGGAGCACGGTGGGTGCGTCCGAGCCTGGTGGGCGAGGTTCGATTCAGCGAGTGGACGCCGGACGGCCGGCTCCGCCATCCCAGCTTTCTGGGTCTCCGTGAAGACAAGGCGGCGCGAGACGTCGTCCGTGAGATGGCCCTGTGACATAGACCCAGCAAACGTGTCTGCGCTTGGTCACGGAAGTGGGGGTCATCGGCAGGACGTGTCGTGACCGGACGACATCCGCCCCACGCTTCTACCGGTCGAGACTGATCACGATGTTGTCGACAATGCGGACGAGATTGTGCACGGCGTGTGCGAGAACGTTCGTATCCGACCCGCTCTCAGTTCGCTCGTCGATCACACTGAGCTGCTGGTCGATGTCCTCGAGCGCCGCCCGCATTTCGGTTGCTGATTCAGTCATTTGACTCCTGTTGTTCGTTGGTGGATCACCCTCAAATTAGCTTCGCTATAAGGCGTCGTCACTACGTTGAAATGCGTCCGGTCACATGCGAACGGGCGGACGTCGAATCGAGCTTTCCGATTCGCCGGAGCGGCCAATCTCCTACTGTTGGCCGCAAATCTCTTGAGGTGCGCATTCTCGTATTACTGCGTCACGTTGCCGGCCTTTGGGGGGCTGCCTGTGAATCCTCTAACTGCTCGGTCAGGAGCTCGAGGGAGCTGTGCAGCTGGGCGAAGCGACGCGGCCCCAGGATGTCTTCGATCTTCTGCTGGGCCGCCCCCGCCGCGGCGTAGATCGTCTGTTGGAGTCGCCGACCCTTGGGGGTAAGTCGGATCACCCGAACCCTTCCGTCGGCCGAATCGGGCGCGCGCAACAGGTACCCGTGTTGTTCCAAGTGCCCGAGCAAGTCGTTAACGGACTGTTTCGTGATCCCCACGCGGTTCGCAAGCTGGCTTGGACGTAGTCCCTCGAGGCCCGGGTAGCGCCAGAGCCCGACGTGCGCCGCGTTCAGATCATCGAATCCCGCCGCAACGACGCCTGTATAGAGCTGCTCACGGACCCACTGCCAAACGACACGCAGCAGCGCGCCCACATACGGGCTTGGATCGTCGTCGGATCGATCGGAGGGGACGCTTGACATAGTCGTAAGGTTACCATACGATCTAATTCGTAAGGATACCTGACTACCCGATCAGGGACGGGTTTCTGGCTAGGAGGTGGCCGAAGTGACGACAGCCGTTGTTGAGTCCCCCGAGAGCGATCAAGCGCGTGCGTGGTTGTCGTTCGACAGCTTGGTCGTTAGGCACGGCACCGCAGCCGAAATCGACACCGCCCTGCCCGAAATGATCCCGCCGGTCCGCTCGGTGCCCTCGCTCCATAAGGTCGTTCAGCCCGGAAGACGGCCGGGAGTCTCGTCGCCCGTTGGGTTCCGGATCCGCGTGGTGAGTCGGGCCTCATCTGCACCTGGGTGCCACGGACCGGGACTGAGGCGTCGGTGAGCTTCGATGCTTGATTCAGGGATAGCTTTTTCAAACGAGGTGGCCGAAGTGACGACGGCAGTTGTTGACTCCCCGGAAAGCGAACAGGGCCCGGCGTGGTGGTTCCTCGACACATTGGTCATCGAGCACCGTTGCGCACCCGAAATGGACACCGTTGTGCTTGAAATGACCTTGCCGGTCGGCTCGACGCCCCCGCTGCACGTCCACGAGAACCTCGACGACACCTGGTACGTCCTCGAGGGCCAGATGGTCGTGCGCTGCGGCGAAGAAGCACTGCTCGTCGGAGCCGGGCACTGGGTCTCAATGCCTCGCGGCGTGCCGCACACGTTCCGAGTGGTCGGTGAGCGCCAGGCGCGGATTCTCCTCGTGCACGACAACACCAGCTTCCGCGACTTCATTCGAGACCTCAGTAGTCCAGCGGCGGCACGTGTCGTTCCGGCCCAGCCGCAGTTCCCGCCGATGGACGAGCTGGCGCGCATCGCCGCCTCACACGACCTCAGGCCGATGGGGCCCCCCATGAGCGTCGAAGAGAGCGACCGCGTCCGTGCCGCCGTCAGCTGACCCCTTGTTGCGCACCGAAGGAGGTACGGCCGTGCAGGTGCAAGCCCTGGGCCATGTCGTCCTCAAGGTCCGGAATCTGGAACGTTCCGAGGGCTTCTACTCGGGAACCTTGGGCATGCAGGTCATCTCGCGGCTCTCTGATCCGCCTATGACGTTCTTTACCCTCGAGACCACAGGCAACCATCACGACTTTGCCCTGATGGAGGTGGGTTCCGTCGCCCCATCGCCAACGGATCACGCCACCGGGCTCGCTCACGTGGCCTTCAAGGTCGGCAGCTCAACAGAGGAGTTCGGCCTGGCACGCAGTTGGCTCGAGAGGTCGGGGAGTCCGGTCCTCTACGAGGCAGAGAGGGGCTCCTCCAGAAGCGTGCACGTGCTCGATCCGGACGGGAACGAGATTGAGCTCTACATCGACCTCTCGGACGCCTGACCCACTGGTCCACCCTTGAGCTTGCGATAACTACGAGCCAGCCAGCGTTCCTGTTCGAAATCCGGAGGGCTACCTGACACGGGTGTCAGGGATTGGTTATATTCCGGCAGGTTGCCGTTCCTGAGGGATTGCACTAACCGAGCCGGGGGGCCGTACATGGAGTTCAAGGGTCAAGGGCGGGGTCGCACGCGCCGAGTGGATGCGCTCTGGCGCCAACGCCCGCCGGGGGTGCGGCGGAACATGGTTGGGCTCGGGGTGCTGGGTGTTCTTGCGGCGCTGCTGGCCCAGACTCCCGCGGTCGGCGCGGCCGTTGCGGCCTCGTCCTCCAACGTCGACCCCAACGGGGTACTGAAGTACGGATTCGACCTGAACAACGAGTTCAGCAACGACTTCGCGCCAGCGACCGAACAGAACGACTGTTCCTACACGGTCTCCGCCAACATCTACCAGTCGATGACCACGCCCGGGAACACTGCCGTCGGTGGTGGGGTGGCTCAGAGCTGGACCATCTCCAACAACGGCTCCACCGTCACCTTTCACATTCGGCCGGGCATCGAATTCTCCAACGGCCAACCGGTGACGTCGGCTGACGTCGCGGCCAGTCTGAGCAAGACCAAGACGAGCCCGCTGCGGTCGTCGCTGTTCGACATCTCGAACGTCCAGACACCGGACCCCTCGACCGTGGTCGTGAACCTCAGCAAGCCGACCGCCGGTGACTTCCTGTGGGCCATGACCTACATCGACGGGCAGATCTACCCGGCGAACGCCATAGCCAGCCAATCGACCCAGCCGGTGGGGTCCGGCCCCTACGTCTTGAAGAGCTATCGGCAGGGCTCGTCCATCGTGCTGGCCAAGAACCCCAAGTACTGGGACTCGAAGGCCTATCAACTCGGGGGCATCGACTTCACCCAGGTGACGCAGGGACCCGAGGCGGCGACGGCGCTCACATCGGGTGCCGTCGACATGATTCAGGTCGAGCCGGAGAACTACCCGCAGCTGAAGAGCGACTCCAACGTCGGGATCTCCGTCAGCAAGTCCTACGACTACATGGCCATAGAGCTGCGCCAGAACACCGGGCCGTTCGCCAACGAGCAGGTACGGGCCGCTCTCGAGTACGCCGTGGACCGCAATGCAGTCAACCGGGTGGTCTTCGACGGCCTCGGCCAGCCCGCGTACCAGGCTGTTCCCTCGTGGTCGCCCGGCTACTCGAAGTCGCTCGGCACTTTTGATTCCTACAAGCCGTCGAAGGCAAAGAGCATGCTGAAAGCAGCCGGCTACCCGAACGGTGTGAAGTTCACTCTGATCATCCCGTCCGGTGACGCAACGTTCGCCCGGGCCGCCGCCCTGATGCAGCAGGAGCTGGCTTCGTCCGGCTTCACCGCGAACTTGCAGCAAATCCCGGGCGCGGACTTTCTGACCGACGTCTACATCAAGAAGCAGGGCGACGCCCTCCTGAGCGAAGAGCTTTCCAACGGCGTCGACATCACCAACACTTTCGAGGCTCTCTACGAGCCCTCGGGGTTCCCGGCCAACGCGCTGGGCTCGGTGAACCAGCAGCTGACCCCCCTGATTGAGCAGGCCAACGCCTCGTTGAGCGCGAGCCTGCAAGGCTCGCTGATGCAGCAGATCGACAAGACGGTGCTGCAGCAGGGGCTGCTGGTCCCGGTGGTGTTCATGCCTTCGATCGTGGCCTACAACAAGAGCAGGGTCGGAGGAAATGTGGTCGCGCCGATCGGGCAGTGCCGTTCGAACTTCGCCGGCATCTACATCAAGAAGTAGCCCCCGTCATGGGCTCTTCGACATAAGTCGTCGACAATCGTGGGTGGTGGCGGCTCGCTTCTGAACTTCGTAGCCCGTCGGCTGCTCATCACGGTCCTGCTGCTGTTCCTCATTTCCCTGGGCGTGTACTCGCTCATCCTCATCATCCCGGGCAATCCCGCCATCGCCCTCGCGGGGGGTACCAAGGCGACCCCCGGGGAGATTGCGAAGATCACCGCCCAGCTCCATTTGAACCAGGGCTTCTTCGCCCAGTACTGGAATTGGCTGAAAGGGGCACTGGGCGGAGACCTCGGCAACTCCCTCTTCAACAACGAGACGGTGGCGTCGGGCATCGCGGCCAGGTTCCCGGTGACGCTGAGCATCGCGGTTGGGGGCATGGTCATAGCCATCCTGCTCGGCGTCCCTTCGGGCATCGTGTCGGGGCTCCACCAGGGCACCGCCCGGGACCGGCTTGTCACCGTCGGCTCGAGCATCGCTGTTGCCATCCCCGATTTCTGGCTGGCGATGCTGCTCGTCATCGTCTTCGCGGTGAAGTTGGGTTGGCTTCCCGCGCTCGGCTACACGCCGTTCAGCCAGTCGCCGGTCGAATGGTTCCAGGACCTGCTTCTGCCGTGGCTGGCACTCGGCATAGGCGGCTCGGCGGTGATCGCCCGGCAAGTGCGCGGCGCGCTCATCGACACGTTGGACCAGGACTACATGCGCACGGCGGTGGCCAAAGGCCTCAGGCCACGCGTCGTGGTCGGGAAACACGCGCTGAAGAACGCCCTGAGCCCGGCCGTCACCGTCATCGGCATCCAATTCGGCTACCTCCTCGGGGGCACCCTGATCATCGAGCAGATCTTCTCGCTGCCGGGCCTGGGTACCTACATCATTCAGGCCATCAACGACAAGGACATCCCCGAAATCCAGGGCGTGGTCCTGGTGGTGGCAACCGCCTTCGTCCTCATCAACCTCACCGTCGACATCGTCTACGCCTACCTCAACCCGAAGGTCCGCCTGTCGTGAGGACGCGACCATGAGCACGTGGAGCCCCCCGGACGCCGGCGACCCGTTCGTCGGCCTCACCGCCATCCCCCAGACCGGGGATAGCCCCGACGCGTTGCCCGAGCGCCGGCCTGGGTTCTGGGTCAGGTTCCTCCATCAGCGTTGGGCCATCGCCGGTCTGGTCTTTCTGTTGGTCGCGATCGTCGCTGCAATCTTCGCTCCGCTGGTCGCGCCCCACCCGCCGAACCTCCAGGACATCAATGCCGTCAATGCGGGGCCGTCGGCCTCGCATTGGCTCGGCACCGATGACCTCGGGCGCGACATCCTGAGCCGTCTCATTTGGGGTGCACGCATTTCGTTACGAGCGGCGTTCGAGATCGTCGCCCTCGCCGCAGTCGTTGCCGTCCCGCTTGGCCTGATTGCCGGGTTCTTCCGCGGCGCGGTGGACTCGGTGATCATGCGGGCGATGGACGCGCTCTTCTCGTTCCCACCGCTGATCCTGGCACTGACCGTGGCCGCGTTGTTAGGCGCCGACGTCAACGACGCGTCCATCGCCATCGCCATCGTGTTCGTCCCGAGTTTCGTGCGGTTGCTCCGGGGCGAGGTCATCGCAGTCCGGGAAGAGGCGTACATCGAGTCGGCCCGAAGTCTTGGTGCCACCTCGAAGCGGCTCCTCGCGCGTCATGTGGTGCCCAACGTCGCCTCGCCGATCATCATCCAGCTGGCGCTGGCCCTCGGTTTTGCCCTGCTCACCGAGGCCGGTCTGAGTTTCCTCGGCATCGGCGAACAGCCGCCTATCCCGAGCTGGGGCGGCATGCTGCAAGAAGGATTCCAGTTCATCAACTCGGCGCCTTGGGCTGTCATCTTCCCCGGGATCGCCATCATGCTGACCGTCTTGGCCTTCAACCTGGTCGCGGACGGCCTGCGTGACTCGCTGGGGCGGGAGCGTCCGTCCGGCAGCGGCCTGGTCGGTGGTGACCGGGACGGCTGGCTCAGACGCCTGCCGCGCCGGGGCGCGACGGCCAAAGCGGAGCGGGAAGTGGAGACGACGACACGCGAGCCGGAGGATGCGCTCCTACGTGTCGAAGGCCTCCGCATCGAATTCCTCACCAGGCAGAAGTGGTTTCCCGTCATGGAGGAGGCCGACTTCGCGGTGCGCCGGGGGAAGACGCTGGGACTGGTCGGCGAGAGCGGTTCCGGCAAGACCGTTTCGGCGCTCGCAATCATGGGACTGCTACCCCCCAGGGTCTCCCGCGTAGGCGGTTCCATCCTCTTCGAGCAGCAGGAGCTCACCCGCCTGGACCAAGCCGGCCTCCGTAAAATCCGCGGGAACGACATCGCCATGATCTTCCAGGAGCCCATGACGAGTCTGAATCCGGCGTTCACCGTGGGCAACCAGATCGCCGAACAGGTGCGCACGCATCTCGGGCTGAGTCGCGCTGAGGCGCGGAAGGTGGCCATCCAGATGCTCGATCGGGTGGAGATCCCACAGGCCAGCGTCCGGGCCGAGGACTATCCGCATGCGTTCTCGGGCGGCATGCGCCAGCGCGTCATGATCGCCATGGCGCTCTCCTGCGCACCCAAGCTGCTGATCGCCGACGAGCCCACCACCGCACTCGATGTGACAACTCAGGCGCAGATCGTCGAGTTGCTGCACACGCTCCAACGCGAAGAGGACATGGCGATGATCTTCGTCACCCACGACTTCGGGGTGATCGCCGACGTCGCCGACGACGTCGTGGTGATGTACGCCGGTCAGATCGTCGAACAGCGCGCGGCCGCGGATATCTTCGCTCGACCGCGGCACCCCTACACCGAAGCGCTTCTCCATTCGATCCCCCAGCTCACGCCCCGAGGCGAGCCCCTGCACGCCATCCCCGGCATGGTGCCGCGTCCGGACGAGTTTCCGGCGGGCTGCCGCTTCGCGCCGCGCTGCTCGTATGCGCAAGACGCATGCACCAGCGCACCTGTGCCCATACGCACGACGGCCGGGCCGGCCGGAGACGGTCGAGCTTCCGCCGCGTTGGCGCGGTGTGTGCGGCAGGACGACCTCGTGCTGGCCGGGCCGCCGCCCGATCCTGCGCGCGAGCCGGCACCCGGCCCCGTGAGCGGTGCCACGCCACCTCCCGAGCCAGGAGCAGCGGTCCTTGAGGTGACGGGACTCGTCAAGGACTTTCCCCTCCGGAGTGGGGTGCTCCGGCGGATCAACGGGACGGTCCGAGCTGTCGACGAGGTCAGTCTGCGCATCGAAGCCGGAAGGACGCTCGGCCTGGTCGGGGAGAGCGGCTCGGGGAAGTCCACCCTGGCCCGGCTGGTGCTACGCCTCATCGACCCGACCAGCGGGACGATCGTCGTCGACGGCAAGGACATCACCTCTCTGCGCGGACCGACGCTCCGCCGGCACCGGGAGACGATGCAGTTGGTCTTCCAGGACCCCTATTCGTCGCTCGACCCCAGGCAGAGCATCGCCGACATCGTCGGGGAACCTCTGGCCATCCACACCTCACTGAGCAGAGCCGAACGCGAACAGCGGGTGGTGCAACTCCTGACCCAGGTCGGGCTCGGTTCACACGTCATGTCGCGCCAACCGCACGAGTTCTCGGGCGGGCAGCGCCAGCGCATCGCCATCGCACGAGCGCTGGCATTGGAGCCCCGGCTGCTCGTGTGCGACGAGCCGGTCAGTGCCCTGGACGTTTCCACCCAGTCTCAGGTGATCAACCTGCTGACGGAACTCCAGGACGAATTGGGTGTCGCCTATCTGTTCATTGCGCACGACCTCTCCATCGTCCGTCATATCAGCGACCGGATCGCCGTGATGTACCTGGGCCAGATCGTCGAAGAGGGTGACGCGGACGAGGTCTACGAGAGGCCCACCCATCCCTACACCGCTGCACTGCTGTCCTCCATCCCGGTGCCCGACCCGGCGCGGCAACACGAGCGGAAGCGGATCCTTCTGCGAGGCGAAGTCGGCGAGGCGACCGGCGGCGAACAGGGCTGCCGCTTCCGGGCCCGTTGCCCCTTTGCCATGGAGGTGTGCGCCCAGGTCGAGCCGGAGCCTTATGTCACGCCCGCCGGAACCACAGTCCGCTGTCATCTGCACACTGAGGGTCCGGCCCTGGCGGGCGCCACGGTCGACGGGCTTCGCGAGCCCACCGCGTCTGTGGAATCGCGGGGTCACGTGGAAAGTCCGAATTCCGACCCGACGTCTGACCAGCACCGCTGAGGGCTGCACGGGCCGCCGTTCAACATTGCCGAGCTGAGAACGCGGCTCGATTCTCGTCTCCCGCTCATTTCAAACGTCCCAGGTCACATTCGGTTTCGGCGTATCAAGCGCTACCTGGAGAACGGCGTTCTCAGTTACCGGGACTGAGAACGACAGCAACCGATTTACCACCATGCCTCGCGCTACGCAGGCACAAGTTTCGACGTCAACCCACGTTTCGCTTCCGTCCCGCTCGGAAATAGATGCGAAGAACGGGAAGAGATACAGGAGGGGAAACACTGTGCGCCACCGTGCTCGTCGTCGCGTCGCGATACTGCTGCCGATCGGAGTCATGATCATCAGCTCCATCGCCGCCGGGCTGACCTACGTACCGGCCGGAGCCGACGGGATCTTGCCGCCGGCCAACCCAGCGTCGAACGTCGCGCCCAGCAGCGCGGACTGGCTCAGCTCCATCGATACGGCCCGCGCCCAGGAGGGCGTCGGGACCATGGACATCTCCCAGTCCGCGCTGGCCGCGTTGCCCGTGCCGGAGCAGATGTTCACGGTGCTTAACATCGAGCGCGTCGACCGCGGCCTGCCGCCGATCTACGGCATGAGCGCGCAGCTCAACTCGTACGCGCAGGCGGGCGCCAACGCGATGACGGATCCGCCCATTCCGTCCGCGGTATCAAGCGGAGCGCCGATCACGTGGGGCGGGACTCTCTGGGCCGGCGTACCCTCCGCGCTCGGAGCCGACTACTACATGATGTACGACGACGGCTTCGGCGGGCCCGCCACGACGAACATTGCGTGCGGCCCCGCCACGCCGTCCGGGTGCTGGATCCACCGTGACATCATCCTGAACGAGTTCGGCAACTGCCCCACGGGTCCGCCGGTCCTCTCCATGGGCGCCGCCTCATCGGCGGCGGGCTCCATCGCGGCGCTCTTGGTCTCATCGTGCGCGCCGCCGAGCGATGTCACGTTGACCTGGAGCCAGGTGGCAGCCGTCGTCTCCGAACGCACGATCGGCATCGCACCGCTTGCCAGCGGGTCCGGCTATTGGGAAGCCGAGGCGAACGGCACGGTCGCCTCTTTCGGCGCGGCGCACAGCCTCGGGTCGCTCACCGGCCGACTCAACGCACCGCTGGTCGGCATCACGGCCACGCCCGACGGCGGCGGGTACTGGCTGGTGGCCTCCGACGGCGGCATCTTCAACTTCGGCGACGCCAAATTCTTCGGATCGACGGGGTCGTTGCACCTCAACAAACCCATCGTGGGTATGGCCTCGACGCCCGACGGCAAGGGGTATTGGCTGGTGGCCTCCGACGGTGGCATCTTCAGCTTCGGCGATGCTGTTTTCCACGGCTCCATGGGTGGGTCGCCGCTCAACCAGCCTGTTGTCGGCATGGCCGACGACCCGGCCACGGGCGGGTACTGGGAGGTCGCGTCCGACGGCGGGATCTTCAGCTACAAGGCGCCGTTCTTCGGCAGCACCGGCAGCATCCACCTCAACAAACCGATCGTCGGCATGGAGACGTCACCCAACGGCCAGGGCTACCGGTTCGTGGCCTCCGACGGGGGCATCTTCACCTACGGGCAGGCGCCGTTCTACGGCTCGACCGGCAGCATCCACCTGGCCTCACCGGTGGTGGGTATGGCGCCCGACAACGCAACCAACGGCTACTGGATGGCGGCCGCCGACGGCGGGATCTTCACGTTCGGCGGTGCTGTCTACATGGGACGGCTCGTCAGCTCCGCCGGCTAGCGCAAACGCGGACAACGTCCGTCGGGTTGCGGGGCGGAGCGAACCGCCCCGCAACCCGATCAGATGGAGGGGCTAGTGCCCCTTGCCGAGGCCGGGTAGGACTTGCGTGCCCTCTTGCTGGACAGCTTGAAGCGCACTCGGAGAGAGTCCCAACAGCTTCAAGATCGTGGGGGCAACCTGCGTCGTTTCCACACCGTTGCTCGATTGGCCCGGGTCGACGGTTTCCGGTGCGTACACGACGAGCGGAACGTCCCGGTCGCCCGGGTTGGCGCCACCGTGTTCGGCGATCTTCGAGCCGCCCGTGTAGATCGTGCCGACCTGCGAGATCGCGAACACGTCGGGATGGTGCGGGTCGGAGTTCGAGACGCCGAAGTACTGCGCCGACTCCGTTCCGGCAAAGATCTGCGAGAGGCCGGAGTGTGCGACAGTGACGGTCTGGCCGGCGTAGTTGACCGCCGGGGCGCTGTGCGTCCACAGGTAGTCCTTGACGAACTCCGCCGCCGTCTGCGAGCGGTCCGACAGCCACCACAGCATCCCGTCGTCGTCGGCCACCTGGACGACCAATGTTTGGTTCTCGGGATGTATCGCAGCCCATGCAGCGTTGACGCCGGCGATGATCGGACCGTCATCGATCCGCTGCAGCTGGTTGTTGTTCAGCGGCGATTGGCCATGCTTTGCGGTCAGGATGATCGCCGTCGAGTTAGCCTCGCCGTCGGCCTTGATCGTGTCCGCCATCTGTTCCAGGGCGTTGTTGACGTAGTCGAGCGCGCCCTGGAGAAGCGGGCCCGGCACCTGTTGGCCGTCCACGGTCACGTACCCGCCGGGCAGCGACGGGCCCTCGCTGTAGTTGCCCTGCGCGTCGGGGCCGATCAGCACCGCCGGCGAGCTCTTCAGCTTCTCGGCGGTCGATACGGTCTGGAAGTTCATCCCGTAGATCGCCGGCGTGCCGACCGTCGGCCCGCTGCCCGAGTGTTCGCGGCCGTTGATCCAATTGAGTACCGCCTGGACCTTGTAGGTGTCGTACTGCTTGGTCGCCGCGTTGTCGGCCGTCCACGCGCCGTCAACCGGGTACGGCACGCCGTTCGGCTCGACCGCCTGTGCGTCGATCTCCGGACCGAAGAAGTCGTTGATGCTCGTGCCGTTCGAGCCCGGGCCGCTGTACGACGTGTAGACCGCGTGCTTGTCAGACCATGCTGTCCGCATGCCGGCGTTGTGGATCACCTGGAAGATCGTGTTGACCCCCAGGTAGTCCCACGGCTGAATCGGCTGGCACGTAGTGGGGTCGACCGGGTAGGTCGCCGGGTTCAGACCCGACTGGGGGTGCGCGCTCAGATTCATGATCAGGCCCGGGTTCTTGTCGATGCCGCCCGGGTAGATCGCGCCGCCCTCGTCGAAGGAAGGGAACGTGTTGCCGCTCGAGTTGTTGAGCAGGTCCTGCACGGCGGGCAGGTTGTCGTCGGGGGAGTCATAGATCACGTTGCCGCCCGGCACCGGACCGGAGCAACTCGTCGTCCCCGGCGGGAAGACGCCGTGGCTGTACTCGTCGTCGTAGTAGATGTTCAAGGTCTTCGGGTCGGCGCCCGTCATCAATCCCGTGCCGCCCGGATCGGAGTCCGACGGGACGGGGGTCTGCGCATTGGTGTATTCGGCGCCGCCAGTGGCGAGCCGTGCGAGCTCCGAATGGGGATGAGTGGCGACGTACCAGTCGAGATCGGACTGGTGCATGCCGTCGACCGAGATCAAGAGCACGTGCTTGATCTGGCCGTGATCGTGGCCGTGGCCGTCGTCGGCACCAGCGACACTCGCTGACGACACCGCCAACGGTGTCGCTATGGCCAACGCCACGGCGGCGGCTCCCATCGTGGCGCGTTTCGTTCTGAGATTC
>Ga0210399_10000618_pt1 | contig 28460 bp, 24 predicted proteins | sample IncBWC14MmetaG_FD_150865 | JGI IMG/M metagenome (GOLD analysis project Ga0210399, IMG submission 150865) | Forest soil microbial communities from Barre Woods Harvard Forest LTER site, Petersham, Massachusetts, United States - Inc-BW-C-14-M | ecosystem: Environmental > Terrestrial > Soil >... | reverse complement strand
AAGCGAGTTTGATTTGGTGTACCGCGCCGGCAAGCGCCGCTCGAGTTCCCACTTCACTGTTTTCGTTCGCGCCAGTGGACAGCCGATCAGCCGCTTCGGGTTCAGCATCAAGAAGGCTTTGGGCGGAGCGGTGGTGCGCAACCGCATGCGGCGGCGTCTGCGGGAAATCGTCCGCTGCCACCGTCAGGAGATAACCTCGGGATGGGACATCGTCATTCATCCGAAGCAGTCTGTGGCCACGGCGCCGCTTCCGGCGCTGACGGCGGATTTTCTTCGCCTGTTGAAGGGCCTGTGAATTTTTCTTCCCCCACGAAGCGGGAGGGGCCCTTCGGTCAGACTCAGGGCAAGCAAGCCCCTCCCCTACAAACGCTCGGCGGCATAGTTGAGCGGAGTTTTGGTGTTCGAGCAGCGCTCTTCGCGCTGAGTTTCTACAAGGCTTACCTTTCTGTTCTTTTTGCAGGCGCTTGCCGGTATGAGCCGACGTGCTCGCGTTATGCGTACGAAGCGATCGAACGATTTGGAGTGCTGCGCGGCGGCTGGCTGGGATTGAAGCGGCTGCTGCGGTGCCATCCGCTGTCAGGAAGATTCGGATACGACCCGGTTCCGGAGAAATGGGAAGAGATGCGAGCGAATTCCGACGTAATGGGTAAAACGCGCGAGGTGCGATCGTGAGTACTCCGCCGATGAATCAGTTGCCTCCGCTGGGGAAGTCGAAGGACAAGTTCACGCCGGAGTTGCGCATCCTGGCGGCTTCGCTTTTGTCCATGGCGGTGATTTTGCTCTGGGCAAAATTCTTTGGGCCAAAGCCGCCGGGGAATCCACCGCAGGAGAATCGGCCTGCGCAAGTTTCAACGGCAACACCCGGAAACCCCACGCCAGCAAACGCTCCGAGTGCTGTTGCAGCGCCGGCGAAGATTTCTGCGGCGACCACGCCGGCTGCCCCGCCGACGGCAGACTCGCAAGAGCGCACCATTGTGGTCGAAAACGCGCTGTATCGCGTGGAATTTTCCAATCGCGGCGCAGTAGTAAAGAGCTGGCAGCTGAAGAATTACAAGGACGATTCGAAGCCGCAGAAGACGCTGGACCTGGTGCATCCGCAGGCCGCGACAGAGACTGGCGGCTGGCCCTTCGCGCTGGTTTTCGATGATCCGCAACTTGGAGCCCTGGCCAATTCAGGACTCTATAAAATTTCCAGTGATGCGAATTCTCTCGAAGCGCCCGCGGATTTGACATTTACGTGGGGCAACGGCCACCTGCAGGTCACCAAGAAATTTCACTTCGATCATTCCTATACGGTGACCGTCGAAACGACCGTAACCAACAACGGCAACCACGTTATGGCCGGGTTGGCGTGGCTTGGCGGCTTCGGCGATTTAACGGTGACGAATCCCATACCGGTCGAGACGGTTTTCATTTTCTACAGCGAGGGTGGAAAGCTGACGACCCTTCCGCACAAGAAGCTCGACGGCCCGGAAAAATGGGGCAACGTCTGGCAAGGCGGCAAGGAGTTCACCGGCATCGAAGACCGCTATTTCACTGCTGCGTTCCTTCCTCCGCTGACCGACCCGGTGCCACTACAGACCCGCTATTGGAAGGTGTTCCACAACATCAAGGTGGAAGGCAAAGACCAGTCTGAACCGGTTCCGGAGATTGCCACGGCCACGTCTGCCGAGAACATGGCTCTGCGCGTGTTCGTCGGCCCGAAGGATTACGACGACTTGAAGGCGATGCACCCCCCGCTGCATTCGCTGGTGCAATTCGGCTATCTGGAATTCATCGCCGACCCGTTGTTTCACGGCCTGAAGTGGCTGCACAAGTACATCCCGAATTACGGCTGGGCGATTGTGGTGCTCACCCTGGTCATTAATATGGTGCTGTTCCCGCTGCGCATTTCCAGCTATAAGACCACGCTGAAAATGCAGCGCGTGGCGCCGGAGATCAAGCAGATCCAGGAGCGCTACAAGAAGTACAAGATGAACGACCCGCGCAAGGCCGAGATGAACAAGGAAGTGATGGCCATCTATTCGCGGGAGGGGATCAATCCGATTGGCGGATGCTTCCAGATGTTTTTGCAGATGCCGATCTGGTTCGGGCTGAACCGGGCGTTGAGCTACGCGATCGAACTCCGGCATACGAAGTGGCTGTGGATCACGGATCTGGCGTCCAAGGATCCCTATTACATTCTTCCTGTGCTGGTGGGCATCACGATGTATCTCGTGTCGAAGATGACTCCGATGACGACCACCGATCCGCAGCAGGCCCAGATGATGAAAATCATGCCGCTCACCTTTTCGGTGATGTTCGTAGTTTTCCCGTTTTCGAGCGGCTTGGCGTTGTATATTTTGACCAGCAGCCTGGTGGGTATCTTGCAGCAGTGGTACCTGAACAGGTCGCATCCTCTTCCCGCCCCGGCCAAGCCAACGCGCGCCAAGAACTAAGGCCAGCTCGTTCGCCGCGAGGAATCGTTCCCGGTCTGACGAGTGTGTTGAGATCACTATGACGAAAGAATTGGTTCGCGAAGGGAAACTCGACCGCGTCGCTACCGCGGAGGCTCTGCGGGAATTTCTGCAAAACATGCTGCGGGTCGGGGGCCTGGAATTGAAGGTTACGGTGCGTGCGGCGGAGCCATCGGCGAGCGGCGAAGAAGGCGAAGCGGAGGTGTTCGCCGACCTTGATGGCAGAGACAAAGAGGTTTTGCTGGCGCGCGGCGGCGAGGTGCTGAAGGCGCTGGAGCATCTGGCGTTTCGGGCGCTTCGGCTTGAGCCAGGGTTTCACGAGAAGATTCATCTGGATTGCGCGGGCTATCGGGCGCTGCGATTTGAAGAGTTGCGGATGACCGCACGCGTCGCGGCGGAACGCGTGCAATCCTCCCGGCAACCGTTTCAGTTGAATCCGATGTCATCGCGGGAGCGGCGCATCGTGCATCTGGCGCTGAAAGATTTCCCCGGTGTGAGAACGGAAAGCGTCGGCACCGGCGAGGAGCGGCAAGTGGTCATTCACCCGGCGAATAAATAAGCGAGACTTTTTTGGAGTGCGGAGGCGGAGCGTTCGCTTTTACGGATTAAAGAATCGCCTCGCCGTGGCGATTTTGTAGCGATTCACACGCCCCAAAAGCGAGAGCTTCGCTCTCGCACTCCAAAGAAGACCTGCCTACTTTTTCACCCAGCCTTGGGAAAGTACTTCGCCGTCGGCGGAGAATCGCACGCGATATTCGAATGACGGCGGCCTGTCGCGGCGGATCTGCGGAAAGCGCATGTCGAGAAATTCCACGACCGCTTCGGAACCTTCTTTGTGGAAACGCGTGACCGGAAAACGCGCAAACCAGAAAAGCTCCTGAACCTCAGGCAAGGTTCGTGCCTTTTCCATGAAGGGGTTCGTTGGCGCATCCGGGTAATAGGTGTGCACGATGGCGGAACTTGAAGAAGGGTCTTCACTCCCCTTAGAACCTGAGAAGAGCGAATCGCTGAGGTCCATGCGCACCTCATAGACACCCCGCGGCGCGCGGATGAGGCCGTCCCAGTGCCAGAGTGAGGGCGGGAACGGAAGCGCGGCGAGGGACTGCACTTCAATATTTTCCGTCGCAGCGATTTTCTGAATGCGGTCGAGCGCCTGGTGATGGGCGTACGTCGCAGCAACGATATAGGCGACTGCCAAGCCGAGTCCGGCGCGGTTCCACGTCACATACCTGAGGCGGTGTCCCCATCCGCGTGCGGCTGGGAGCAAAAACAGAGCTGCGAAGAGCACCGTGGCGAGAACGACGGCGTTTCTGGATACCGGCGCTCCTACAATTTCAGCAATGCGAGAAATCACAAACGGCGCGGGTGTGAAGACGAGCCACATGACCAGGGCGCGCCGTCGACTGTGCTCCGGATCCTCGTACGCCCAGGCGAGCAACTGCGGAATCAGAAGAATTGCCGTGAAGCTGAAATCGAGAATGAAAAGGATGTCCCAGGCCGGACGTGACCATTTATATGGGGACCAGATCATTGTGCCGAAGCTGGTGACCAGATCGAGAAGAATGTGGCTGAGAATGCCGATAGCCCAGAGGCCACAAAGTGCAAGGTACGAAGGCGAGTCCCACTTGCGCCAGCGGCAGATGGCGAGCGTGAGAGCGGCGAGTGCCACGGACCAAATGGGCAAACAGAGCAGCGAATGAGTAATGCTGCGATGCCAGGTGATTATCAACATCGGATTGCGTGAAATGAAATCGCGGAGCACGTCGGAATCCGGGAACATGGCGCCTAGCGTGAGCGACCAGGTAATGACGTGGCGCTTGTTTACGGGTTCGGGAGGAAAGAGGTCTGCTCCGTTGAATGCGGCTTTTGCGAGGAGCGCGCCGGCGATGCCGTGGGTGATCGTGTCCATGAATAAGAAGTCGCTTTGACTCAGGTGACGGAGAGCAGCGAGGCGCCCTTTGGCAGAACCCGGCCAATCTTCGCCGCCGTGATCTGGTGCCGCTTCAGAATCTCGACGGCAACGTCGGCGGCATCAGGTGCGACTGCGACAAGAAGGCCGCCAGAGGTTTGCGGGTCGAACAGCAGGGCGCGATTTTCTTCGGGAACGCTCGCAGCGAAAGTGACGCAATCGCGGAGGAAATCCAGATTGTTATTCAGGCCGCCCGCGATCATGCCCTGACGGGCCGCGTCGAAAGCGCCGGGAAGTTCGGGGACTGCCTTGTGCTGAATCTCGATCGTGACCGTAGGAATTCCCTTCTCCGGGTCGCCGAGTGCGATTTCGCGAGCGTGACCGAGCACGCCGAATCCGGTAACGTCCGTGACCGCATGAATTGCTTGGGGGGTTGTTTTTGCCGCGAACTCCTGGAGCGCTTCGGCGGCGGCGCGATTCAATTGGGACATCGAGGCAATCGCGGCATCCACACTTGCTTTTCCTGCATGCTCCCTTTTGAGAGCGGTGGAAATCAGGCCGGTGCCGATCGGCTTGGTGAGCAGAATTACGTCATTTGCCTGGGCGCCGATATTTCTCCAGATTTTTTTCGGGTGGATAGTCCCTGTAACGGCATAGCCAAACTGGATGTCGTCATTGCGGATGGAGTGGCCACCAATGACCGTGCAATTCGCCTCTTTCATTTTGTCGAGGCCGCCGCGAATAATCTGCTCGAGGATTGCGGGATCGCCTTTTTCCGGAAAGCCGACGATGGAAAGAGCTGAGATGGGTTTGCCGCCCATGGCGTAGATATCGCTGAGAGAATTGGCCGCCGCGATCTGACCGAAGGTGAATGGATCGTCGACGACCGGTGTGAAAAAATCTACCGTCTGCACCAGAGCGAGATCATCGTTGATTAGATACACCCCAGCGTCGTCGTTGGTGCTGAAGCCAACGAGTACATTCGGATCAGTCGGCAGTGGTAGGCGCCGTAGTATTGAGTCCAGCGTCCCGGGACTCAGTTTGGCCGCTCAACCAGCTGCCTTGACCATGGCCGTGAGTTTCACGGAGTCGGTCAAGCCACACCTCACTGTGCTGCACTTCGATTATAGCGGGCGCACAGAATTTCTGCTGGCAGGTAGTGGAGACTTGCTCTTGAGCGCGACTTGCGCGGAGGGGTGGGAAAGTGTTCTCATCGCGGGATGCCGTGGGACTTCTGGTTAATTTTTCTCTTTCTTAGCGTTGTAATTCCGTGGCGAGGTTACACGCGGCTGAAGAAGCTCTTGGCCCGCCCATCGGTTGACGCGAAGGAAAAGCTGGCGCTTTACGCTGCCACGATTGCCTTCCAGTGGGTGCTAGTTGGACTGGTGGCATGGCGGTCGCTGGTTCGAGGATTGACTATTGAAGAGCTTGGGTTAGGTTCGCATGGTTTGGTGGGGATCGTAGTGAGCGGCCTGTTTGGAGCAATCTTTATCGGGGGGTTGCAGTGGCTGAATCTGAGGCGCATTGGAAAAATGGAGGGGGAAGCTCCTGAGCTTTTGCGAAAACTGACAATTCGGCTTTTACCGGTTAATGTTGTGGAATACTTGCCGTATTCCGCGTTGGCCATCACTGCGGGCGTATGCGAGGAGTTCATTTACAGAGGCTTCGCAATCGCTGCGTTTTCCAAGGCGGGATTACCGCTCTGGCTGGTAGTGATCCTCTCCTCTATCCTCTTTGGCTTGGCTCATGCTTATCAAGGGCGGGGCGGAATTGTCAGCACGGGAATCTTCGGGTTGTTGCTGGCAATAGGCAGGCTCGGATTTGGCAGCTTGGTTCCCGTGATGATGTGGCACGCTGGACTTGACCTCGCGGCCGGAATTGCGGCCCCTAAATATTTGTTGAAGCAGCCCACGCCGGGCTAATTATTCGAACCGGGATTATCACAGGGTGTTGACAACTATGACAACAGATGCCGAGAGACCAGTATCCGAAGAAACGATCCGGCGAGCGTTGGGCGAATTTCAAATTCCCGTCGATTCACAGCAAGTCTATTTGATTCAACAATATATAAGGATATTGCTGCGTTGGAACGAAAAGCTCAATTTGACGGCGATTCGCAATCCTCTGGAGATACTATATCGTCATTTTTGCGAATCCATGTTCGCTGCCGGTGCAATTCCTGTGGATAAGGGGCGAATCGCCGACATAGGTTCAGGCCCGGGATTTCCGGGGATACCTCTGAAAATACTGCGGCCGGAATTAGAACTGTGCCTGGTGGAATCCAATGTCAAGAAGGGGACCTTTCTCGCTGAAGTTGTGCGTGGGCTTCAACTTTCAGGTACGCGGGTGCTGATCAGCCGGTATGAGGAGCTGGGGGAAGAGTTAGCGCCACTGGAATTCGTTTGCTCTCGAGCGGTGGGTGAATTTGGTCCATTTCTGGAATGGGCGGGATCGAACCGGGTTGACGCAAGCCGCGTAATTCTTTGGATCGGCGGCAGAGATTTGGAAGAAGCGCAGAAATCGAAGCAGTGGGAGTGGAAGGAACCAATTTTGATACCGAAATCGCTGCAACGGTACCTCTTGGCGGGAGAAAAGAGAGAAATGTCGGCGTGACGACAAACCTCGCAGATTTCTTGTATTCCCGAAATGTATTGCTTCTGACTCTCGATCTAATTGGACTCTTTGAGAAAATCCCGCCAGTAACTGTTCCACGTGGAACAGTGGTTTATTGTCTGTGTGGATAGGCTTTCGTCGGATTGAATCGCTCGTTGTGGGGGTGCTTCCGACGAGCGGACGCCATCTCTGAAATTACCTGACATATTTCCTTCAGCCTTTCGGTCTGGGAATTGACCTGCCTGCAGTTGTGAGAAACTCATCTCGCGAGTACTGCGCCCTGCTGGTTTCTATGGATTGTTCCACGTGGAACAACGCCGCGAGAACGGATTGATTTTCGTGACGAACGGAGAAGGCAAGAGATCGGGTAGAAAGTCTCCCGCAGAGCAGCCTCCTGAGTTGAGTGTTCCACGTGGAACATAGTTGAAATTGAAAGAAATCCTCAGGTCGAGTGGTGTTCCACGTGAAACATCTTGCAACTGCACTAGGATTTTGATACGTTCCGCACGTTTAGGGGAACAATTTGGCCCGGATCATCGCCATCGCAAACCAAAAAGGTGGGGTAGGCAAGACCACCACGGCGGTAAACTTGGCGGCGTGCTTAGCTGCGGCCGATCAGCCTACTCTGTTGGTCGACTGTGACTCCCAAGCCAACGCCACCGCTGCTATCGGGTTTCAGAAGGACCCATCCCGTAGAACTCTATATCACACTCTGATATTGAATGAGCCTTTCGACAGAATCGTGCAGAAGTCTCAGGTGGAAAAGCTGGATGTCCTTCCAGCTGACAAGAATCTGGCCGGAGCTGCGGTCGAGTTAGTCTCGGCAGAAAATCGTGAATACAAGCTACAAGCCTTCGTCCAACCATTGCGAGAGAAATACAATTTCATCATCCTGGATTGTCCGCCTGCCCTCGACTTGCTGACCCTGAATGCTCTGGTTGCCGCAGATGCTGTCTTGGTCCCGATCCAATGCGAGTATCTGGCCCTGGAAGGCGTGTCGGAACTCCTGGACACGCTAATGCGTATTCGACGCACTTTGAATCCGAGCCTTGAGATTGAAGGCATACTATTGACAATGTACGACGAGCGGACCAGTCTTTCCAGGCAGGTTGCCACCGATCTACGCAGTTTTTTTGGAACTCAGATCTTTCAAAGCCTGATTCCACGAAATGTGCGGCTTGCCGAGGCTCCAAGTTTCGGTAAACCTATTATTTTCTATGATATACATAGCAAGGGTGCCGAGGGATACACGCAGCTAGCACAGGAGGTTATTGCCAATGCCGAGAAACGCCTTGGGACGGGGGCTCGGAGCGCTCATTCGGGAGCCTGAGCCGCAAACTCCTGCTACGCCACCAGCCAACGCAGGGACGCCTGCAACCTCACACCCAGTTGCGCCCGGAGGCTCGGCGGCTGCGGCTGCCCCAGCTTTAAGCGCGACGCCTGCGGGACCGTTGCAAATTGACATTGATCTGATTGAACCAAGTCCGTATCAGCCGCGCACGCGATTCCGCGAGGAAGCTCTGGATGAACTGGCGCGCTCGATTCAGGCAAGCGGGATTATTCAGCCAATCGTGCTGCGCCCGCTTGGAAATCGCTATCAACTGATTGCCGGCGAGCGGCGCTGGAGGGCCGCGCAACGGGCGGGGCTGAAGAAGGTTTCATCGATCGTACGCCAGGTGCCCGACGAATTGGCGCTGGAAATGACGCTGGTGGAAAACATCCAGCGCGAAGATCTGAACGCCATCGAAGCGGCGCGGGCTTTTGAACGCTTGATGGATGAATTTCAACTGACACAGGAATCGGTGGCGGAACGCACGGGCAAGGACCGAGCGACGGTTGCGAATGCGATTCGCTTGCTGAAACTTGAGCCTACAATTCAGGATTGGATTGAGGAGGGTAGATTGACGGCCGGGCACGGACGCGCCCTGCTGGGAGTGGCCGAGCCGGCGTTGCGGATGCGTTACGCGAAGCGCGCGGCACGTGGCGGCCTGACAGTGCGGCAAATTGAACGACTGGGATCGCGGCGAGCCCGCAGCGCAAAAGCCGCGGCGGAGACTGCGGTTGATCCAAATATCCGCGAAGCCCTGGACGAGTTGCAACGGCACCTGGGGACGAAGGTTCATTTGCGCGAGAAGACGCGGATACGTCCCGGGCAATTGGTGTTGGAATTTTATGACCAAGCGCAATTGATGGGAATCTACGACCGGCTGATGAAGTAACCGCCCCGCCTGAAAAATTTTACTGGACGTTCGTTCAGGGCTTACATTCGACAACTCGCCTGAGATGTTGCGTTGACTTCTCAACGCGCGAAGCTACATTGGTGAAGTAGACTTCCGAAGCATCGAATCGGGAGCAATGTTTGGGGGAATGCCAATGGCTTGGAAGTGGCCCGGTTCATCGAAAACTGGCGGAGGAGAAGAGTGGACAGGATTCATTGATCAGGGTGTGTCGCTCGAAGGCACCCTGACACTTACTGGAACGTTTCGCATCGACGGTCACGTGAAGGGAAACATCATTTCCGAGCAGACTGTTATTTTAGGCGAGAATGCGAAAGTCGAGGGACAGATCGAAGGGAACCGCGTGGTGATCTCAGGGCACTTCGACGGAGTGATTTTTGCCCGTGGCCGCGTGGAGATTCAGCCCAAGGGCGTGGTCACTGGGGAGGTGCATTCTCCTTGCATGGTCATCGACCCAGGTGGAATCTTTGACGGGCGTTGCCACATGCTGGCCGCGTCCGATGCGTCAACAGGAGTCACAATCCCCATACGCGCCGTTGGGCAAGCGTGAAGAACCGCAATTAGTCGCACTCGGTTGGATAACCGTTAATACAAGGCATGGCGGTTAGTAAACCACCGCGACCTTCCTCGATTGTCTACCGTTCCGGGAGTTGACAGCATAATCTGCCCCGACTATCTTTCCTTTGCACTATTCGAAAGGCATCGAAAATGAAGATCCTGGTGATTGGCGGGGGCGGGCGCGAGCATGCGTTGGTGTGGAAGCTGGGCCAAGGCGCAGGTGTGGACAAGATTTGGTGTACACCGGGAAATGGTGGTATTTCGGAGGAAACGGAATGCGCGGCGGTGGATGCCGGGGACGTGGCGGGCCTGATTGCGCTGGCGGAAAAGGTGAAACCGGATCTGACGGTGGTGGGACCCGAGTTGCCCTTGGTGAACGGCTTGGTGGATGCGTTCGCCGAACGAAGATGGGCGGTGGTTGGTCCGGACAAGAAGGCTGCTCAACTGGAAGGCAGCAAGATCTTCGCGAAAGAATTCCTGCAGCGCCACAATATCCCGACAGCGGAAATGTATGGTGCGCATGATTCAGCGGGAGGTGCGTATGGGGCGCTGTGCGCGGTGGATTGGCCGGTGGTGATCAAAGCAGACGGTTTGTGTGCAGGCAAGGGAGTTTTCGTGGCGCCGAACCCGGACGCGGCGACGGATTTTATTGAACGGGTAATGGAGAAGAATGAGTTGGGCGACGGCGGGAAGCGGGTGATGTTGGAAGAAGCTCTGGAGGGAGAAGAGCTTTCGTTCATTCTGCTGACGGATGGAGAGCGCTACGCGTCACTGGCGCCCACACGGGATCATAAGCGGGCATTCGACAACAATCAGGGGCCGAACACGGGTGGCATGGGCGCGTATTCTTCAGACGAACTCTTGCCTGCGGATTTGCGGAGCACGATTGAAAAGACGATCGTGGAGCCAACGATGAAGGGATTGGCCGCGGACGGCATTCGTTACCAGGGATTTTTTTACATTGGGTTGATGCTGACGAAGAGCGGACCAAAGGTGCTGGAATTCAATTGCCGGCTGGGCGATCCAGAAACGCAGGCGATTCTGGCGCGGGTGGATTTTAACCTGGCCGAGGTGCTGGCGGACGCGGCGGGCGGAAACCTGAAACCGGAGAAGATGAGGTGGAAGCCGGGGGCGAGCGCGTGCGTGGTGATGGCTTCGGGGGGATACCCGGGAAAGTTTGAAACTGGGAAAGAAATTCGTGGACTGCCGGAGGCGGCACGCGTTGACGACGTAAAAGTGCTGCATGCGGGAACGAAACGGGTGGGAGATTCGATTGTAACGAACGGAGGGCGCGTACTTGGGGTGACCGCCACGGGGAATACGCTGAGCGCCGCGCTGGGGAAGGCATATGAAGCCGCGGGGAAGATTCAGTTTGAAGGTATGCATTACCGGAAGGATATCGGCAAGCCTCAGCAACAAAGCTCGGCAGCAGGAGATTAAACGATGGCCAGAGTGCTTCATCTGTTTCGAGCGCCCAAGCGGCGAGAGCCGATGGAAGAGCTGTATCAAGTGCGAGCGCTGGAAGACGTGGGACTGGAAGGGTGCGCGCATGCCCGACCGCAGGGAAAGCGGCAGGTGTTACTGATGGACGGCGAAACTTTGGAGACCTTTGAACTGGCGCCGGGGATTGTGCGGGAGAACGTGACCACGGAAGGAGTAGACGTCAACGGTTTGGCGATTGGGCAGCGGATGCAAGTCGGCGAAGTGGAATTGCTGGTGAGCGCGGTGTGCGATCCGTGTGAGCAGATTGAGGCGCTGCGGCCGGGGCTGCAAGTGGCTATGCAGGGCAGGCGAGGAATGCTGTGCAGAGTGGTGCGGGGTGGATTATTGCGGCGTGGGGATGAGATTGTGGTGATTCAAATGGTTGGGAGATAGGGTGGCGTGGGTAAAAGCGGGAGCTACGCTCCCGCACTCAAAAGTAGGAGCGGCCCGGCCTCCGCGGCGGGCGGGCCCTACAAAGTCATAGTGGCCGTCAGGGCTTGGGTTTCTGTTGGAGGGTGGGGGCGTCGGGCGGGCGGTTCTTGTCTTCTGTTGTTTTTACTTTTTCGCGTGGTTCGTCGGGCGGAACGATCCAGTCAAATCTGCCGTTCTCAGTCATTGACCCAAGGAAGAAGTGTGCGTCGCCGGCGAGGATAGGGAGAGCGGCGCGGAGAAAATCACCCGCAGCGGCTGGATCGGCTTTTTGCGCCTCGCCTTTCTGGATCAATTCGACCACTTTGTTGATGTGCGGGTCTGAAGAACGTATGCGGGCAATCGCAGGGGCGTTCTGCTGGATGAGGCCGAGGAGCCGGACGTCCTGGAGATTGGACGGGACGCGGACTTCAACAATAGTTTTCGGTTGATGCTTTTCAGGCGGGTAAAGCTGCGTGAAGCGCGGCCTCAGAACGTGGGTCTGCCAGTAGTCTCCCCGAGCCGCTGCAGAACTCTGTTCGACTTGATAGTCGATAAGCCAAATTTCGGGCCCGTAGCCTTTAGGCGCGTAGCCGAGGAGGACGATCTGGAAAAGAGGTTCGTCGGGTTTGAGCTCGATTGGATGATGGAGTTGGGAAACGAGTGGACGCAATTTCTCGAGGAAGGCAACGCCGATTTGCTCGAGGTCCTTCTCGGCGCCACCAGGGGGAGCGAAACGCGTGTCGACAGCACCAAAATGGGGGATGTCGCGGTCGAGCCGAATGGGCTTGGGTTGGGAGGTGACTTGCCATTCGGAAGCGCCGAAGAAAATGGCGATGTGGCGGCTATCAATGGCCGCAACGCGCGGGGGAACGGATTTGGATTCGAGCGGGTGATCGATGGCGGCAAACACAATGGCGTCATTGGCTACATGAATGATGGCGCGGCCGCCGGCGAGATTGGCGACGATTTCGTCTTCCTGGGCATGGGTAGAAGCGCCGGCCGGGAGTGCGGCCAGAAGAATCAGGGAGGCGCGAACGAAGAAATCCCTCACGGAGGCAGAGTAGCACAGCGGGCAGATTGCGGGCTTGAGGCAGTCATAGGAATGGTTCCCGAGCAGAGCAGGATTCGCTAAAATAAAGGGCTGGAGAACGAGAGGAAGAAACCACTATGGGACTGAGAAACTTGAAAAAGATCAAGCACAATGGGAAGACGCTGGAAGAAATCCTGAAGGCCCACGAGTTGTTTTGGGCGAGCAAAGAAGGCGGGGCGCGGGCGGACTTGACGGGCGCGGATTTGTCCGGGGCGGATCTGCAAGAACTTAACCTGGCCGGGGCGATACTGAAGAATGCGAATCTGGAAGGGAGCGACCTGCGCGGGGCGCGGCTGCCGGGAGCCGATTTGTCTGGAGCGAATCTGCGAAAGGCGGATTTGCGCAAGGTGGATCTGACGGAAGCGTTCCTGCCGGGAGCGAATCTTGCGGAAGCGCAGGCGAGCGGCGTGGAGTTTTTCCGCTGCGATCTGACAGGCGCCAATTTTCAGAAGGCGATGCTGCGGAACGTGAATTTCCGGGATGCTCATTTGGATGGGGCAAAGTTCGCCGGAGCGGACTTGGGAATTGCCATTCTGCGCGAGACGGATTTGCGGAATGTGGATTTGTCGGGCGTGGATTTGAGCACGACGTTGATGCCATCGGGGTGGGGTGCGAAGAAGCAGGGGGCTTAGAAAGTAAGCACCCGCAAGAAGGAATTAACGCAGAGGCCGCAGAGAGCGCTGAGTACGCGGAGAAGAGAAACCCAAGAACGCAGCCAACAATGGCTGTGCCACAATGATGGCAAACGGGACCGCGGCGTGTTAGCCTCACGCGAAGCCGGTCAGTGAAGGAACATCTTGGCGACAACCTCCCCACAATTGGATTTGCCGGGTGTGCGAGAGCGCGTTCTGGACGTGTTGCGCGGACTGCTGGAGGAACTCGGCAGCCACGGCGCCGTGGTGGAGCTTTCGATTCATTCGAATCTGGATCGTGATTTGGGATTGGGCAGCCTGGAACGCGTGGAGTTGTTGACGCGGCTGGAGAGCGCCTTCGGTGTGCGACTGCCGGATACGCTGGCGGCGGAGGCGAACACGCCGGAAGAGTTGACCACGGCCATTGTGGAGGCACCCGGGACGCCGGTAAGCGAAGAAGAGGGGCTGTCCGGGTTGCGAGCGAGTGTGGCGACGCGAGAGTTGGCGCAGAAGGCGGCTGACTCGATCGTGGAAAAAGCGGAAACGCTTTTGGAAGTGATCCGCTACCGCGGCATTCATGATGCGCAACGGGCCCACCTGCTGATCACGGAGGACGGCGAGCGGGGCGAGCACCACTACACACTGACGTTTGGGGAGTTATATACGGCCGCGCAGAAGTGCGCCGAGGAATTCGCGCGGCGCGGAGTGCCGCCGGGCGGACGGGTGTCGCTGATGTTGCCGACGTCGCGACAGTTTTTCATTTGCTACACGGGAATTTTGCTGGCGGGGGCGGTGCCGGTGCCGATTTATCCACCGTTTCGCGCGGACCGGATTGAGGAGTATGCGGAACGGCAGTCGGCGATCTTGAACAATGCGGGCGTTTGTCTGCTGCTGACGTTCCGAAGAGCGGAAGCGGTGGCAAAGCTACTGAAGCCGCGCGTGAAATCGCTGCTGGGTGTGGTGGAGGCGGGGAAATTGCTGGAAGCGGCGGAGAAAGCGCCGCCGCCGGCTCCGGGGGCACTTCCGGCGTTCATCAGTGGGACACGGATACGCAAGGGCAGCGATATTGCGTTGCTGCAGTATACGTCGGGGTCAACCGGCGATCCGAAGGGCGTGGTGCTGACGCACGCCAATCTACTGGCGAACATGCGAGTGATCGCGCAGGGCGTGAAGCTGGGACCGGAGGATGTGGGGATCAGTTGGCTCCCTCTTTACCATGACATGGGATTGATCGGCGCGTGGCTGACACTGCTGATGCACGGCGTGCCGCTGGTGGTGATGTCGCCGCTGGCTTTTCTGACGCGGCCAGAACGCTGGCTGCAGGCAATGAGCAAGCACAGAGGAACGATAACCGCGGCGCCGAATTTTGCTTATGAGTTGTGCGTGCGCAAGATTCCCGATAAGACGCTGGAGGGCGTGGATCTGAGTTCGATGCGTGTGGTGATGAACGGAGCGGAGCCGGTAAATCCGGAGACGCTGGAGCGGTTCGCGAACCGATTTGCGAAGTATGGTTTTCGAAGAGAGGCGATGCTGCCGGTGTATGGGCTAGCAGAGGCTTCGCTGGGAGTGACCTTTCCACCGTTGAATCGTTTGCCACGGGTGGAGCGCGTGGAGCGGGAAGCGTTCACCGCGCAGGGACGGGCAGTTCCGGCTATGGAGGGGGACGAAACGGCGATTGCTTTCGTATCGTCTTGAAAATCGTTCCCGGGGCACGACGTGAAGATCGTGGATGAAGGAGGCAATGAGGTTCCGGAGCGGGAGGAGGGATTTTTGTGGTTCCGCGGCCCCTCGGGCACCAGCGGCTATTTTGAAAATCCCGAGGCGACGGAAAAGTTGATGCCGCAGGGACCGGCGCAGGGCGAAGGCGAGTACCCGTGGCTGAATTCCGGTGACCGCGCGTTCCAGGCGGATGGGGAGATTTTCATCACCGGCCGCGTGAAGGACATCATCATCAAGGGCGGGCGCAATTTGTATCCGCACGAAGTGGAAGAGCTGGCAGCGCGGGCGGAAGGGATTCGGAAGGGCTGCGTGGTGGCGTTCGGATTGAAGGACAAGAGCAGCGGGACGGAAAAGCTGGTGATTGTGGCGGAGTCGCGAGAAGAGAATGCTTCGCGGCGGGCAGCAATTGTGGCAGCGATCAATGACGAGGTTTCGCGCGGGCTTGGATTGCCGCCGGATCGCGTGGAGTTGATTCCGTCGGGGAGTATTCCCAAGACGTCGAGCGGGAAATTGCGGCGGGATGAGACGAAACAGTTGTATGTGGCCGGAACGCTTTCGGCGGGCAGGCCTCCCGCGTGGGTGCAGATTGCGCGACTGGGCACGGGGACGTTTTTGCGCGAGGCGGCACGAAGCGTGGGTCGCGGAATCTTGAAGGTGTTGGAGAAAATTTACGGCGTGTACTTTGGCATCGTGTTCTTTTTGTGGATTGTGCCTTCGTGGTTCATCGTGAAGCAGATTAAAGATGAAAAAGCCGCGGGACGCTTTACTTCTTCCGCGTTGCATGTGTTGTTTGCGCTGGCAGGAATCCGGTTGAGGGTGGTGGGCAAGGAGTACATGGATACGCCGGGCGCGAAAGTGTATGCGTCCAATCACGCGAGTTATTTTGATGTGTTGCCTGTGATGATGGGGCTGGGCGTGACTTACCGGTTTGTTGCGAAGGGTGAAGTGACCGATATGCCGTTCATCGGGACGTTTCTAAAGCAGATGGGACACTTGTCGTTCAACCGACATGACACCAGTTCGCGCCTGAAGCAGGTGGATGAGATTGAAGAGTGTCTGCGCAGGGGGGATTCGGTGTTTGTGTTTCCCGAGGGAACCTTTACGCCGGAGACTGGCGTGCGGCCGTTTCAGTTGGGAGCTTTTCGCGGGGCCGCGGCAACGGGGGCGCCGGTGATTCCGGTGTCGTTGAAAGGGACGCGGAGATTCTTGCGCGACGGTACGATCTTGCCGAGACCGACGAGCGTGACGATTACTTTGTCGCCGCCGATTTATCCTTCGCGGGAATTGCGGAGCGGCGATCCGCATCAGTTGCAGGAGATTGTGAGGGTGCGGGATTTGGCGCGGGAAGCGATTGGGCGATATTCGGGGGAGCCGGTTTTGTAGGAGAAGAGTAAAGATAACGCAGAGGCGCGGAGTTCGCAGAGGAAAGCTGAGCGCCGGGTACTTTGAGGGAAGCGCATAGGTCGCTGAGAAGAGATTTCGAGTTGAATAGGAGAGGCGAAGCGGTGATTTTGGGCGGCTGGGTGGGAGAGCAAGTAATGCGTTTCTACTAGGATGGAGAGTTCGGGATATTTGGAAGTCAAATTAAATTTTAGTTACATCCAATCGATTCCACGCCGCATCGAATTTGTCGGACGTGGATCCAAGGAGGAGAACCCAATGGAAAGGCATATACCCGAGGTAGTCGGCGTGCGCCGCACGGGCTGGGCAGCTCTGGACCGCGATCCGCAGCAGGACGTAGTCGAATTCACTTGTCCTCATTGCGGCGCGAAAAGCCAGAAGAAGGCCCGGCGCGAGCGGACGGAATATAAGTTCACAGACGGCTTTCTGCAGGATTTGCAGGGAGAAGGCGTGCAGTGCCATTTGTGCAAGCAGTCGTTGCGGATCGTGCCGGTGGTGATGTTGTACGATCAGGATGAAACGAAGCGGTTTGCGGCGGTGTTTTCGGACGAGCCGCTGGTTCACGCGGAATAATCACGATTCATAAGAAGCGGAAGAGGGCGCCTGGTTTGGGCGCCCTTTTTGCGTTTGCGGATTCTTCAGGTGCGAATTTACGGCACTTCAATGCGAAGGCCCGCGTCGCGTTAGTACCGATCGTCCCAATCGCGATGGTGTTCACGGTATTCGTGGCGGAGATGCGCCTGGCGCTCGTACGCTTCGTGGCGTTCGTGTGCCCAATGGCGCGCTTCGCGGCTATAGGGGCCGAAGTGCTCGACAGCCTCGTGATAGTGCCATTCGGTGTAGGAGATGCGGCGATTGCAATCGTCCCACTCATTGGCTTTTGCGGCTGGCGCCCCGGCTGCCAGCAAGAAGCCGAGAGCCGCGGTGGCCAGAGCCGCCTTTCCGAGAAACGAACCGGCCTTGAATTTTGACAGTTTCATAAGATTGCCTCCAGGAGCCTGGCCCGGGCTGGCGATCGGGGGTGCATCCTTGAGGATTCAAACACTTGTTTGAATGAAAGGTTTTGGTGTGGTGTAAGGTGCTGGAAATAAGTTTGTTAGAGCACTTGTAGTTACGGGTTCGAAGGAAAGCCAGGTCGATGATTGGGATAGCAGCGATCAGATAACAGACAGCAGGAAACAAGAAGTGCCGGGCAGTTGCCCGGCACTCGCGGTTGAATCAAGGATTGGCTTAGTGACGGTCGTGATCGTGGTCATCCCAATCGCGATCGGTGCGCCAGCGGCGGCCGTCTTCATCCCACCAGCGATGGCTGTGTTCCCAACACCAGGCGCGCGCTTCAGCGAGTTGATGGCGATACTTTGCAGCTTGCGGACTATCCCAACCATGATGCTCGGCGGCTTCGTGGAGTTTGTGATCCGCACGGGCGATGCGCTTCTGGCAGTCGTCGTCCGCGCGCAACGGGCCGGCGCCCGCGAAAAAGAGAGCAGCGCTTAGCGCAGACGCGGAAAGAACCGCGCGAATTCCCCAGGAGTTCAATTGAAGCTTCATAGTTTCTCCCTTGTAGCCGCATCACAGTTGGCCTGCGGCGAGATGTTCGGAAAGAAGACTGGAGCTTACAGTATGGAAGTATGTGGTGGCCGGGAACAACCGACAATCAGGTGATAACCTGAGGAAATCGCGGGAGGTTGTAGCTTGCTATCTAACCTAAAATCAATATGTTAGCGCTTCGTGAATGGGGTGATTAATAGGCCTGGAGAAATGGGTCTCCTTGCATGTGATATTTTTCGAGACCCATGCGAATTTTGTCGAAAGCCTCGTCAACGCTGTCGGCGTATTGAAGGTTATCGAAATCCGCCTGGCTGATGGTGCCCCAGCGGACCATGTTCTTGAGGTTGAGAACTTCGTTCCAATACTTGCGGCCGTAGATGAGGATCAAGGTGTGCTTGGGCATTTTGCCGGTTTGGGAGAGGGTCATCATTTCCCAAAGTTCATCGAGCGTGCCGAATCCGCCTGGAAAGACGATGAGGGCCTTCGCAATTTGCGCGAACCACAATTTGCGCATGAAGAAATAGTGGAAATTGAAGCTGAGTTCGGGGCTGATGTAGGGATTCGCGAATTGCTCGTGGGGCAGTTCGATGGAAAGGCCGATGGACTTGCCGTCAGCTTCATAAGCGCCGCGGTTGGCGGCTTCCATGATGCCAGGCCCGCCGCCGGAGCAAATCACAAAGCGGCGAGGACGCGGGCCAAGCGAAAGTGCCCAGGTGGTGATCTTGTGAGAGAGTTGGCGCGCCTGTTCGTAATAGGCGGACATTTCGAGAGCGCTTTTGGCTTCGCGGAGATGTAGGCGATGCTTCTTGAGGCGAGCGACGCCCCAACCCGACGTTTTCAGTTTTTTCAACTTGGCGAACCGAGCGGAGGCGGTTTCGTGAGATTCGATGCGCGCGGAGCCGAACATCACGATAGTGTCGCAGATTCCTTCCTTCTTAAGTTGCACGAGGGGATAGATATACTCGGAAATGATGCGAATGGGCCGGGCCGGCGTGCTAGCCAAAAACTCGGCATTTTCGTGAGGAGCTTTCGGGGCGTGTTGGGGCTTGGGGCGCTTACCGTCGGGCATGGGAATTTTCTCCATTCAAGGTACGGTTAGATTGTAGGCAGGGTGAAGCGCGGCGGCAACGCCTTTGGGGTGGTTGGCGTCGAATTGAATACGCAATGGCGCGGTGGGAGTTTGTCTGGCGGCTATATTGCAGTTCACTAAATAAGGCGGCGGATGCAGATGAAGATTCGTTTGGCGATTCTTACGGGAATGATGGCGATGACTGCCATTGCGTTGCCGTGTGCGCGGGCCCAGGCACCCGATGGGCCTATGATTCCGCAGCCGGGGGTGCCGATTCAGAAGGCGCCGCCGGCGCCGATTAAGGTCCGCACCGTGCTGGTGAATACGCCGGTGACGGTGACGAACGAAAAAGGCGAAATGGTGCATGATCTGGAAGAATCCGATTTTCGGATCACCGATAATGGGGCCCTGCAAAAGATCACGCATTTCAATTTGGGTGGAGACCCGATCTCACTTGTGGTGGTGGTGGAGACAAGTTCACGGATTTCGCCGATTTTGCCAAAGATTCGCAAATCGGGAATCCTGATTTCACAGACGGTAACGGGGCCGACCGGCGAAGGCGCCATCGTGGGGTTTGACGACGAGGTGAAGACACTTCTGGATTTTACGAACAGCGCGGATGCGATGGAAAAGACGATGTCTGGATTGAAGGAAGGGTATTCCGGATCAAAGTTGTTCGATGCGATGTCCAAGGCCGTGGAACTCTTGAGCGGGAGGCCGGAAGTTTCGGAGACCGAACTGGGCCACCGGCGGGTGATGCTGGTGATTGCGGAAGCGCACGATTCGGGGAGCGAAGAGAAACTGGGCGAGGTGCTCCGGCGAGCGCAACTGGCGAACATTACGATTTACGCGGTCGGGATTTCGAGCACAAAAGCGGAGCTGAAGAAAAAGCCCGAGTATACGGGGCCGACGCGGGCGACGCCCGAGGGGACGTTTGGAATGCCAGGCCCTCCCGGAACGATTCAGACACCCACCACGGACGATAATGCGCACGCGCAAGGAGTGAACTTGTTGGCGCTAGCGGTTTGGGTTGTGTCGCACGCGAGGGATCAGGTAACTGCGCGTCAATTGGAAATTGCAGCGGCGGCGACCGGCGGGCTGCATGTCTCGACGTGGAAGGACCGGACGCTCGAGAGAGTGATTGATGAGATGGGCGGTGAGCTGCACGCGCAGTACACGCTGACGTACACGCCAAGCGGAGCCACGACCGATGGGTATCACGAGATCAGCGTGACGGTGTCCAAAGAGAAAGAGCGCGGGTTGAAAGTGCGGGCCCGGCCGGGTTATTACCTGGGAGTGCCGGAGAGTTAGAATGGCGCGCTGGAACGAGGCGAAGGAAGCTCATGGCCGGGCAGAACGACACTTTCGTGATTCGACTGGCGACGACAGTGGATATTCCGGCGCTGCGCAATTTGATTGATATTTCAGTCAAGATTTTGCAGGGAGAGGATTATTCCGCGGAGCAATTGGATGCGGCGCTGGGCACGGCGTATGGCGTGGACACGCAACTGATCGCGGATGAAACGTATTACGTTGTCGAGGCCGTTGGCACGGCCGGTGAGAGAGTGTTGGCGGCTTGTGGCGGGTGGAGCATGCGCAAGACGCTTTACGGCAGCGACGATGGGCCCTATCGTGACAACGCCATGCTGGATCCGGCACGCGATGCAGCGAAGATCAGGGCGTTTTTTGTGCATCCGGAGCGGACGCGGCGCGGGATCGCGAGCTTAATTCTGAAAACCTGCGAAGAAGCAGCTTATGCGCGCGGGTTCCGGCGATTTGAGATGGGGGCGACGCTGACGGGAGTTCCAATGTATGCCGCGCGGGGCTACGCAAAGGGCGAGCAGATCGAGGTGCCGCTGCCGAATGGGATGTCGCTTGCCGTGGTAAGGATGTCGAAAACGTTGGCGTAGGAAATTTGGGACACAGTCCGAAATAAATTCCTCATTATGCGTGTCGGAAGTGACGCTACGCGAGTTGGTGCCAGAAGGCGGATTCGCGGGAGGCGAGGAGCGCGTCTTTGCGGGCGTTCCAGCGAAGGTAATGCGGTGTGCGGGTGTGCGCGGTGTGATGTTCGCGGGTTTCCCAAACTTCGTGAAAGAGGAATGTGCCGGGCTGATCGGCGCAGCGGTGCAGATCGTATTGCAGGCAGCCTTCTTCCTTGCGCGTGGGGGTGATTAGCGCGCGAAGCTCGGCCTCGAGAAGGATGTGTTGGCCTTCCTTTGCCCGCAGCGTGACGACAAGGGTGACCGCGTTTTTCGGGAGTTTCGTGACCGTGGCGCCGTTAGGACGGCGCCGAGCGATCCGCCTGGAGGATTTGCGGGATTTTAGTTTCGGCATGTCGGCGGCGATTGTACTCCAAACTGCTTTATTGGCAAGGACAACCAGAACGCCAGGCGGGGCCAGCTGAAGGTGGCCGCTACGCTGGTGTTGTCGAGAATTGCGGGTTATTTCTGGCCGGTGTCTTTGCGGCCGACGTTCAGGCTGTCAAAGTTCAGGAGCGTGTTGAGCACCAGAGAGTAGGTGTTCTCGGTTTCGCCGCGGTAGACAGGGTTGATGGAGAACAGGACGACGTGACCGGAGCCGCTGGGCACATCGAGCACGGCGGGGTGCTGGGCAATTTCGTTGCCGTTTTCGACGAGGCCGGAGATGAGAAGGTCCTTGGAGTCGGCGTAACGCAGGATGACGCGTGCCCGGTTGACCGAGGGGATAACGCGAGGATTGTTAAAGCTCTGATCATCGGTTGGCTGAGGAGCTTCCCAAAGTTCTTTCTCCGGCTCGTCGGGAATTTCGGAAGCGGGGCGGCCGACTACAAAATCGGGGTCGTCCTTGGTGCCGCGACCCGTGGGCCGCGACTTCATCTCCGGGCCAAGATGCCGGCGGCGAGCGCCAAGAATGCTGGTGACGGAGAAGATGGTGCCGTCATCGCAATAAGCGGAGACTTTTTCCTCGTAGCCGTAAGCAATCGGGCTAGCCGCGTCAACGAGGCGCGTGCCAACGACAGAGCCGACAATTTTCATTTTTTCGGAGTTGCTGAAGGTGACTCCACCCGCCAATCCGATGGCAACCGCGAACTGCGAGGTGTCTGTTGCCGTCAGCAGGACGCCTCCATTCCGCACAAAGGTCTGCAGCTTGGCGACGCCGTCCCAGCCGAGGCCGGGTCGCATATCGGATGTCGAATCGTTTTTGCCGACGAGGTTGGGTGTTTCGGGCGTGTTCGTCCACGGAAGAGGGTTGCCCCAGGTGGTTGGTGTGCCCTGCACGATAGCGTTCGCGCTGGCATTCCCGCTTACTGGAGGGAAAAGGATTACGTCGTATTTGGCGTTTAGGTCAGGAATTTTGGCGATTGCCTGAGTGCTCATGTAGTCGTACGGAATTTGCAGGTTGTCGAGGGCGAGGCGCCACCAGCCTTCGGATTGGGTGCTGATCCAAGTGTGCACGTAGGCGATGCGCGGGGCGCGGACCGAATGTGTTTTGACGTTGGGAGCGGTAGGGAGCGCAACGGCGTGCAAGCCGAGGGATTTTGTGGCGGCATCCAGATCGGAGCGGCCAACGCCGTGGATTAGGAATGTGCCGCGGGAGAATTTATTGTCTCCAGACTGGAAGGGTTCCTCCGCAGCGTCGATGGATGCGTCTTTCAAGCGGTAGCGGAGTGAAGCGAGCGCTGGCTCGGCATGATTGTTGATCGCGAAAATGGAGCCTTCGCCCTGGACGCCTCCGAAGGGGCGGAGTTCCGTGACGCGCTCCATTGGAACCGAGAGGACTTTAGGGTCGGTGACGCGAGTGACTTGCACGCCGAAGAGTTCGCCGAAGGTCCATGCGGTGTCGTCGTAAGGAGTGGTCTGCGGATCTTCGGGGCTCCAGTATTGGTAGTCTAGCAGGGCGTCGGCAACGCGGGAGTAGGGTTGATCCATGCGAATAACGTAGCTGCCGGCGGGAAAATCGCGGGTGGTTGGCGCGGCAGGCTTTGGCTTTTCCTCGGTGTCGGGTGACTTGCCGGACTTCTTTTCTTTCCTTACGGGGAGACTCACCTGAAACGAACCGGTGGCGCGAGAAATCTCGACGTGCTGCTTGAACATGATACGCAAAAGATCGGCCTGCACGCTGGCGCGAGGATCGTCGGCGGGAAGGATGTAGGCGGAAGGACCTTCGGCCGATGGTTTTTGGATGGAGCGCTTCCCTTTCAGATAGAAATTCTTGAGGAACAGACGCTTGTTTTCGTTGAAAAAGTGCAGCGAGGTGAGCAGGCCGGTTTCTTCGTAATTGTTGTTGTTGCGCTGTGACCAGAGCGTCTTGGGAAACGGCGGATTGGGCCGATACCAGGTGCGCGCATATTCGTCGGGCTGCAGCGTGCGTTCGCGCGTATCGGCGCCGGCGTTGCCAAACGTTTCATAGAGGCGGCTGATGCCATTGTGCATAGCGGCGAGGAACATCAGGTAGCCGGGTGACCAGGTATCGAAATCGCCGTGGGTGAAGACGCCGGGCATGCCGAATCTGGTTAAGTCCGCCACATTGCGCGCGCCAATCATTTGCCATTCGTCCACAAGGATGGGATCGACCCACGCGTTGTACGGGCCGTCGCCCACGGTGTTGTCGTAGAGATAGGGGACGGATTCGTGGAGATCGTGGAGCACCTGGGCGTTCCAGCCGAGGTAAGTGTTCAAGACGTTCTGCGTGAGCTTGAGGGTCATGGCCATGGCATCGCGGTTGTTATCGTGCGCCACGTATTTGCCCCAGTAGATGAGCGGCGGATAGAAATCTTTGGGATGGGCGAGGTGCCATCTGTAGAGGTCTACCATGCGGTCGCGGCCGTCCACCTCAACGACGGGAGTAATGAGCGTGATGACCCCGTCGCGAATATCACGGACATAGGGGCTTTCGTCGACGGCGAGACGGTAAGCCAGCTCCATCAGCGCGGTTGGCGCGCCGGTTTCTGGAGAATGGATAGTGCCGGTGATGTAGTAGACAGGAACGGATTCGGCGACGAGTTTGTCGGCTTCGGCATCGTCGAGATGGATGGTGCGCGGGTCGGCGAGTTTCGCCAGGCGCTGGTGGTTCTGCTCGAGATTTTTCAGATTTGCTTCGGAAGAGACGGCCACGGCGATCATTTCGCGGCCTTCTTCGGTGGTGCCAATCGAGACGACTTTCACGCGGGGCGTCGCGTTTTCGAGCAGGCGCATGTATTTGTAAACGTCCTCCGCGTACGGAAGGATGCCGGGAGCGCCGGCGACGTCGCCGAGGACGACTGCGGGCGTGGGAACGGACTTGCTCGCGGGGAGATAGTCGACGAGGGGCGAGGAGAAGTAGGGGGCAGTGGTGTACTTGCGAATCTTGGCGGTGTAGGCCTCGTCGATGGGCTGCTTGGGATCTCGCGCGGGGGGAGTTTCGCCGTCGGCTAAAGCGATGCCGCCTGTGGAAAGCGTGGTGAAGAGAAGCAGAATGAGTCCCAGCCAGGACTTGTGGCCCATGAAAGCTCCTTTAGGAAGACGAACGCAGGATTTTAACTCAGCGCCGGTAAAACCATGAAATCCAGTACGAGGATTAGCCCACGTTAAACGGTTGGACGCGGGCCGAACGCATTCGTGGTACGAAAAATTGCGGCTACTGTGCCGGGTAAAAGACCAGGGAGACCGGACTGGGGACTCCTTCGGTCGTCGAAACTTGGGAAAGGGCGCCAGTGGCTGGATCGATCCGGAAGACGACGATGGAATTGGAGTTCTGGTTTTCCGCGAGGAGGAAGCGGCCGGTGGGATCGATGGCGAAGTGTCGCGGTTCTTTACCGCCCGTGGATACGGTGCTAATCAATCGCATAGGTTGATAACGGACGTCAAAAACTGCGATGCTGTCGAGACCCCGATTGGACGTGTAGAACCACGATCCGCTTGCGGGAACAACGATTTCTGCCGCGTCGTTGCGGCTCTTGAAGTCCGGCGGCAGCGTCGAAATGGCTTGTGTCGCCCGAAACAACTGATGCGCATCCGGGAGGCAGATCGTAACGGTGGATCGAAGTTCGCCCAGAACGTACATTACACGGTCGCTCGGAGAGAGAAAAGCGTGGCGCGGTCCTGTTCCCGGAGCCAGTGCAACTCTGAATGGCGGCGCGACAAGCTTTCCCGTGTTGGGATCAAATCCGTAGATTAGAATGCAGTCAATGCCAAGGTCCGCGACGAAAACCAAGTGGTTGTTCGTGTCGGCCTCGATCCAGTGAGCGTGCGGGGCTTCCTGCCGTTCTTTGTTGGGCCCAAGAACGCCAGAATCCTTGATAGCAGAGGTGTGTTCGCCGAGTTTGCCGTCGGGGAGGATTGGAAAGACGACCACGTTGCCGGAGGTGTAGTTGGCGACGAAGAGGAATTTGCCGGTCTTGTCGAAGGAGAGGTAACAAGGATCCTCGCCGAGAGCGGGAAGTTGGTTGAGGAGCGTCAGCCTGGCGGATTTGGCATCAACGGAGAAGGCGCTGATGGTGCTTTGCTTGCCGGATTCGTTTGTGGCGTAGGCCCATTTGCCGTTGGGATGGATGACCAGCCACGAGGGATTAGACGTTGCAACGGCGAGACCACGGGGAGTTAGCGTGCCCGAGGAGGGATCGAAGTCGAAAGCATAGATGCCTTTGCTGTCGGTCTTGTCGGTGTAGGTGCCGGCGAAGACGAGGAGTTTCTGATTCGGCGATTGTGGAAAGGCTGGAAGAATTGCCAGCAGACAAAAGAGAGAGGAAAAGAAGCAACGACGGGCCATTTTCATGGGCTTGTAGTGTAGCGCATGAGTTGGGGTGGAGGAAAAAGTGGATTTAACACAGAGGTCGCTGAGAAGACGAAGAGCGGCGGCCCGCCCCGTAAAACCGTTCGTGGTGCAAAATGCGCACCTCATAAGGCGGGCCCTACATTTGGTCATGTACTAACGACCCGAGCCCGGAAGGCGGCGTAAAGCCGCCCCTACTTCTTTGCTTCCTCGTCTTCTTCGTGGAGGACGGCGGCGGCGGCTACTGAGTCGTCGCCATCGAGGCGGAGAAGGCGGACGCCCTGGGTGGAGCGGCCGGCTTCGCGGATTTCGTTCGCGTGGACGCGGATGACTTTGCCGTGTTCAGTGATGATCATGACGTCGGATTCTTCGGTGACTTGGAGAGTGGAGACGACGGAGCCGTTGCGGTCGGTGGTCTTCATATTGACGACGCCCTTGCCGCCGCGCGAGGTGATGCGGTATTCGGCGAGAGCGGTGCGCTTGCCGTAGCCTTTTTCGGAGACGGTTAGCATGAGCGTGGTGAGCGAGTCCTTGATGTCCTCGTTCTCGAGTTCTTCAAGGTTCTGGGTAGTCTTCTTGCGTTCCTTGGCGATGATTTCGAAGTCAGGCTGGACGGCGTCCATGCTGACGACGTAGTCCTCCTTGGCGAGGTCCATGCCGTTGACACCGCCGGCGTTGCGGCCCATCGGGCGAACTTCCGTTTCGCGGAAGAGGATGGCCTGGCCTTCGTGGCTGGCGAGGAAGATCATCTGCTTGCCGTCGGTAAGCTTGGCGCCTATCAACTCGTTATCAGCCTCGAGATTGATGGCGATGATGCCGGTGGAACGCGGATTGGAGAATTCCGTGAGGGCCGATTTCTTTACCGTGCCGTCTTTCGTGGCAAGGAAGACGAAGCGGCCTTCCTCTTCTAGATTCGTGGCGGCGACGAGCGCGGTGAGTTTTTCATCTTCCTGGAATTTAACGAGGCTGGAGATGGCTTTTCCGCGCGTCGCGGCGGCGGCTTCGGGTAGTTCGTACACCTTGAGCCAGTAGACGCGGCCCTTGGAGGTGAAGAGCAGGATGTAGCTGTGCGCCGATGCGACGAAGAGATGCTCGACGAAGTCTTCTTCCTTGGTCTTGGCGCCGATGCGGCCTTTGCCACCGCGCGACTGGTGGCGGTAGACCTCCGCGGGTGTGCGCTTGATGTAACCAGCGTGGCTGACGGTGATGAGCTGGTCGGTGTCGGCGATGAGATCTTCAAGCTTGATCTCGTCGACTTTGTCCACGATCTGCGTGCGGCGGTCGTCGCCGTAGGCTTTGTGGACTTCGCGCAGCTCGCCGGTGATGACCTGCTTGAGCTTTTTGTCGCTGGCGAGGATTTCGCGCAACTCGGCTATCAGGTCGCGGATGGACTTCAATTCCTTAATAATTTCGTCGATGGAGAGCTGCGTGAGGCGGTGCAACTGCAGTTCGAGGATGGCGTCGATTTGCGCGTAGCTGAGGGTGAGTGAGTTGCCGCGGCCGGCTGCTTCGATTTCGGCGGCGCCAACGAAGCGATACTTGCGGCCGTCGAGTTTCACGCCCTCGAGCTTTTTGGACTTGCCGTTTTCGGTGATGGTGACATCCTGCTCGCTGAAATACTTGAACAGGTTTTCCTTGGCTTCGGCGCGGCTGCCGCTGCCGCGGATTACGCGGATCACGTTGTCGAGATGATCGAGCGCGATCTGATAGCCGACCAGGATGTGTTCGCGCTCTTCGGCTTTGCGCAGCTCGAAGATGGTGCGGCGGCGAACCACTTCCATACGGTGTTCGATGAAGAGCTTGATGAGGGGAATGAGGCCGAGTTCGCGGGGTTGGCCGCCAACGATGGAGAGCAGAATCATGCCGAAGGATTCCTGCATCTGCGTGTACTTGAAGAGATTGTTGAGAATGAGCTGGGACTCTTCCCCGCGCTTCAACTCGACGACGATGCGCATGCCTTCGCGGGAAGATTCGTCGCGCACGTCGGAGATGCCTTCGATTTTCTTAGTCTGGACGAGTTCGGCGATGCGCTCAATGAGCTTTGACTTGTTGACCTGATAAGGGATTTCGGTGATGACGATATTTTCGCGGTCTTTGGTGGCTTCTTCGATGGCGGCTTTGGCGCGCATGATGAAGCTGCCTCGGCCGTTGCGATAGGCGGCTTCGATGCCTTCCCTGCCCGCGATGTAGGCGCCGGTGGGAAAGTCCGGGCCGGGAACGATCTTCATGATCTCTTTCAGGGTGGTGTCGGGCTTTTCGATAAGGAGAATGGCGGCGTCCACGATTTCGCGGAGGTTGTGCGGAGGAATGTTGGTGGCCATTCCGACGGCGATGCCGCTGGCACCGTTGACAAGAAGATTCGGAATGCGAGACGGGAGGACGACCGGTTCTTCGCGGGTCTGGTCGAAGTTGGGGATGAAGTCAACGGTTTCTTTTTCGAGGTCGGCGAGAATGTCTTCGGTGATTTTGGCCAGCCGCGCTTCGGTGTACCGCATGGCCGCCGGGGGATCGCCGTCGACGGAGCCGAAGTTACCCTGGCCGTCGATCAGCGGGTAACGCATGTTGAAGTCTTGCGCGACGCGGACGAGAGCGGGATAGATTAC
>Ga0210399_10000617_pt1 | contig 28462 bp, 24 predicted proteins | sample IncBWC14MmetaG_FD_150865 | JGI IMG/M metagenome (GOLD analysis project Ga0210399, IMG submission 150865) | Forest soil microbial communities from Barre Woods Harvard Forest LTER site, Petersham, Massachusetts, United States - Inc-BW-C-14-M | ecosystem: Environmental > Terrestrial > Soil >... | reverse complement strand
CCTTGGGCCTGAATCAAACCGCTCAGAGCTTTCTGCGCTCGCCGGAATCTTTCGTCTTCCTGGTTCCCGGTACCCAGGGGCCAGGTACCAACGGCGGCGGTTCCGCCGGTATTTTTCAATCGAAGCTAACGGGCGGGCAAAACTTCGGTACCGAGGTTCTTCTCGACGGCGTCAGCACCACCCGTGCGGACAGTGGATCGGCGTTTGACCAAACGGCTCCTTCCGTTGAGGTCCTGACTGAGTTTAGAGTGCTCACCTCAACATTTTCATCGGCATACGGCCGTACCTCGGGTGGGGTGGAGAGCTTCTCAACCAAATCGGGTGGGAACGCTTTTCACGGCACAGCCTTTGATCTCCTGCATAACGATAAGTTGAACGCGAATTCCTGGGGTAACAATTTCAATGATTCTCCTAAGCCGAGAGACCACCAGAACGATTTCGGCGGCAGCCTGGGCGGACCGGTGTGGATTCCGAAGGTGTACAACGGCCACGACAAGACGTTTTTCTTCTTCTCATACGAGCAGTACCGCAACAACCAAGGCACCAATTCCGGCCTCCTTACCCTTCCGACCGCGGCCGAACTCACGGGAGATTTTTCTGCAGGCCTTGGACCGGACACCAAGGTAATTAACCCCTGCGACGGCACTCACATTTTTCAGGGCCAGATTTTTGATCCTTCGACGACAAAAACGGTTATCGTGAACGGGCAGCCAGTTACGTGCCGCACTGCCTTTCCGGGAAACAAGATTACTACCCCGTTTGATCCCGTGGCTTTGAACGTCTTGAAATTTCTTACGGTGACGCCGAACCAGGCTCCAACGGCCTTGAATCGGAACGGCCTTATCAACAATTTCATCTACATTTCGAATCAACCGATTCGCGACACTACCATGTCCTTCCGAATTGACCAGAACTGGGGCGCCAACGACAAGTTCTTCTTCTCTTACAGCAGCCGGGATCAAGAAGACTTGAACGGAATTCCAGGGTCTCCTGTCTTACCCGTGCCTTTGGACACGAGTTTTTTCAATTCTAACTTCACTCACTACGTCCGCTTCGGCTGGAGCCACACGATTAATGCAGCCCTCGTGAACAATCTGACCATCGGCCTGAATCGGCTGAGCAACTTCAGCCGCGGGAGCAGCGTCAACGGCACGCCAGATTGGGAAGCGGTTCTGGGAATCAAGGGCGCGCACGGGCCTACGTTTCCACAATTCAGCTTTAACAACAGTTCGCAGGGAATTGGTTACCAGGGATTTAGTAGTGGAAGTAATGACAGACACGTACCCAACAGTCTCCCAATTTCAGAGAATCTATCCTGGGTTACCGGCCGCCACTCGTTTCAGTTTGGCTTGGAGTGGAGAGCCTATCAGTACTCCGACCTGCCGACAGGGAACACCTCCCCCGCCTACACCTTCAATAATTTCCAGACGGCGTACACGCAAAATGACAATAGCACGGGAGATCCTTTCGCCAGCTTCTTGCTCGGTTTGCCCCAGAAGGAATTTCTAAGCATCTCCAGCTCTCTTCCTCGCTGGAACTCAAACTATTTTGCGGCTTACGTTCAAGATGACTTTAAACTTCGCAGGGATTTGACGATAAATCTTGGGTTGCGGTACGACTTTGATACCACACGCAATGACGCCAAAGGCGTTCAGTCCAACACTTCACTGACCACACCGAACCCGGGGGCGGGCGGCCTTCCCGGCGCGCTGGTCTACGGTCCTTTTGCGAGCCTCGGGAAGACGTATTTTAAAGACTTCGGCCCTCGCATCGGATTTGCCTATGCGCCGACAGAGTTGTTCGGGCACATCCGTAACATCGTTTTCCGCGGCGGATACGCCATCTATTATTCCCCCATCGTTTACGATGATCTGCCGACGGGGAACGTTCAATTCCGGGCCGGCAGCACCTCTCAACCTCAGTTCGGCTCCTTTAACAACTTCGACATCGGGAATGCGCTGCCACTCTCTGCCGGTTTTCCCAGCTATCCGGCCCCTGTTCCTACTACCGATCCATCGTTGCTGAATGGCCAGAATGTAACTTACATAGCGTCGAGTTACGGGCGCCCGGGAAGGACTCAGAACTGGACCTTTGAAATTCAAAAGCAATTGGCTCAGGACTTGATTCTTAGCGTAGGTTACGTTGGCATCAAGGCTGACTATCTGCACACCAACATCGCCCAGGTCAATGCATTGAATCCCAAGTATTACTCGTTAGGGGATGCCCTCAGCCTTAGCCTTAACCCCAACAATCCCTCGCAGAGGGCCGCGGCCCTCGCCGCACTCGCGTCGGTCGGAGTTACCACCGTGCCTAGTTGGTTCGAGCCGCTGTATGCATCGGGCGGGGACACCGTTGCCCAGCTGTTACGGCCTTTTCCACAGTATCTAGCTGTCGGCGGCAGCAACAACAACCTGTGTTCCTGCCTTGAGAATCTGGGCATCTCCAATTACAACGCTTTCCAAGCCAAGTTGGAACGCCGATTCCGAAGCGGACTAAACCTTTTGGCGTCGTACACATATTCCAAAACGTTGACCAACGCTGATAGCGCAATACCCGTCTTTTCTGGCTTTTCGGACAACGAATTCGCCGCGCAGAATCCATTCAATCCCAAATCGCAGAAGGGGCTAAGCTATCAGGACACACCGCACACGCTGGTGCTGAGCTACCTTTATGAGCTGCCTGCGGGACCGGGCAAGAAGTATCTAAACCACGGGGTAGCCAGCAAGGTGCTGGGTGGTTGGGAAATCGGCGGAGTGCAAAGATACCAGAGCGGCACCCCGACGGTTACGATTTTCTTTGGTAAGAATCCCCCAGGTACCGACGGAGGATGGCGGCTTAGCTTGCTTCCAGGCGTTCCGATTCTTGATCCCAAACATTCTTCTTACAACAATGCTGCGCCGTCAGGCTGCCATGAAGATCAGACGACAGGCCTTTTTACTCCTCTGTTCGCCTCCAACAATTTCTTCAATTGTGCGGCCTTTTTTGATCCAAACGCAGCAGGGCTCGTCACGCAGCGAGGATACGTTTACGGGAACATTCCGTTGATACTGGGGAATGTGCGGAGCCAGGCCTATTTCAGCGAGGATTTCTCGATTATCAAACGCACAACGATCAGCGAGACCCATGCCATCATCTTCAAGGTTGATATACCTAACGCTTTCAATCGGCACATCTTCGGCTCACTCAGTGCCAATCCAAATTTCGATGCTCAGAACTTCGGGCAACCCAGCAATTTTCCGAAAACGGTCAACTCCGTGCGTGTGATCCAGTTAACCTTGCGTTACCAGTTCTGACGTTTGCGTAGCTCCTAGCCACCCCCGACCCCCTGTCGCTCACCCCGCGGCAGGGGGCTTTTTCATGCTGCCGACAAAGCTCATTCTGTTTTTCAGAAAGGTGTAAAATCACAGGGTGAAAGCGCCAATGAAACCGCATTCCTTTGGCTTTCAAGCCTCGGAGTTTTTCCTGTCCCCGCACTGGCTCGGAAAGTCTATTCTTGCTCTGCTATTCTCCGGAATCCTTTTGTTAATTGTTGCCCAATCCGCGTGTGCACAGATTCCCGCGGACGCCACTGAGAAATTCCAGCAAGCATCCGAAGCCATGCGGCGAGGGAATCTGGACCAGGCGGGCGACGGTTTTGCCGCAATTGTGAAGCAATCGCCGGCGTTTCCGGAAGCGTACTTGAACTTGGGCCTGGTTCGTGAAGAACAGGGACGGCACGAAGAGGCTATCGGCAGCTTCAAGAAGGCTTTGCTGCTGAAACCGCGCCTGCGTGGAGCGAACCTGTTTCTCGGCATTGCGCAATATCGTTCCAACCAGCTCGATGCCGCGGTCGCTTCGCTGCGTAAGGAGACGGCCGCCTATCCGAAAGATGCCAACGCCTGGATGTGGCTGGGGGTGGTGGAGCTGGAAAAGGGAAATGGCGACTATGCGGTTGAGGCCCTGGACAAAGCCGCGAAACTCGCTCCCACGGATGTGGATATTCTCTACCATCGCGGCCAGGCGCATCTGTTCGTCTCCAAGGACAGCTATGCGCGCATGTTTCGTGCGGATCCGAAATCCTGGCGCGTTCGGCAAATTCTTGCGGAAGCCAATGCCGATGCGGAACGGCACACGGATGCGATCGCCGAATACGAGGCAGCCATTCAGCTTGCCCCCCGTGAGCCTCGTCTTCATGAAGAATTGGGAACGGAATACCGGACTATCGGCAAAATGCAGGAAGCCGAGGAGGCCTTCCGCAAGGAACTTGAAATCGATCCGGACAACGTCGTTGCCCAATACAAACTGGGCGTCCTTCTGACGGAAAAAGGAAATGCGGCGCAGGGTAAACAGATGATTGAGGCAGCGCTGAAAGTGCGGCCGGGACTGCGGCATGCGGACTACAATCTTGGCCGTGCCGAGATGTTGCTCGGAAATGATCAGGCAGCCCTCGAGGATTTCGAACGGGCCGTAAAAGCCGATTCCGATCAGGACGTACTGGAACAGGCCTGGTATCAGTTGGGGACGGTCCTGCGGCGAATGCGCCGAACGCAGGAGGCGCAGCAGGCATTCGCCATGTTCCAGAAGTTTAAGGATGCCGAGCTCGAAGGATCGCAGAAGAAAATGAAGCAGTTTCAGCAAAAAAAGGATTCAGATAGTGTGGCGCCGGAAGGAACTGAGGCGCCGCCGCCGAACCAGTAAATCGCACTTATTATTGTTTTTCCGGAGCCTATCGTGCATCCAACGAGGAACCTGTTGCTGGTCTGTTTGTTTGCCTCGATGTATTGTTCAATGGCCGCGGCGCAAAAACTCGCGCCAACCCCGAATCCGCCGGCGGGCATCGTGCGCGTATTTGAATCGACGGAACACACAGTTGGCGAGCCCGAGGAGCGGCCCCCGATTTCATTTGGCCCGCAGCGCGCCCCGGAGCTTACTATTTTTGTGAACGACGCGAAGCGATATCAAACGATTGACGGTTTCGGCGCATCGATAACGGATTCCTCGGCCTGGCTGCTACGCAACAAGCTTTCCGAATCGCAATTCCAAAAAATAATGGAGCAACTATTTGATCGCGAGAAGGGCATTGGACTCAGCCTGTTGCGGCAACCGATGGGCTCAAGTGACTTTGCCCTGGAAGATTACACGTATGACGACATGCCTCCCGGAGAATCGGATTCCGAATTGCAGCACTTTTCCATCGAGAGAGACCAGCGATACATCATCCCTGTATTGCGCGCCGCACTGACAATCAATCCACAGATTAAAATCCTTGCGACACCCTGGAGCCCTCCCGCGTGGATGAAATCCAACGATTCTCTGGTGAAGGGATCGCTGCGGCCGGAGGACTACGATGCCTTAGCCAGGTATTTCGTAAAATTTGTAAAGGCGTATGAGCAAGCAGGTGTCCCCATTTTCGGCGTGACGATGCAGAATGAGCCGTTGAATATCGAAGCGGACTACCCCAGCATGATAATGTCCGCGAACGAGCAAGCTGCATTTTTGGGGTCCGCCGTCGGTCCGGCGTTCCGTACGGCAGGCGTGCGCTCAAAGGTCTTCATCTTCGACCACAATTGGGATTTGATTCGCTATCCGATCGAAGTCTTAGCCGATGCAAGGGCCGCCGCTTACGCTTCTGGCATTGCCATCCATTGTTACGGCGGGAACGCCGCTTCGCAGTCCGAGCTACACGATCGTTTTCCCAATCTTGCCATCTGGATGACGGAATGCTCGGGAGGCAGCTGGCAAAAAGGGAGTCTCCTCGATGAGCAAGTTCGCCTGATCATTGACTCGACGCGTAACTGGTCCCACAGCGTAATCCTTTGGAACTTGGCGTTGGACCAGAATCACGAACCGCATCTGGGGGGTTGCAAAGATTGCCGCGGAGTAATCACCGTGAAAGATGCGGATGGTGCGGGCGAGGCGATTCCGACAGTTGACTTCACTGCGCTGGCCCACGTCAGCAAATTTGTCCGCCCCGGCGCGCGCCGCATCGAATCGAATACGTTTGGTTCGGGAAGCCTCGAAGACGTTGCGTTCCGAAACCCCGATGGTTCGCTGGTCTTGCTGGTACTGAACAGCGGTTCAAAGCGCGTGACCTTTAACGTCGGCTGGGAAAAGAAATACGCGGCGTACACGCTTCCCGCAAACGCGGCGGCTACCCTGATCTGGCGGTGCGGGGAGCACTGTTAATTCTTTGGCCGCTTCAGGCTTTGCACTTCTGCCGACTGAATTTCCGAAACTCGATCGAATTCTCTCTTCGCCGCATCCATGTTTTTCACTTGCTTGTAGTAGCGCCCAAGCTGGTAGTGGGCGGTGGCGTCTTGCGGATTGAGACGCACCGCCTCCAACAGCTCCTTCTTTGCTTCATCCAGCCGATTCAAATGAAGATAAGCGGTGCCGAGCCGCAAATGGCATTGCGAATTTGTGCTCGCCAACTCCACGGCCTTTCGCAGGGGTGAAATGGCCTCCTCGGCGCGGTTGAGGGTGACGAGCAGGCTCCCCAGATTCAAGTACGGTTGCTCGGAAGATGGAGTGTTGTCCTTTTGCCAGGCGATCGCGTTGCGGTAGGCTACGAGCGCATCATCCGTTTTTCCACCGGACTCGAGAATCAGGCCAATATTATTTTCGGCCCTGGCGTCCCGCGGTTCAAGACGGAGAACCTGGTCGAAAGCCGCCCGCGCATCCGGGATTCGCGAAGCCGTGTAATACGCGCGGCCGAGATAGTACCAGGCGTCTTTGTTCCCCGGATCCATCGCCACCGAGCGTTCTAGCCAGCGAATCGCCTCGGAGTTGTCATTCAGAAGTTCGTAATCGAGCGCCACAATTTTCAGGTCGTCACCGGTGGGCGGCGTAATCTTTGCCGCTTTTGTGTAGATCTCCAGCGACTCCGCGGGCCGGTTCACTCTGTTAAGGACATACCCGAGCAAATAGTAGCCGTTCACCGCTTCCGGATTTCTTTCCAGGAAACGCCGGAGAGCATTTTCCGCATCCGGAAATTTTTGCAGGTGGATGCTGGCCTTCGCGGAGTAGAGGAGCGCGTCGGTTTTCCCGGGCGCCGCGGATTCCACCGCTTCGAATAATGAAGCGGCCTCCAGATATTGGCCACTCTGGAAGGCAGCCCTAGCTTTCTCATAACCGTCCTCGGTTTGTCCAAAACTGAGCGCCGGGAAAATATGAAAGAACACCAGGAGCGCGAGGCCCAAGCAAGCCGTTCGAATGCGACGCAGGCAATTCACGGTGTGCCCGCCGAAGAGTTGCGCGGAGGCGTCGGCTCATCGATTTGCAAAATCTGGTCCGCGCGAACATCCTTGAGCGTTTGCGTGATCCCGCTGGGCCACCGGATATCAAGCGTCGAAACCTGCGCTTGCTTGCCGAGCCCGAAGTGCACGCGTTTGTCACCGGAAGAAAGGTAGCTGCCGGCAGTGGTGACCATCGCGTACTGCGGCCCGTCGCTGGTCACAATTTTTATTTGCGCTCCAATTGCGTCTCGATTGCTTTTGTGACCCACAAGTTTCAGAAGCAACCAGTGATTAATGGTTGCGATTTCGTTGTGGAGCACATACGCCGGACCATCGTTCGTTGTCACCACCGCATCCAATCGCCCGTCGTTGTCGAGGTCGCCAATTGCCAGTCCGCGCCCCACCCAGTTCTGTCGAAACACTTCCCCAGATTCGCTTGAAACATCGGTAAAGCTCTTGCCATGATCGTTATGAGCAAGCAGCAGGTGTTCGCGATATCGAAGGGTTGGTGCCGTTAATTCGATCGTATCCAGATCATGCCCTTGCGCAATCATCAAGTCCTTCCAGCCATCGTTGTCATAATCGAAAAAGCGAACGCCCCAACCGGAATGAAGCAGCGTCATCTTTCCAATACCAGTCTCCTGGCTCACATAATTGAACGAACCATCGCAGTTATTTTCATACAGAGAGTACCGCTGGTTCGCCAAATCGGTGACTAGCAAGGAAGGCCATCCCGTGTTCCGATAATCGGCAAAGTCCACGCCCATCCCTGCATAGGTTCTGCCGTCAGCATCGGCGGCGACTGCCGCTGATAGCCCCACTTCCTCAAACGTTCCGTCTCCCTTGTTATGGTAGAGATATTCGAGCATCGAATCGTTGGCGAAGAATAGATCCAGATGGCCATCCTTGTCGTAGTCCTCGAAAGCCACGCCCAAGCCTTTGGCGGGCTTGGCCAATCCGAGTTTCGCAGCGACTTCCGCGAATGTGCCGTCGCCATTGTTGTGATACACCAATGGAGGAACCGCCTTGAAATTGTCCGGATGACAATAGGCACGATAGCCTTCTCTGTGTTCGCCGCACCAGACATCCGCAAAATCCCAATCCAGATACCTCAACACAACCAGATCCAGATACCCATCGCCATCAAGATCGACCCAGGCCGCGCTAGTCGACCAACCCGATCCCTTTACGCCGGCCTTTTCTGTGACATCGGTGAATGTCCCATCTCCATTGTTGTGATATAGCCGGTTGCCGCCATACGCAGTCACATACAAATCTTCATAGCCGTCGTTGTCAAAGTCCCCGACGGCCACCCCCATTCCATAGCCTTCTCCTTGCAAGCCAGCTTTCTGTGTCACATCTTCAAACGTGCCGTCCGCTTTTTGGTGGTAAAGCCGGTTCCAAGACGTGGTTCCAGACTTTTTCGGAATCGTTCCCGGCGCTGTGGGGTCGTTCAGGGGCGTGCCATTCACCAGAAAAATGTCGAGCCGCCCGTCGTTGTCGTAGTCGAAGACGGCGACTCCTGGGCCCATCGTTTCGATCAGATATTTCTTGGAGGTGTGTGATGCCTCGTGCCTGAAATTCACTCCACTCTTTTTCGTGATGTCTACAAACAAGCCCGGAGTGGCATCGGAAGTTCTGGCGGATTCTCTCTTCTGGCTTTCCTGCGGAGAAATTATGTCGGGTGCCATGGCAGCCGACAAACCTGAGCAAATTATCCAAGCCAGCCACGCATTCAGAGAGCGGATTCTCACTGCCCGACAATCCCTTTGCCCTCAACGATTGTGTAAATGCGGTCGACGGTAGGAAGGGCGATTGTCTCCTTTGCACCGCTCGGCCAGAAAATCTCCACCTTGTCGATCTTGGTGGTTGAGGCCAATCCAAAATGCAGCCTTTGATCCGAACTGGAAGCATAGCTGCCACCGCTAAAGACATCCCCGCGCTGCCGGACTCCACCAGCCGTCAGGAATGCCTTAGCTCCGATCGCGTCTCGCGGACTCTTTGCGCCTCCTATCAATTTAAGTGTCACCCAATGATTAGCATTCTTGGTGACATTTCGCAGCAACGTCGGTGTGGTATCCATGTTGTTAAGAACCACGTCAATATGCCCATCGTTGAACAGATCGCCGAACGCCGCGCCCCTGGCGGGTACCACGACAGCTAAACCACTGCCCGTAGATGGAGGAACCTCCAAGAATTTATTGCCATCCATATTTTTCAGAAGCTGTGGGCGTTGCGCATAGGTCGTGCCCCAGTCCGTTTTATCCACCTCGGGGTAAACGTGCCCATTGGCAGTGAAGATATCCAACAGGCCATCGTTGTCAAAATCGAGGAATCCCGTGCCCCAACCTAGAAAGGGCAGGGTGACATTGGTGATTTCTGCCCGTGAGCTCACGTCGGTAAAGCTCGCGTCGCCATCGTTGCGATACAACGTATTGTAGTCATCTGAAAAGTTCGTGATGAACAGATCAACGCGACCATCCCGATTGTAATCCCCCACCCCTATCCCCATAGCTGCCTGTTCACGGCCATCGTCGTTGAGCGCAAATCCTGATAAGTAACTGATGTCTTCGAACGTGCCATCGTGCTTGTTGCGGTACAAATATTTGGGAACGGAATCGTTGGCCACGGCCAGGTCCACCCAGCCGTCGTCATCTATATCCACAAAAACAGAAGAGAGTCCGTAATAGCCGCGCTTATCGTCCACACCCGCTTTGACACTCACATCAGTAAACGTCCCATCTTTGTTGTTGTGGAACAGGTGGTCGGGTTCACCAGGGAGTCCTCGCGGGCCGCACATCACCGGGGTTCCCCGAAACTGACAGAATCCAGCAGGCAGACCTCCCTGACCGGGAATAGGAGGATTGTTGATGTCAAACTTGACGTAACCCGGCACAAACAAATCCAGGTAACCATCGTGGTCATAATCTCCCCAGGTCGCCCCTGTAGACCAGCCTCCCAACGTCACGCCTGCACTTTCCGCTACATCAGTGAAGGTCCCATCACGGTTATTGTGATATAGGCGGTTTTTTCCAAAATTTGAGACATAAATGTCCGCCCAGCCATCGTTGTCGTAGTCGCCTACGGCTACCCCGAATCCCCAACGCTCGTTGGCAACGCCTGCTCGCTCGGTAACGTCGGTAAATGTGCCGTCATGGTTGTTATGGAGGAGCATCGCCCGCGGCGCCGGTTCTTTTCCTTTCAAAGCTGCGATGGTAGAACCGCTCAAGAGATAGATATCCAGCCATCCATCATTGTCATAATCCAGCAGCGCGACCCCTGACCCCGGCGTCTCGAGAATGCTTGTCTTCGCTGGCTCTCCCGAACGATGGTGAAATTTATCTAGGCCCGCCTGGTGCGTGACATCGACAAAAAAAACAGGCGCTCCGTCCACAAAACCGCCGGCTGTGATTGGACGCAGTTGGGCGTCTTTAACAGCCGGACGCGGAGCGCCGGTGCTCATCCCGCTTTGCGCACCATGTTCCGGTTTGGCCGGTTCCTGGCCTCTGGTCACAGCGCAGAAAAACACCAGGGACACACCAATGAACCGGTAGCAAAAGTATCTGGATTTACTATGTGGTTTACAGCTGGAGTAATTTAGAAACATGACGGAAAATAGTTGCGAGCCTCTTTCCTGATTCCGTCATTGTCTCATGAGTTGCGAGGAAAGGAATCCACGAATCGGGGTTGCAACTCAGCCTCGCAAAGGCGGCTCAAATGCATAGTAACGTCATGTATTTAAAGGCTTTGGTAATGGATGTTGCAAGCGTATTATGGAAGGACACTCAATTTCGTTCAGGAGCACTCCACGTGACTCTAAAATGGCTTCGAACCAAGGTTTTCCTCATTGGTTCGGTAGTAGCACTTTGTGTACTAGCCGGCCCAGCTGCGGCGCGGCGTCACCACACTCACGAGCCTCCGAAACCATCCAAGAATCAACCCTGGATGAACCCCAATTTGTCCCCCGACGAGCGGGCCGAGATGATTCTCAAAGAAATGAATCTCGATGAGAAGATTGCTCTCATCCATGGCAACGGAATGCTTGGATGGGGTGAACCACGTCCAAATGCATATCTTGGGAATGGGGGGGCGGGTTTTGTCCTCGGTGTGCCTCGCCTGGGTATTCCCATGATCCAGATGAGCGACGCGGCGTACGGGGTGCGTGGCAGTGCTCAAAATGGCCGTTACTCCACGGCTCTTCCCTCGAACATCGCTTCGGCAGCCAGTTGGGATACGAAATCCGCCTGCGATTACGGCGCCCTCATTGGACGTGAGCTGCGCGCGCAAGGCTACAACATGACTTTGGGCGGCGGTTCCAACCTTACACGCGAGCTGCGCAATGGCCGTACCTTCGAATATCTGGGTGAAGATCCCATTCTTGCCGGCACTCTGGTTGGAAACCGGATGAAATGCGAACAGGCACAGCATGTGCTCGGTGATATCAAACACTTTGCGTTGAACGACCAGGAATCGGGCCGGAATGAGGTCAATTCCATCATCAGCAAACGTGCAATGCGCGAGAGTGATTTGTTCGCATTTCAGCTGGGGATCGCGATCGGTCAGCCTGCAGCAGTTATGTGTTCGTATAATGCGGTCAACGGTGACTACGCCTGCGAGAACAAATACCTCCTGACCGACGTCCTTAAGAAAGACTGGAATTTCAAGGGATTTGTGGTTTCGGACTGGGGAGCTACGCGCAGCACCCTGAAAGCTTCCTCTGCCGGCCTGGACCAGGAGCAGCCCCTGGACGATTTTTATGGGGTCAAGTTCAAGCAGGCAGTGGAGTCCGGGAAAATCCCACTTGCGGAATTAGAGGACCATGTCCGTCGCGTGTTGCGCTCTGAATTTGCCAGCGGCATTGTCGATTTTCCTGTGGAGAAAAAAGTAGTGGATGTGGAGGCCGGTTTTGAAATTTCGCGGCGCCTCGCCGAGCAGAGCATTGTTCTACTGAAAAATGAAAAAGGGATTTTGCCGATCGACCGCAGGAAGATTCAATCGATCGCAGTCATTGGTCCTCATGCGGACAAGGGTATGATTTCCGGCGGTGGTTCAGCCCAAGTTGACCCGGCAGGAAGCCCAGCCCCCAAGTGGCAGGACAAGGTCTGGTTCCCCACCTCTCCCCTGCAAGCCATCCGCGCCAAGGATGCGAAAATGCAAGTCGCCTTCGACTCCGGCGCAAATCCCGCATCCGCGGCGGAACTGGCGAAGAAATCGGACATCGCTCTAGTATTTGTCTATCAATGGATGAGCGAAGACATGGATCTGCCGGATCTTTCGCTTCCGGAAAGTCAAGAGGTATTGATCGAGAAAGTGGCGGAGGCCAATCCGCGCACCATCGTCGTTTTGGAAACCGGAACAGCCGTCACCATGCCGTGGCTTGATAAAGTCAATGGCGTGGTGGAGGCCTGGTATGCGGGCAGCAAGGGAGCCGATGCGGTCGCGAATATTCTCTTTGGTGACGTGAATCCAGGCGCCAAGTTGCCCATCACTTTTCCCCGGAACATTGCCGATCTTCCGCATCCTCGCTTGCTCGCGCCTCCTCCGGACGGCGTAGGTCCCGCCTCCATCATGAAAACAGGGGAAGCAAAACCAACCTTTGAAGTCCATTACGATGAGGGCCTCAAGGTCGGCTACAAATGGTACGACGCGGAAAACAAACCGGTGCTGTTTCCGTTCGGCTTCGGCCTTTCCTATACCACGTTCGCTTATTCGAACCTGAAGGTCAGCTCCGGAAACGCTGTGACTGTGGACTTCAAGGTGCAGAACACCGGTTCACGGGAGGGAGTAGAAATCGCCGAAGTCTATGCCGCGTTGCCTGCTGATTCTGGCGAACCTCCGAAGCGTCTTGTCGGGTGGAGCAGGGTCGAGCTGAAGCCCGGCGAATCGAAGCAAGTCAGCGTGACCATCCCTATGGAGTATCTTTCCGTCTTTGACGAATACGCTGAAACCTGGAAACGACTCCCGGGTAACTATTCATTCTTGGTGGGATCGTCCTCCCGCAATCTGCCGCTGCACGGAAAGTTGATCCTGAACTGATCGCACTCCGCAAATAGGAGCACTAGAATCTGGCTTTTAGACAATTTGCTCGATCTTCCTCTCCCGTTTTCATCCCCTAGGTCTAAGTTGCAAAATAGGCTTTCAGCCAAAATTTAAGTGTCCCATCGTGCCAGGTTGGCTCACCAATTATGATTGGCCTGAGTTCTTCCTCATATCTTTTCTTCAAAACCACAGGATCAAGGCGCTGCGACTTCGCCAAATACGCAACGTCCTCCCGGTCTCGCGATTCGTTTCTGGCGAGTTTCGAGAGGACGAGGTCGTATGCGTCCGGGACAAAAAGATGGATGTTCCTGAAGCACTTTGGGTACAGCTCTGTTATACGATCTTCATAGCTCTCAGGTATGGATTCGACGCCCGTATGCTGCATATAGACGTTGTGCTTTTGTGCGAGAGCAGATTTTTTTCCGGCCAACCGTTCCAAATCATGGATGCGATTGTAAGGAACAAGCGTGCGGTAATCTAAGTCATTTGTGGCCCGCTGGAGACCATAGCCAGCGACAACTGCGAACCCACCAATGCAGTGCAATTCGATAGGTTCGTCCAGGAGTGCATCAAGGTCCTCCAGGAATTCCTTCCACGGCGAGGGAGGATTATTCGACATAGCGAAGCATGTCGGGACGTAGATCGCTAAGGAGATTCCACTGTTTTGCTTCTTGTGAGCTGTTTTCCATGAGCCATTGGCGCTCAGCCTCGTTCAATTCCTTGCAAAAAGACTCCACTTTCTCAAGTTTGCTATCGGCAAGCATTTGTTCTAGTGGTTGAGGATCACTCTGCCCGGCTGCCAGTCTGCCTAGGGCCACAACGAAGCCGAGACGGTTTTGAAGGTTTTTCACACGCGCCTCTCGGACTAGATAGCCCGTGGGCATGTCGGGATAGCGGAGAACCAACCAGGGAAGGCCCTCGGCAACGCGAGCCTCAAGGTTGCGCTTAGCCAGAGCTGTCAGCAAATATTCAGCCGGATTCACTTTCCGCCCTCCTCTGCGAAGGTGAGCAAAGCCGGGGTATCCCAACAAAGCAAGCTCATGAGCCAAGAAATCGTCGGTGGCGCCTTCTCGGACTTCGTGAACCGGAAGTACGGTCGGCGGCAGGTCGTAAACTTGCATCAGTTTACGCAGGCGAGGGGTCAAACTTCTTCGCCCACCCTCTAGCATTGAATAGTAGGCTTGGGTTACACCCAAGCGCCCCGCAGCTTGCTTCTGACTCCAGCCGCGCTCTAGTCTGGCTTTTTTGAGTTGCTCATTCATGGCTTGTTATAACATGTCTTGTTATAAAATGTCAAGTTTTGTCCGGTTAGCCGTAGCGCGCGGTGAGCCTTACTCCAGAGGGCAGATTAAAGCTCTCAGAATCGAGTACACCGCCTTCATCACGATGCACTACGTCGGGAGCACCATAGCGGGTATGAAGTTCCTGGGATGTTGGTGCAAAAGTTGCGCTCACACCCAAAACAAGCAGACAACCTAATAAACCTCGATGTAAAGCCTGAGTACTTACCGGACATCAAGTGGTTCCTCATTCCACAGAAAGTGGAAGTGGGCCGTGAATCGATCGGTTACGCCAGGATCGACCGCCGATTGATCCCGAACCGATCCATTGAGTAGCCGGCATCTGCAGAAGTCCCTAGACGCCATGGTTCGAGGACAGTCTTCTTCCCATTCCGGTTTGAGAGAAGCGCACCCAGACCCGGTTACGGTCGCCGGTAGCTCGCGGTTCAGGTATTTGGCTGTTCCAAAAGTTGGGAAATAGTTGGCAAATTGCTTTTTGGAGGGAGATCCCCAGAAAGGGTAAAAGTGAGAATGCCCGCGTATTTACTGGTGATTATAATGGTAGGCCTGGGTGGACTTGACTCACCGACCGCGCCCTTTATCAGTATTGAGGCCCCTGGTCTCGGAGTGTCATTCTTCGCGATACCGGATGCGGTCCGGCTCGACAATCCAAAGCTGATGCTGTGGAGAGAGTTGCAGCAACACGGGAACGAGGCGCTTCAAAAGAGCAACAAGCGTTGGCTTGTCTGGGACTTAGAACGAAAGACCACGATCCCTGGATGGGATTTTGGAGGGTACGCTTGGACATTCGCGAAATCCAAGTCCAACGTCATCAACACGCGATCTTCCTTGCGGCAACACTCGGAGAGCACCGAATCGCTGGCACCCGAGGTTTCTCGACGGAGACCGTATCCGCTTCGAAACCCGCCCCACGAAGGATCGACGCGCATTCTGTTGGAAGATTCTCGTCGACTTTGAACTTCAAGCTTTGATTTCCAGCGGCAAATCCACGGTACCCTCGCGCGTCAGCGGCTCGCGGCTTCGTGAGTGATTTGATTGCAAATGTTCGCGAGGTTGTTACCTGCTCCGAAAATTCCCCACAAAGTGCAAACGCGGCTGTCTCTACGCATCGAAGGCCCATCTGAAGTTCAGTTGACCTCAACCAATACAAGCGAAACGTCGTCGGAAGGCGGGCCTTTGCGCCATGCGTCCACCCTGTCGAGGATTCCCTCCATCATTTCACTGAAAGGAAGGACCGCGGCTTCTCGCACAAATTCCCGCAGACCCAGAACACCCAGCATTTCATCCCGCGAATTGAAAACTTCTGTGATTCCATCGGAGTAAAGAACAATACGGTCGCCCTGCCGTAGGTTAACGTCTAGGGTTGCCTCTTGACTGACAGCTTCCAGAAGAGCCCCCAGAACCGTGCTGCGTGACTCCAGTAATCGAGGCTCTTGGCTGGGCGTCACGACCATCGCTGGTGGATGACCGCCACCTGCAAAGAGCATTCTCCGGCCACCCAGGTCGATACGAGCCAACGCAGCGGTGAAAAAAAAGCCCGAAATTCCCATGTTCTCTATGACGAAACGATTCATGTGTTGCAGCATGTCTCCGAGGGGCATGGCCGCTCGCAATTGGGTTACCATCTCGGTATAGATTCGATTTGCAACCAACGCCGAGCCTATGCCATGACCCGATACGTCGCCAATAAGCAAATTCAGATGATCTTCCCCGCAGGGCATAGCAAGTCCAAAATCACCGCCGATCGTGCGAACGGCCTGAAAATGCGCTTCGACACGCATGCCACCCCAGATGAGGCTCTTTGGTGCGAGGCTTTCCTGGACACGGGCCGCGAGCGCCAGCTCCTCTTCCATTTCCTTCTGCCGCTCTTCCAACTGCTTGTTGGCTTTGCGAAGTTGCTCCTCGGCTCGCTTCTGATCGGAAATATCCGTAAATGTGACTACGCCGAATTGGCGGCCATCCGGAGAATTCATCACTCGCGAACTAATGATCACCGGCAAGCGGCTCCCGTCTTTCTTCGGCAAGACGAATTCGAAGCGATTGTGGCCCTGTTTCATGCCTCTTTCTTTTTGCTTGGCGATCACCTCCGCCTCCTCAGGAGAATAGAAATGGTAGGCTTCTTTTCCGACAATTTCTGCTCGCGGGATTCCGATCATACCTTCAAATCGCGAATTGACCGAAAGGATCCGAGCACCATCATCGCTCACAATCACGCCTTCGTTCAGGGTCTCAAGAACGCCCTCCACCTGCTCAAGCCACTCAAGTCTGTGAATGCCCATAAAATGCCTCTTTTCCAAACCGCGAGGAGAAGTTGCGTCTCATCGGAGAGGCTCCCAAGCAGCCCCAGGCTAATTGCGATCCGGAAAACGTCTACTAAGTCTAGCTGTTCAGAAAACAGGGCGCACGGAGATTACGGACAAACCTGAACCTACCGCTAAAACCTGTCCCTCGCCAAAATGCTGTCCGGCGCGAATGCCTTTGAAATAGCGACATTCAAGAAGATGAAGCTGAGTGGCCGCGCTAACGCGTGGCTTTTACTGTACGGAGCTTATGGCTATACGGGTCGCCCGACGGCTGAACTCGCGGCACAAAGAAACTCAATGTCGTTCGGGTGGGTCGCGGCAAAGAAGCCCCAGCAGGTTGGGCGAGCGGCTGGGCCTAAATAGGTGTCGGCCGTGACAGTGTAGGACTCTAGGGCAGCGTTCTAACCAACTGAACTTCGTCCCGCAAACTGACTAAAAATGCCTTCCCAGTCCTTGCACGGCCTTGTATTGTCACCGACCTCGCCCCTATCAGTATTGCGGTCGTTAGTCTAGTAGCCCACCTAGAAATGTGGGGTGTTCTTTGAAGAGCATGGCGTTGACATGTGAATGACATGAAAGTATGCTGGTAGCATGTCAAAGATGATTCAGCTTCGTAACGTACCCGAAGCCCTGCACCGCAGCCTGAAAGCTCGCGCTGCAATGGCAGGCATGTCGCTCTCGGACTATCTGTTAGCTGAGATCAAGGAAATCGCGGAAAGGCCAACGCTCGCAGAATTGCGGGAGCGACTGCACACACGTAGTCCGGTTTCAGGGCAGATCGATACCGCTAATCTGGTGCGAGAAGAGCGCCAGGCGCGGTGATCGTCCTGGATGCTTCTGCTGCCGTGGACTGGCTTCTTCAGACATCTGCGGGGCAGAGCATCGAGAGGCGCATTTATTCGCGTAACGAAACCCTGCATGCGCCTCAACTCCTAGATCTTGAGGTCACGCAGGTATTGAGGCGTCTCGCGCTACATGGAGTGGTTTCTGCACCTCGTGCAGACGAGGCGGTCCGCGATCTGCTCGATCTCCGTGTGACTCGGTATCCTCATCTCGTGCTTCTGCCCCGAATTTGGCAACTCCGTCACAATTTTTCAGCCTATGATGCCGCCTACATCGTGCTTGCCGAGAAGCTAGGAGCTGCGTTAGTTACAAGGGATGCTCGACTCGCTTCTGGTTCGGGCCATGTGGCACCTATCGAGCTCTTTTGATCCGCGAGCTGTGGTAGGCAAAAATTCCGTCCGTGTCTGAATCAGCAATGTGTGCGATTTGAATGGTGGGCCTGGGTGGACTTGAACCACCGACCTCGCCCTTATCAGTATTGCGGTCGTTGGTCCCGCGCCTAGCCGTTATCCCTATCACTTAATGTCGTCGATCGGGGATAGAGCGCATTCTATATCTGCACAAGGGCCTCAAACTTGCCCGTAGAGAAGAAAAATGGCAAGGTAGGGCGATTTTACCCCCACGTAGTGCCTTTCCCACTTTACAGAGATGGTGTATTCTGATGGCACCTAAAAAGGTGCTTCGTAGGAGATAGCGTATGCTTGACATTACCAAGGACATCCAGTCGCTGACGACCTTCCGGCGCCGTTCCGGCGACTTCATGAAGCAGCTGAAGAAAAGCAAGCGCCCCGTGGTGCTCACTGTCAAGGGAAAGGCTGCGGCCATCGTGCAGGATGCCGAGGCGTACCAGCGCCTGCTCGACATCGCCGCTCGCGCGGATTCGGAAGAAGGAATCCGCCAGGGGCTCGATGACGTGGCCCACGGACGCACCCGGACCGCCAAAGAGGTCTTTGACGACATCCGTCGCAAACATGGCATATCACATTGAATTTGCCGATCGCGCGGCCCGCGATCTCGAAGCCCTTTATGTGGAAAAGAATGCTGCCGAATCCGAAGCGGCCTCGCGCTGGTACAACGGCATGGAGGAGGCGGTCTACGCGCTTGCGACTTACCCCGATCGCTGCCCTATGGCCCCGGAAGCTCGAAAGCTAAGACGAGAATTGCGGCACCTGCTCTACGGCAAGAAACCTCACGTGTACCGGATTCTATATGAAGTCGATGAGCGCAGACAGACGGTCTGGGTGCTCACGGTTCGTCGCGGCGCACGGCGGCGGCTCAAGGCGGCTGATGTCAAGTGAGCCGCGGGTCTTCCAGCAAAGCTGAGATTCTGCAACAACTCCAAAATCATAGGGCCGCGCGAGTTTATTAGTCTCGTAGTATCTCATTTAATAAAAATAGCGGACCTCAGCAGCCTGTGCCTAAATGTTGAGTTGACCCTATGATTTCTATCACAGCGCTGTGAGTGCGTCGAATGACCCCGATTTGAATGGTGGGCCTGGGTGGACTTGAACCACCGACCTCGCCCTTATCAGTATTGAGGTCGCTGCCTTCCGCACCTGGCAATCATCACGGCCGTCAAATCTCACCGATGAGGCGTTTCTACCTCCATCGAGGTCTCCGAAAGTGGGGCGAGCTCCCTTCAAATTTTTTTCTCACTTCACCGAGGTATCTGTTATACTGATACCATGCACGAGACACGCACAATGCTGCGCGCGTTTGATCAGTACCTGGCCGAGAGACGGCTTCAGTTCGATGCCGTAGTCATTGGTGGCGCCGCGCTTAATTTGCTAGGCGTTGTGTCTCGCTTGACGAAGGATTGCGACATTCTGCGTCCGGAAATCCCGAACGAGATTGCCGAGGCATCGCGTGGCTTTGCCATTAAGGTCCGGCCAAGGGCGGCACGCTTCAAGATAACTGGCTGAACAATAGGCCGAGTTCGCTTGGAAGTCACCTTCTGCCGCGATGGGAGGAGCGCCTCCAAACCGTTTTTGCCGGCACGGCCATTCATCTCAGTTGTCTCGGCCGAGAGGATCTGCTCTGCGCAAAGCTTTTCGCCCTTTGCGACCGCGGTATAGATCTGGGAGACTGCCTCGCTCTCGCGCCGAACATCAACGAACTGAAGAATGTGCTTCCGTGGCTGGAGCGACAGGATGCTAACCCTGAATGGCCAGATCATGTTCGCGCGACGTTTGCTGATCTTCAGAGGAGGCTCGGTCATGGCATTTAGCAGGGCTTTTGCCCCTTCTCCACTTGTTCAGCCGGACGAACTCACCTCCCGCATGGTTGGAATCGGCATGAACTTCGCGGCGCCCCCCGTTCCCGAGCCGAATATCGAGGACACAATCCTGTTCGCAAGCATAGAGGGCATCGAAAAATATGACCTGCGGGTTCTAGCAGTGATGCTTACCTGGTTTGGCATACACGCGGCTTGGGTTAATGCTGACCGGCTAACGAAATTAGTTGCTGCGCAAGGCTCGCCGCGGGTTAGAGCGTTCTGGTCCGCTGTCGCCCGCTGGCAGAAGAGCGATCGACGTTTCGCTCGTCTTGCCAGCTTGTATGTCGAACCGCGGTTAGATTTAATTGAAACAGCTACAGAATTTCAAGTGAGGCGTCATGGTGAAGATTCTCGTTTTGAAGGAAGTGCGATCCGCGTAGCCGCGAATGTACTGCGAGATCGAATCGCCGATGTATTACAGCCTGTGGACCTGGCGCAGCGTCATCATGCCTATCGCTGCCGGGTCATGGTGGGACCCAGTTACCGGGCTGATATGTGGGCTGCCCTCGAAGAGGAACCAACCCTCTCTGCAGCGGCCTTAGCGAGGAGGACGTACGGCTCGTTTGCAACGGCTTGGCATGTCCGGCGTGATTTTGCTCTGCTGTCACGGACTTTGTCTCCAGGTTCCAAGGTCCTCCGAACACACCGTTCGAAGCACATAGAGAGTCAAGAGTGATTGGATAGCTCACGGATACGTGCCTGCGCGTGCGCTTTGCGTTTGGGAGTTAAGGCCGGATTCTTCTTTGTCGGATCAACTGTTTAGATGGTGTTGCATCGACCGGTTGAGCTGGCACCGTCAATCAGAGTAATCGCCATCACTTCCTACAAGCCTAATCACGGTAGGTGAGCGTCAGATCACTTCCGCGTGGTCGACAATCTATCCGGAACCTTGGTCATCATTTTCCAGAACCCCGTTTGTGGACAGCTTCCGGTTTGGCGACGATGCGCCCATAGGCGCAGAACTTGAACGGCAATTCCACGTCTGGTGTTTCGATTGGCCTAGATCATGTGCCCCTTTTCCACGTGAGGATGTAGCAGCGGAGTTGTCCGATCTTCTTCTCGCCGATGGCTGACGAAATCTTTAAAGCCTATTGATTGCAGCGTAACAGAGGGCCACTAAGCTCGGGCCTTGTTCTCACGATGTCTGTGGCTGGTCTTCTGGACTGCGGAGCAAGTGTAAATGAACGCCCCGCAGCTGGCCGCAAGCCAAAGGCGTTAGGTACGTCAACGTATTGTCGAAATCAAGATCGATCCAGTTCCGTCGAGGTGCATAGGAGTTCCAGCCGCACCTAGAGCTTGATGCCCAAGTCGCCGATCTGATGATTTCGATTCGGGAAATCTGCACTCAATCACTCAAAGCATTAGCCGGACGAGGAAAACCATGGAGGATACTTTGAAACATTTGCTGAAGATCATTACGTTTGGTGTAGCTATGCTGTGCTTTCTTGTCGTGATGCCGGTATCCACAAATGCCCAATTGAGCAAGGTAAAGACGGTCTGGGTCATTCTGATGGAAAATCACAACTGGACCGGCAACAACGCCGGCGCCGCATTTGGCGCCCCGGATATTAAAGGGAACCCGCTAGCCCCATACGCCAACGGGATTCTGCTTCAAACATCCGCGCACGCCGAGCAATATTTCAATCCTCCCAACAACCACCCCAGCCAGCCAAATTACTTGTGGCTGGAAGCAGGGACCAATTTCGGGGTCCTCGCGGATACCCAGCCTGGCCAGCCTCAACTATCCACAGACCAGCACTTAGTAAAACTTCTTGAGAATGCAGGGATTTCCTGGAGGGCTTACGCAGAACCCGACTTTGGCAGCCCCGTCTTCGATAACTGCCCGCTGGATTTTACTTTCTTTGATGTGGAACATCTCGCTTTTGTCTACTTTAACGATGTCAACGATGGCTTGAATCCCCAGTCGGCCGAATGCATCTCGCACGTCAAACCCTATTACCAGTTGGCGACGGATCTGGCCGACCACACCTCGGCGCGGTACAACTTCATTACGCCGAACCTATGCCATGACGGGCATGAAGGAATTTCTCCCTGTGCTGCTTCGGAATCTACCGATAACACGTTGCGCTCCGATACTTGGCTTAAACAAAATGTGCCCCTAATTACCGAGTCAGACGAGTACAAGGAAGGTGGCGCATTGTTCATCATCTGGGATGAGGCCGAAGACAGCGGGAAATTCAGCGATGGCCCAATTGGCATGTTCATCCTCTCACCGTTTGCCAAGGGCGGAGGTAAGAAGGCCTTCGGCAATTCAATTCGCTACGACCACAGCTCCACGCTGAAAACATTGCAGGAAATCTTTCACGTCGAACCGCTGCTGGGCGCTGCCGCGGACCCCGAAACAAAGGATCTCAGTGATTTTTTCAAGGGGAATTGCGGAGACGAGGCGGGTGACGGCAAGGGCTGCGGTGATTGAGTAACGGCAGTTCTTTCTGTTCTGTGCCCTCGTAAATACTACAGCTCGCCTGAATCAGCCAATCTGGCCCCCTGGGGCATTTCATCTCCATCAGAAGCAAAGAACTGGGAACAATACGATGAAATGCCTTAGGGGAAAAGGCTCTCGAGGGGAAAATGGGCATCAGCGCGATTTTAATAAAACGAGTGGGACCTTATCCCTCAAGCGAACATCTCGTCGGCTTCACTTAGAATAAAATCCTTCCCAGCCGATTGGCAGGCCCATCTCCCAGTATTGTTCCCGAGTCACGGGCAAACCAGAAGTAATTCCGAGTCCTAAGTCCGCTTGTGTGAAGTTCACCGTTTCACCGGATCGGTAACGATAACGCGCTTGTATTGACTGGTCTGGCCACCTGGCCCAGGGTGCCGTCTGAGCCTGACACATGTGAAAATGGCGGGAGCGACGGGACTCGAACCCGCGACCTCCTGCGTGACAGGCAGGCGTTCTAACCAAATGAACTACGCCCCCGCAAACTGACTAAAAATGATTTCCCGCTCCTTCCACAGCCTTGCAGTGTCTTGCACTGCCTTGCACGTCTTTCGACATGACAAACCAGCAATCTCGACAATGCCTAGCCGACTTTGGATGTTTCATGCGGGTCGCGCATCGGAACGCCACGGATTACGGGATCTATGGCCTACTCGACTTTTGGCAAATTTTTGGCAAAACGGTTTTTTGATGACAAGTCCCCTGGAAGAGGAAAGTGAGAATCGCCGCGTATATATTGGTGATTTGAATGGTGGGCCTGGGTGGACTTGAACCACCGACCTCGCCCTTATCCGAATAGCGCGATTAGGCTTTACAACAACTTACAAGACCGCGGGGAATGCCAAAATAGGCGGAAGTCGTACAAGACACCACATGTTGTGGGTTGGATTGTGGGTTGGAAAAGTCCATGAATTCTGTGGCAATCCACATTTTTGTTTCTCGGAAACTCGTTCATCCGTAAAGACCATTCTGAGGCGGCGGTTTAGCAAGAGAGGTGGTCTCGCCCCCTCTCCCCTTCGCGCAAAGGTTGTAGCTGGCGCGCAACGATTGATTTGCCAACGGTTGGGCTGATGAGTGTAGAAGACAATATTCGGGTTCGGAGAATTTGTAGTTGTAAGGACTGCATTGTCACCATTCGTGAGTCCAGCGCACATTTTCGTGACAGCGAGCGGCTAACGCAATGACCGCCGGGTTCAACCGCTCACGCACTCCACTAGTTGAGCCTAGTTCGAACCGACGACGGTCTGTGCAACCGTCGCGCTCCAGAGTGGCAACGGTGTTCGAAACAGTTCTCCCGACTCCGATACGCACATATATTAAGAATAGACGGGTCTGCAACTATGGCACCAGAGTGTGCGAAGTACCCAAAATGTAAAGTCAGAAGCCTGAACGTGAGGTCTCTTGCGCGTGCTTGGTGTCACCTTGGGCGCTCAACCGTTTGGGTTAGGAAAAATTTCTCCGACGTGCGTGCGGATTTCGTCGTAATACTCGGGATGCTTCACGAGAATCGCAGAAATCTCTTGAGCGAGTGGGCTTTCGGCCGCCCATTTACTTGTGCCCGTCCGATACAAATACGTTCACGGAGGACCTCATAGCATCAGATAAACGATCTGGACCCACTGGTCGGAGTTGATGATGCCTTGGCCCCAGGCGGAGTCGAGATCGGCGAACGGTTTTTCCGCGACGGCTTCCATGGCGGATTTCCCCGCGGACTTCAAATTCTGAACGCGACCGCACGAAGAGCACGGTGCGCGCATTGTAAAGGGAGGCTCGATGCAGGGGCACGTGTGGATTCCGCAAATACCTATGCGTCTGCAACTCCCAATGACTGGCGCCCTTTTGGCGGAACTGTTCGTGTTAGGTGTTTCGCCTTTGGCTATTGGAGGAAGAGAAAAGGACGCAGGCCAGAAGGCCGGCTGCCATTGACCTGGGAGGGGTTCTGGTCGAGCATAAGGACATCCTGATTTACGGGAATCGTTCATCGCATCGATCGACTGGTGAATGCACGATGGATCCTTCATTAATCTGCAACCCCGCGATTGGAACGCGAAAGACACTTTTTACGATGGGTAATCCGGGTAACGCGAAATCGGCTGCACAGCCGACGTTGGCTGTTGTGCTGCGTTATGGTTTGGCTGTCGCGTCAGTAGCGGCGGCGCTCGGGACAACTCTCATTTTGCGGCATTACAATTCGCCGCCTCGGTTCATCTCCCACTTCGTTATGATCGCAATCGCGCTCACCTTTTGGTACACGGGGACAGGTCCTGGTCTCCTTGCTTTCTTGCTTTCCAGTTTGGGGGTGAGTTTTTTGGCGAGGAACCATTTCCTTCTTCCAGGTTTCCCTTTGGAGCCCTTCCTTTTGTTTTATGCCGTCTTCAGCCTGTTAGTGGGCTGGTTTAGTGCCTCACGCCGTCGTGCAGAACAATTGCTCAGTGAAGCACGCAACAATCTTGAACTCCAAGTTGCGGAGCGAACTAGCAAACTGAGCAATGCTTTAGAAGAGATTAAGGAATTGAAAGATCAGCTCTACCAAGAGAACCTCGCGCTGAAAGAAGACCTCGATCAAGCGTCGACGTTTGAGGAAATCGTCGGATCCTCTACCGCCCTCCGCAGCGTCCTGTCGCAAGTAGCGAAAGTAGCATCGACCGATTCGACAGTTCTCATTCTCGGTGAGACCGGGACGGGAAAAGAACTCGTCGCTCGCGCGATTCACAATCACTCCAACCGCTCAGACCGGGCGTTTATCCGCGTGAATTGTGCTGCGATTCCACCCTCGCTGATTGCGTCCGAACTCTTCGGGCACGAGAAGGGCGCCTTCACCGGTGCCGCGCAGCGACGTGTGGGACGCTTTGAACTAGCCAATAAGGGGACGATTTTCCTAGACGAGGTGGGAGAGCTTCCGGCTGAGACTCAGATCACGCTGTTGCGGGTTCTCCAGGAACGAGAACTTGAACGCGTTGGCAGCAGTGAATTGATTTCAGTAGATGTGCGAGTGCTCGCCGCAACGAATCGCGACCTGAACGCCGCCGTCGCTGCTGGAACATTGAGGCAAGATCTGTTCTACAGACTCAATGTCTTTCCGATCGAAGTGCCCCCACTGCGAGAGCGCTTGGATGATATTCCTCTTCTGGTTGAATATCTTATTGGCCGGTATGCGAAAAAGACAGGGAAGACAATCACGAGCATTACGAAGAGGACCCTGGAAGCTTTGCAGGCCTACGATTGGCCGGGCAATGTTCGGGAGCTGCAAAACGTCGTTGAAAGAGCCATAGTCGTGTGCGAAGGCACTACATTTTCGGTGGATGAGACCTGGCTCAGAAACGACAGATGGCAAGAGCGAAAGCACGCAACCGTCGTGGAACGACCTCTTGGCCGACTTGACGCGCATCGGGAAAAGGAAATCATCGAGGCGGCGTTAGCAGAATCGAAAGGCAGGATCGCGGGCCCGGCTGGCGCAGCGGCGCGACTCGGAATCCCGCGTACCACCCTTGAATCGAAGATAAGAGCCCTCGGAATCAACAAGCACGTCTTTAAGTCCTGAGCACGCGTGCGCTTGTTCTTGGCGAAAACCGCATCCCGCGCATGCCTCTGGAAATCTAAGGTTCCCTTATCATTATCACTCAACCGTCGCGATAGCACGTCGTGGTGTTTATTCCCGATGGACTAGATTCGGGTTGAGCAATTCTGTCGAAAAAGTGACGAGAATCGTCATACGCCGAACCTCGCCAAATCACCGAAATGCTAAACGCCGCATTATTATCGACTTGCGTTGGCCTCCGTATTGCATTTGCTTCATGCGTGGACCGGAAAAAGGATGACTCTGAAAATTGAGAAGCGCACGGAAAATCAAACGACTATTTTTCGGCTAAGCGGCCGCATGCGCTTTGATGCGCTTCTCGAATTAAAGGGGCATCTCGACGAGGTCAAGGCGGAACCAGTACTGGATCTCAAGGAAGTAACACACGTCGACTTGGAGGCTGTTCACTTCCTTGGTCGCTGCAAGCAACGGGGTATCGAGCTCCGCAACTGTGCATCGTATATCCGCGAGTGGATCCGGCGAGAACAAGGCCACGAAACGGACGGATTGGAAAACGAGAAATGATCACGGATGTCGAAGCCCTCTGGGGCCAAAGAGCTTAAGAGAAGGCTATGTCATGCCGAGTCTTACTGTGCTTGTCGGCGATCACGTGGACCGACAGAATGTGAAGTTATTCGAGCAAGTGTACGAGGGCAGCATTTTGTAAGCGTTCTTCGTGATTATGGATTTCACGAACCCGGTGATACGGGGAATGTCGGTCTTCCACTGTCATCTGTTGAATCACGAAGACAAGGGGATGATGGCCAAAATTCTGTTTGAATGAACTGGGAAGACATTCCGCTCATGTTCTCCTCGATGGCCGATCGGAAAGGAACCGTACGATGGAAGGAAAAATTGCGCTAGAGGAACACTTCCACTGATCTCAACAACAGCTACTGGGACTCCATCACGTGTTCCGCCCGGCCTGAAGAGCTTGGTACCTCTACAGTTTTCTTCGAATTACGACAGTGAGGAGAGTAATGCCACGGGAGCAGAGCGAAGGGCCAGCGAGGAGTGAAAGGAGCCATTATGTCTTGGAAAAGTGCATTTCTTTCTGAGGGTCAAAACGATCTCGAAACCTGTCTCACCAAGCGAGAATATGAAGCCGACATTTCAACTCGCGCGATCGAGCGCCAAGCAACCAGCAGCAAAGGCGTGAACAACGGCTTTGAGAACATGGTCGGAGTAAGCAGCGCTCTCCGAGCGGTATTGGCTCTCGTTCGAATCGTCGCGCCAACTAATTCCACCGCTCTCATCGAAGGAGAAACGATGTGTTGTGGCTAACGCGTTTAACTCTAGGCGTAAAAGGAGAAGCACCTATGAGCAGTTCAATTGAACGATTCCGGGACCTGCGGCCGGCGGTAGGATTGAGTCTTGTCGTATCGCTAGTGGCCATTACGGCCTTTCCACTATTCGGGTCGACTCCGAGCTTCAGTGTGCCCAATGATGTGGCGCTGCGGATTCGGCTGGATGACACGCTGACGAGCATGGACTCTCAAGTCGGTGATCCGTTCAGCGCGACAGTGGTTGAGCAGGGTGACTACCGGAATGCCCGAGTGTATGGACACGTGGCGCAAGTCGACTTGTCAGGCAGGATCAAAGGGCATACCAGCATGATGTTGCGGTTCGACCGGCTGGTAATGCCGGATGGCCGCCGGGCGCCGATTCATGCTGAGATCGTGGAACTCTACCATGCTCCTTCGGGCGAGAAGGTGGACGTAGAAGGCGCGATCGAATCGGGTGGACGGGGCCGCAAAACGATCGAGCATACCGTCATCGGCGCGGGAGCGGGCGCCCTATTAGGCGGGATTTTCGGGGGCGGAAAGGGCGCGGGCATCGGTTCGGTGATCGGCGGCGCTGGCGGACTTGGAACAACAGCCTTTCGCGGTCGTCAGAAGATCACTTTGAGCAGCGGTCAGGAAATGTTGATCCGAATCACAGGACGATGACAATCGCCGAGACGTAACGTAAGGACTGAATATGGAAACGGAAACAATTCCCCGTGCGCTTTGAGCCCGATTTGGCAACCGTTGGCTCTACCGATGACGAAGGTGAGAAGCCGGGAAATAGTGCGCTGCGAAGACGTCAATTCAACGAGGATCTTTCGGACTGCGAATTTGCCGGGATCGTCGGTTCCAGCGCAGCTCTCGCGGAGGCGCTGGATCTTGTTCGGGCGGTGGCACCGACAGACTCAACGGTGCTGATCGAAGGCGAGACGGGGACGGGCAAGGAACTCATCGCGCGTGCTATCCACCAATGCTCGAATCGAGCTCAGCGGGCGTTTGTGAGCATTAACTGCGGAGCTCTGGCACCATCGCTGATCGCTTCTGAACTGTTTGGCCATGAAAGGGGAGCTTTCACCGGCGCACTGCAGCAGCGGCAGGGCCGTTTTGAACAGGCCAGCGGAGGCACGATTTTTCTGGACGACGTTGGTGAACTACCCGCT
>Ga0210399_10000616_pt1 | contig 28488 bp, 29 predicted proteins | sample IncBWC14MmetaG_FD_150865 | JGI IMG/M metagenome (GOLD analysis project Ga0210399, IMG submission 150865) | Forest soil microbial communities from Barre Woods Harvard Forest LTER site, Petersham, Massachusetts, United States - Inc-BW-C-14-M | ecosystem: Environmental > Terrestrial > Soil >... | reverse complement strand
TCTCGGCTCCCTCGGACTGCGCGATGCGCAATGCGTTACGCGCTTCAAAGAATTCCAAGGGCAGTTTGGTATTCAGAACCACCGGATCGAATTTGTAGCCGGTGGGGATGTAGCCACCTCGTTCCATGAGCTCATATTTCGTATTCATTGCTTCGGTAGTCCCTTTCGTATCCTCGCGGATCACGTTTTCGAGCACTACGAGGTTGCTGGGCTGTAGAACCGCATAGTAGGGCTCAGCGGTGACGACCAGTGCGAAAGCCTGAAGGTCGGTGGTCACGTCGAGCTTGCTGCGGTGATTGCCGCCTACCAGGACTTCTCCTAGGTTCACCGCTCGACCCTCGGGTGAAATCGCCCACAGGATGTAGGTCAGGTACTCATTGCCGAAAGTCGTGGGCTTTTGCAAGTTTCCAAACTCCACCTCGATTTCAATGTAGCCTTTCTTGCTTTCCACTTTGGCTTGGCCGTGGGCTGCGGGCATCAGGTCCGTACCCGCAAAATCGACCTTTGTGGCTCCGCCACGATGCTTGTAGTTAACTGCCCGCACGCTGCGACTGACTACCGTGACCCGGAATGTCGGCGTGCGATCCATGGGCTCCACAGCTATATTTGATTGAGAATTGGTCTGAGCAAAAGCACTCAAACTAAGAGTAAGTCCGGCCGCTAACAAAACAGTGTTCTTCAATGCATCTCCTAAAGGCAGGTTCCTGCCGTATTGGTTGTGTCGATATTGTGTACGTGGTGCAAATCTCTGGATGCTGTTTCCCTTCGTCGACCTTCACGTCCCAATGTGGATGTGGGCGAGGGAATGAAACAGCCCAAAAACATTCAGCAGCCACAAGACGACCGCAATGACCACGACGCCATTCAGAATGGACTTGATAGATCCCTGCATCGGGATGAAGCGATTTACCAGCCACAGGAGGACACCCACCACGACGAGAATTTCCAACAGTTGAATTAAAGGCATGATCTTTGACCTTCTCTTTCGCAGGCTAACGCCCCTCATCCGCATGGGGGGCTGCCTTGATTTTCGAGTTGAGAGTTTTTCATTTCAACCCGTGCTCGCCGTAAGGTTTTCGCGGCGAACACATGGATGAAGAATGCCGATGAGCTGGATGCGGTCGCTTCGCCTTGATTTGGCCGGGGCCGGGCCCCGCAGCGACCTAAGAATGAGAGCTACGAATCGGCCATCGTGGCTCGGTCTACACACTCAGTTGGATAAAGAATGACAGGTGTGCGATTGGGTGTCTGAGCAAGATCGCTCACATCCAACGATTGGGATTGCAGCTTGCAGCTTGTGACGGATCCGCTTCAGATCAAGGCCAACGACGCTCCGGGGCGCCACGGAAATAAGAGGTGTAGGTGATCAGGTATCTTGTTGAAGTTCGGGCACGAATGTGATGCGTGGATCCTCGATAATCCCAGATTTCTTCCGGATACTACTTCGGACTGGACGTCAGCGTCGGTTCTTTGTCAATTTGCCATCCATCGATACCGTTTGGAGGGCGCTCGCAAAGATGCGACAAGCCGCGGCGATCCTCCACGCGGCGAAGCAGTAGCGTCGAGCATCCCCAAGTCAAAGACTTTGTCCGTGCACCAGCTGTTGGACACCGCCCAACTCCGTCAAATAGCTATGCGATTTGAAGTTCCGGGATAGCCCATTATCTGGGCACAATTGCCAAAACGTCGCCACACTTGGTCACAATTGAACTGTTCAGCGATCGGTTTCATAGCATGCTAGAAGATGCCAGTCGCTCCACTGGCTTGTATTCTATTTGTGTTCTAAAGGTCGAGATGCCCATCCGCCGTCGGACAGCTTTAGTCGTTGTAGGAATCGCCGCGATACTCATGCTCGCGCTTATTTTCGTTGTTCCTGCTCTCATTAACGTGGATCGCTACCGGCCCCAGGTGATCTCGTATCTCCAAGAAAAAACTGGAGTGCAAGTGGAAATTGGACGGCTGGCACTCACGTTTTTTCCGGTAACGATTCACATTGATCATATCGGCGTGAAGAACCCTCCGATATTTCCGGCTGGTTATGTTGCACAGGTGGCGCGGATCGATGCCGAACTCAGTGTCGGAGCGCTCCTGCACCGGCAGGTGGTCATCAAGTCCCTCGTACTTGAGAACCCGGTCTTGAATCTGGCTTCGGATCCTGACGGCCCGTGGAACTTCGAGAATCCTCAATCAAAGGTTTCGGCGAATAGCTTTCCTCTCGGCCCCATTTCGAAAGTGACAATTAAGCGGGGGCTGGTGATAGCTTCGAATCTCTTGCCGTCCGACGCGGCAGGTCCGATTTTTTTCGAAGCCCACGAGATCTCCTGCGAACTGGAGCAGGTGAACCTGATCGGAATTATCAATCATTCTTCTTCCTCGATGGACGGCCAGGGCAGCCTGAAGGCGGGTCTTCTGCGCTTCGGCGCCGTCGAGGTAAGAAATCTAGATTCCAAACTGCGGTTGGAGTCGAGAAACGTTTTCTTCACCGATATCAGAGCGGAAGTCTATGGCGGCAGTGCTGTGGGTGGCCTCTCCTTCGACTTGTCGCAGAAGAATGCAAGCTTTAAGACTAATGCGCGATTGAGCGGAATTAATCTGGCTCAGCTTCTGGCGGCCTTCCCAAACGGCGGCGGAAAGATGACCGGGAAGATGGAAGGAGACGTAAGGTTGGCGGGAGAAATCGCACATTCGCTCCGCCCACTCGCGGGGATCCACGGAGGCGGACACCTGACGGTGCGCAACGGTCAGGTTCCCAGTCTCAGGCTCAACGCGAATCTGATGAAGCTGGCACACTTCAACGATCTCGGCCCAGCCAAAAACGATCCTTCCGCATTTAACTTGATAACCACCGATCTGGAGCTAGCCGATCAGCGGATTTCGAGCCGGGTGATAGACATTGATGGCTACGGGGTTGATGTGGATGGCTCGGGCAGTGTGAGCGTGTCAGGCTCTGACGAGTTGAACTATCGCGGGTTGGCGGAGATTACAACCAAGGAGAGCTTTTTCACCAACACGATTGCCCGTCTGTCGGGAGCCACGTTAAAGGAAGGAAAGTTGCAGTTCCCCTTTCGGATCCGTGGAACAATCGATAGCCCTATATTTTCCAAGGGTGAGGGCGATAAGGACGTGGACGCTGTACAAAAACATCGGTGAGATGAAGATGACAATCGCAAGAGAGAGTGCGCGATTTTGACCAGCTTTTTGGATGCACTCCGTTCCATGATCGAAATTGCGAGAACCCGACCGCTGCGGCACGACCTTCGGGTCGTTCGTGTCCGCCCATTGGAGGAATGACGAGATGCATAGCTGGTTCAAAACGCGCCGCGCGGGACTGGCATCGTCTTTGATTGTGAGACTAGTACACGGCCTTGCAACCGTCATAGTGACAGTCATTCTGCTGGGATCGAACGCACTCCCCCAATCGGATTCCGACAGGCTCGGAATGTCGGCGAAGGAACTGGCGCGGAAGGTGGTCGCCAACGAACTAAAACTCCAAAATGAGAATCACGACCACTGGATGTACCAGCTCGAAAAAGAGGAATCCGGGAGGAAACGCGTCCAGGAAATCCTCGAGACAAAAGATGGCTCTCTCAGTCGGCTCCTCTCCATTGATAGCCGCCCACTTGACGCCAAACAGCAGCAGAAAGAGAACCAGCGCCTGCAAAGGCTCGTGAGCCATCCCGATGAGCAACGAAAATTACAGCAGGCGAGTAACAAGAAGGCAGAACAAGGGGCGCGCTTGTTCAATATCTTGCCTGATGTGTTTGTATTCACATACGCGCGCTGTCAGGGAACCCTTGTCACGCTAACCTTCAGACCAGACCCGAATTTTCAGCCGCCTTCCATTGAAGCCCGGGTCCTCCACAGTATGCAAGGTGAGATGACGGTGGAAACCAAACAGGAGAGGCTGGCCGAGATCAATGGCCACGTCATGGAGGATGTGAAATTCGGAGGCGGACTGTTGGGACACTTGGACAAAGGGGGCATGTTTGAGGTTAGGCAGACAGAAGTTGCACCAGGTCACTGGGAAGTGACCGTCCCGGGTGTGGACATGAAAGGGAAAGCTCTCCTCTTCAAGACAATCGGTGTGCAGGAGACCGAAAAGCACAGCGATTTCCACCTAATGCTCGACGACCTAACACTTGCCGAGGCGGCGGACATACTCAACAAACAGATAGTCGTAGCCGATAATCGATAACGCATCTCGGAGAAGTGGTGATGATGACCCTGAATGTTGCGAAGGATGCGCTCGTAGGTGGCGGGCTTGCGGCGCACATCGTGCTCTGGTTGCAGGCCATCGACTGAGACCACGAGTTGCAGGTTCGGTAGCTTGGCCCACGACACTGGGATCGGACGGAACGCGCTGGTCACAACCTGGATGTGGGCGCGCTTGACCAACTGCGGCAGCAGGACCTTGAGTTCGCGGTAACGGACGAGCGGGTCACCTCCAACAATAGACAGATGGAGCGGGCGATGTTGATCCACCACGTCGAGCACGCGGGCGATCAGTTCTTGTCCTTTGAAATCGGACAGGCTGCGCAAGTTCATGGTCCCAAGATGGGCATCTTCGTACGCGTAGCACCCAGGACAACGCAGCGGGCATTCTTTCGTGATTTCAATGGAAAGCGACGGGACTCCACCTCGTAAGGTGCGGCCCCAAGCTTGCAGAACTGGCTTGATCCTCAGCACACCCATTGTTTGGCCTCTTAGATGTCCTACGAGCGGAGGGTGCTTGGAAATTGAGTGTTGAAGGAGAAGTGAAAAACAAATGAATTGACTCATTCTACTACCTAGCAGGAGCGTCTTCCGGCGCTCGCCAACTTGGACGCCCAGTCAGCATTCCGTAGAATTGGGTCTCCCTAACGCCAGTCTGTTAGGAATGCGACAACGGGCACTGTTGACCTTTGGCGCGAAGGAGTGAAATCATTATTCGTGTCAAGTGGATCGCGGTTCTTCCCGTAAATTGACTTTATTCTCGCCGCACGGTGGACTATTTCCCGTTTGAGACGCACTAATACAGCTACGCCAAGACTTTGGTTATCAGTTCTGGTTTTCTTGGCGACGCTCACCTCGTCGTCACAAGTGCCCTCGTCCACCCCTGAAATCGAATCACCCGATCTGAACCTGATACTGCAACGCCTGGAGGACGTCCAGCACGAGGACCCCGCTCAATCTAGATCGTATACGGTGACGCGAGAATACAAAATATTCCGTGGCTATGATCAGCAACCCACCTCTGAGGTCATGGCGCAGATCAATTTCGTTCCGCCCGACGTGAAGACATACAAGATTACGCAGGCACGAGGGAATTCAAGGGGAGAAAAAATGGTTCGCGAGCTTTTAGACCGGGAAACCGAGTCGGCGAAGAAAGGACATGGCAGCGAGATTACCCGGAAGAACTATGACTTCGTTTTTCTTAGGCAAGAGAACTTCGGCGTCATTCCTGAGTACGTTTTGCGGATCGTCCCGAAGCGGAAAGATAAATACCTTTTAGGCGGCCGCATCTGGGTCGATGCGAGCACTTTCCATATCCGCCGAATTGAAGGAGTTCCCGCCAGGAGCCCCTCCTTTTGGATCAAGGATATTCATATCACTCTGCAATACGCGGAACTGAACGGTATGTGGATCCCTGTTTCCTTCGACGCTATCGCTACGGTGCGCCTTTTAGGGCAATTCACACTAGCCGGGCTCAATATCCGAGCCACCGAGTCCCTCTAACCTGCGGATTGTCGGTCACGTAGGAACCCAGTTGCCAGCCCGTGGAGTCGGGGGAAATTGAGCCGTCAGGCGACCGGAATCGTGGAGTCTGCGCCGTTTTGACCACGTTTTGCACGCGGCCAACACCAGCAATTGGTCGGATGATGCGACGGTTAATCGTGGAGAACAACGTTGAGAAGTGAGCTGTGGACTTGCAGCCCACCATTGTAGTGAATGAAGCCCAATTTCCTGAACCGGTTCATGAAGAAGCTGACCCGCGAACGCGTTGTTCCGACCATTTCGGCCAGGGTCTCCTGACTAATCTTCCAAAAAGATTTCCTGCGGATGCGGTAGCTATCTCCAGAGCTTTCTTTAGCTGTTGTCGTCGTAATTGCCGCCACGCTCATAACCGATCAGTTCTTATTGAAATCGCCGATTTCGACCGGCAATTTCGGTAGCACTGCTGAATGTCGTTCTTCTCTACTCGCCTGAACGACGTGATAGACCCCCACTCAGGGGTGGTTTCCACCTTTCTCCTCTTTCAGGTCCTCTGAACTAAGCAGTCCATCTGAAGCTTTCTCTCCTTAGCCTCTACTGAAAGAGGCAGAACCATGGCTTTTGAAGCGATTTTCGATGAAGTTGACCAGTTGAATTTGGCGGGTGATCGTATTGAGGGACTAGCAGAACATCATCCGCCCGTGTCGGAAGCACTCATATCCATCGCCGGGAATGTTCGCAGTGCCGCGACGGTATTGGCATTGCTGGTAGAGACAAAGCTGCGAGGTTGTGACGGCCACTCCTCGCTTCCAAAGAAGCCGATCTAATCACGCCGATGGGGAGACGCTTCTACTCAGGCGTGTTTGCGTTTAATCAACGGCTCGATTTCGTGATTAATCTCAAACTTCACTGGCGTGCTGCATGACTGGCAAATCGTTTGGTGAATTCCGCCGTTCAAACTCATCGCTTGCAGTTTGTTGGGACGCAGGCACTTGGGACAAGTGATCATGAGGTAGCCCCCACTGTCTCTTGGCACGAAGAGTGGAGCAAGCTCACTTTTCTTTGTCTCCGAGCGGAGGGGAGAAGCAGCCAAAAGCTTCCCGACCTGGTCCGATAGCTCCTTGATGGAGTAATTTCCTTTTTGCAGGAAAGCGTCGGCCAAAATCCCAATGGAATTTCGCCTGTGTTGTACCCTCCGCTCATTGCAATCGTGGCAATGCGCGGAAACCGCTGGCGCACGACAGCCAGAAATTCAAAACCGGACATCCGAGGCATATTCAAATCGGAAATGATTAGGTCAGGCAAGGATTTGCTGAGCGAGTGTAAGCCTTCTACTCCGTCCGCTGCCGTGAGAACCTCATAACCCTGGCTTTCCAAAATTGCCCTTGCGACTTCGCGTATGGACGGTTCGTCATCCACGACTAGAATTCGAAAGCGGGACTGCGATACTGCCTCAGCTGCGATTTGGCCCCAGGGACTCTAGCTGTTCAACCGCGTCTGCACAGCCGGGTATCTTCGGAATGGTGAATTCCGGATGTGGCAATTCGGCCGAGGGTTTGGTGTGGCTGCTAAACATTTGACATCCCTAATTGGGAAAGTCTGAGAGAACGCGATCGTAACGACGCAGAGCGAGCAAAGCTGTTCAATTTTGATCAGTCTGCAACACGAATGTCTTGACGACGCCGAGCAGCCGAAGTCACGACCAGGCCGGATCAAACCATTGAAAACGGACCGCTTCCTCATCAATCGCCGGTGCGGATTGGCGAGCCACCCACGAAAGGAAAAGTGAGATGAATATTCAGAGGGCTACGAAGAGCTATGAAAGGTGGATGCGGAGTTGCATGCCCGTCGTCAAATCTGACTTGAGCTCGAAGCACTCGCAAATGCGCAAAAGTCTGTTCCTCTTTCTTCGCGGGACATTTTACAGGTGGGCTCAACTTTGGCCGAACGTTTGCTCAGAACTGTGCCGCGCGCCCAAAGTGTTAGCAGTTGGCGATCTTCATCTTGGGAGTTTTGGCACTTGGCGTGACGCCGAGGGGCGCATCTGTTGGGGTGTCGATGATTTCGACGAATCATATCCTTTGCCTTACACGAGCGACCTGGTGCGCCTAGCAGCGAGCGTAAAGATTGGCATCGATTCGCGCGATCTAACACTGAGTATGAAAGATGGTTGTGACGCGATCCTGCAGGGATATCAAGAGACACTCAAAAACGGTGGATGCCCTTTCGTTCTGGCCGAGAACGAACAATACATGGAAAAGCTTGGAATTGAAGCGATCAAAGCACCAGAAGAGTTCTGGAGAAAACTGACGCATCTTCCGGCCGTGCATCGTGGCATACCGGGGGACGCCAAGCGAGCCCTAGAGAGAACTCTTCCACAACCACGCCCCCACTACCAAGTGGTACGCCGGCGTGCCGGACTGGGAAGTCTTGGACAACACCGATTCGTTGCCATTGCAAACTGGGAAGGTGGTCACATCGCGCGGGAAGCAAAGGCGATGCTTCCTTCGGCCTGTATTTGGCTCAACGGTCGCCTGGGCCACATTCAATCATTTTATGAGCAAGCTATCCCAAAAGCAGTTCGCTCACGGGATCCGTTTCAAAAGATAGAGGGCGCGTGGTTGATTCGGCGCCTCTCGCCGGAATCCAATCCAATTGAGATTGCTGACTTGCCCAAACGGCGCGATGAGGAGAGGCTCCTGCATGCAATGGGCTCTGAAGCCGCCAACGTGCATCTCGGAAGCAGGCACGCGGTTGCCAACATATTGAAGGACATGCGACGCAGGAAACCGAATTGGTTACGATCCGCTGCCAGAGTTATGGCAAAAGTCACAGAAAGGGATTGGAAGAAATATTCGGAGGCCTGAGCACAGGGCTACAGACTTAGCCTCAGAAATGGTTTCCCCGCCTGCACGTGCTTAGCCGAATGCGCGGTTCTGGCGAAGGCTCGCAGAGCGCACTTCTGCTAGAGTCCGGAAACCCCACGGTTACCTACGACTCTGGTCACTCGCGGTGGCTAGATCGCGGAAGCGGTGGGCGTTTTATCGCTACCATTCTTAAGCGTTGTAGCCTCGGCCTCAGCCTCGACGGTGACTTCTACGTGCGCACCCTGTTTGAGGCTTACTTCCTCGCCCTTGTCATTCGTCAGGGTGTTGTCGATGCGTATTTCTCGATACAAATGATCCCCGCCTTCAACGGTTATCTGTGCCTTTTCGGGCATGCTTGGGAATGGGGGCTTGATGATTTTTTCTACCGTTCCCGGCAGGATGGTACTTGGATTCTCGCTCATTTAGGTCTCACAAGCGGGGTTGCCGCTACATTGAGCCTAGCAGGTATTCTGGCTCTGCGCCGGAATTCCCTGTATTGCCGGTCGCAGCATCGGCTGCTAGATTACTCGGTTCCTCGGGGACTCTTGATGCAGCTCTTCATGATTCAGGCGAGGTAGCGGTCTACGGCCTCTACTTCGACACAGACTAAGGATGCGATTAAATCCGAATCGCAGTCGGCCATGGCTGAAATCGCGAAACTGTTGAAGAGCGAGCCTACTCTGCGCTTGCACATTGTTGGGCACACGGACAACCAGGGGAAGGCAGACTATAACCTCGACTTGAGTCATCGGCGTGCAAGCAGCGTCGTTGCGGAACTCGGCAGTAAGTACGGGATCGGCGCTAATCGACTGGATGCCTTCGGGTGTGGCATGTATTCTCCGGTCGCATCCAATGGGCGGAAGATGGTCGAGCGAAGAACCGCCGAGTGGAACTGGTGCAATGGTAATTGCCGGACTATTTATTGAGCGCAAAGTCGAGTCGTGTGAAGCCGGTTCGATCGGGGCATTGGATTCTTAGCGCGCCAGCTTCCGAGTGGTTGACCACGGGGCCAGAAGGAAATACCTTTTTCTCCTGCTTAACGAACCGGAGGAGGAATGAACCCAAGCACAGACGGAGGCTGATGAAGACGATCGTTACAGCATTGGTTTTTCTCGCTTTGACGCTACAGGCAAGTCACAGCCAAGGCCCGTCTCAACTTCCTAACGCCTCTGAGATGAAGACTCTCGGTCTGATTGGAGGCACTTCCTGGTATTCCACAGTTGACTACTACCGGTACATCAATGAGGCTGTGAACGACGCATACGGGAACAGCACAAATCCTCCCCTCATTCTGTACAACATGGACCAAGAGAAGATTCACGAACTCCAAGCAAGGGGGCAATGGGACGAAATAGCCACCCTCTTCATTGAGACGGCACGGCATCTGCGTGCCGGCGGTGCGCAGGGAGTACTATTTTGCGCAAATACGCCCCACAAAGTCTACGCTCAAGTGGCACGAAATATAGATCTGCCAATTCTTCATATTGGGGATGCGACGGGAGTTGCAATACGAAACAGCGGCCTGAAGAAGGTAGGGTTAATCGGAACGTTGTATACGATGGAAGGTGGGTTCATGGCCGACTGGCTGAAGGAGCACTACGGAATCGAGACCCTCGTGCCCAGTTCCGGTCCAACCCGAAAAGAACTTCATCGAATTATCCAGGACGAACTGGGTAGGGGTATCTTCAAACCGGAGAGCAAGAAATATGTTCTCCAGCAAATCGAGGAATTGCAGAAACGGGGGGCGCAAGGCATCGTTCTAGGGTGCACCGAATTTCCGCTGATCATTAAGCCGTCGGATGTCTCCATACCAGTGTTCGACACCACACGTCTGCACTCACAGATGGCGGTGGACTTTATTCTTGGCAAGCAAGGCTTGGCCAGCGTTCGACCGGACCACTGAGCTAGGATCCAGGTGCGGCAACTCTCTCCAGATGTGGGTCCGATTTGGGTCTTGTAAGCCGGGTCAAAAGACTCCTCAGAAAATCAAGAACGGGCTGTCAGTACCGTTGAAATCCAATAAGTTGCACGTCGTTGTTGCCCTGTCACGGCACGGCCGGACGGTACGGAAGGGAACGAGAGGGCGTCGGAGGAACCGGAAGGAATCAAATACTCCTTTTTTATGCGGGGGCGTAGTTCAGTTGGTCAGAACGCCTGCATGTCACGCAGGAGGTCGCGGGTTCGAGTCCCGTTGCTCTCACATTTTGATCTCTCTGTGCCCAATAAGAAATCACCTGTATTTTTCTTCATGGGCATCCTGCGTGTTAGCAAATTTGACTAAACATCATTGGCTTAACCTATTTTTTTTCGTCAGCTGAGACTCTTCACAATTCGCCAATGTCCAGAAGCTTTTCTTCCACAATCTGGGAGGGTGAAGACGGTTGGTCCTGGAGACGAAATGGCTGAGATCCCAGGAACACACCTTCAAAGGTCAGCACTTCTACCGAGTTCTTCATCTGTACCAACAGTTCATCGAGTGTTTTCTTTGTTCGTCCAACCGCGGCCAGGTCACGTTCGATCTCATATGGTGACTCGCTGAAGCGGCCGTCATTTAAGATTTTACGAAGCTCCTCAATACAATCAATCGCGTCCTGAACTCTCATATCCAGTGACGCATGGTGCAAGAGTTCAGATCAGTGGGCCAGAAATCGAAATTAGCGACCTGCCTTTTGCTCCCATTCCCACTAGTGTTGATTATGAATAACCTCCACGCTTTTAATGCGGAGGAGTACTCCTCTTCTTTAGCTTCTTGGTAAGCTGACCTGCGCGACTTTTCCAAGCACGCTGAATGGTTCGGGCGCTACAGTTCATCTCTTTAGCGGCCTTTGCATAAGCTACCCGCTTCGAATCTCCCATGCGCTCATACTTGCTGACAAGATCACAAGCTTTCTTTCTCTTTTCCGGAGTGTCCAAGACCTCATTGCGTCCAGTGCTTGGCTTTTTTGGAAGCCCCTTAGCGACACTGTTCACTCCACGCCTGAATCCGGATCGCAGACCGTAAGGCAGTTCTTGTCGCATCTGTTGAAGGAACACGTCCCACCGTTCAGCTGGGATGTCGATGTTCTCCCTCACTTCTTGCAGAACACCCGCCACGATGGCGGCCCTTGCAATTTGGTCGGGTCGATCTGTGAATTGCTGAAATCGCGCATCTTCCGAAATCTCTGAAGCAAGACGTAGCGCTTCCTCCTCGATGGGTGCACCCGCCTTCTCGAGTGCTTCCTTCGCCATTTGTAAAGCTTGCTGAATCCTCTTCTTGTCCACAGTAGAAAGATGATGCCAGAAAGACTTGAGAGACATTGTGTCATTTTTCTGCGGGTACAGCTAATGCATTAAAGCATTTTTTCGAGAGAACTTGACGAAGACTTTATGCGTCACGAAGATTTTCGAGCTGAGCTTCAGAACTTCACGTCAGTTCGAATAATTCAGCGAGGAGAGAGGGGAGAATGAAACCAGAGTCCATCGCAGTTGATTTGAGATTGTCGATCAAAGCCGATAGCAAGGTCAAGGCCTTTGCGGATGTAACTATCCCGCTTGGCGATGACGGAACGATCACCGCGCTCGGGTTCTCCGTTCTAGAGAGTGACGGGCGTCCGGCAAAAGTTATGGCTCCAGCTCGAAAAGGGAAACAAACGTGGTTTAACACCGTGGAACTGAACGGCAGAGTTCGAAGTCTCGTCGAGGCTGCTGTTCTCACGGAGTACGAACGACACAAGTCGGAATTGCGGTAGTCAGGTGAGGGCAATGGGCATCGAGGGCGGTCCAGGACGGGGCACATCAGTGCGGGCGACGAGCTTGACCACTTCTCTCGACCCGCGACGCGACGGGCACGTTCTGGACTGCCCTAGGTGCCCACATGCTCGGAGCGGAGGTAAAGAAGTGGGTCTTCACGACTGAGATCAGAGTCGTTCTCTGTCTCTTCGCGTGGGCGTTGCTTGAAAGGGAGGAGTGTGTTTTCTCGATGACTCGTCAACTGGCAGTGGCTTGGGGGCAGTTCTTATCTGAGTTCTCATGGGATTGGTACGTGACTCTTACATTTCGGGACTGGGTGAAGTCGTTCAGGGCACATCGGCTGTTCGAACATTTCATTCGTGAACTTGAGAAAGCTGCAGGTATTCCGATCTTTTGGTTTCGTGCTGATGAGATCGGGACGCACGGGGGCCGGTTTCATATCCACGCTCTGATTGGCAACGTAGCTCATTTGCGCCGACTGACTTGGATGGACCGGTGGCATGAACTGGCTGGAATTGCCCGCATATTGCCATTCAATGCAAAACGCGGCGCCGCTTATTACTGCGCCAAGTATGTAACCAAACAATCTGGCGATTGGGAATTGAGCGACAACCTCCGTGCTTTCAGTTCGTATCAGCCCGTACTGCCGCTAGAGGGTGGAACGAAGGCGAGAGCTTCTGATTCATCTCCACAACCCGCTCACAAGCAAGTCGGCAAGCGAGGTACTCAAAACCGACAGCTTCCGTTGCCGCCATTGGTGAATGGTCTCTGCTCCAAACTGGACTCCGGCATATCGGCGGTGTACAGGTCTGAAGTCACTCGCCGGAGGGGAAGATTTCGTGACTTCGGCACCAAAATCTAGCTCGCATCATGGCTTGATAAGACTCGCTGCAACGTAACGTTGGTGGGGGTGTGGGACATGGCAAAAGTCATCCCTTGTTTCTTATGTAGTCAGGAATTGAAGCAAAGAAAAGACAAGCATTCGCACCCGTACTTTGTTTGCGACAGTTGTCGCGTGCAGATATTCGTTCGTGGCCGACAGGGCATCAAGAATCTCGATCAATTGCTTGCGACACTGCGCGAGCATGACTTTCCATTTCGAGAACACGCTGCAGTGCTGCATGAGATTCAAGCAGTGCTCACCGAAATTAGAGGAATCAAGGAAGAGATCAAGAAGCTCGACAGCTTGCTCGAAATCTTTACTGACGATGTGCACAAGAAGCGGACGCGCACACTGCTCAATCGGAGAATTGAGACGCTGCTGGGTCGCTTGGAACAAATCGCGGATGGCAACGCGTAGGGCTTGACGGCATGACTCAGACAACTTCACAGATCGCGACGCGACATCAGAGCGAACGGGATTCTGTGGCGCGATCAGAAGCGACTGATGAGTCGATCTCGATTGACGAAGTTGCTGTTGCTGAGCTCATCGCTTTTTTCAGATTGCTCGACAAATGGGATTTGGAGCTAAACGCAATGCAGAAATTGTGTAGCAACTGCTCAGAGACAGTGCAGTACTCAATCGTCGTCATAATATCGAGCGTGGGTGTCAGCCCACGCATTCAAAACTATTCCACCGCGGTTCTATTCTGCGTGCGCTGCTTCAGCGAACTGAGTGAGCGTATGTGCTCAGACAAGCTGCGCGAAGCTGTTAACAACGCGTTAACAGAGCTAAATGAGCGCTTGCGTGAGCGCTCGACAGCTAAAAAGAGCAAGATCGACTGATCGCAGAACGTCAGCTTGCAAGCTGATGATTTGACAGAGGGAAAACGTCTTGCGCCGCGAAGGGATCGCGTTCGCAAGACAAGTTCATGCATGACATCCACGTGGCGGTCGCCAAGCACTACGTGGAGAACCTGAAAGAGGAAGTGAAAAAAGGAATGCGCGAGAAAGCGGAGGAAGGCATTTATCCGGGACGCGCTCCCATCGGCTACCGCAACAACTCGCTGACACGGTCGATTGACGTAGACCCGGAGCGTGCGCCGATGCTAAAGCGCATCTTCGAACTGTACGCGAGCGGCGAGCACTCGCTCCTTACGCTCCGGAAGACCGTGTTGAACGAAACTGGCCTTCGGCTCTCTTGTTCGTATTTCGAGACGATCCTCAAAAATCGCTTTTACCTCGGATACTTCCTCTGGCAGGGTGTCGAGTACAAGGGTACTCACGAGCCTCTGATCTCAGGCCACTTGTTCGACCGAGTACAAGATGTATTCACCGGACGGAACAAGCCGAAATACCGGAAGCATGCCTTTGCGTTTGCGGGCTTGCTCACGTGCGCACACGACGGCTGCACTGTCACGGCGGAGCTGCAAAAAGGCAAGTACGTCTATTACCGCTGCTCGCATGGGCGCGGCAAGTGCTCCCTCCCCTACATGCGCGAGCAAGAGGTCTCAGATCGCATGGGCGAGCTGCTGAAAGACATTTACGTACCTGAAACGATTGCCCAGACCATTGTGGACTCTTTGCAGTCCGACAGCACCCGTGCGGAAGTAGAACGCCAGAAGCGTATCGTGGCAACTCAACAGCGGATTGCAGGGCTGGGCGCCCGTATGGATCAGATGTATGAGGACAAACTCGACGGCAAGATCGACAACGAGTTTTGGACTCGCAAAATGAACGAATGGCGTGAACAAGAGCGCAGGCTGGAATCAGACCTGTCGGGTCTTAAGGTGCAGGTCACAGCGGAAAGCGTGCTAACAGTCAAAAGGCTTTTTGAACTCGCGAATAAGGCTCATTTTCTGTACTTTACGCGGAATCAGGCGGAACGCGGTCAATTGCTGAAATCCGTGCTTTTGAACTGCGACACGGACGGCGTAAGTTTCGTCCCTACATACAGGAAGCCGTTTGATCTGATCTTTCAACGAGCAAAAAATGAAGGATGGTCGGGGAGAGAGGATTTGAACCTCCGACCCCCTGGTCCCGAACCAGGTGCTCTACCAGGCTGAGCCACTCCCCGACAAGACAAACGCGGCAGACTTGCGCTGTGAACTATGAGAATTAAGAGAAGACCGCGTTCCCGCCTAAAGTATAACATTCTCAGGATTCCGGGGCCTCTGCTGCTAAGATTCGCTGAAAATCAGCAGCCTTGGTGTCTCGACGTTCGGTTGCCCTCGAACGAAGTGCTTTCTGGGGTTTTGGAAATCGAACTTGGTTCGTTACAATGGCGGTATTAAAACGATTCAATGACCTTGGTGATTCAAGCACGAGAATTGTTCACACCCATCGAACGGGTGGAGCGCCCGCTGCTATTCCTGGAAGATGGTGTGGTGGTCAATGTCAGCTCCTCCGCCAGTCGCGAGATTCCACGGGGCGCTCGAGTTGTCGATCTTAGTGATGCCACGGTGGTGCCGGGTTTCATAGATATGCACATTCACGGTGGAGCGGGGCATGATGTGATGGAGAGCTCCGCGGACGCACTGCCTGCCGTAGAGAAACAGCTCTTCCAGCACGGCGTGACGACGTATTTCCCCACTACTGTGACCGCCCCGGTGGATCAGACGTTGGCTGCGCTCGAGCGATTGGCGGATGCGATCGAGAAAACTCGCGAAGCGGGGGGCGACGGGCGTGCGAAGCCCGCCGGCATCCACCTCGAGGGTCCTTTCATTAGCCACCTTCGCCCGGGCGTACATCCCCCGGCAGATCTTCTTCCGCCCACATTGGAAATGTTTGAAAGATTCTGGCAAGCGTCACGTGGGCACATTAAAGTTCTGACCATTGCCCCCGAGTTAGAGGGTGCCCGAAGGGTTATCGAGGAAGCGACCCGGCGCGGAGTTTGCGTGAGCATGGGGCATTCGGATGCGGATCTGCCGGCCGCGCAAGCGGGTGTGGCCGCGGGCGTGCGCCACGCCACCCACATGTTCAATGCCATGCGCCCTCTGGGACACCGCGATCCCGGCATTCTGGGCGAGGCGCTTATGGACGAACGGCTCAGTGCCGAGATCATCGCGGACGGAATCCACGTCGACCCGCTGATCGTGTCGCTCTTTCTGCGCGTGAAAGGTGTGGAAACAGCCGTGCTCGTCACTGACGCGACCGCTGCCACTGGAATGCCTGATGGACGCTACCGCCTCGGTTCACTCGAAGTCGACGTGGAGGATGGCAAGTGCCTCGTCAAGGGCAAGTTGGCGGGAAGCGTCCTTACAATGGATAAGGCCGTGCGCAATGTCGTGAAGTTTGCCAATTGGGATCTGCAGCGAGCCGTGCGGCTCGCTACTCTGAATCCCGCGCGCACCGCTGGACTTCCTGCGAAGGCGGGAATGCTGGTTCCGGGAGCGGTTGCGGATATCGTGGCACTGAGTCCCAAAGGCGATGTTCTGCAAACCATCGTGCGTGGGCAAATCGCGTAAGCATAGGACCGAAATCAGGAGAGACAAGCATGGAAGAGAAGCGCGAATTCCCTCATCACATGATCAAGGAGATCTTCGAGCAGCCCCAGGGACTGCACGACACGATCGCTCCTCGCATCTCGCTGCCCGAGGGAGTGGTGCAACTGAACGAAGTTCCCATCAGCCGGCAGGAACTGCGGAGTCTGACGCGCATCAATATCGTCGCCTCCGGCACAAGCCGCCATGCGGGCATGGTCGGGCAGTACATGATTCAGGAACTGGCCGGGATTCCTGCGGATGTCGACTACGCCAGCGAATTTGAGTATCGCAATCCGATGATCGGCAAAGGCGAGTTAACCATCGTGATCACGCAGTCAGGCGAAACGGCCGATACCGGAGCGGCGCAGCGTGAAGCCAAAGCGCGGGGATCGCGGACAGTTGCCATCTCGAACGTTGCCGGAACCACCATTGCACGCGAGGCGGATGGCGTCATTTACACGTTGGCGGGGCCAGAGATCAGTATCGCCTCCACCAAGGCCTTTACCGCGCAGATGGCAGCCCTGTTTCTGTTCGCGCTCCACCTGGCGCAAGCTCGCGAAACCCTGAGTCCGGATTTGCGGGAGCATTACATTCGCGAGTTGCTGGAGCTTCCCGCAAAACTGAAGACGCTCCTCGGTTGCGCAGATCAATGCGAACAAATTGCCACTGAGTTTCACAAGGTCGATGACTTTCTTTTTCTGGGGCGCGCCATTCACTATCCCATCGCAATGGATGGCGCGCTTAAGCTGAAAGAAGTTTCTTACGTCCATGCCGAAGGCTATCCCACGGGCGAGACCAAGCATGGGCCGAATGCCTTGATCGATGAAAATCTGCCCGTCGTGATTATCGCGACCCACGATCCCGAGAGTCCGGGATCGGTGCTTCGCTACGAAAAGAGCCTCGGGAACATTGCGGGATTCAAGAAGCAATCGAGCCGCGTGATTGCGCTGGCTTCAGAGGGTGACAAGGAAGTGTCGAAGCTGGCGGATCACACCATCTTTATTCCTCACGCTCCTGAGCTGCTTTCCCCGATCCTTGAGATTGTGCCGCTGCAGCTGTTTGCTTACTACATGGCAATCAAGCGGGGTCTGGACGTGGATCGCCCGCGCAATCTGGTGAAGTCGGTGACGTTGGAATAAAAGGGCGGGCTCGCGCGGGCTAGTTGGGTTTGCGGGTTTTCCCGTCGGCGAGATATTGCAGCATGAGCGCTTCCGCGGCTCCGCGGATGCGGTCATTCATAGGATTGGGCGGCGCCTGCTGCACACCATCGTTTGATGGTTTCTGCCGAATCGTCTCGCGCAATTTCTCGCCGAACTCCGTATCGTTGGTAACCACCTGCCCATAGAACCACAGGAAATGGCGCATCTGATCGAGCGCTGACTTCAGCACCTGCAGCGATTCCAACTCAGGATCGGCGCTCAGGGCCTCGAGGAGTTCCGGATTTCCGGGCGCTTCCATGGCGGCACAATTGAGGTCCCGCTGAATAGCGCGAAGATCTTCCGTGACGCGGAGAATCCGAAGATGAACATTTTCCAGGTACTCGTTCTTGTCCATGCTGAGGCCTGTGTAATGGCACCCCAACACTCTCATCGTGTAACGGCAGCGAACAGATGCCCCACGTGCATGAGCTTTCGTAATTCGGTATTACCTTGGTGCCAACAGGAATGGTGCTTGGTCCATCATCGCGCCGAAGCCGCGCCAAATGCCGCGTTGGCGCGGCCTGCGCGAATTTCAGGCACGCCCAGAACGCGTACGCCGATTGAGGGTGATTCGACCGCATCGGTTAACGCCTGAAGCATCTGCTCTAACGTAACCAGCCCCAGACGCTGCGCAGCCTCGCGTGTAGAAGAAATGTGCTCAAGTAACCAATACGCTGGGACCAGAACGTAGGGCCAGCGGTGTCCGGGACCGAGTACATACCAGGGCCGAAGAATGGTCGCATTCAGGCCGCTTTCCCGGATCAGCGTTTCGCATTCCGCACGAACTGCGATGTAGGCCTTCATCATGGGAGCGGGGTGGGCGACGCTCATGTAGATAAGATGCTGAGTGCCTGCGGAAACAGCCGCCGCGATCGCCTCCCTTCCTGCTACCAGATCGATGCTGCGAAATTCCGCCGCTTTGGCGGGGCTGGGATGGGAGACGCCCACCAGTTGCACGAATGTGGTCACCGGCTTGATGCGGTCCCGATAAGAAGAGCCGTCCAACGCATTTCCCGAGATGGCCTCGCAACCCGAGGGGAGCTTGCCCTGCGAATGCGGCCGGACCAGCGCCGTGACGTGATGCCCTCGAGACAGCAAGCGTGGGATAAGGCGGCTGCCCATGTAGCCGCTTCCGCCTGTGAGAAAGACATGTTGCCTCGCGGCGCTCATAGGAGCCTCTGTGTATCACCCCTGCTCAGAAGTACGCAAGACCTTGCGAAATGGATTGCCGTGGTTGTGACTGCCAGCAAGATTGCGAGTACGATTCGCGGGACAGTTCCTGTCTTCCGGTATAATCCGCGCCGTTCCCGACTCTCGAATGATCGTTGGAGGAGTCTTGTCCATCCGCCCGTGGGTTTTTGTCGCTATCGCTTTTCTGAGTTTCGCTCGAGGGTCAACCGCGCAGCGCGAGCCCGTGCTCAAGCAGATCAACGAGCCACACGCCTACTATTTCCGTGAAATGTACCTGCCGCAGTTGACCACAGGACCGAGTGCGGTCGCGTGGTCTCCGGACTCCAAGTCGGTGGTGTATTCCATGGCGGGCGCGCTCTGGTTGCAGAGAGTTGATTCTGACGAAGCGGAGCAGATGACCGCCGGTCCGGGCTACGACTATCAGCCGGACTGGTCCGCGGATGGGCGCTGGGTGGTCTACGCGAAGTACGACAAGAGTGCGATGGAGCTGTGGGTACTCGATCTCGAAAGCAGGCAAGCTCGCGCGCTGACGAATGCGGGAGCTGTAAACGTCGAGCCGCGCTTTTCGCCCGACGGCAAGCGAATTGCCTTCGTCTCGACCACCTACAATGGCCGCTTCCATATTTTTGCCGGCCGCTTTGAAGCAGGGACTCTTACCGATGTGCAGCGATTAACGGGCGAGAACCGCAGTTCGCTCCCTCGTTATTACTACAGCGGGTTCGATCACGAGATCAGCCCGGCATGGTCTCCCGATGGGAAGGAACTGCTGTACGTTTCGAATCGTGGCCACCTCTACGGAACCGGCGGCTTTTGGCGGATGAAGGCGGAGGCGGGCGCGGAGGCGCGCGAGATTCATTACGAAGAAACTACCTGGAAAGCACGACCAACTTTCTCTCCCGACGGGAAGCGCATTGTCTATGCGTCCTACGTCGGCCAGGCTTGGCACCAGCTGTGGGCGATGCCCGCTCAGGGTGGCGATCCGTTTCCTCTTTCTTATGGAGATTTCGACAACATCAATCCGCGCTGGTCGCCGGATGGCGAGAAGATCGCCTTCATTTCGAATCGCGGCGGGAACACCAACTTGTGGATCCGGCAAGCGCTTGGTGGCTCTCAGCACGAGCTCGTGATCAAGAGCCGAAAGTACCTGGTGCCTATGGGGCATCTCAAGGTCGTCGTGCTTGATGAGAGCGGGCGTGAAGCTGCGGCGCGCATCTCGATCACCGGCGAGGACGGACGCGCCTATGCTCCGCGCGACGCGCGGATGCATGCCGATGACAGCTTCGACCGCAGCCAGTCCGCCTTCGAAGCTCACTACTTTCACACGGCAGGAGCGGCGAATGTCGAAGTCCCGGCTGGAGGCGTGACCATTGACGTCATGCGGGGCTTCGAGCATCGCGTTGCCAGCCAGACAGTGGAAGTCAAAGCAAGCCAGGCGACTCCGGTTACGATCCGATTGCAAACCCTCGATTTGTTATCGAGCGGAGCATCGCATTGGGTCAGCGGGGACGTACATGTGCACATGAACTATGGAGGCGCTTACCGGAATACGCCCGCACATCTCGTTTTTCAGGCTGCGGCGGAAGATTTGCCGATCGTGCAGGATCTCGTTGTCAATAAGGAACAACGCATTCCCGATATCGTCTATTTTCGTACCACGCTCGACCCCGCATCGACCGCCAACAATCTCCTGCTGCACGGTCAGGAATTTCACACCAGCTATTGGGGACACCTGGGCCTGCTGCATCTGACCCGAAATTTCCTGCTCCCCGACTACGCCGGATATCCAAATACGGCTGCGGCGAGCCTGTTTCCGACCAATGCCACGATTGCCGACCTGGCGCACGAACAACAAGGCCTGGTTGGCTACGTGCATCCCTTCGATACTTATCCAGATCCTGCTAAGGAAACACTCACGGACGAGTTGCCGGTCGATGTGGCGCTTGGGAAGGTCGACTACATTGAGGTGCTGGGCTTCAGCGATCACAAATCGACGGCGCGCGTCTGGTATCGGCTGCTGAATTGCGGCTTTCGCCTGCCGACCGCGGCGGGAACTGACGCCATGGCGAATTTTGCTTCGCTGCGCGGGCCTGTAGGCCTGAATCGTGTTTACGTGGAGGTTCCCAAGGGCGCGCTGGAGATTGACCCGTGGCTGGAGAACATGAAACGCGGGCGGACTTTCGCCACCAACGGACCCTTGCTTGGATTTTCGCTAGGCGGTCAGCCCATTGGCGGAGAAGTGAAGCTTCCGGTGGGAACGCACGAGTTAAAGTTCAAGGCCCGGCTCCGTTCGATTGTTCCCGTTGATCATCTGGAGATTTTTTGTAACGGGAAGGTCGTTCGTGATCTGAAATTAAGTGAGCGCCGCGATGCAGCCGATGAAGAGGGCACGTTGCCGATGTCTGCCACGGGCTGGTGCCTTTTACGGGCAACGAGTGACAAGCCGGAATATCCCGTGCTCGACCAGTACCCCTACGCGACCACCAGTCCCATCTACATTACGGTGGATGGCTCCGCGCCCCATCCCACCGACGATGCCTCTTACTTTATCGCCTGGATTGATCAACTCATCGCCGGCGCTGAGGCTCACAAGGACTGGAATACGGACGCAGAGAAGGCGACAGTTCTTGACCAGCTTTCCCGCGCCCGCAAGGTGTACGAGAAGTTGCAGCACTGACCAGCTGCTCACTGACCGGCCCCAGGACAGGGCTTTCAAAAAGCTTGTCATTCCGAGCGAAAGCGAGGAATCTGGGCCGCGCCTGAAACTCAGCGCCTGAGCAGATTCCTCGCAGCGCCCGGGATGACAAGCCTTCAGTACTCGCGATGACATCATTGCGCCGAGGTGGCCCGGCGCGCGGAGCCCTGCTGCTCCATTTGCAGCAAGGCTCTTTTGCGTTCGACACCCCAGCGGTATCCGCCCATTTCGCCGTCTTCCCGAACCACGCGATGGCATGGAATGGCAACTGCGATCCGGTTCGAGGCACACGCGCGAGCCACCGCCCGAGCGGCATTCGGCTGACCGATCGCCTTGGCTACTTCTCCATAGGACTGCGTGGTTCCAATCGGCAGGGACTGCAGGTGAGTCCAGACCCGTTTTTGGAACGCCGTCGCCTGAATATCGAGGGGCAGCGAGCGATTGAGCTTGTGGCCGGAGATTTGTCGCAGTACGGCCTCGGTCCACGTGCGCATTGTCTCGTCATCGCGCTTACGAATGGCGAATGGGAATTCGCGCTTCAGGCCTTCGATCAGTTCCTCGTCACGATCCCCGAACTGAATCGCGCAGATGCCTTTCTCGGTCGCCCCTACCAACATGCGTCCAAGAGGAGAATCTGTGCAGGTGTAGCGAATGTTCGTTGCAATCGCCCCTCGCCGATACTTGTCAGGCGTCATGCCCAATTGCGACGCGGTGCGTTCGTACAGGCGGCTGCTCGAACTGTACCCGGCGTCGTAAAGCGCATGGGTCACGCTCCGTCCCGACTGCAGGTTGCGTTTTAGCAATCCCATGCGGCAGGTATCTGCGTAAGCCCGCGGCGTGATCCCGAGTGCCTTCTTGAAGGTCCTTTGCAAATGAAAGGGACTTTGACCGAAGGCTTCCGCCAGCCTTTCCAGCGTGACGGGCTCGTCGAGGTGCTGCTCGATGTAGCGGCACATCTCCTTCACGGTCGCAGTCTGCGGATTTCCCGCCGCCGACTTGGGCTTGCAGCGTAGGCAAGCACGGAACCCAGCTTTTTCGGCTTCATCCGGATGGCGGAAGAAACTTACGTTTTCGCGCCGAGGGCGCTTCGCCGGGCAGGACGGACGGCAGTACACTCCGGTGGTCGAAACCGCGAAGAAGAACTCGCCGTCGTGGTTGGCGTCTCGAGCCAGAACCGCGTCCCACCATTTGTTTTGCGCGTTGCGCGGCCCCGGCGTCATATTGATCTCGCTCTCCAGGTTGAGTATCGCATTCATGGTCGTCATGAGAGAAGTCTAGGGCCGCACCCGAACGACAGCTATCCAAAGCTTGCGGTCAAACCAAGTTTCCTGCAAGATCAGTCGGCAGCCTTCGGCCGCCAGCAAACACCCGACCTTGGGTGCGACTGACGACTAATGACTGACGACTGATTTCCATTGCTCGCATATGCCCATAGATTCGCGACCGCATTGATCCTGCTATCGTGTATTGGCCCTATCATGAGCCAGCAAACTAGTGCCCCTTCCTGCGCGAGTCCAACGGCCGTGATTCTTGCCGCCCCCGTGGATCACGACCTTGTCCCGAATGCCGCCACGCCCGCTGCCGAGTGGAACACGGCGGCGCCGATCACATTCTGTTCCGACTGGCAAGGCAAAAACCCTGCGCCCGACCGCGAAACTCGGGTTCGCGCCCTATGGTCGAAAGACACGTTATATCTGCGTTTTGAGTGCCGCTATCGTGGGCTTCACGTGTTCCCCGATTCCGATCCAAATGGGCGGCGTGATCATCTCTGGGAGCGCGATGTAGCCGAGGCCTTCCTGCAGCCCGATCCGTCCGCTCCCCATGCCTACAAAGAATTCGAGGTGAGCCCGAACGGTCTCTGGATCGATCTCGACATTTCGCCCGGCGCCAAGCCCGATCTCAAGAGCGGCATGAAACGGTCCGTGACGTTAGATGAGAAGACACATACCTGGGATGCAGAGCTGGCCATCCCCATGAAGGCTCTGACGGCGAAGTTTGATCCGAATTCGGTCTGGCGGGTGAATTTCTTTCGGGTGGAGGGAAGGGAAGAACCTCGAGGCTACTACGCCTGGCAGCCAACCCGTACGCCGCAGCCGAATTTCCACGTCCCCGGCGCTTTTGGGCGAATGCGATTTGGATTCTGAAAGGCCTGCTCCCTATGCGGTTTTCAGGCAAGCCGATCTAGTGCGCCAACGGTTGCATGCGCCCCAGAACCAGCGACAAACCAGCGCGCTTGCGCAATGCTCCCAGCAAGGCTCGCGCGGCATTCTGATAGGTCTTGGTCGAATCTGAAGTATCAGCCCACACCGCGTCGTAAATCACCTGCGCTGCCTCCTTCAGATCCATATGCAGGGCTGCTTCCAGAACATCCACCCGCGCCTGCAAGCGCTGATGGCAAGTCCTGCACACGGCAGCTTCGTCGTGCTCTTTGTCGCCCTCTTTCGCGTTCGCGCAGGCATGATTCGTGGAGTTGATCTGGGTGCGGGTCGCGTACAGCTTTGCCTTGAATTCCCGCAAGAGACGCGCTCTCTCTTCATCCAGGTCTCCAGTGTGCGTCTCGGTAGCCGCGGGGCACGCGAGAGCCGCGGCAGGAGATACACGTTCCGTCGACTTGCAGACGGGGCAGGCACTCAGGCTGGCTGCATAGTACTTCCGGCATTTCGCGCAGGGAAGACCGTAGCCGACCGGCTTCGCGCCAGGCGCTGCCGCGGGTGTCGCAGCCGGAGTACGCGCGGACGGGACAGCGCGGCGGGTTTCTGTTGTGGGCGCCAGCGCAGTGCGAACGGCGGCCCCGGAGCCATTGGACTGACCTGACATGAAATTCATGGTGTCTCCCTGCGAGCGGCGCTGAATAGGCCAGCGGATATGCTTATAGATCTCATTCTAGGAGGCCCGGTCGGAAACATCGACGAACGGGAGTGCATCCCAACCGCGTCCGTTAGTACAAGGGATAGTGCCAAACTGCGCATCGGCAGCACGCAGGAGCAATCAAACGCTCGGCGTTACTGACGGCCTGACTGCCCCATCAACTTCATCAACTCTTCTTTTCGTGCGCGGTAGAGAGTTTGCGAAGGATCGAGGCGCGAGGCGTTTTCCAATTCCGCCAACGCCTGATCATTGCGGCCCATCGCAATCAGGCACGCCGCCAGCGAGTAGTGGTTCTGGGCGGTAGGATCAAGCCGCACTGCCTCACGAAATTCCTTTTCGGCTTCCTCGAACGACTGCAACTCGAACAGCGCGGTAGCCAGGTAATGATGGGCCAGCGCTGAATCCGGGCTCAACAACACGGCAGCTCGCAGTTCCTTGAGAGCCTCTTCTGGCTTGTCGTCGAGGAGTAAAACTTGCCCAAGCACGCGATGTTCTGAGGGTCCGGTGGGGTTCTGCAAGACCGCCTTGCGCAATTCGGAAACCGCGTCCGCATAGTCCTTCTTCGCTATGAACGCCTGGGCGAGGCAAGCGTGTCCGCCTTCCCATCCGGCATCCATGCGATCCAGGTCATGAAATTCGGCGATTGCGGCATCGTAGTTTCCAATGTCGCAATAGGTGTTGCCCAGGTTATTACGGACCGAGGATTCCTCCGGCGCCAGCCGCTTGGCTTCGCGATATTCGGCAATGGCTTCGTCCAGTTTGCCGAGGTCATGCAGCACGACGCCCAGGTTGCTGTGGGCTTCCCAGAAATCCGGCTTGATGCGCAACGCGTGGCGGTAAGCGACAACCGCGCCGCGCAGATCTCCCATATCCCGGTGCACGATGCCGATGTCGTAATAGACATCGGCATTCTCGGGCTCCCGTACGAGCGACTCCTCGTACGCGTGAAGAGCGGCATAGTTCTTCCCTGTGCCATACAGGCCAAGCCCAAGCTGGCGGTACGCCTCGGCATTGCCCGGGTCCATACTGAGAGCTGTGCGAGCTTCGGCGATAGCGCTTTCCGCATCTTCCGATCGATAGAAAATGTAGGCGATCCTGTTGTGGGGCTCCGGAAAGCTGGGCATCAGGCGCGCCGATTCCGTGAACTGCTCAAGCGCGTCGTCCCACTGCTCGTGTCCAAGCAACATCTGTCCCAGCGCGAAATGCAGACTTGCATTGTCTTGATCCGAGCGGAGAACACTGACCAATTGCTCGGCGGCTGCTTCATATTTCTTCACATGCGCAAGCTCTGCCGCTTTGGCTAAAGCCGGAGAACAGGGAGAACTCTTGCCGCTCACCGATGGGTGGCTTGCTCGCAACGTCTTTAGAAGCTGTCCATCCACACCGGCCGCGCGCAATTGTTTTTCGTCGGTTGCCGAGAGCGCGAATGCCACTCCTCGTTCGGAAACCAGTCGGCTGAGCCGCGCATTCGAGATTCCCCCGGTGATCCACGCCATCAGTTGAGTGCGGTCGAGTGGCTGAGGCTTCGGCGATTCGGCGAAGGCTTGCCCGAGCGCCGCCACGAAAAGCAGAAACGAAATGTGCAGGACCAAGCCAGAACGCTTCACGACACGACTCCTTTGCGCGCAGGAGGAGGGGGCTGCACGTTTTCCCAAACATAGACCGCGGAGGTAATCCCCGATAGGTCACCGAGGTAATAGCCGGAATACCTGTCCGGGTGGCCCGGGCGATTGGACCGAAGTAATGCAACTCTTTGTAAAATCAATGTAATAAGAGGGTGTCGAGTGTCGTTGACGGAATAGTCAGCCTCCGGTAACGTTAAAAGGTTAGGTTTTGGAGGTTTTATGTTTGAAGGTCTATTTCAACCGATGCACCTGCTGGTCATCTTTTTCATTGCTCTTCTTGTCTTTGGTCCCAAAAAGTTGCCTGAACTTGGAAAGGGCCTGGGCGAGGGCATTCGCTCGCTGAAGGAAGGCATGAAGGACCATCCGGCCGAGGCGTCGAAGACTCCGAGTACTCCGACAACTTCGAACCCGGAAGTGAAGAGCTAGTTTCAATCGAACACCAACGTCCCCTCGCTCCAATGGCAAACAGTCGACGAGCAAGTCACCTGCTGATCTCAGGCTAAGCCGCTGTGCTTATTCCATCCGCAGCTAAATCACTTCGCTCGAAGTGATCAAACTCTGCCGGGTGGTGTACTTTTCAGTTGGCCCCTCTTTTTCCCGGGCCGCCCGCCATTCTGATTACCGTTTCTCTCTGACTACACGTTTTTGGAGTCGAATACACGGGCCCCAATTTCTTGTTCTGGAGGAAGCCTTGCGTACTATGAGGGTTGTTCTACCGCTGATCCTTGCTCTGTGCACTCCTTTATTTGCTGATCAGATCGTTTTGAAGAATGGCGATCGTCTGACGGGCACCATCGAGAAGTCCGACGACAAGTCGCTCGTCATGAAAACTGAATTTGCCGGCGAAGTGACTGTGCAGTGGCCGGCCATTCAGGAGATCAAATCGGAGCAACCGCTGCATGTTGCGCTGAAAGAAGGCAAGACGGTGGTCGGCCCTGTTACCAGCAGCGACGGGAGGATCGAGGTGTCGACCAAAACCTCCGGGAACGTGGACGTGGCCAAGGACTCGATTGTGGTCATGCGTAGCGACGCGGAACAAACAGCGTGGGAGAAAATGCAACATCCCGGTTACCTGGAAGGCTGGGAAGGAGGGGTGAACGTCGGCTTCGGGCTTACCGCCGGCAACAGCGAAACCAAAAACCTGGCTCTGGCATTCACCGGCACGCGGACCGGACTGTACGACAAGCTGAGCTTGTACGCCGGCTCAGTGTACTCGACGAACGGCTTGGCACCTGCTGCCACCCGTGTGACCGCGAATACAAATAAAGGTGGCGCTCGCTACGATCACGACATCAAGCCCCGGCTGTTTGTTTTCGTGAACGCTGACTTCTTTACCGATGCTCTCCAGGATTTGAACCTGCGCTCGGTGTTTGGCGGTGGTCTCGGCTTTCATGCGATCAAGACGGCCAACACCACGCTCGATTTCCTGGGCGGCATTGCTTACACGCGTGAAAACTACACTCAACTTGCGCCCTTGCCGCACTTGATCCACAACTTCGCCGCTGCACAGATTGGCGACGAATTTATGCATAAGTTGCACGGCTCGACCGTCATCACGCAAAAGGCTTACTTCTTCCCCGACTTCAGCGATGCCAGCGAGTATCGCGCTACGTTTGACTTTGGCACCGTGACGAAGATCAACAAATGGCTAGGTTGGCAAAACATGTTTGGCGACGTGTACGTAACCAATCCGCCTACGGGGAAGAAGAAGAACGACGTCGTGTTCACCACCGGGCTCAACGTCACGTTCACGCACTGAAACTCGCAGATAACTCACGGCAACTAGAAGTGCAGCGCCTTAATCGCCAAGCCTGCGATCCCTCCGCCGATCAAAGGACCGATCACGGGAACGAATGCATAACTCCAGTCCGAAGGTCCTTTACCGGAAATCGGCAGGAGTGTATGCGCGATACGCGGGCCCAGATCGCGGGCGGGATTGATGGCATACCCGGTCGTCCCGCCCAGTGACAGTCCGATGCCCCAGACCAGGCACGCGACCAGGTAAGGGCCGAGACCCGGCGCCGGTCCGGCCGCGGAAACTGCACGCGAGAAAATCGCTCCCACCACGAAGACCAGAATGAAAGTTCCGATGATTTCACTGATCACGTTTGCAGCCAGGTTGCGAATGGCGGGAACGGTCGAGTAGCAAAGCAGTTTCAGCAACGGGTCGGGTGTTTCTTTCCAGTGCGGCAGGAAATGGACCCATACCAAGGTCGCCCCGGTAATGCCTCCCAACACTTGCGCAATCGTGTACGGGATGAG
>Ga0210399_10000614_pt1 | contig 28529 bp, 23 predicted proteins | sample IncBWC14MmetaG_FD_150865 | JGI IMG/M metagenome (GOLD analysis project Ga0210399, IMG submission 150865) | Forest soil microbial communities from Barre Woods Harvard Forest LTER site, Petersham, Massachusetts, United States - Inc-BW-C-14-M | ecosystem: Environmental > Terrestrial > Soil >... | reverse complement strand
ACCCCGCCCCCGAGCTGGCCGGGGTCAGCGGCAGCGGCGTCTTCCACGGCCGCTGGACGGGAACGCTGCAGCTGCCGGTGTTCGGGGGGCGCTTCACCGGCCAGGAGTTCGGCTACCGGGGCGTGGCGTGGGGGGGGGCGGAGTGGGTGGGGGTCCTGGACGCCGACTCGGTGAGCTCGCGCTCCCTCGTGCTGCGCCGGGGCGGGGGTGAGATCTGGCTGGACGGCCGGGCCGAGACCGGCGACTACGGGGCTCACGACGGCAACGACTTGAGCGTCCGCCTCCGGGCCTGGCCGGCGGCGGACGTCGCGAAGGCGCTGGACTGGAAGCTGAACCTGGGTGGTCTGCTCTCCGGCGACGCCACCATCCGCGGACGACGCAGCGCCCCCGACGGCTCCGCGCGCGTGACGAGCCCGGAGGGGCGGTACTACGGGATCCCCTATGCGGACCTGGCCGTGGTCTCGCGCTGGCGCGGTCCCCTGACCGAGATCACCTCCGGCCTCGCCCGCATCGGGGGGGGAGGCGTGCGCTTCCGAGGCTCCCTGAGCGACGACGGCCTCTACGACGGGGCCGCGGAGGTGGAGGGAGTGGACGTGGACTCGGTCCTGCCCCCCCTGACCCCCCAGATCCATTTCGGGGGGAGGGTCTCGGGCCGGATCGCCCTCCAGGGCCCCCTGACCCGCCCCCGCCTGCGGGGGTCGCTCTCTTCGCCGCGACTCTTCGTGGGCGACGAGGGCCTGGGGTCGCTCGAGGCCACCCTCACCGGCTCCGGAGACGGACGGCTGGCAGTGACCGCGCGCTGCCGCTCTCCACGCGTGGACCTGAGCCTCGGGGGGACGGTGGGGGCGGACGCCCCCTACGAGGGCGCCCTGCGTCTGGAGGCCCGGGACACGAGTCTGGATCCCTTCCTCCGCGCTCCCTTCCCTTCCCTGCCCTCCCTCGTCGGCATCGTGGCCACGGGCAGCCTCGACATCCGCGGCCCCCTGCGCGCGCCCCGCGACCTCGCCCTGGACGCCACCCTCCCCGAGGTGCAGGTGCAGCTGCCGGAATACCCGATCCGCAACCGCGAGCCGCTGCACGTGACCGTGGCCGGTGGACACCTGGACCTGCGCGCGGTGCACATGGCGGGGGAGGGGACGGACCTGGTCGTGGAGGGAGGGGCCGACCTTCTCGGCCAGGGTCCCCTCCGCGTGGGCGCCAAGGGAGCGGCCGACCTGCGCACGCTCTCCGTGATCATGCGCAACCTGCGGGGGCGCGGGGCGGCCCGCCTGGCCGTGGAGGTGGGGGGCACGCTCGGGGCCCCCAAGCTCGCGGGCACCCTCACCCTCGAAGGGGCGGGGGTGCGGGTGCGCGGGTTCCCCCACGGCCTCGACGACGTGCACGGGACGGTGCGCTTCACGGAGTCCGCGGCGGAGCTCGTGGGCCTCACCGGCACCCTGGCCGGGGGGGCGGTCGAGCTCGAGGGCCAGGCCGCCTACGCGGCGGGCCAGCTCAAGTCCTTCGACATCCGGCCCTCGGGTCGGGACATGGCCCTGCGCTACCCGGAGGGGCTGCGCAGCTTGATCGACGCCGACCTCAGGCTCTTCGGGGACGCCAGCCGCCAGTGGATCACGGGCACCGTGGACGTGAAGCAAGCGGTTTGGACCCGACGCTACGACCTGGCCACCGAGCTCCTGTCCGGGGGGGGCGGCTTCGAGCAGCCCGAGTCGCTGGGCGAGGGGGTGCGCTATGACTTGAAGGTCCGCGCTCCGGGCACGCTCCACATCGACAACAACCTCGCCACCCTCCAGGCGCGGGCCGACCTCGTGGTCCAGGGCACCTTCGACGCGCCCGTGCTCCTGGGCCGGGCGGAGGTGGATCGCGGGAGGGTGTACTTCCAGGGCCGCACCTACGTCATCCGCCGGGGGACCATCGTCTTCTCCAATCCCCAACGGACGGATCCCCTCTTCAACATCGAGGCGGAGACGCGGGTCCGCTCCTACCAGATCACGCTCAAGCTTGGCGGAACCTTGAAGAACATCAACTCCACCCTCACCTCGGACCCGCCCCTGGCCGCTCTGCAGATCCTCAACCTCCTGGCGGGGGCGGACGAGAGCGCGGTGGCCAGCCTGACCCAGGCCCAGTCCGCCCAGTGGCAGCTGGCGGCCACGGGGGCGGCCTCCCTGGCCACGGGCCGGCTGGCCGAAGAGGTGGGCCTGGAGCGCGGCGCGGAGCGGGTCTTCGGCCTGAACCGCTTCTCCATCGACCCCGCGCTGCTGCGGGGGGCCACCACCAACCCCACCGCCCGCCTCACCGTGGGCAAGCGCCTGACCGCGGACCTGAGCGTGCTCTATTCCGTGGACCTGCGGGGGGTGGACGGTCCGGTATTGTCCGTGGAGTACACCCTCTCCGACCGCCTTTCCATCCTCCTCACCCAATCGCAGTTGGACGGCCTCGGCTTCGACATCCTGCTCCGACACACCAAATGACGCTGGCCGTCCTCGCCCTTCTCGCCCTCGCCCCGGGCCCCGCCCCGGAAAGCGAGATCATCCGCTCCCTGGTTGTTGAGGCGCCGGCCCCGGAGAGGCTGCTGCGCTACATCGACCTGAAGGTGGGCGCGCCCTACGACCCCGCCGCCGTGCGCCGGGCGGTGGAGCTCATGTACGCCACGGGCGAGTTCGAGGACGTGGAGGTGGGCACGCACTCCCGGCCGGACGGGCTGGACGTGGTCTTCCTGCCCAAGCCCGCGCCCCGGCTGCGGGAGATCCGAGTCGAGGGGGACCGCGTGCTCGGCCCGGGCGCGCTGAGGCGGCTGGCCCGGCTCCGCATGGGGGAACCCCTGTGGCAGGACCGGCTGAACAAGGCGGCCACCGAGGCCGGCCTCGCCCTCGCCAAGGACGGCTACCTCGAGGCCAGTGTCATTGCCATCGCCGTCTCAGCGGCCGATCCCTTCGCGGGGGCCGACGCCCTCTTTCGTGTACGCGCGGGGCCCCGGGCCCGGGTGGGGAAGGCGCTGATCGAGTCCGTGGGGGGCCCCGTCCCGGGCACCCTGCAGGACCTCATGCGGCCGCGCACCGGCCAGATCTACCGCCGCGAGGAGGCGGACAAGGCGGCGGAGGCGATGCGCAAGCAGCTGGTCGCGATCGGACGCTGGCGTGCCACGGTGGAGTTGGAGCCAGCCTATGACCCCGCCACCTCCCGGGTGGCCCTGACCTTCCGGGTGACCCCCGGGGCCTGGACCACGCTCGAGGTCGTGGGCGGACGCGTCTCCGCTGGCCTGCGCCGCCACCTCGAGGACCTGATCCGGGACGGGCAGGTGAAGGACGACGTCCTGGACCAGGCCACGGAGCAGCTCGAGGAGTATTTCCGCCACCAGGGGCATCGCAACGTGGCCGTCCGGCACCACGAGGAGCCCCGCCCCTCGGGCCAAGCGGTGGTATTCGAGATCCAGCCCGGCCCGCAATACACCGTGGCCTCCGTGCGGGTGGAGGGGGCGCCCTTCTCCCAGCCTCTGCTCGGCACCCGCGCGGGCCAGCCGCTGGAGGAGCGCCTGCTCGACGAGGACGTGCGCACCCTCACCCGGATGCTGGAGGAGGAGGGCTACGCGAGCCGCGCGGTGGAGGACGACGCCCCGGAGGGGGGCGGACCCACCCGCGTCCTCTTCCGGGTCCGCCCCGGCCCCAAGACCACCGTCCGCGAGGTCGTGATCGAGGCGACGCCCGCCCTGCCCCCCGGGGAGGGCTTTGGGGAGCTGCGCCTGAAGGAGGGGGCCCCCTACCGCGTGCGGGAGCTGGCCAGCGCGCGCAACGCGGTCCTGACCGCCTACCGCAACGCCGGCTACTTGACGGCGGAGGTGAGGCCGGAGGTGGTCTTCTCCGCCGACCGCACGGAGGCCCGCATCACCCTGCGGGTCTCTTCCGGACCCCGCACGGAGGTGGACCATCTGGTGATCGCGGGCCTCGAGCAGACCCGCGAGGAGGTCGTGCGGCGCGAGCTGCTCCTGAAGGAGGGCCAGCCCTTAGGTCTGCAGAAGCTCCTGACGAGCCAGCGGCGGCTGGGGACGCTCGCGATCTTCGAGCGGGTGGACATCCAGGAGCTGGACCCCGAGGGGGGCTCTCCCCAGAGTGTGGTGGTGGTGGCGCGGGAAGGCCCCCCCACCACGATCGCCTACGGGATCGGCTACGCGGAGCAGGACCGGCTGCGGGGCAGCGTGGAGTTGAGCCGGCGGAACCTGTTCGGCCTGGACCGCACGCTCTCCGCCTACGCCCGCGCGAGCTTCCTGGGAAACCGCTTCCTCTTGAGCTATCGGGAGCCGCACTTCCTGGCCTACAAGCAGGACCTGTTCGTGACCGGCTACCGGGAGCAGGAGGACCGGACGAGCTTCGCCTACACGCGCTTCGGCGGGCAGGCCCAGACCGCGCGCACGCTCACCCGCCGCCTCAACCTGATCCTGCGCCTCGCCTTCCAGCAGACCCGGGTCTACAACGTGCAGGTCCCGATCGAGGTGATCGACCGCCAGTTCCGCTCCTACACCGCGTCCGGCCCCTCGGCTTCGATCCTCAACGACACCCGGGACGATCCCCTCGACCCGCACCGGGGGGCCTTCCTGGGGGCGGACATCCAGCTCTCCACCCATGTCCTCGGGGGCGCCGATTTCCTCAAGGGCTTCTTCCAGGCTGCCGGCTATCGGCGGCTGGGGGGCCGGGTGGTGTTCGCCCTCTCCGGGCGGCTGGGTCTGGCCCGCACCATGGGGGCGGGGCAACCGCTCCTCCTCCCCCTGCCGGAGCGGTTCTTCGCGGGCGGCGACAGCAGCCTGCGCGGGTTCGACGTGGACTTCGCGGGGCCCCTGGCCCCCGCCTCCGACGGGACCCTGCACCCCACGGGCGGCAACGCCCTCGTCCTCGGCAACGCCGAGGTGCGCCTGGACGCCACCCACTCCCTCTCCCTGGCCGCCTTCAGCGACGTGGGCAACGTCTATCCGCTCGTCTCCGACGTGGATCTGGGGGAGCTGCGCTACACGGCCGGGCTGGGCCTGCGCTACAAGACCTCCTTCGGTCCCCTGCGCTTCGATTGGGGGTACAAGCTCAACCGGATGCCCGGAGAGTCCCCCTACCACTTCCACGTCACCGTCGGGAATGCGTTCTAGCCTGCTCGTCCTTCTCCTCCTCGCCGTTCCCGCGGGCGCGGAGGTGCGGGAGCGGATCCTGGCCGTGGTGGACGACCGGCCGATCCTCCTCACCGAGGTCCGGGTGGTGGAGCGGGTGCTCGGCCTCGATCCCGCGGGGGCCCTCGAGAAGCTCATCGACGAATGGCTCATGTTCCGGGAGGCCGCGCGCCTCCCCCAAGCCGCGGTCAGCGCGGAGGAGGAGGAGCAAGCGCTGCGCGGCCTCCTTCAATCGCGGCCCGACCTTCAAGGCGCGGTGGCGGAGGCCGACCTCCGCCGCTTGGCTCGCCGGCAGGCCGCCATCCTCAAGTACGTGAACTTCCGCTTCCGCGCCCAGATCCGCATCGCGGACGAACGCGTCCGCCAGGCCTACGAAGACGAGTACCGCGGCCGCCCCGCCCCCCCCCTCGCGGAGGTGGAGGAGACGCTGCGAGAGGGTCTGACCCGCCGCGACCTGGACGAGAGGATCGAGGCCTGGGTCAAGGAGCTCCGCGCGGGGGCGGAGATCCGCTACAACCCCTGAGCCCCGTACCGCCCGCGCAGGCCGTGCCAGCGGATGCGCAGCAGGTCCAGGAAGGCCAGGGAGCCCCGGTAGAAGCCGACCCGGCTGGCCCGGTCGTTCCGCCAGGTCACGGGAACCTCCGCGACCTTGAGGCCCCGCCGCCGGGCGATGAAGAGCGTCTCCACGTCGAAGGAGAAGCCGTCGAGGAGGGCGGCCGAGAAGCACTCCTGCGCGGCGGCGGCGGTGAAGAGCTTGAAGCCGCACTGGGTGTCGTGGAGCCCGCCCACCACCAGGAGGCGGACCAGAAGGTTGAAGAGACGTCCCATGTTCTCGCGGTAGAAGGGCTGGTGGACCTCGACGTTGGACAGGGCAAGGGCCCGGGAGGCGATCACGATGTCCTGGCCCTCGTCCATGCGGGCGACGAGGCGCGACAGCTCCTCGATGGGAGTGGAGAGGTCGGCGTCCGTCATGAGGCGACGCTCCCCCGTCGCGGCCAGCATCCCGCGCCGGACGGAGTAGCCCTTGCCTCGGTTCGTGGGGTTGCGGACGACGCTGACGGAGGCGCCGCCTTCGGCGAGCGCCCGCTCCGCCGTCCCGTCCGTGGAGCCGTCGTCCACGACCACGATCTCGTAGGACCCTTCCCTTTCGGCCAGGTATTCCTTCAGCCGCTTCAGGGTGGGCGGGAGCCGCTCCGCCTCGTTGAACGCCGGGATCACCACCGAGAGGGCGGGGGCCCTCACGAGGCGTCTTTTCCGAGGGGGGCGAGCAGCGGCTCCAGGCCCAGCCGCGCCCCCGCCAGCCCCAGATCGCGCGCCGCCCAGCGCACCTCTTCCATGAGGTATTCGAGACGGCTCCCCTCCGCCGCGCGGTCCTTGTTGAGGGCCCCAAGCGCCGCCTCCTTGCCCCGCTCCACCCCGGCCAGGAAGACGGCCAGGCGGTCGGCCAGGAGCTGCGGGGAGTGGCTCTCCACGTGCTCCCGGGCCAGGCGACCGATCGCCTGCCGGAGGGAGGGGTCCACGAGGAGGAGCCGGAGCAGGGCCTCGATCTCCGCCGCCTCCGATGGTCCCGGATCCACCGGCACCACCGCTCCCTCCGGGAACTCCTCCTCCGCCGGCGTGCCCGCGCTCACCAGGGCGGGGATCCCCAAGAGGGCGGCGCGCACCAGCTCCGGGGGGACGCCCCCTCCCGAGGGGACATGGAGGGCGAGCACCACGTCCGCGGCCGCGAGGTCAAAGAGCCGGTCGGGGGCGCTCAGAACCTCGAGGCGCAGGGACGGAAAGTCGCCCCGGAGGCGTTCCGCGACCTGCTCGGCGCGGGCCAGGCTCCGCGCCTCCCCGGCGGCGCCGATCAAGAGGTCGCGCTCGGCCAGGCCTCGGGCCCGCCGGGCCAGCTCGCGCGGAGAGCCGCCCGGGCGGGGGACGAGAAAAGGGAAGGGCAAGTGGAGGACGGGCCGGCCGGGCAAGGCGCGCGCGACCCGAGAGCGGATGTGCTCGGTCGCAGCCACCACGGCCAGGCTCCCCTCCAGCAAGCGATCGTTCAGGGGGAAGAGGGCGGGCAGCAGGTCGCCGCCCAGGCCCCTCACGATCTGGCGGGCCACGAAAGTGCCGCTCTCCCCGCCCGAGCGGCGCATCTCCCGCAGATAGCCCCGCACCCCGCCCCGCTCCCGCGTCTCCCCCCGCACCAGGGCGTGAAGGTTCCAGTCCTGCAGGAGGACCACCCCCGGCCGCCGCAAGGCGGCCCGGTAGGGGAGGGCGAAGGCGGGGCCGTCGCCGATCGGGTAAAGGTCGAGGTCGGCCGCCTCGCCGGCGGCCGGCTCGATCTCCGGGTGTCGCCACAGGTGGGGCTGGATTTCCGCCAGGTAGGGGGCGCTCTCCTCCTTTTCGGGGCTCCACACGCGGAGCCTCACCGCTCCTCCCCACCCCATCCGCGGCCGACAGCCGCGGGGTCGAGAAGAGGCGTCATCGAGGCTCCGCGCCCGGAAGAGAACCGCCGCCGAACCAGCGTATTTTCGTCACCAACCGAGCTCGAGGCCGCGCTGGTTCAGGCGACCAGCGTCACTCGCGAACCTTGCCGGCCGCGGTAATCAACTGACCATTGACGTCGATGTTGTCGAGGACCACGAGGCCGACACCGCTGGGCTCTTCGGGAGTCGGAATGTCCGTGCCTTCGTCGTAGTTGATGACGAGGCGGCGCACCTCCGTGACCCCGAACTCGAAGGGCGGCGACGCAGGGTCGGCCGGGAAGACTTGGTCGGCCGAGAAGCGGATGCGGGTCCACTGGGTTGGATCCTGGGGGGCGGGCGTCTTGGTCCCGTCCAGGCAACCCGCGAAATAGAGCCGCTGGTCGGTGGTCACGATGTTGAAGCGGGGAGCGCCGGCGCCGCAGTGCGAGCCCATCCGGTAGTCGAAGCCCAGCTCGCGAATGGTGAAGCTCCGGCCGGTCCCCACGATGCGGGCCACGGCGGCGGAGCAGTCCGGGGTGGGGCCATTCTTGGAAAGGAGCAGCCCGAAGCGCGGATTCCTCTTGGCCGGGTTGTCGCGGGGATCAATCGGGTTCGCGTTCGGCTGGCCTTCGTCGGGGAGTCCGAGGCCGCGCATCCAGGCTGCGGTCACGATGTTCGCACCCGCGGGATAGCCCGGCCCACAGGAGCCGCTCGGCCCCACGAACACCGCGGGTATCGCGCGCAGACGGTCGGCGTCGTCGGCGTCGTTGTCCGCCTCCTCGCCCGCCCGCAGCTCGGCCGCCACCAGGCCGGCGGGCAGGTGGCGGAGGTGATTCAGGTGACGAAATTGGGCCAGCTCGTCGGGCGTCTGGCCGTGCGCCAACCGCGGGGCGACGACGAGCCAAGCCATTACGCCAAACGTCATCGAGATCGAAACGCGTCCCTGCGGCATGAGAGACCTCCGCACGTGGCTCCGAACGAATCGGTCCGGTTCCTCTTGGGCACGTCCGCGCCGCTGGCGCGACGTCTCCCTAATATACTAAAGGTTCCTCTCCACGCTCGTTGCGGACGGGCCTACCGGCCGCACCCCCGCCCAGGGACCTCGAGGGACCCTGCCCTCACTAGCGCTCGAGGTGGAGACTTAGGAGGGCCCCTCGCCTTGCGACCTCACCCATGCCTCCCTCGCGGAGCGGGGCCACGCTAGGGTGGCGCATCGCCAGCAGCCGGGTTGGACAAGGGATGCCGCGGCCTCGCGCGCACTCTTCCGGGTCCGCGTCATGGTCACGGCCTCCTCACCGCCCGCGCCAGGAGGTGAGGAGGGCGGCGGCCAGGCAAGCCGTGAGGAAGGCAGCAAAGTAGGCCGGCACGGGCAGGATGATGGCCCAGGCTATCACCGTGCTCGCGAGGGACGCCAGGACGAAGGACGCGATCATCGGGCTGGCCCGCCTCGGCTCGGTCCTGGCGAGGGACGCGAGCTGCCAGAGCAGGACCGCCTGGAGGAGGAGGGTCACGGTCAGGGTGTAGCCGAACCCCCGGTAGAAGTCCAGATACGTCCGGCTCAAACCCATGACGTCGAAGCGATGCGTCCTCATGGCCTGGAGCACGTCCGTCTCCCCCATCGGCGACCACTCTTGCGTGCCTCCCAGGGTGTGTCCCGCCGCGAAGAGCAGGGAGGTAACGGAGGCCACGCGAAGCAACAGGGTTGTTCTCATGATTCTTGGTCCTCCAACCTTGGCGAAGGCCCTTTCGGCGCCTCGCGGGAGCACGTCAACATCATGTATTTCATGTCACACCCTCACGTGGCCGGTGCGCGCCGTCTCCGGTCCTCCCTTGCTTCGCCACGGGCGCCGGGGAACCCTAGGGCGGCGGTCGCCTCCCTACGGGCTCGCGGGCGACTCCTTCCAAGACGAGCGCAGGACTTGCCAGCGAACGATGTCGAACCGTTCCCAGAACTCGTGCAGACCGTGCAGACCCGCGTGGAAATGATTATCGAGCATCTCCCGGTACGCATCATCCTTGGTCAGACCGTCGTGCAGCACCCGGTAGACGCCCACCACGAGCCCCGTGCGGTCCTGGCCGTGGGTGCAGTGCACATACATCACGCCCGGGTGCGCATCCATTGCCCGCACCGCGCTCGCTATGGACTCATCGGACGGAACGACTCGAGTCTCCATGGCCGCATTCAGGATCGCCTCCGGACTCTTCCCATCAAGCCCCGCGGGTTGAATGGAATTGACGATGACGCGCAGGCCAAGCCCTCTCGCCTCGTCGTCCGAGCCCTCGGACTCATAGTTGAGCTTGACCACGGCGGTGACGCCTTTTTCCTCCTTGAGCCATTTCCACCCCTCGGCACTCGGTTGGCCGCCGCGTAGGAGGCCCGGACCAACCTCGACCAGGTTCGGAACACCGTGTGTCGTTTTCATAGGGCTGCAACCCAAGAAAACTAGGGATACGCCCAGACACGAGAGGAGCCTCGCGGGCGCCGCTTTAGGCCACCCCCGGCCTTTCATTTCGCGTGCAAAAAAAGGGTTCAGACCGCCACCACGTAGTTAACGGGTGCGTGATCCGCCAAATCGCGGATGAGGACGTTCATCCAGAAGACCCAGGCGTACCGGAGTCGATAGGCCCAGCGGCCGGCTCGCTGGTCGGCCTCGATCTCCTCCGGGCCGAGCGGGGCGGAAAGGAGGCCGTCATGGTCGATGTAACGGAGCGCACCCACGTGGGCGTACTGCAAGTTCTCCGGAGGGACCCGGCAGACGAGGTCGCAGCAGTCGACGAAGCGCTGGACCCGGTCCGCGGGCAGGGTGGCCACGAACGCCGCGTCCCCAACGCGGGGCGAGCCGAACGTGTAGAGGGTCGCTTTCGGCCAGAGGCTTAGACAAAGGGTCGCGGCCGCCGCACCCAGGCTGTGCCCGGTGAAGAAGAGCTCGCGCCCTCTGGCCGCGTCCACAATCCGGGCCAGGGCGTCGCGAACCGGGCGCAAATAGCTGACAAAGCCCTTATGAACCCGGCCGCCTTGCTCCCAAGAGACCGGCAGTGCGTTCAGGTCCTGGAGAAGGGCTTTGGGATTGTCCGTCCCGCGGAAGGCGACGAATACGCGGGCCGCGTCCCGGGCGATGAGGGTCCGCGTTCCCTCCACATCGAGAAACTCCTGCTCCTCGAGCCCGACCCGCGCCAAGCTCCGCGTCCGTCGGTCGGCATCATTGCAGTACGAGAGCCGCGACAGTTCGGCGCAAAGAGCCGCTTGGCCCCAGCCCCCGGTCCGCGTAAAGAAGTCGTCGGCGTCTCCGGGGCGATAGAGGGAGGGCCGCCTCGGATCGTAGGGAACATGGCGCTTGTCCCAGGTCATGGAGACCTCTCGATGAGGCAGACGATATCAGACTCTAGCGCCGCTCTAAGGCTACCGCCTCACCTCAGGTCCGCGGTGAGACAATCGATCACGCGGTCCCACGTGATGTCCTCGACCCTCCGCCGGCCCTCCTCGCCCATCTCGCGCAGGCGGGGGAGGGGCAAGGTCCACAGCGAATCGATGGCCTCCGCGATCGACTCCGGTCCGGGCGCGGCCACGAAGCCGGTCTCCCCGTCGGTCACGAACTCCAGGGGGCCCCCCGCGTCGCGGGTGGTGACCACCGGCTTCTTGGAGAGGAAGGACTCCACGGCCACGTAGCCGTAGTCTTCATCGAAGGGGGCGTAGTAGGCGGCCCGGCAGCCCGCGTAGAGTTCGAGCAGCGTCTCCCCGGGGACGAAACCGAGCATGTCCACCCTGTCCCCGAGGCCCAGGCGCGCGATCTGCTTCCGGAGCTCCCCCTCCAGGGGGCCCGTGCCCGCGATCTTCAGGCGCGCCCCGCTCCGCACCCGTTTCAGGGCGTCGAGCGCCAAGTCCAGGCGCTTCAAGCGGTCCAGGCGGCCCGCATAGAAGAGGTAGTCCCCATAGGCGTCCGTGCGATAGCGGCCCAGGTGGTGGGGGGGCGGATGAAGCGGGGTACCGGAGAGGGCGTTGAAGCGCGAGAGACGGTCGGCCACGTTGCGCGAGATGGTGAAGACGGAGCGGCTCTCGGAGAGGGCCGTCTCGTCCATGGTCTTGATCGCGGCCCGCACCTCCTGGTCCTCGGGGCTCTCCGTGAAGGAGCAATACTCGGTGCCGTGGAGGTCGTAGGCCTCTCGGTGCTGGTGGAAGAGCCAGACCACCTTGCGGGGGTGGCGCACCAGGTAGCTCGGGAACTTGGTGGAGATCACGAGGTCCACCCGCCTCCCGCTCGACTCCCTGACCTCCAGGAGCCGCCAGACCAGGGCTTGCCGCACCAGCTCGGAGACGGGATGGCCGTGGAAGGGAATGTTGACCACGTCGACCTCGAAGCCGCGACGCTCCAGGTTGACCCTCAGCTCTCCGACCAGGATCTCCGCCCCCCCGAGCGTGAAGGGGGCCTGGACGGCGCAGACCAGAACCGTCTTCATCCGCGGGGGAGCCGCTCCTCCAGAAGACGCAGTCGGGCCCGCACGTCCCTGAGCGCGGACTCCCCGCTCACGCGCCCGCGCTCCACCTCCGCGAGAACGAGGTCGATCCGCCGGATGAGGTCGTGGACATGGGCCACCAGTTCCTCCTGGAGGATCAGGTGGCGCTCGTCGATGTCCGTCAGGTGGCGGCCGGTCAGGCCGAGCACCGCGTCGTAATGGCGGTGGGTGGCCGCGAACCGCGCGTCGAGGTAGGCCAGGATCTCGTTGTCCAGTTGGACCTGGCGGGCGTTGAAGGCCACCTGGGCCTCCAGGCGGGGGCGGAGGAGCCGGGCCGCGAGCCGGCTCCAGAGGCTGCGCGGCGCATCCGGGGGCTCGGCCCGCCAGAGGGCGTTCACGGCCGCGGGGTCGGGCGGGGGAGGTGCCGCCTCCGGCGGCGGTGCGGACGCGTCCGGCCGGGGCTCCGGGGAGCGGGGCAAGAGGGCGGGGGGCAGCACGCTCCCCGGATCGCGCTCGAGCAGCGCGCGCTCGCGCACCTCCTCGCGGACCCGGCGCAGCCTCTGCGCCAAGCGTTCCTGCTCCTCGTTCACCGGCCCCTCACGCGAGGATTGTAACCGGGGGGCCCCGGAAACCGGCACCCCGTCAGGCGGGCTTGCGACCGAGCGCGACCAGGCTGGCTCCGAAGGGCAGGCCCCGCCCCCGGGTCAGATGCGCGGCCTCCGCGAGCAGGGCCTTGCGAAAGGCCCACTCCAGGGGGGCGGGGAGGAAGCCCACGTCCGAGCCCTCCCGGCCGGTCAGGCGGTCGAGGGAGCGGCGCAAGGCCACGATCGGGAAGAGCAGGGTGTTGCAGTAGCTGATGCGCTCGACCTCGAGGCCGGCCGAGGTAAGCAGGGAGAAGACCTCGCGGCGTCGGTAGCGGTGCCGGGAGTGGACGGCCTGGTCGTGCGCGCCCCACAGCATGCGGAGGGCGGGCACGCGCAGGAGGAGGAGGCCGCCCGGCCGCAGCACGCGGACCAGCTCCCGGGTCGCGACAGAATCGTCCGTGACCCAGGCGTGGTAGAGCACGTCGAAGGAGGTGACGCAGTCGAAGACCCCTTCCGGGAAGGGAAGGGCCAAGAGGCTGGCCCGGGCCGCGCTCACCCCCCGGCGTCCGCAAAAGCGGAGCGCCTCCGGGGAGAGGTCCACGCCCAGGGCCCGGCCGCGCTCCCCGAGGTAGCGGAGGTTAAGCCCCGTCCCGCAGCCCGCGTCCAGGATGAGGGGCGGGCGGCCGTGGTCCTTGAGGCGGGCCAGGGGCGGATCGAGGAGGGCGAGGCCGATGGCGCGCATCCCCGCGTACCACCACTGGGTCTCCTCCGCCTCGAACATCCGCTCGTACTCGGCGGTGTTCACGAACGGGCTTGGTCGGAGGTGAAGTAGGCGACGACCCGCTCCAGGATCTCGTCCAGCTGGACGCGGGGCTCGTAGCCGATGAGGGCCCGGATCTTGGAGAGGTCGGGCACCCGGCGCTGCATGTCCTCGAAGCCTTCCTCGTAGGCGGTGGCGTAGGGGACGAGCACGATCTCGCTCTTGGTGCCGGTGCGGGTCTTGACCCGGCGGGCCAGGTCCATGATCGTGATCTCCTCGCCGTCGTTGCCGATGTTGAAGACCTCGCCCACCGCCTCCTTGACCTCCGCCAGCCGGATCAGGGCCCCCACCACGTCGCTGATGTAGGTGAAGCAGCGGCTCTGGGTGCCGTCCCCGTACACGGTCAAGGGGTGCCCGAGCAGGGCCTGCTTCACCAGGTTGGGGATGACCATGCCGTAGCGACCCGTCTGCCGCGGACCCACGGTGTTGAAGAGGCGCACCACCACCACGGGCAGGCGCTTCTCCTTGTGGTAGGCCAGGGCCAGGAACTCGTCGATGGCCTTGCTGCAGGCGTAGCTCCAGCGCCCTTTGCTGGTGGGGCCCATCACGAGGTCGGCGTCCTCCCGGAAGGGGACCACCTCCCCCTTGCCGTAGACCTCGGTGGTGGAGGCCACGATCACTTTCTTCTTTTTCTTGTTCGCGAGCTTCAGGATCATCTCCGTCCCGTGCACGTTGGTCTCGATGGTGTTCACGGGACTCTCGACGATCAACCGCACCCCCACCGCCGCCGCCAGGTGGTAGACCACCTCCACCCGGTCCACGAGCTCGGCCGTGACGGGCTCGCTCATGATGCTCTCGATCGCGTAGTGGAAGCGGGCTTGGCCCTTCAGGTGCTCGATGTTCTCGATGGAGCCGGTGGAGAGGTTGTCGAGGACGTAGACCTCGTCGCCGCGGGCGAGGAGCGCCTCCGCGAGGTGGCTGCCCACGAAGCCGGCCCCGCCTGTGATGAGGGTCTTCATTCCAGCATGTCCTCCCGTATGGTCTCGTCGGCCTGGATGGGACGGGCGGCCCGGCGCCCGATCACGCGGTGGGCCTCCCGGGGCGGGAAGCCGGGCTCGAAGCGCGCGTCCGTGCGCTTGAAGGCCAGCATGGGCGCGGTCAGAACCTCCCCCCGCGGGATGAGGCCCCCGGCCACGATGGAGCGCGCCATCTGCCGCCGCAGGCGGCGGGCGCCCTCGCTCTCCGCCGCCGCCCCGTCCCCCCGGGCCCGCTCCGCCTGCCGCAGCAGCTCCACCATGCGGTAGAAGTCCTCGGGGCTCAGGGAGGGCTGGTAATCGGGGCCCTTTAGGGAGCGGTCCAGGGTGAAAGGCTTCTCCACGAGGTCCGCGCCCTGGGCGGCGGCGAGGGCGGGGGCCAGGAGGGCGAAGGCACTCCCCCCGTCGGTCTGGTCCAAGAAGCCCACGGGAACTCGGTAGGACTCCTTCAAGGCCAGGAGGTCGCGGAAGCGCAGTTCCTCCAGCGGGGCGGGCACGGTGGGCAGACCGTGGAGCAGCCCCAGCGGGCCCCCCACGAGGTCGCAGGCCTCCCGCACGACCGCCTCCGGCACCGCCCCCACGGTCAGGAGAACGGGCCGGCCCAGGCTCCCCACCGCGCGTATGAACTCCGGGTTCTCCATGTCCGTGGTGTGGACCTGGTGCGCGTCCACCCCCGCCTCCGCCGCCAGCTCCAGGCTAGCGTGGTCAAGGGCCTCCGCGAGCACGGCCAGGCCCGAGGCCTTGGCCGCCTTGAGCACCCCCCGCCACTCCTTGGCGCTGAGCTCGACCGCGTCCAGGTTCCGCCGGCCCGGGTGGCGCCGAACCACGAGCAGCTCGGACCGGAAGATCTGGAACTGGATCGCGTCCGCCCCCATCTTGAAGGCGGCCTCGATCATGCGCTGGGCGGTCTCCGCAGAGCCCTCGTGGGCGGAGGCCACCCGGGCCACGATCACGCAGGCCTGGCCCTCTCCCACCTGCCGCGCCCCCAGGCTGAACGTGGTCGGTCGCATGGCTAAGAAGCTATCACGCCGCCCCCGCGGGCGCGCCGGCCGCAGCCCGCAGGCGGGCGAGGAGGCTCTCCCCCGTCTCCCCCGCCCGCGGCTCCACGGTAGGGACCGCGGCCGCGCGGCAGGCGAGGAGGAGGGGGCCGGGCGCGCTCCCCAGGCACACTACCGCGGGGCGGACGGCGCGCAGGACGGCGATCGCCTGTTCGAACCGGGAGACCGCGCGGGGGAGCCAGACGAGCATCAGCTCGGCCAGGTCGCGCCGGGCCAGGTCGGCGAAGGCAACCCCGCGGTGGCTGAAGGCATCGCCCAGGGCGGGGCTCCGGCGGAGCCGGCCCCAGGTCTCCCGCAAACGCCGGGAGACCGCCCGCACCTCCCGGAGCGCCGGGTAGTCCGCGAGGGAGGGTCGCGGGGTCCTTGCCCCCACCGTGACCGCGAAGGGGCAGAGAAGGGTATCCGCGCCGGCCGCGCGCGCGAGCGAGGCCTGCCCCTCATCGGCGGAAAGGAAGAGGAGGGCCACCGCCCGGCCGCCGCACGCGGGGGCAGGCGGACCCCCGGAGAACGACGCCCGGAGGGAGCGGGCGAGTGTGGCCAGGGCCTGCACCCGGCCCCGGAACGCGGCCCCCCCGCCCGCCCCAAAGGGCCGGGGCTGGGGGCCGTGGTAGAGGATCCCGCGCCGCGTGCAGGCCCGGCCGAGGAGCAGCGCGGTCGGCCCCTTGAGGCCCACCGCCTCCACCTCGTCGGGCGTCTCCTGTTCCAGAAGGAGCTCGACGGTCTCGATGAGGCGCACGTAGTCCCCGAGCCTTGGGGACGCGCGCCAGAAGTCATCGAGGAGGTCGGCCAGGCTCAGTCCCTTCCATTCCAGAAGCTCGCGGAAACTCCGCCCGTCCACGAGGGGGATGCGGGGCCAGGCCCGGCTCCACCGCAGGGCCGCCCGCTCCACCCCCTCCGCCTGGGCGGGGGCGAGGTCGGCGGTCCGGAAGGGAATGGACGCGGCGTCCAGCGCGCCCCGCTTCTCGCCCCAGAGCACGAAGACCGCCCCTTCCCGGTGATGGCGCCGGGCCCGGTCGGGGGATCCCCCTCCCCAGAATACGAGGGTCTTCACGTCCAGAGGCGGTCGGGGGCCGGCCGCTTCCGGGGCCGGAAGCCGTAGCGGAAACGCAGGAGAGCGAAGTTGGCGAGGGCCATGTAGATCTCCTGGCCGGTCAGCTTCGAGGCTTCCCGCGCCCGGTTCTTGAAGTGGATGGGCACTTCGCCCAGCCGGAACCCGTGGATCCAGGCCTGGTAGGCCATCTCCCCGTGGACCACGTAGCCCTTGATCTTGATGCGGTCGAAGTCCGTGGCCTCCAGGACCTCGCGACGATAGGCGCGGTATCCGCTGGTGGTGTCCCGAACGGGGACGCCGGCCACGAGCGCGATGTACTTGTTGGCGAGCCAGGAGAGGACGGCCCGCGCGAGGCCCCATTCCGACGTTCCCCCCCCCGGGACGTAGCGGGAGCCGATGACCATGTCGCAGGCCTCGAGCCTCTCCAGAAACTTGGGAATCTCCCGGGGATGATGGGAAAAATCGGCGTCCATCTCGAAGAGGATCCGGTAGCGGCGGGGATCGGCCAGGCCCCGCTTGAAGGCCGCGATCACGGCCGCACCCCGTCCCCCCTTCTCCCTGCGCTCGAGGAGCTCCACCCGCCCGGGGAACTCGGCCCCCGCGGCGCGGACGGCCTCCCCGGTGCCGTCGGGGCTGCCGTCGTCGGCCACCCAGACGTCGATCTCCTCCCCCTGGGCGAGGAGTTCGCGGATGAGCGGGCCCACGTTTTCCCGCTCGTTGTAGGTGGGGACCACGACCAGGATCCGGCCCCTCACCCCGCACCGACCGTGGGGTGGGCGGTGGCCTCGCGCACGGCCGCCGCCACCGCCTGGGCTTGGGCGTCGCTGAGCTCGGGGTAGAGGGGCAGGGAGAGGATCTCCCGGGCCGCTCTCTCCGCCACCGGAAAGTCGCCCTCCCGTCCACCCAGGTCGGAGAAAGCGGGCTGGAGATGGAGGGGGATGGGATAGTGGATGAGGGTGCCCACCCCGCGCTCCTTAAGGGCCGCGGCCAGGGCGTCGCGCCGAGGATGGCGGACCACGTAGAGATGATAGACCGCGTGCGCGTAGGGCTGCTCGCGGGGCAGGGTCACCCCCGCGCCCTGAAGCGCGGAAGAGTAGAGGGCGGCCAGGGCCCGCCGCCTCGTTGTCCAGGCCGGAAGGTGGCGGAGCCCGACCCTCAGGATCGCGGCCTGCATTTCGTCCAAGCGGCTGTTGGCGCCCAGCGTCTCGTGCCGGTAGCGGTCGCTCTGGCCGCCGTTGCGCAAGCGGCGGAGGCGGTCCCTTAGTGATCGGTCCGCCACGAGCAGGGCCCCCCCATCGCCGAGCGCGCCCAGGTTTTTGGTGGGATAGAAGGAGAGGGCCCCCAGCCCCCCCAGGGTGCCCACCGGCCGGCCCTTGTAGAGAGCCCCGTGCGCTTGGCAGGCGTCCTCCAGGACGTGGAGGCGGCGGTCGCGGGCCAGGGCCAGGATGGGGTCCATGTCCGCGGGATGGCCGTAGAGATGGACGGGCACGATGGCCTTGGTCCTCGGCGTCACCGCCCGCTCCGTGGCCTCGGGGGAGATGTTGAGGGTCAGGGGGTCGAGGTCGGCGAAGACGGGCCGAGCACCCGCGGCCACGATGGCCAGAGCGGTGAAGGCGGCGGAGAGGGGCGAGGTCACGACCTCGTCCCCCGCCCCCACCCCCAGGGCGGCCAGGCCCAGGTGGAGGGCGTCGGTGCCGCTGGCCACCCCCACCGCGTGCTCGGCCCCGAGCGCTCGGGCCAGCTCCTCCTCCAGGGCCTCCCCCTCCGGCCCCAGGATGAACCGGCCGGAGTCGAGCACCCGGGCCAGGGCGCCGTCCAACTCCCCCCGCAGGGCGGCCACCCGCGCCTTCAGGTCCACGAAGGGGACGGTCAAAGGTAATGCTCCTTGTGCGCGCGGTAGAAGGCGATGCTGTCCGCGAGCCCCTGGCGGAGCGCCACCCGCGGCTCCCAGCCCAGCAGCTTCCGGATCTTGGTGGTGTCCGCGTAGAAGTCGCCGATGTCGATCCTTTTCCGCTCGGGGGGAAAGGGGGTGAGGATGAAGGACCCCGCGCCCGCCACCTCGATCATGAGCTTCACCAAGTCCAAGAGCGCGACGGGGGGGGACGAGCCCAGGTTCAGAACCTGCCCGTCGGCCGCGTCCATGGCCCCCGCGCGGAGGAAGGCGTCTACCACGTCGTCCACGTGGTTGAAGTCGCGCTTCTGGCGCCCGTCGCCGAAGATCTGGATCTGCTCGCCCAAGGCGGCCTGGCGGATGAACCAGCCGATGAAGCCCTGTCGGTTGTGCTTGATGAGCTGCCGGGGGCCGTAGGTGTTGGTGAGGCGCAGGGAGGAGGCCCGGATGCCGTAAACCGAGTGGTAGACGAGGTGGTAGAACTCCCCCGAGATCTTGTTGATCCCGTTCACGTCCACCGGGTTCAGGAGGTGGCTCTCGTCCACGGGCAGCCGCAGCGGCTTGCCGTAGACCTGGCGGGTGCCCGCGTAGACGATCTTCACCCCGGGGTTGCTCTTGCGGACCGACTCCAGGATCGAGAGCTGGCTCCGGCAGTTGATCTCCAGGTCCGTGAAGGGGTCGCTCATGGAATCCAGATGGCTCACTTGCCCGGCCAGGTTGAAGAGCACCTCCTGGTCCCGCACCAGGTACTCCATGCCGTGGCCGCGCACGTCGGCGATGTTGATGCGCACCCGCTGCTCGTAGCCGGCGAGGTTGAAAAGGTTCCCGCCGTAGTCGGGGAGCAGGCTGTCCACGGCCAGGACCTCCGCCCCCAGGTCGGCCAGGGCCCGGCAGAGATTGCTGCCGATGAAGCCGAGACCGCCCGTGACGAGGACTCTCCGGCCCCGGTAGAAGTCCCGGTGGTCCGCCATCAGCGCTCTTTGGGGTCGGGGGCGGGCTCGCGGACGGGAGCGGGGGCCTCCTTCAGGTGGTCGCGGCGCACCACGAGCTCCCACCAGAGCCGGGTCAGATCCACCAGGGTGCGGGCCACGCGCGGGAAGTTGAAGAACTGGCTCTTCCCGTACGTGCGGTGGTAGTGGTGGACGGGCACCTCGGCCAGGCGGAAGCCGTGGTCCTGCACCTTCTTCATGAGCTCGACGCAGATAACGCCGGAGGAGCGGGTGAGCTCCACCTTGCGGAAGACCTCCCGCCGCATCAGGCGGAAGTCGCAGTCCACGTCCCGGAGCCTGAGTCCGAAGGCGAGCTTCACGAACCAGTGGTAGATCTTTCCGATGATGAACCGGTGCAGGGGGTCATGCCGCCAGATCTTGTATCCGTTCACGAAGTCCACCCCCGGCAGGAGGGCGGCATGGAGCTTCACCATCTCCCGGGGGTCGTACTGCGCGTCCCCGTCTGTGTAGAAGATGAGCTCCTTCGAAGCGGTGCGGAAGCCGGTGCGCAGAGCGCCCCCGTAGCCCCGGTTCTTGTCGTGATGCACCACCTTGAGCCAGGGGAAATGCCGCGTCATCTCGTCCAGGATCTGGCCGGTGTGGTCGGGGCTCCCGTCGTCGACCACGATCACCTCGTGATCGTCGGTGAGGGTGCGGGCCGTCATGTGGGCGACGAGGGCGAGGCTGGCGATGGTGCCGGCGTCGTTGTAAGCCGGGAAGAAGATGGACAGGCTGGGTCGGGACGCAGTCAAGCGGGGATGCTCCAGCCGGCGGCGGGTCGCGACGCCCGCGCGCCGGAGAATGGGCGACCGTAGCACGCGTGCTCGCGGAGGGTCAAATGCGCCACCCGCGGCGGGCCAGAAGGAGGCCCACCGCACCAAGAGCGGCCAGCAGCGTCCCCGCCATGAGTCCGCGCGCGTGATGGCGGAGCACGATCCGGTGCGTCCCCGCCGACAGCACTACCCCCATGTGGGTGCCGTTGACCCGGAGGATCCGGGCTCCCACCCCGTCCACTTCTGCCGACCACCCGGGGTCCCATCCTTCCGTGATGACCAGGACGCCGGCCCCCTCCGCGCGCACCTCGAGGCGGGTCCCCACCGCCCGCACCACCTCCGCCCGCATCGTGCGGCGGCCCTCCTCGGGCACAACCACCCCCTGCGCGTCCGCCAGCGTGATCAGGGCTTCCCGGCGCGAGTCGATGCCGGCGCGGGTCGGTGCGCGCAGGGCGCTGAGCAGCGCCTCCTCCTCGGGGAAGCGGCGGAGGCCGTCCACCACCCGGGCGGGGCCGAGGCCGCGCAGCACCTGGTAGAGCTTGACGAGGGGCGTGGCCGCGGCCTCGCGGAGCCGGACGGTGTCGCTCAGGTAGGCCCCGGTAACGGAGACCGCAACCGCGCGCCCTTTGACCGCGTCGAAGACCCCCAGTCGTCCGAGGGAAAGCCGCCAGGGGCCGGGGAGGGTTCGGATGCGGACCCCGTCCAAGAGATAGCGGGCGGGGAGCATGAGGATGGCCTTGTAGTGATGGCCCTCAAAGCCGCCCTCCGGGCCGGGGAAGCTCTCCAGGACCCGCGCGCGCTGGTGGCGCACGCGCGGGAGCACGTCCGGCCGGTCGTAAGCCCACTCCGCGGTATCGACCCCCGCCCGGAAGGAGAGCGCTACCTCGCGTCCGGTGGCCAGCCGCACGAGCACCTCCGCGACCGGCGTCTCCTGGGGCACCTCGACCGCGTAGGAGAGCCAAGAGGAGAGGCGGACCTCGGTGGCGCGGGTGAGGGGAAGGGGAAAGAAGCGGGGGCGCTCCGGCTCCAGGGGGAGGTCGACGAGATCGCCGAGCCCCTCGGGATCCGCGGTCGTGGTGAGAGCGGAGGAGGGCACCTCCACCCAGCGGACACCCAGGAGCTCGAGGCGCCCGGGGTCGGTGCGGAAGAAGCCGGCGGGCAGGGCCCCCCCTGCGTCCATCCCGTCGAAGACCGAGAGCCGCAGCCGGGGGACGAGCGGGTCGTAGCCGTTGGCGTTCCGGCGTCCCGCGAGCGCGCCCAGGTTGGCGTAGGCGAGGTCGCTGGCCTCCTCCCGCGGCCACTCCCGGACGAGGGCCAGGATCCGCTCCTCCGGCCGTCCCGCCATGGCCCGGTCGATGGCCTCGCGGGTGGGCGTGCCGCGCAGGAGGTCTCCTTGGGTGGGCGCTCCCGCCCAGGCCTCGCGGCCGTGGGGCTGGAGGAGGAAGGACACGCTGAGGGGCAGCAGCCAGAGGTAGGCCTTCACGGGGTTGGGTGACTCCGCGAGGGTGAAATAAAGGATGAGGGCCAGAGCGAGAACGCCCACCGCGCCGGCCAGGGTCTGGGGCAGGGGACCGACCACGGCCGCCGCCACGGAGAGGGCGGCGGCGGAGGCCAGGGCGGCGAGCAGGAAGTGGGCCCGCATCCGCCGGCCCAGCCCCTCCCGCCGCGCCACCCATTGGGTGGAGAGAGAGAGGCCGGCCAGGACCGCGAGTGCGAGGTCGAAGACGAGGGCGGCCGCTCCCGGCGCGGAGAGGGATTCCCGACTTCCCTGAAGGGCGAGGCATGCCGCGAGGGCGAGGCCCAGCACGCGGACGCTGGGCCGGGCGAGGGCGAGGGGCAGGGCGGCCAGGGCCAGCGCGGGGGCGGGGGTGTGGGACACGTAGCGGAGCACGAAGCCGGTCACCCCCGGCAGGACGCCGACTTCCGCCGTGGCCAGCCCGGTCGGGGGGGGGCCGGCCTCGCGGGCGGCCATGAGGGTGGGCAGGAGCTGGGGGGCGGCCAGGAGGACGCCCGAGAGAAGGGCGAGCCCGCTGGCCCGCAAGGAGGGGCCGGGAACGCCGCGGGCAAAAACGTGGCCCACCACCAGGCGGCCGAGGAGGAGAGCCCCTCCCGCGCGGGCCGCCTCCGGCGAGCCGGCGAGGAGGAGCAAGGCCACCGCCGCGGCGAGGCGGATCGCGCGGCCCGCGTCCGCCATGTGTGCCTCCGCGGCCAGCAAGACCAGGAGGAGCGGGGGAGCCGCGACGATGGTGGCGGTGTCGCCCAGGTGCCCGACGAGGTAGGGGCCGAGGGCGAAGGCGAGCGCGGAAACATACGCCCCCGCCCGCTCTCCGCCCAGGCGTCGCACGTAGAGGAAGGTCAGGACAGAGGCCGCGGAGAGCGACAAGAGAACGAGCACCTGAAAGGCGGTGAAGGGAGGGAGGAGGAAGAGGAGGGCCATGGGCGGGTAGAAGGCCCCTGGCCGATAGGAGGAGAGCAGGGGCGTGCCGGAGAAGATCCCGGAGTTCCAGGAGGGGACCTCGCCGCGGTCATAGGCCCGCCAGACCTCGGTCCGGAGCGGGTAGTGCAGGGCCGCCCCATCGCCCGGACCCAAGAGCCGCCCCTGCGTCCAGGCCGGGGCGTAGGCCAGGAGCGGGAAGAGGGCCAGGAGGGCGAGGAGCAGGACGTCGCGCCGTCCCCATCCCTCCCTCAACGCCTTCGCTCCACGGCCGCGCGCCACGCGGAATAGAAGCGGAACTGCTCGAGGTTCTCCAGGATCGGGGGGGGCTCCTTCTCGCGCGGGGGGTTTAGCGCGCGGGCCGCGACCTCCCTCTCCGCGGGCGCGGCCAGGCTCAAGGCCGGGGGCTCCTGGCGGAAGGCCTCGTCGCGGGGGGCCTCGGGGGCGATGGCCTCGACCCAAGCGTTCAGCTCCAGCAGCGAGGACCCCGCCGTGGGCGCGCGTCCGAACTCAAAGTTCGCGGGGTCCAGCTCGAGCGGCCGCGGCTCGCCCCGAAGGTGGAGGTGGATCCGGTGGCCCTCCTCGGGCCGGGCGGCCGAGACCCGCCTGTGGGTGGGAAGCGCCTGGTACTCGCGGGCGATCGGGCCCCGAACCACCAGGAGGACCTGGCCGGGGGAGACCCGCAGGGCTCCCCCTTCGGCCCGCAGGCTCAGCCCGTCCGCATCCTGCGTGCCGCCCTTGGCCAGGAGGGGCCGCACGTGGGCCTCCGCCTCCGGCACCTCAATCACGAAGAGCCCGGCCCCCCGCAGCCGGTCCGTTTCCGTGGACGCCGCTTCCCTAAAGGCGATGCGGTGGAGCTGGTAGCCTCCACGCCGCACGCGCCGGGCCGCCTCGGCGGGGAGCAAGCCGAGGGCCGGGGCCAGCGTCTCCGCGGTGACCCTCGAGAGGTCGAGCACGAGGAGCAGGCGCTCGGGGGCGGGAACGGCGGGAGCGGGTGTCGGGGCCGCGGCGGCCAGGAGGTCGGCGGGCACGGCCGCCCCGCAGTAGAGGCATCGCGGCCGCACCCGGCTGAGGGGGCGATGACAGGCGGGACAGTCCATCAGCGCCCACGCCCGGAAAAGGAAATCGAAGGAATCGGCGTCAACGGCGTGCCGTTCACGGCTCTCGCGGCGTACGCCAGGGCGTCGGCGGGGCTCTGGCCGCCCGCCGCGCGTCTACGTCCGGCCCTCCTGGCCGTAGCGGCCGTCATGTGTGCGAGTCAGGGTGCCACGCACCCCCTTTGGACTCCAAATCGGGTCCCGCCGCTTTTGGCCGCTTCAGACATTGAACCGGAAATTGATGACGTCGCCGTCCTGGACCTCGTAGTCCTTCCCCTCCAGGCGCAGCGTCCCCTTTTCCCGGCAGGCGGCGAGGGAGCCCGCGCTCATGAGGTCCGTGAAAGCCACCACCTCCGCCCGGATGAAGCCGCGCTCGATGTCGGAGTGGATGGTTCCCGCCGCCACCTGCGCGCGGGTCCCGCGGCGGATGGTCCAGGCCCGGCACTCGTCGTCCCCCGCGGTCAGGAAGGAGATGAGCCCGAGCAGCGCGTAGGATGTCTGGATCACCCGGTCCAAGCCGGGCTCGCTGAGGCCGAGGTCTTCCCGGAAGGCGCGGGCGTCCTCGGGGGAGAGCAGGCCCATCTCGGCCTCGATGGGGGCGGAGACGGGGCAGAGGGCGAGGCCGGGGCGGGCCGCTAAGTTGACGAGGCCGGAGCTCTCGAGAAAGGCTGCCGCCCCCCGGATCCCGTCTTCCCCCAGGTTCACCACCAGGAGGACAGGCTTCTCGGAGAGGAAGGAGTAGCTGCGCAGGCGTCGGCGCTCGTCCTCCTCCAGCACCAGCTCGCGCAGCGGCCGCTCCCCCTCCAGCCAGTCCTTCATCTTAATGAAGACGGCGCGTTCGGCCACGTCCTCGGGCTTCTTGGCCTTCTTGATGTTCCCCTCCAGGCGCTCGAGGCGTCGCTCCACGGCGCCGAGGTCGGCCAGGATCAGCTCCAGCTCCAGCATCTTGGCGTCGCGGAGGGGGTCGACGGAGCCGTCGGGGTGGGCAACGGTCTCGGACGCGAAGGCGCGCACCACGTGCAGGAGGGCATCCACCCCCCGCAAGGCGGGGAGGTCAACGAGGGCGGCGCCCTCCCCCTTGGCCACTCCGGGCACGTCCACGTACTCCACGGTGGCCCAAGTGCTCTTCTTGGGCTTGTACATCTCGGCCAGGGCATGGACGCGGGGGTCAGGGACGCGGGCGATCCCCACCCGGGCCTCGGGTCGTCCCGCGGCGGGAGCGGCCGCTCCCGTAAGGAGCTGGAAGAGGGTGCTCTTGCCGACGGAGGAAAGTCCGATGATTCCCGCTTTCATGTCTGGGGATTATACCGATCGAAGGCGGCCACGACGGGCGTAGTAGAATGCGGGCCGGAGTATGGACGCCCTGCCTCTCCTCGGCCTGCTGCTGATGGCCGCGAGCCCGAGCCCCAAGATGACGCCCTCCGCGGCCGCTCCCGCTCCCGAGGGGCCCCTCATCCTATTCCTCATCGACAACTCCGCCTCCCTGCCCCCCCTCGATCCCGACGAGAAGCGGGTGGCGGCGCTGGAGAAGATGTTCACCTTCCTCAAAGGGCAGCGCTACCGCATGATCCTCTTCGGCGGTCGGCACGAGATCTTCGTGGACGACGTCACCAAGTACCGCAACAACGGGCAATGGACGGACTTCTACTTCGCATTCGCCAGGGCCCGGGAGCTCATCCGGGAGTACCCCCCGAGCACCGACTTTCGCATCATCCTGCTCACCGACGCCCTCCTGGACCCGAGCGCGCAGGACTGGGAGGACATGGGGGTCCCCAAGGGCGAGGACCTAAAAGCCTTCGTGGCCAAGAAGCTCCTGGGCTTGATCGGGGAGATGAAGGTCCCCCTCTACGTGATCCTGGTGGGGGAGGCGGCCAAGGAAGGGGAGGCCCCCGGCGCGCGGGAGCCGGCCCCGGGGCTGGTCCTGGATATGGTGCGCGCCGCCAACGGCGTCAAGGCCACGCCCATGGCCCAGAGCCTGGCCTCCTTCTTCGGCGACGACGGCGTCCTCTTGAAGAAGTTCGTCTTTCGGGTGGCCCCCCACGAGGGCCTCAGGAAGATCGAGCCCGTGGTGCGGCGGATCGTGGCCCCTCCCCGCGCGGGGGTGGAGCTGCGCTTCCTCGGTTTCCTCGTTCTCCCCCTCGTCCTCTTCCTGGTGCTGCTCCTGGGCGTGCTGGTGCGCTCGTTCCCCGGCCCGGGGGACGTCGAGATCGTGGAGATGAAGCTCGGGGTCCCCGTCCACATCGCGGTCGACCGTCTGCACAAGGTGGAGGCCGGGGGGTGGGGCTCCACGGGTCTGTCCCTCCTGGGCGACGCGAAGGAGGCGGCCGCCTCCCTCACCTACCAGCCCCCGGGCCAGGACCTGACGGGACAGGGCCTCGACCTGAGCGTGGCGGACGGAACGACCCAGCACCTGCTCTCCTTCAGCATCGACGATCTGAAGAAGGCCCTCGAAACCTACGCCGACCAGGGCTCTAAAGAGGAAAGGATCTACGCCCTGAACCTCGACTACATGGCCAAGAACATGACGGGGGCGGACGCGGAGCGCCTCCTGACCGCGGCCCCCGCCGACCGACGCCGGATGTCGGCGGTGGACTTCCTGCGTGCCAAGGCCCATCTCATCACCAACGACACCCTGCGCCGGAAGCTCACCGAGCCTCGGGCCTACCTCCAGGGCTACGGGAAGGATGCGCGTCGCGTGGAGCTGTTGCCGGGAGCGTTGGCGCGGGTCGGGCGCTACGGCTTCGTGGTCAAGGATGTGGCTCGGGGTGGGCGCAAGGACGCCCGCCTCGTCCTCTACTACGACCACGTCCCCTCCCTGCTCGGCCTCAAGTCGATCCTGCCCGACGCCTTCCAGCGGGCCTTCCGCCTCCGCCGCAGTAGCCAGCGCATCGTGACCTGACCCTCTCCGCCCTATGCCATGACGCCTCCCATCCTCGCGGCCGGACTCGACAGCCGCAGCCTCGTCCTCGAGGTCCCCGTGCTGCTGCGCAACGGCGAGGCCCTGGAGGAGAAGGCCTCCGCCCGCGAGCTCATCGACGACCTGGGCCGCGGGGGCGCCCGGCTGGTGATGCTCGGTCCGCTCCTGCCCGACCTCCCCCTCCCCGAGGTCATCCGGCGGATCCGCGCCCTGCCCCTGACGCGCCACGTGTCCGTGCTGGTCCTCCTCCCCGCGGGTGAGCCCCTGGAGCTGGACGAGATCGTGTCCGCGGCGGGCGCGAACGCGGTGCTGCGGCGGCCCCTGGAGCCGGCGCGGCTGGAGTCTTGGATCGCGAAGCTCTTGGCCGTCCCCCGCCGGGTGCAGGCTCGGGTGCCGGTGCACGGCCAGGTCGTGGGCACCCCCCGCACCTCGAACACCGGCCACTTCTACGGCCTCAGCTACAACCTCAGCGTCCACGGCATGCTGATCGCGAGCCCGGTACGGCTGGCGGAGTCCCCGGACCTGGACCTCGAGTTCCAGCTCCCCGACGGCATGAGCCGCGTGCGCGCCCTCGGCCGCGTGGTGAGGGAGGCGGGGGAGGTGGCCTGGCCCTACCTGGGCTACGGCCTCGAGTTCCTCTTCGTGCCCCCCGACAGCCTGGCCGCCATTGACGCCCTAGTGTCGAAGGTGGCCAGCCTGAGCGCGCTCACCCCCGAAGGCCCGGCCGCGCGCATCCGGGCCACCCTCCGCCACCGGATCTGGATCTACGAGATCCTCGAGCCCGTGCGCTACGCGGCTGGCTACCTGGTGGAGATACGCCGAGGTCCGCGCGAGGGATGGCGGCCGGGCCTCTCCGGCCCCTTCTACGTGGTGGAGGGGAGCTCGCCGGAGGTCGCCCTCCTCTCGGCCCGCGACTTCGTGGGTCGCCAAGCCTGAGATGCCGCGGGTCAGTGTGCTCCTCCCCGTGCGCGACGCCCTCCCCACCCTCGCGGACTGCCTGCGCTCCCTGGGCGCGCAGACCCTGGAGGACCACGAGGTGGTGGCGGTGGATGACGGCTCCCGGGACGGGAGCGCGGAGCGGCTGGAGGCGCACGCCCGCACCGACCCGCGCCTGCGCGTGGTACGGACGGAAGCCCGGGGACTGGTGGCCGCCCTCAATACCGCCCTCGGGGAGGCGCGCGCTCCCCTCGTGGCCCGCATGGACGCCGACGACCTGGCCCACCGGGAGCGGCTCGAGCGCCAGGTAGCGCGGCTCTCCGCGGACCCCGGCGTCGACGTCCTGGGCTGCCGGGTGAGCTTGCTCGCGGAACGAGGGGCGCGCAACCACGGCATGCGCGCCTACGTGGCCTGGCTCAACTCCCTCCTCGACCACGAGGCCATCACGCGCGACCTCTTCGTGGAGTCCCCCCTCGCCCATCCCAGCGTGATGATGCGGACCACGGCCCTCCTCGCCCTGGGTGGCTACCGCGCGTTCGACGGCCCCGAAGACTACGATCTTTGGCTGCGCGCGCACGCGGCGGGTCTCCGCTTCGCCAAGCTCGCAAAGACCCTGCTCCTCTGGCGGGATCGCCCGGGCCGGCTCAGCCGTACCGATCCCCGCTACGCGTCCGACCGCTTCTTGGACCTGAAGCTTGAGGCCCTCGCGCGCGGGCCCCTGGCCGGGCGCCGAGGGGTCGTGATCTGGGGGGCGGGGCCGGTGGGGAAGGGCTGGTCCCGCGCCCTCGCTCGCCACGGCCACCAGGTGGCGGCCTTTGTGGAGGTGGACCCCCGGAAGATCGGGGGGTCAATCCACGGGGCCCCCGTGGTCTCGGTAGAGGCGGCGGCGGCGTTCCGGGGACCCCTCCATCTGGCCGCGGTGGGGCAGGCGGGGGCGCGGGCGCGCATCCGCGAGGAGGCGCGTCG
>Ga0210399_10000611_pt1 | contig 28565 bp, 29 predicted proteins | sample IncBWC14MmetaG_FD_150865 | JGI IMG/M metagenome (GOLD analysis project Ga0210399, IMG submission 150865) | Forest soil microbial communities from Barre Woods Harvard Forest LTER site, Petersham, Massachusetts, United States - Inc-BW-C-14-M | ecosystem: Environmental > Terrestrial > Soil >... | reverse complement strand
GAAAATATAAATGTTTATAATTTGTGCTGTAATATATAGTTATAACAAGATGGATACACATCTATATTCATCAGAGGTTGTATATTTTGCAACAGAATTTAGAGATAGTTGTTTATATGCAAATTCAGAACGATGTATTGATCTCCTCAATGATACACAACACAAATATATTAATGTTAAGTTATTACATAATGAAACACCTATATTAGCGGCACTTTGGTATAATTTGCCTGATGTTGCACAAATATTATATGACCATGGATGTGATTTGACGGCGATAGATCAATATGGGTATAATGTTTTGATGTCTGCAAGCAGATATAATCATGAATTTATAAAAATATTACTTGAAAATCACAAAAATATTGATATAAATGCAAAAAATTGTGACAATATGTCGGCACTTGCCATTGCAATATATTATGATAATTTGGAAAGTGCAATATTATTGGCAAATTATGGTGCCGATACAGATTGCCAACCATATGCTGGACGCATAAATACATATATACAATTTAGAAAAATCATGCATGATAGTTATAAAAAATTAATAATCGAGGAAATAGACGATCCACAATCTATAATATATCGATCATTTCAAACAACATATGCAATTGGATTAGTCGACATTATATGTGATTTTATTATATAAAAATTGAAAATATAATTGTCAGATTTATACGATATTATATAACTGATATAATGAAATGTCAGAAGATTTTACTGATGCTTTTTATAATTATTGTTGTGAATATAGTTCAAATAAATGTATTGAACTTTTAGAACAAACCAAATATAAATATATCGATGTTAAATTAGAACATAATGAAACTCCAATATTATCAGCGCTATGGCGATGTCTTGATAATGTTGCGCAACTGCTATATGATCATGGATGCGATTTAACAGTGGTTGATGGCTATGGATTTACGGTTCTAATGTGTGCAAGTAGGGGAAATTACAATTTTGTCAGAACATTACTTGAAAATCATAAAAATATTGACGTTAATGCTACAAGTCTGGTGAGAAAAACAGCATTAGATATGGCACTGATTAGAAGTGAAATGGATATCGCTATATTGTTGACTAAATATGGTGCTGATATATATAATAATCACAATATTAACAAAGATGTTCATGATAAGTTCAGGAAAAATGTTCATATAATTTTTAAAAAACATATAATTGCAGAAATTGACGATCCACAATCTGTAATATATCGATCATTTCAAACAACATATGCAATTGGATTAGTCGACATTATATGTGATTTTATTATATAAAAAATTGAAAATAAAATTGTCAAGTTTATACGATATTATATAACTGATATAATGGAATGTCAGAAATAACATTAATTGACTTTATATATGAATTTTATAATTACTGTTGTCTTCGAGATTCAAACAACTGTATTAAACTTTTGGAACAAACCAAATATGAATATATAAATGTTAGATTGAAAAATAAGGAAACACCTATAATATCAGCATTGTGGCATGGTTTAAATGATGTCGCACAACTATTATATGATCATAAATGTGATTTAACACTTGTTGATAAATATGGATTCGATGTTTTGATGTGTGCCTGTACTGGAAATTATAATTTTGTGAAAATGTTACTCGAAAATTATAAATATATTGATATCAATGCCAAAAATTTGGATGGTCGCACAGGATTATATTATGCACTATCACGCGATAAACCAGATATAGCAATATTGTTGGTCGCATATGATGTTAACACTGATCTTAACTGGAATGAAATAAAAGATATAGATCGATATGACTATTTCAAAAAAATAGTCCATAAAAATTACAGAGACCGTATCGTTGATGAGATTGACAATCCATTATCTGTAATACATCGATCATTTCAAACAACATATGCCATCCAATTGATTGATATTATATGTGGTTTTATTATATGAAAAAATTGACAAACCGATTCATTGATATTCAGTGCTTATATTATATTTTATATATTAACGTAAATATAATGGCGACACTATTAATGATCTGGGAAACATCGTGTGGATTTTTAGGATTTTATGGAGATACTGAAGATGGTCTCGAACAGGCTGTTAAACGACTTAATGATCGTGCTAAAGAGTTTCGTAAACACAAATGTGAGAAAGAGTTGGGAACATTAAGTATTGTGCGTATAAAGAAAGATCAAGAATATGATTTTAGTCAGACCAATGGTAAATCTGAACCTTGGGAGACTGTATTCATGTACGGTGATGATGAGGTTGGATCTCAAAGTGATTAAAAGTGATTAAACAAATTTTATTTATTTATTATATTCAGTGTCATATTGAGTATTTCAGATACCATTGCATCATGTAGTGGTTCCGCTAACCGTTTTCCAGTTTTAGTGCGTATATAATGTGTTTTAATACGCAATAGTTTTTCTTGTGCATGTTTTATTACAAGTACAAGTAATGTTTTTTCATCTATATTTTTACATATATGTCGGCAATATTCAATACATCTTGTAACACCTATAATACCAATTGCCTCGAGTTTATCTGCATCACTTACTATATTGCGTACAAGCGATCCGACATCGCCTAATACCTCTTGCCAATCCAGTTTATCACCACATGCTAATATTTTATCCTCTTTACTAAATGATATTCTATCTATAATATTTCCAACAAGTATATAATCATCTGGACAAATTGATTTGATGAAATCTGCAACTGTTTTGTGTAATTGTCCCGTTTTATCATATTTATGATCAGCAACATCATGTAGTAGTGCGACAATTATAATTAATCGTTGAATATCATATTTATCATCATTATAACCCACTTGTTCGGCATCATATATACGTAATGCTGTTTCGGCCACCGTACGCATATGATCATAACCATGACTCGGATCACGATCTGCACATGTTGTGATGACAAACTTGCTCACATCTGACCATAAAGTTTTTAGTTGTTCGCTGTAATTGATTAGTTGCATATATTTATGTTTATATTACGATATTATCTATTTAGATCTTTATATAATCAATTTTTTGACATTATTTTTTAATAATTATGACAATTTTTTGACATTATTTTTTAATAATTATGACAATTTTTTTAATATAAAAAATAATGGATACAGTCGATTATCTACACCAGAAACATGACATGATACCAACTAAACAAATGGGCATATATTTTGATATACATGATGCTGTAGATTCTGTTTGAATTTTGTCAGGATTAAATTTCATCGTTTCGGGATTACACAATAGTGCAACATGTTCAAAATGTTGTTTAGCTTCCGCATATTGTGGTCCTTCAGGCGAAAGTTCGAGATGTTCAATATATATGATTTGTTTATCGACTGTTGCCGTCAATGTTTTCACGGAGTTTAATAGTTTCGTACATTTATCCATACAATGTTCAAGTGCACCAGGTAAATGTAATAATTCTCGAATATGTTCAACAATAATATCTTTGCATATATGTGTTTCATAAAAGTTTGATAAAATTTTTAACCCTTCAATGTAATTTCGTGTATTTTCAAAATGATTTCCAATCGTATCGATAGCATCACGACCAATATATCCATGTTCAACTGCCATAACAGTATATTTGATCATATCATCGAACATTTTTTTATCTTTGTAATATCGTGATAGTTGTATCATTGCCAAATTAAATTTATGATCAACTGACATATTTAAATATTTGAGATATAATTCATCTGAATCACGAATGGTTGTCATGTAATATATTGCCAAATTATACATTGCATTACTTGACTTATGTTCAATTGCCATCATATAATATTTCATCATTTCATCTTTTTTATCAATTTGTTTATAATATACTGCCAGATTATTCATCGCATCTTTATCGCCGTTTTCAATTGCCATCTTGTAATATTTTTCCATTTTATCATATTGTTTTTTGTCGCAATAGTAGTTCATAAGTGTACAAATTGCGGCTCCATTTTTATTTGCCGATGATTTTATGAGATATTTTTGCATATTTTCAAAATCATTTTTAAGTTTATAGTATATACCGACATAATATAATACAACCGGATCGGATACAGATGGACATGAATCAGATGTACATACACATAATTTACCGTTTATTAGCAGATCATATACTATTTTACCGTGTTCAAATTTGTTTAATGAACTAATTTCAACGTTGTGTTTCTTTGCATATTGATCTATTTGTGGTCCATAATTTATTAATTTACTTTCATTATCATCATCATCATCATCAAGACTGGCCATTATAACAAGTATATTATATGTTATTTAATTGCATATCATATATAAATTATTATTCAATTTTTTCAATGTCATTATCATCATTACCATTTGATAGCTGCTCAACAGATGTATCAAAATGTTTCTTTACAGCTTTATATTGTCTACCTTCTGGCAATAATTCAAGTTCATCAATATATTCATCCCGTGTTTTAATAACATCATTTTGTGATGCAATAAATTCATCTTTGTGTTCGATGAGTGTATGTGCATCAATATGACTTGATATAAATGCTGTCAAAGTGTCTGTATCAGTACAACATTCTTTTATATATTCGATAGCTTCAGTACGCTTAATATTTTGTTTATAAAGTTCAATAAACAATTTTAATGCAAATGTATTTCTGCCATTTTCACCACAATAAAAACTTATATATTCAAAATAATAAAATTCTCGATTATGCCCAATAACACAATATTTAATTAGTTCATCGAAATTGAATTGTGCGCAATAATGTACAATCAATGCTGTAATTGCAGTATCAGAATTTAAATCAACTGCCATTTTATAATAGTGTACCATTTCATCATATTTATGTTGTCGATTATAATATAGTCCTAGATAACACATCGCATTAACATATTTTAAGTCTATAGCCATATTATAGTATTTTAACATATCGTCATATTTATTTATACTGTTATAATAGTCAGCCAATTCACACATTGACTCACAGTCTCCAAGTTCAATAGCCATCATATTATATCGCATCATATCATCATATTTCTGCTGTTTTCGATAATATCTAGCTAGATCACACATTGCCAACACATATCCTTTTTTTATGGCCATATCATAATATTCCATCATTTTATCATAGTGATTAATATTTTTATAATGCACTGCCAATTTAACCATACTATGTGCATCTCCCAATTCGATAGCCATTTTATTATATATTATCATATTATCAGTATCTTGATTAATTTGATAATATGTTGCAAGTTCACATTGTGCATTAACATTATTTAATTCGGCAGCAAGCTTATAATATTTCAACATATTTGTTTCATCATTTTTAATTTTAAAATATGTTCCATAATAGTAGTATATCAAATTATAATTAATATCATTATATGTCTTGTTATTTATGAGTAGTTCATATATATAATTAACAATTTTTTCATCTGAATTATTTTCAACAGTATGCATTATGTCCATATGAAATGTAATTGTGGTAAATCTAGTTATATCATTCATTGTATCAAATGTTGATTTTTGAATTATAATATATTTTTTAATTTCAGAAATTTGCTGTCCAATATTCATATTTACAACAGTTATATTATATGTTATTTAGTCAACTATATCATTATCATTTGATAATTGTTCAATCTCAACAGAGTGAGATTGATTATCTAAAGATTTAACAGATGCATCAAAATGTTCCTTTACAGCTTTATATTGTCTACCTTCTGGCAACAGTTCCAGTTCCTCAATATATCCATCCCGTTTTGTGATTTCTTCTTTATATGTTTTTATTGCAGCATCTTGATTTTGGAAGCGATCTTGTAACTCAATATATTCTGACATAAACAATTTTATAAAATCTGCCTCAGCAAATAGTTTTGATATAAAATATATCATTTTTTCAGGATTTATATTGAGCTTATACAGTTCGGTAAATATTTTTAATGCATCACTATGTCTATTATTTTCTGTGTAATCATGATATATAAGTCTTGTAAAATCGAGTTTATGTGTGAATGCCAATGGATAATATTTGATGATTTCGGCATGATTATGTTGTCCGCAATAATACTTGAGTAATTGTGCAATGGAATGTCTATCATTTAATTCGGCAGCCATTTTAAAATATCGCACCATTTCAACATCATTATGTGTTTTTCTGTAATATGCACCCACACTGCGCATTGAAATTGTGGATTTCAGATCAATCGCTATTTGAACATATTTTAACATCATACTTTCATCCTTATCACGATAATATACTACTAAATGATGTGTTGCTTTAATATTTCCCGAGTCAGCTGATTTAGTCAGATATTTCAACATATTTGCATTATCATCTTTGAGCATAAAATATTGTGCATAATAATACAGTACATTGTTGTCTGTTATATCATCATGAGGCATATTGTTTATTACAAGATCATATAAAATACCTATTGATGTGCTGTCTAATTTATCTGTAACATATTTTGCTATAGATTCATAGAAACGCTTATGTCTGACACGCATAATTGCGGTTAATGTACCATGTTGTGTTTGACATGTTAAAAAATATTTATGCAATTCAGAAAGTTGTTGTGCAGTATCCATGTTTATCACTGATGTAATTTATATTATTTTATTATATATCACAATACAAGTTGTTAATTATTCAATTTTTTTGATAATGATAAATGAAATTAAAAATCAACACTATTTTCCAACAACTCAACTGACGCATTGAAATGTGCCTTAGCTTCGGCATATTTTGGTCCTTCCGGCATCAGTTCTAACTGCTCAATATATTCGGTTTGTGTTTTAATAGTTTCATCTTGTGCTTTCACAGTATCATGTAATGCAAAATATTTATCGATAAATTCAGTTGACATTGTGTGATCATGCGACAAATATTTCGCCAAAAAATACGAAATATTTGTATGTCCCACTTTATGTAAATTTGTGAACATCTCGAATCCAGCACTATATTGTTGAGTATTGAGATAATAGTTACCAAATGTAGTTATATATTCGGTGTGTCCATTTTCAATAAGTTTTTTGCAGCACTCGACAAATTTATATTTAGTACTGTTATTATTTATATAATATGTTAATATAGTGTCTATATGATCACCCAATTCAATTGCCATGTCGAAATATTTCATCATATTTATTAAATCACCGCAACATTGATAGCAACTACCTATAGAATACATCAGCGATCCATTATTTGGTTCTAATTCTGCAGCTATATGATAATATTTTAATGTATCATGATACTGTTTATCCTTAAAATAATAATTACCAATATTTATTGTTGCTATATATGGTCCAGAATGGGTTGATCCATCTGCAGTCATTGCAAATTTGCGGTCATCGAATCTATGATCAATAGCTAAGTTAAAATATCGCAACATATTTTTTGTATCATTGACATCTTTATAATATAGTGCCATGTTCACCATTGCAAATGTATTATTATGTTGTATTGCTATTTCGTAATATTTTTTCATTTCACTATAATTGCGAGTTGTATAAAAATACGCTCCATAATACACATGAACAGTTGAATTGGTCACATTTGTTATATTTTCGGCTATCTTTCCATTTATCAATAAACCATGTACCATTTTAATATCATCACTATTTTTTAACTCAATATATCCCAAACTGTTAGCTTGTAAATAATTTTTAATCTCTGCAATATAGTCAGGTGTCATTATAATCACTCACTCACTCACTTACTAATGTGTTGTATGTCATTATTATGTATGACGAGATATATAGCCAATATTATATTCAATTTTTCTGATGAAAATACATGAAGAATATATGAAATTATAAATTGATATCTGTTATGTTTTCCAACAACTCAACAGATGCATTAAAATGTGCTTTGGCCTCCGCATATTTTGGTCCCTCTGGCATTAGTTCTAACTGTTCTATATATTCAGTTTGTGTTTTAATGGTTTCCTCGTGTGTTTTAATAATATCACATTGTTCAAAATGTTTGCCGATAAATTCGGTTAATAGTGTATTATTGCGTGACAGAAATTTCATCAGATAATAAGTGATATTGGTGTGATGTACTTTATATAATTCCATAAACGTCTTAAATCCGGCACTATATTGTTCGCTATCGTAATAATAGTTACCAAGTGTAGTTATATATTCAGTATTTCCTGTCTCAATAATTTTTTTACAATATGCGACAAATTTATCTACATCAGTAGTTCTATAATATGATATTAGAGCGGCTAAACCATTTTTGTTTCCTAGTTCAATTGCCATGTCATAATATTTCATCATATTCGCACTATCATTACACTGTTCATAACAACGACCTATAGTATATAGGTAATCGCCACCATGTGGTTCAAGCTCTCCAGCCATTTGATAATATTTTAACGCATTAACAAAATCACTGCGGCCATAATAGTAGTTACCAACACTGTTCATCGCAGTATATGGTCCAGATCCAGATACTAATCCACAGTTTGACAATAGATTACATTCATCAAATCTATGACTATACGCCATTTTATAATATCGCATCATATTTTCAGTGTCATTGATGAAACAATAATATATCCCAATATTTGACATGGCAATTGCATTATTTTGTTGTATCGCCATATCATAATATTTTTTCATTTTTATATAATCAGCAGAAGTATGTGCCATATAAAAATATGCACCATAATATATAAGGACAATTGGATTGGTTGCGCTGGTGATATTTTCGGCTATTTTTCCATGTACCAATAAATCATATACCATTTTGATATCATCATTATTTTTAAGCTCAATGTAAACTAAATGATTGGTTTGTAAATAATTTTTAATCTCCGCAATATAGTCAGATGACATTGTTGTCACTAATATGTTATATAATATAATATATATGACGAGATATATAAACGATATATTATTCAATTTTTTTAACATAACTATTTATTAGAAAAATTGAATATCAAAAAATTGAAAAATAAACTACTTAAAAACATACTACTTATATACTTATATACTTACTTAATATACCAACAATGGAAAAAGCAACTGGAAAATATGTTATTGGCATTGATCTCGGCACCACATATTCATGTGTGGGAGTGTGGAAAAATGGACAGGTTGATATTATTGCAAACACCCAAGGAAATAGAACAACTCCTAGTTTTGTGGCATTCACTGAAACTGAACGATTAGTTGGTGATGCCGCTAAAAATCAGGCGGCTGCAAATGCCAAAAATACCATCTTTGATATTAAACGATTGATTGGCAGAAAATTTAATGACCCATCCGTTCAGGCTGATATGAAACATTTTCCGTTCAAAGTTGTTCGTAAAGATGATGATAAACCATATGTTCAAGTGGAGTTCAAAGGTGAAACTAAAACATTTTCGCCTGAAGAAATCAGTGCAATGATTTTAGGCCATCTGAAAGAGACCGCTGAAGAATATCTGGGATGTAAAGTAAAAGATGCGGTTATTACTGTACCAGCATATTTTAATGATTCACAACGACAAGCAACAAAAGATGCAGGTACTATTGCGGGACTAAATGTTATGCGTATTATTAATGAACCTACTAGTGCTTGCATGTGTTATGGCATGGGTACCAAAGAAAGTAAAGAACAACAAGTATTGATTTTTGATCTTGGTGGTGGTACATTTGATGTTTCACTTGTAAATGTTGAAGATAAAATATTCACTGTATTAGCTACTGCCGGTGATACACATCTCGGTGGTGAAGATTTTGATAATCGAATTGTTGACTGGTGTGTTGAGGAGTTTAAAAAGAAAACAAAATTAAATATTCGCGATAATGCCAGAGCAATTAGACGATTACGTACTGCATGTGAACGTGCAAAACGTGCATTATCATCCGGCACAACTGCGGTAATTGATGTCGAGTCATTATATGAAGGTACTGATTGTAGCATTCAGCTGAGCCGTGCTAAATTTGAGGATTTATGTGATGACTATTTTAAGAAGACTATTGAACCAGTTGAAAAAGTGTTACGTGATGCCAAAAAGAGTAAAGCCGATATAAATGAAGTTGTACTTGTTGGTGGATCAACTAGAATTCCCCGAGTACAAAAACTATTACAGGATTTTTTCAATGGTAAAGAACTGAGTAAATCTGTAAATCCCGATGAAGCTGTTGCATATGGTGCAGCTGTTCAAGGTGGTATATTGTTAGGAACTGATAAGGAGAATCTCGGTGAAATTTTACTACTTGATGTTGCACCATTATCACTTGGACTAGAAACTTCTGGTGGTATTATGACGGTGTTGATCCCTCGTAATACAACTGTGCCGTGCAAAAAAGAGCAAGTATTCAGTACTTACAGTGACGGTCAAACCGCTGTTACGGTTCAAGTATTCGAAGGTGAACGTGCGATGACAAGAGATAACAACAAACTTGGACAATTCAATCTGAGTGGTATACCTCCTATGCCGCGTGGTGTTCCACAAATTACAATTACATATGATATCGATGCAAATGGAATTCTAAATGTGTCTGCCGAAGAGAAAAGTTCTAAAAAAATTCAGAAAATTACAATTACAAATGATAAAGGACGATTATCTAAAGATGCAATTGATAAACTGGTCAATGAGGCAAAACAGTATGAATTGGATGACAAAAAAATTAAAGAACGTATTGAGGCAAAAAATGGACTTGAAAGTTATATGTTCAGTGTTAAAAATTCTTGCAATGATGAAAAGTTCAATAAAAATCTTGATGCTGGAGATAAAACCATGATTTTAGATAAAATCACGGACGCCACTAAATGGATCGATGATAACGGCAATTCAACAAAAGAAGAATATGATGCAAAGATGAAAGAAGTTCAAGATGTTGTGAACCCTATATTTACAAAAGTCTATGGTGCCGGTGCAGCAGATAGCACTCAACCCACCGCACCCAGTACAGCTAATACGTCGAGCGGAACTGCTGATAATATGGATTAAAAATTGATTTATTAACACATTAAAATAGTTTATTTATTTAACTATTTTAATTTATGTTTGCATATGTACTGGCTTTAATACATGCAATTTTGCGACGTATAATAATTATATTGGGAGGTTCAGTCATTATACAGTGTATATTATATGTCACCGGAATAATTAATGACAGATTTATAACTTTCATCTGTATTACTTTGATGATTGTTATGTTTTTATCATTTATTATAAAACTGTTATTTGTTGAAATATAAAAAATGGCTTAAAGAGATATTGATATAATAGTTATAGTGAGTTATTGTTGTTATGTCTCTCCAACTCGGTACTAAAATTCTGTTAGGTGGTGCATTTGGTTTATTGTTATATGGATCTATTATGCAGATGCTCGGTCATGTATCAAATGATGAATATCTCTTATATTTAACAACAAGCATATTATATATATTATGTGCACTATTTTACCAATTATGTATGTGAAAAAATTGAAATTTAAATTATCTGAATAGTTCATTAAAATTTGTTATACCGGGCAACGTCTGACGTATAACAACTTACTTTCTTCTAATTCTATTAACACAATGGATCTTGAGATAGATGTTGGTCGTAATATCAGCAAACATGCCAGAAAAACTGTATCACGCAGACGGGAAACGCATCGCAAGCGCAAACTTTACGTAAGTGCAAAAAACGAGAAAAAACTTGTCATCAAGCACAAGAAACGCGACACAGCAAGACAACAACGTCTTGCGCGGATCGACAAGGAATCCAACAATCCCGGTCTTGCAGATTTGTTGGCGCACGATACACGCAACTATGTGCCCGACATCAAAATCCATTCGGCTCACGGCATCACTGTTACTGCGCGGAGAATGCGAATCTACAGGAGAAACCAAAAGTTGCTACGTCTCGGGCTGCCGATCAGGAGTTATACTCGCGACTGGAGACAGATGGAGGATGAATGGGATCAACTCGATTTCGAGATGAGCATGGACATGTTTGATTGAGCTTCCCATTGCCGCACTGTTGATCATGTTTTATTTTATTTGTTTATTGCGAAAAAGATGATTGAGCTCCCCATTGCCGCACTGCTGATCATATCATGTTCTATTTCATTTGTTTATTGCGAAAAAATTGAAATTTAAACTGTTTATATACTCCATTTATATTGGATATATGAAACTAGTCGAATACGTGACTATAACAATGACTAACACAATCATCACCCGCCGCAAAACCGTCAAGATTGACAAGCGACATGTCTCACACAGACAAGAAGCCAAACGACTGCGAACACTTGCCATCAAAAACAAGAAACGTGACACAACACGGCAACGGCGATTTGATCGTGGCAGCAAACTCGCCGTGAGGCATGAGAATCCATCTGATGATGGTGACATTGATGAATATGATTTCTCATGGTGTCTGGATGACGATCATGATCCAGATCTTGGGCGAGCATTCAGAGAGTATCTCGGCGCACTACAGGCTGCAGCTTCACTGTATGTGCCGAATGACATTTCTGTCGATGATCTGTAATATCGTCATTAGTGTATTATATACTCTGTATTATATTATGAATTTGTTGTTATTCCCTTAATTTATTGCAAAAAAATTGAAATTTCAATTGCTTCCATATTCCATTTAAATTGGACATATGGAGTTAATCGGAACGTGATCATAATAATGGATATTACAATCATTCCACGTCGCCGAACAGTCAAAATTGACAAACGACATGTGTCACGCAGACAAGAAGCTAAGCGACTGCGGACACTTGTCACCAAAAACAAGAAACGCGACGCAACACGACAACGCCGATTTGATCGTGACAGCAAACTCGCTGTGAAACATGAGGTTCCACAGGATGATGACCATGAAGATCCATGGTGGGCGGATTTTTATTATTCATCGGCTTACAGGCGAGATTACGATGAATATCTTGTGAGGAAGCGTGCGCAACGGTTGTTTCTTAAAATTAAACGACAGGCACCGCAACATGCACATGCATATGCAACACAAAATGGATTAATGTGTTCTTCTGATTGTCTCGTGTGTGATTTGGGTCAGGGCGGTTTTTCTGGATCAATGGATGTGCAGAAAAATGAGTTGGATTATTATTTGAATCATAATCCAAATTATTTTTCTGATGTGCAGAAAGATGATTTGGATTATGATTCAAATTATGAATCAGATGATGAACCGATACATTACCATCAATCTATGGATGTGCAAGATGATGATTCAGATGATGAACCGGCACAGGTGTATGCACGAGATGATGATTCAGATGATGAACCAGCACAGGTGTATGCACAAGACGATGACTCAGATGATGATTATTAATCTTTTTTTTATTATCATCGTGTGAAAAATATGTGAGAGTAAATAAAAATAACACAACAAACATAAGATTATTATATAACAAAAATTTATTATATAACAATATATGTATTCGCAATTTGTCTCATTACTCGGTAAACGCCCAACAAATGAAGATCAACATGATATTATTGAAAATATGAACGGTGCTGATGCTGGTAAAAAACGCTTTAACTTTTATGGTTTATATGATGGACATGGTGGCAAGGAAGTATCTGATTATATTAAGAAAAACTTGTCTGCTTATTTTATACGATCAGATACAAAATATAGTCCGTCTGATAATAAATATGCAAAATATATTAAAAAAGTGTACAATCATATACAAAATAAATTGGTCAATGACAATAAATTGATATCTACACATACAGGATCTACCGCACTAACAGTTATGATATCGAACAATAAAATATATGTTGTAAATCTAGGCGACTCGCGAACTGTATTATGTAATAAATATTGTATTGCAGTACCACTAACAAAAGATCATAAACCAAATATGTATTATGAACGTAGCAGAATTATTGCTGGAGGCGGCGAAATAGTTCCGGATGGTGGCGATTGGCGAGTTTGTGGATTATCTGTATCACGTGCATTTGGTGATGTTGATGCAAAAGGATTCGTAATACAAGATCCAGATGTATATAAATATGAGATACAGAAAAAAGATAAATTCATTATAATGGGATGTGATGGATTGTGGGATGTATTATCAAATCAAGATGCTGTAGATTTTGTTGTTGAAAAAATGGATACAGCACCAAAAAATAATGTCGCCAAACAGCTCGGTGAATTTGCTATAAAATCCGGTTCAACAGATAATATAACTGTAATTATAATATTCTTTATTTAACATAATGTTGTAGTTTCATTTTTATTGCAGTATCAGTGTCTACCATATCAGTTGTTTCATCTAATGGTGTCCATTTACCGAATTTATGCGAATATTTACATCTCATCACAAGTTTATTCTTATCCATAAAAAGTTTTTTACAATAATGACTATCTTGTATTGTGGGAATATATGCAATTCCATATTTCGTATATTTACCTTCTGATTTTATATATAATTCAAATACATCTGGTGTATTCGTTTTATGTATTTCAAATATTGCATATATATTGGTGTCTTTAATGGGTTTCTTATTTGTATATATATATAATTGCATCTCCTTTTCGCAATCTGGTATAAATATTAATCCATTTATATCATATTTACTGGCTTTTATTTTACCAATCAGTTCATTTAATTCATCATATTTATGTAAACGTGTTATTTTCAAATCAATTGGACTCATATTTTTATCAATTTTAATATCTTTAACAAAACTGTCTGCTTGTTTAATTCTGTTCAATAATCCCATATTTAACACATCACCATTCAACATATATTGATCAAATATAATATATGTTGTAACTCCATCAAACTTTATTAACTTGCCATCAAATATTGTTCCATTATATGTATTATCAGCAACACGTAATTTTATTGATATAATATCGGCATCTACTGCATTGATATCTTCATATTTTGTTATTAATGATTTGCGATTTACAAGTACACAATATTTTGACTCTTTAATAGTTATAAAACATAATAGATATCCAGTACCTTCATAGTTAGGTGTCACAGAATATTTATTATTTTTTAAATAATTTAGTTCAACATCAGATATAATCTCATTATAATGTGTTATACTTGTTGTTGTATATATGTGATTTAATATACTGTGTTTTATTGCATAATCCTGTATTGTATTACCACAATTAATTTTCACACTTTTCGTTGTTGTCATAATATGTATTAGGTCGATATATATTTATATACTATTCTTATTGTACTTTTATTATGCCTTTTTATATTCAATTTTTTACATTATGCATTTATAATATCATGAAACAATGATGGTTGTATGTGCCTATGAATATCGCCCGATGAGCCCTGACTGCTGATGTCATCACATTATACACAATTTATGAATTACATATTTATTTATATAATGTGATAACATCAGCAGTCAGGGCTCATCGGGTGATAATCATTATATGTACTTATAATGACATATATTTATCATCAACGGGATCATATGCATATAGTCCATTATCACTACCACCATTTGCTAAATTCTCATTTTTATATCTCGCCCAGTTATCCTCCATCAAGGTTGTTTTACCATCATATGCCGGCACTTTATATAATGTATTTGGTAATTTTTCTTTTTTGATATTAACGAAATCTGGTTCGACAATTGAATCATAAATATCAGCTATGTCACGTCCCATTAAATTTTCTTTTTTTAACGTGTCTGGAAGATTTGATATTTTCATATAACTATCTGTTGAAACTGCTGGTGTAATAAATCGTGTACTGTCATCCATATTATCAGGATTACGTGCAGATATTTCATCATAATTTATCGGCATTTCTGCTCTTTTTGCTAATAATGCAATTTCATCCATATTTTTAATCGTATTTACTTTATCAGTTATGAGAGGTTTACGTACGCATGCGAGTCGCGTATCATCATAAACACCAACATCAGTTCTATTATTATCATTACACATTGCATTATCTATATTATATGCATGAGCCGGATTTGGATCAAGTATAGGTTCCACAAGTTTGACAGCCGGTATATTAAAATATTGTTGTATATCATCATGTGGTGTTGGATGTGTGTTGCCAACATTAGCAGATAATATATTGGATGCAAATTGTTCTGTATATAATTTAATATACAATATATATAAGATTAATGCAGTGAGTACAACGGTTATTTTATTGAACATTATATAATATATAATTACATAATATTTTATATACATGGTGTCTCAATTGGCCGATATTTATAACACACATTATTCTCGTCGATATACAATATATTATGGTAGTTATCTAATGTTGGTTCCATGATGGCAATATTAAGATATTTGTGATGTATTAGTAAAGATATGACATATCCAATAATACTAAATATAATAAGATAAATTATATCAATTTTATCCATTTATACATATTACAGCTAAATTATGTTATAAAGATATGTAAAAAATTGACTAATAAATATTCTATAGTATAATCTACACATATTATACATAACAATATGAGTACCGTTAAATATCCGTTTGAATTTATTTTGAGCTTTAAACGTTTCACCGTTGAAGATCCAAATCTAAACAATATTTTTAACAGTATTAATCTTGATTTTGCCACATCTACTGATTATCTCCAAAACAGATCTAAAAAAATTAATATTATCCCAACTAAAAAAGCTGTTAGACAGAAAAAAATAAAAGTCTATAATGCAGCTGATTTATTACGTAAAAAAATAAATATTCACCTTAATAAGTTAGCAACAACTAATTTTGAAACAGTTAGTGCTAAAATTGCGGATATTACAATTGATAATCTCGAATCACTAGATATTTTTGTAACTCTAGTATTTAATAAAATAATCGAGGAACATACATATTCATCTGTATATGGTGATCTCATCAAACTGTTATGTAAAAAATCATGTAAATTTATGCGTGGCGATCGATATGTTGATTTCCGCGATTTACTTGTTGAAAAAACACAGGCTGCTTTTGAATATGCAATTGTAAACAAAAAAACTGTTTCTGATAATCCTGATATTCATAAAAAACATATTATAGGATATATTTATCTGATCTGTGAACTATTTAGACACAATATTATTTCCCATAAAATTGTACACTCATGTATATCTTATATGATGATAAATATTAGTGATTTCCATATCGAGTTAGTGTGTAAATTGTTACATCGTATCGGATCTAATATATCTGCACAAGATAGAGCAACATTCAAATTTTATATCGATAGTCTGAAGGCTAATGTTAAAAACACACGACTTGAACCACGTACGAGATTTATGATAACTGATACTGTTGAAGAGTGTGAATTAATTAATATTAAATGCGGTGATGTTAAATCAGAACATGTAAATGCGGCGAATGTATCAAGTGTATCTAATGTGTCGAGTATAGCGAGTGTATCAAGTGCGCAGAGTGTATCGAGTGTATATGTCGCACCTATGAAACAACTATATGCCAATGTTGTGAAACCAATCGTTACAAATACTCATGTACAAAGTGTATCAAACGCATCAAGTGTATCAAGTGTATCTCATGTGCAAATACCTATTCAACATATTAATGGTTCATCTGACACGGAGCGCACTGAACATACTGCACAACCATATCGATATCAAACACCAAAAAATAGATCAAAATGGAAATCTGGAAGACATGTAAATACAAATGCGAGACATAATTCAAATCATCATAAACCAACCGTAACAGTTCAAAACAAAAAAAATGTAATACATCAGACTGCGAATAGATATAATATTGATATTGAACCAAAAAAAGAAATTGTTCAGATACCTCAATGCAATATCATCTCCAATGTTAAGCCAGCAGAACAGGATAAACTAGGTGAGATGGGTGAACCGGGTGAGCTGAGTGAGCGATTAATGTTAAAAGTCAGGGATATGACAGACGAGTATCTTAATAATAAAAATATAAAAGAAACAGTTGTATATTTTAACGAATTTGATAAAATGAGACATCCATTTATATTACTCAAAATGGTTGAATATATGTATGATGCTAAAACTGACAAAACAAAAGATATAATTACACTCATTGAATATCTAATTATAAATAATCATTTTCAGTCAGCTACAATAACAAAATCGATTGAGGAAATATTTAAAAATATCCAGGATGTTTATATTGATGCCCCAAACTGTATAACTCAACTGTGTATACTATTAAATAAATTATTAACTGCTAAAATAGTTGATATTCAATTTATAAAACAATTGTCAATAAAGTATCTTGACGAGCTTGAGGAATTGTTCACTCGTGAAATGGGATAAATCCCGAATAAAACAAACTTTGATATAAAAAGTTGAAATATATAATGTTTATAACTTGTTCTTAATTTATAAACGATATAATATGCATAAATTTAGTGATCTATTTAAAACGACAAAAAAACGGTCATCTGCCGGCGGAATTGATATTATTAATACCCCACTTGTTGAAAAATATCGACCAAGTGAATTTAATGATATATTACTCGATAAACATGTGTATACTAAATTAAATGAAATGTTAACATCTAAAATAATAACCAATTTAATTATATCGGGATCACCCGGTACTGGTAAAACAACGACCGTATTATGTCTCGCTAAAATGCTGGTGGGTGATTATTATGATGATGGTGTAATTGAATTAAATGCATCGGATGACAGAGTAGTAAATGCAATAACAGAAAAAATAGTTCCATTTTGTAAAAAACGAATTGTTAGAACTGAAAATGAGGGAAAAATAATGAAAATTGTTATAATGGATGAAGCAGATAATATAACTGGTAAAGCACAAAATGCATTGAGTAATTTGATGGATCAGTTTATCGATACAACTAGATTTATTTTTACATGTAATGACACAACTAAAATAATGGAAACAATACAGAGTAAATGTATGATATTACGATTTTCGAAATTAAATAATGAGCAGATTAAAAAACGATTAATACATATAGCTAAACTTGAAAATATCAAATATACTGATGAAGGATTGAACGCAATTGTTTTTACAGCACAAGGTGATATTCGTCAAGCCATAAACAACTTGGAAACAACATTTGTTGGTTATGATGAAATAACTCCCACAAATGTATATAAAATTTGTAGTCAACCCCAGCCAATTTTAATCACTAATATAATACATGCATGTTTAGCTACTGATGTAACAACGGCGATAAATCGTACAGTTGATTTAATAAATTCCGGATATTGTAGTAATGATATACTATTAAGTATGGTGAGTGTATTGAAAGAGATTTGTATAAATGAATCTATTAGAATATCTTATATAAAAACTATTAGTGAAACATTTATAACAATAAATTCGGCAGTCGATTCTAATTTACAACTTATTGCATGTATCGCTAAAATGGCGAAGTAGTTCGTTTAATTTATCCTAAAATTATATTTATAGTTATTATAACAACTATATATACAATGACTTCTGCCTTTTCTGATGCTACTACTTTTGCTGAATTCCCCAGAAGTGCTCGACTAATAAATGATATTCGTGGCAGAATATCATTATCGAATAGTGCTGATAAATTTGAGGTGGGAAGTTATGCAATCACCGGCGAATATATACCAAGTACAACGGAAAAAGAAAATATAGTCAGCGTTAAACAGGGTGTAACAACTGAAACGACCAAAATGATGATCAAAGCCGGTGAGAAAATATATAATCGAGACAGCTTTGTGGAGTTGTGGGAAGACACCACTGTTGATATTCCCACAAATATGACATTCTCAAATGGTGATATTGAATGTCGCATTAACGATGAAATATCAACAACTAATGTAATGACAGAAGAGGAACAGTGTTCATGTATGATTAGTATACCCGAGTTTGGAACTAGAAAGAGTGTTTCATTTGACACAACATCAATGATATCAATTGATGATAATGAAACTGAAGCAGCTATTACACCAGCTGATACGACATCAGAAGTTGTTGATATTAAAGCGGTTGATATTAAAGCGGTTGATATTAAAGCTATTGATACAACCAAACCTGCAACATCGATTAAATCAGCGGATGTGTTGGTATCTGTTAAAAAAGGCACAGTTATAAATTATAATGGCGCCCCCATCGCAACTGCACTTGATAATAAATTTACAATTGCTCCCAATACACAAATTAAACTGTTTGCAAAAACACGAGTTGTTATAGTCAATAAAACCACTAATGATGGTATTAAAATGACTCTTGATGTTGATACTCCATTTAATATTGTTTAAGAAACTAATCATCATCGATAAATGCACCTTCTTTATCGTCATCATCGTCATCTATAAATGCACCATCCTCGCCGCCACCCGCATTTTTAGTTGTCGTATTTTTTATACAGCCACTTTTGTCGGCAACAATCTTCTTTACATGTGTAATAATATTGTTCTCAACATCGTAAATGTCAATATCATATTTACATTTTCGATACTCTGTACTCCTCACATAACTCTGATTGGTAAATGTGCGAATTTTATCAGCTATATCCAATATCAATGGTGCATTAATATATTCATGTTCTTTTTTTCTTTCTATACGACCTTTACTTTGTTTAATTTTCTTACGTGGAGTTGCATATAATACTGTATCAAGTGCCGGTATATCCAATCCCTCCTCAGCTAGTTGATAACTGGCAAATATTATATCTTTGCTCTCACTCGCTTTTAGTGCATCTTTTTTCATCTTACCAATATATAATCCAGTTGTGTATTTTTTATCATCATCAAAACTTTTCTTTAACTGTTTGAGATGTTCAACACGCGAACTTAATATTAAACATTTGCGCGTTGGTTCCGATGCTATTGTACTATTAATGAGTGACACTAAAAAACTATTCCGTTCTGGTATTTCTGACAAATTAGTAACCATTTTTGTGACATTTGGTTTGTGTGTTATATGACTTATCACCTCTTTAAACTTATCGTGATTACAACTATATTTATATGTTTTAACAATTGTCTTCATATTAAACTGATTTTCAAGTTCAAATATTAATGGTCCCATATACCAGTATAAAACTTTTTCTAATTTATCTTCCCGTTCCGGTGTAGCAGATAGTCCCAACATATATTTTGTAGCAACCTTTGGTAATGCTTGTGAAAACACTTTTGAACTTATATGATGGCATTCATCTACACATACAAATCCAAACTCATCAAATATGCTGTTATCATATGTTTTCATACTTATACTTTGCAACATACCAATTACAATATCTTTATCCACTGTATCAACTGTGTTTTGTTGTAATTTACCGATACGCGCAGTTGGTAAAAACTGTTTAATACGTTCTATCCACTGATTCACTAAAAATTCTTTATGCACTAATATTAACCCTTTTTTCTTCATCTCTGAGAACACTTTTAAACCAATTGTCGTTTTACCCTTACCACAACCTAGTGGCAATACACCACCACCTGATCCACGAAGTACAGCGACTATTTTAGCTACGATAGGTATCTGGTAATCTCTTAATTCACCCTTAAATGGTACATCAACGGTTACACCCTCGTTTTCCACTATTAATTCCGGTTGCCCAAATTTTGATAATCCATAGTATTTAGGTACACTTATTTTCTTACTATTCTCTATAAATACCGGAAAAGGCTCTGCTTCTTGATTAGCATTAAAGAAGTTTACTACATGTGGTCGCACATTTAGTTCCGCCTTTGTTTCCATGATAACTTTCGCATCAAATTGTGCTTTATCCAGTATATATCCTTTCTTGCATAATACTGTTTTCATCGGTTGTCGTTATATGATATATCTATTGTATATATCTTTAAGTGTCGGCAATTTGTTTGTCAATTTTTATTTTCTATGATAATATTATAAATATAATGAATTTACAAACAGTGTCGAATAATATCGAATTTTTTTTAAATGATAAATATGTATCTGCTATTATGGCCATTGTATTAATTGTATATAGTGGAGTTGTCGCTCCTAAACTACCAGCGTCCGTTGCACGATATTTACATAATGATATAGCACGTCTTGTTGCATTTTTTTTAATCGCTTATTTGGCCACAAAGAATGCGGTAGTTGCACTTGTTGCGGCAATTGCGGTAATAGCCACTCTGCAAGCTGTTAATTATCATCGTATTAATGGAGCCGAACATATGACTAATTCAGGTTCTCAGTGGACATGGGTTGGATTGTTTAAAGATACAACAAATAGAGCATTGCCGGTAAATTTAGGTGCGGTTAACATTAATAATACAGTCGCTGAGTGTGCTGGTAAATCTAAAAATTATAAATATTTTGCAATTCAAAACAACAATGAATGTTGGGCAGGCAACTCTGGATACAATAAACATGGATCTGTTCAAGAAACCAATGCTAGAATGCGTACTCAGGGCGGGATATTAGTTAATGCCGTGTATGAACACAATGTCATTAGTCCAGCAGCACAGCAAATTAATAATGCATTTGGTGGAGCAATTGCACCAACACATCCAACTCAGTCAGTAGCCACCGCAATAGGTGCAACAATTACACAACCTCATCCAATTCAATCTACTCAAACAGTGGCGACACAACCTCATCCGGTATCTGTTACACCACCACATTCAGTATCTATTGCACAACCACAACCTCATCCAGTCAATAATACACAGGTAGCCGCTAATATACCACCTGTAAATAACACACATATCGGTGTGGCTGCTAATACTAATGCTGTCAATACAGTTGTCGTCCCGCACAATACACCAATACCTGACAGTGTTGTTGTACAGATGAATGACCGTAATGGTAATATGAGTCACGAACTATCGTGTCATTGGCAATAAATATTCGATTTTTTTACAATAAATATATATTAAGTTTTGTAAAATTATCTTTTTATAGTTTATATAATATATAATGAATACACAATACATAATTGATGTCTTGCAAAAAGTTATCAATTCAACAGAAATGATTCTCAACAATGAATATGTTGTTGCTGTTTTAGCCGTTGTTTTAATTCTATATGGTAGTTTAATTGCACCTAAACTTCCCGCATCGATTACACATCGTCTTGATAATAATTGTGTACGTTTTGCGGTTTTCTTCGCGATTGCTTTATTGGCCTCTAAAAATGCCGTAATTGCCCTTGTCGCTGCACTTGCGGTCGCCGTTACTCTGCAAACCATTAACTATCATCGCGTCGTTAAAACAAGTGTGAGTGTTTCAACTAAACCTTCAACTTATGGCGAATCAAGTGTTGTTGATGCTACAGTTGTTTCACCACTATTAGTAGCTGCACCAAAACAAGCCGTTGTTGATACAGCTGGTAACACTGTCAGAGATGCTGCCGGTAAAACAGTTATGGCAGCACCAACTGTTGTTCAAGATCAAAAAGGCAATATTGTGAGAGATTCAAATGGTCAACCCGTTGTAGTTGCTCCCACAGTTGCCGTTGATAAAAATGGCGATCATGCTAAAGACAACTCTGGCGTTGTTATTGTTGCACCTCCTAAAGTTACCGTTGATGAGACAGGAAATATCGCAAAAGATCATGGTGGCAATATGGTGATGTCACACGGCAAAGTATCAGTTGATAATGATAATCGCATATATATAATAAGTGGACATCATGGTGCAGGTGAATCATATGGTGATATGAATGCTGCGCCCGCTAAATCTGATGCTGGTGATATGGGTGAAATTTGTGACAACAAGGGTGGTGGTTGTTTACAAGGTTATGAAGATAATATTCCTGCATCATTTGCATAAATTTATTTCTTTTACATATATATATATGAATTCTGAAACTGTATTAACGAGTTTATTTATAATACTTATTAGTAGTCTAATTGGATTTACAATTGTTCATATAATTGATAAACATCTTAGTGATGTATCAATAAATATGCCGGTTATAAATATACCTCCATCTGAAATTACTTTGAGTTTTGATAAACATCAGGATAATAATGGACTTTATAATATTAAAGTCCAGCAGATGTGTAAAAATGCAGAGCCTAAAAATAACGTAACTGAACAGTTTGCCAGTAATACATCTTTTGCAAATGTCGATAATAAAATAGCTGATGATAAAACAGTTGATAATAAATCACCCAACTGTCAAGATGACGTCAAATGTGCAGCGTCTGATATGACGACAAATACAGTTATGACACGACTTTATCAAAAACATAAAAATAATAAAAAGCCACATATCAAAAAGAATAAAAAAAAGACTCAAACTGCGGAACAATATTACGAAAATAGATATTGTTATCCATTCGTGCCTCAACAACAAGACGATTTATGGAGTGGTGCAAATTATAAAAGATACGATAATAAACAATATAATGAACTTGTATTATCGGCTCCTGATAATGATATATATTCAAACACATATTTTGAGGCAGCCGATCAGAGATAAATAAATTAATTTCTTATATAATTATAATAAATTGATATATATATGACAACAATTAACATAAAAATTAATTATAAATATTTATCGGTCATCAATTCAAAATGCCGTAATTTTAAACAAATGCCTGATATATTACCTGCACAAAAACGTATTATTGCAATTGGTGATATACATGGTGATTATGATTTAGCGATCGCATGTCTTAAAACTGCCAAAGTGATTGATAATAAATTAAACTGGATTGGTGGTACTACTATAGTTGTACAAGTTGGAGATCAAGTAGACAGTTGTAGACCACAAAATCCATATGATTCAAAATGCAACACGACGCGCACTAAACAAGGAAATAGCGGAGTTGATATGAATGTGATTGCATTATTTGATGATATAAATACGAAGGCTCATAAAGCTGGTGGTGCAGTATACAGTTTATTGGGTAATCATGAGATTATGAATGTTATGGGTAATACAGATTATGCATCTTTTGATGATATTGATTACTTTAAAAACTATGTGGATCCTGTTACTGGCGATAAAATAGACGATCCACTCAGTGCAAGAAAACATGCATTTGCACCTGGAAATGAATATGCGACTAAATTAGCATGTACACGTAATACTGCATTAATAGTTGGCAATATGTTATTTGTACATGCTGGAATACTACCTCAACTGGCTCGTCAATATAGTATAAGTGATATAAATCAAATCGTGAAAAAATGGTTATTGAATATTGATCCTGGTACTCCTGATAAAAATGTTGATAATATTATTAATAATGAAAAAATTTCTCCATTATGGGTTAGAATGTTTGGAACTGATAATAAAACAGTGTGTGAAAATAATCGACAAACATTACAATTATATAAAATCGGTAAAATGATTGTTGGCCATACACCACAATTTAATATTAATCATAAAGGTATTAACTCAATATGTGATGACTCATTGTGGCGTATAGACAGTGGATCTGCAAAAGCATTCGATATATTTGATGCTCAACACAAGTTTTCCGATTATAGAAAAACACAGGTGCTAGAAATATTGGATGACGGTGCAACTATGAATATTTTGTCCAGTTAATATAATGATTAATTATAAATTGAAATGGACAGTTATATTTCGACAATTGTATCCAACGGTTCGCTAACAAATTGTTGTATTCAATAGTTCCAGTTTAACTGTTGCACGGCGATCCACTGATTATATTATTATAAATCGATATATTATGATCTATAATAAGAGTGAATAAATATATAGTATCAGTGGATCGCCGCGCAACAGTCAAACTGGAACTATTGAGTATGATAGATTTGTTTACGAACCGTTAAATACAATCGTCGAAATACAACTGTCTATCTCAATTTATATGCATTAATTTGTAATTACAAATATATTATTGTTTTATTATAAATCATTACGCAATGATCTATAATAAGTGTATAGGAAATATTTAGGTTTTTTTAGGTGGGAGTTCGGCAATATATTTGGCTTTATTTTCATTGAACAGTTTAATTGCAAAGTCAATGAGTTCTTCTTGCTTGTCTTTCAAATCAGGTCTCTTAGCAAGCGCATCTCGACGAACTTTACCACCTAAACTGAATATAACTGCACCACCGCGGCCACATGCTTCAGATAAATATTTATTTAATCGTGCTTGAGGCATCACTTTTTTTGGTCCAGTACTAACAGGTTTTTCCTTTTTAACTTTCTTCTCCTTTTTAACTTCTTTAACTTCCTTAGCCGGTTCAGAATCGCTATCATTGCCACCAGATTTTGCAATTGTTCTTGTGCCGCTAATTTTCGATCCACCAGATTTAGATGATCGTTTGGATTTTTTCGATGATCGTTTAGCTTTCTTCGATGATCGTTTGGCTTTCTTCGATGATTTTTTAGATTTCTTCGATGATTTTTTAGTCTTCTTTTTAGCACCACCATCTTTTGACATCTCAGTACGTATATCAATCGATTCCGAATCATCATTTGCGGCCGGTTTTGCAGCAGCAGGTACATCAGATGCAGAAGCAGATGATTCCGACATGGGCGAATCAGATTCGGATGATTCAGAACTTGCCTGTTTAGCTTTTGCCTGTTTGTGTTTTTTGGCACCACCGGCTTTTGAACTGTTAAATAGTTCATTCATTTTATTTTCCATTTTTCTAACACCGCCATCATAAGTATCAGTATTTAAAGAATCAACCATTCTGTTAATATTGTCAGCTCCACCCTGTTGTTTATTACTGTCGACAATCATGAGATGAGTCGGGAAAGTAGGAGTCGCAATTGTATCATTAAGCATATCATGTAATCCGGAGTCTGTATTTTTGAGAAAGATACCTGACATTTCTATTATATATTATATCAACACAAAAAAAAGTATATATAATTCATTATATATAAAATATTGATAAATATTTGGTTAAGTGATATAAACTAATACTATATATATCAAAGTATAGATTATGGGCGTTCCTGGATTTTTCGCATGGCTTATGAAACGATACAATAAACAAACATCTTTTGTTTTTTCTAAAGACACTAACCATGATCCTGATGAAAAAATTAATAATATCAATTCAATTGATGAACTACTGATTGATGCAAATTGTCTTATACATCCGCAATGTCAAAAAGTTATTGCAGAAAATAAAAAATGGAAAGATTCTGCCGTCTTAGAAGATTTAATGTTAAAAGAAATTACAGACTATATTTATAAACTTATTATGTTTGTCAAACCTAAAACAACCGTTCATCTTTCAATTGATGGTGTTGCACCTGAAGCTAAACTTAAACAACAACGATTGCGTAGATTCAAAACAATTAAAGACAAAGTGCTGTTTGATAATATTAAACGTAAATATAAAAAAGATATCGATTCTTCATGGAATAATGCCGCAATTACCCCCGGCACACAATTTATGCATAAACTTACTAAACATATTGTTAAATTCATCAATACTACTACATTTTATCCGGGTCTAACATTAATATTTTCATCTGCTAACAGTCCTGGTGAAGGTGAACATAAATTACTTCAATATATACGTCGTAAAAATGATGATAATAAAACAAAATATATAATATATGGACTCGATGCAGATCTAATATTTTTAGCATTATCTACACAGCGAGATAATATGTATCTATTAAGAGAAACAAACGAATTTACTAAAGATAAAATTTCAAATGAAGAGTTCTGTTTTGTCTCTATTGATATTATGAAAAAATGTATATGTGATGAAATAATATCCAGATTAACGGATAAACAGGATAAACCGGATAAACCAGATATATCTTACAATCAGAATGAGATGAATGGATTTATTAATGATTTTATATTCATCTGTTATTTTTTAGGCAATGATTTCCTACCTCATGTACCGTCGCTCGATATAAATAATAGATCGGATAATGGATTGGATATATTATTAGCAACATATATAACTGTGTTTAAAGAGTCAAAAACCAATATCGTAATAATAGATAGAACAGGCGCAAAAATGAAAATTAAATTAAATGAACTATTTTTAATACCATTTTTTGAATCACTCAGTTTAAAAGAAAATGATCATTTTATATGTTATCATGAAAATAAAAATAAAAAAAGATACATACCACATACAGATGATAAATATGAATTTGAAATGGCTAAAATCGAACATCTACATTTTGCAATTGATGATCCCATAAAACTCGGCAGTGATACACCAGATAATTGGAAATTCAGATATTATGCACATCATTTTAAATCTACAATAAATCAGCCACAATTTATTGAACATATTGTATATGAATATTTACAGGGATTATTATGGATCGCCTATTACTATTTTGATGATTGTCCATCATGGTCATGGCATTATGGATTTAATCACGCACCATTTATATCAGATTTATCAAACTATATTAACTGTAAACAAAATATTGTCCAAATAACTAATATAAATTTCACTAAAGACACACCAATATGTCCATTTGAGCAGTTAATGTCTGTACTACCACCACAAAGCTCATTTTTACTCCCCGTAAAATTACAAATATTGATGAAAAATGAAAGTTCCCCAATTATACATCTATATCCAATTGACTTTGAACTTGATATGTTATATAAACATAAATATTGGCAATGTATACCATTATTACCTCCACTCGATATAGCCACTATTAAAAAACATGTCATGAAAATTCAATTTTCTGGTGATGATGTTGAACGCAATATATTTTGTGACAATTTGGTATTTACAAAATA
>Ga0210399_10000610_pt1 | contig 28625 bp, 20 predicted proteins | sample IncBWC14MmetaG_FD_150865 | JGI IMG/M metagenome (GOLD analysis project Ga0210399, IMG submission 150865) | Forest soil microbial communities from Barre Woods Harvard Forest LTER site, Petersham, Massachusetts, United States - Inc-BW-C-14-M | ecosystem: Environmental > Terrestrial > Soil >... | reverse complement strand
TCGATGACGGTCACGTGTCGGCCGCGCTGCAGCAATCCTTTCGCTGCCAGACGAACACAGTACTCCGTGACGACTCCAAACACCAGGAATTCGGCTTCGCGCGGAAGACTCTCCACCAGTGCCGCCGCATGCCGGCTCTCGAAAATGTCCAGCGTCTGCTTTTCGAGGAGAATCTGTTTGTATTCCAGGAGATTCCTGGGCAGGCCGCCGTCCTCGTTTGCTACCCTCACCACCTTGTCAGTTAGCGCCTGCGCTACATACTCGCTTCCAGGCGTCCCTTTCACGCAATGAGGCGGAAAGACTTTGAACTCCGGATCATCCGGGGAATGGAAGCAGCCATGGGAAACCAGGAAGGAGCGTTCTCTGCGCGCCGCGTCGGTGAGTTCCTGAATGTTGCGCAGAAGCTTTTCCGCGCCAGGAACGTACAGCTTGCCTCCCGGCAACATGAAGTCCTTCTGCGTATCGACTTCCCACAAAATGAGATCGTCAGCGATCATGCTTCTCCCACAAGCATAGCGCAATCGCGACACGGCTTCACAGCGTGCGGGAAGACGCGAGATTTGTAGCGCCGGCATCCTGCCGGCTGTCTAGAGGGTGTCCCGCCCTCGGAATTGGCCGGCGAGACGCCGGCGCTACTTTGTTTGTACCGCGCTCGCCAGGCCATTCGTTTGTATACTGGCGGCCTTGTTGCAATGTCGGAACGTGCCCGCGGGTCAGGGTCTCGTTTCTGCCGCGACCGGGGTGAAGGTATGGCTCAGGAAGAATCCAGCAAAGTGAAAGCGCGTCTGTTGATCCGCAATATCGGCCTGCTGCTTAGCGGCGATCTGGAAAAGCCGATCCTCGATGCCGATACCATTCTCGCGATCGACGGCAAGATCGCAGCCATCGGCAAAGTGAAGGACATCGACGCGGAGGGCGCGACCCTCATCATCGATGCCAAAGGTACAACCCTTGCCCCGGGGCTGATCGACAGCCATGTGCATCCCGTGGCGGGCGACTGGACACCGCGTCAGAATCAACTGGGCTGGATTGACAGCTATCTGCACGGCGGCGTGACCACGATGATCTCCGCGGGCGAGGTCCACACTCCCGGCCGCCCAAAAGATGTCGTCGGATTGAAGGCGATGGCGGTATTCGCGCAGCGCACGTTCAGCGCGTTCCGCCCAGGCGGGGTCCGGATCCACGCCGGGGCGCCCGTGATCGAGCACGGCATGGTCGAGGAGGACTTCAAGGACCTCGCCGCCGCCGGTGTGACCATGCTCGGCGAAGTCGGCCTGGGCAGTGTGAAGGATGGCTCGACCGCGCGCCAGATGGTCGGCTGGGCCCGCAAATACGGCATCCAGAGCACCATTCACACTGGAGGACCGTCGATTCCCGGCTCCAGTCTGATTGACAAAGACATCGTGCTCGCCGCCGACGCTGACGTAATCGGCCATATTAACGGCGGCCACACGGCGTTGCCCGACGACCAGATTATTGCATTGTGCGATGGATCCAGGCGGGCGCTCGAGATCGTGCACAACGGGAACGAGCGCGCCGGCCTGCTGACCTTGCGCACGGCCACCGAACTCAAACAACTTCCGCGCGTAATTCTCGGCACCGATTCGCCTGCGGGGTCGGGAGTGCAACCGCTGGGCATTATCCGCCTGATCTCGATGCTGGCATCGTTGGGAAACGTGCCCGCGGAAATCGCTATCTGCTTTGCGACCGGGAATACGGCAAAAATTCGCAATCTCACGGGTGGACTGGTGGCCGCAGGTCGCGACGCCACTTTTGTATTCATGGATAAAGCGCAGCATTCCGCCGGGGCAACAATTCTGAAGAGCATAGAGGCGGGAGATCTGCCGGGAATTGGGATGGTGGTGATCGACGGCGTAGTGAGCGCGCAGCGCAGCCGCAACACGCCGCCGGCCACGCGGATTCCTGAGATCGTGACATCCTAAGTGGATCGAGGTCTCCCGAAGTGGAGAGTTTTTCTTTGCGTCCTTGGCGGCCGTTCTTTGCGAACTTTGCGGTTACAAGCTTTTCGTATTTGCGCTCAAAAAACAAGAGCTTTTAACCGCAAAGATCGCAAAGGGAACGCGAAGATCGCAAAGAAACGCGTCTTCTGGACCTGCGGCATGGGCATTAGCAGTCTGCAGGTGCGGACCTTCTCCTACCAGGCTTTGTCCACTCACCCCAACACGCCGCCGGCCACGCGGGTTCCTGAGATCGTGACATCCTAGTGGAACCAGGTTTCCCGAAGTGGAGAGTTTTTCTTTGCGTCCTTGGCGGCCGTTCTTTGCGAACTTTGCGGTTACAAGCTTTTCGTATGTGCCGTGAGCGCGCTCAAAAACAAGAGCCTTTAACCGCAAAGATCGCAAAGGGAACGCGAAGATCGCAAAGAAAGGCGTCTTCTGGACCTGCAGCACGGGCGTTAGCAGTCTGCAGCTGCAGACCTCCTACCAGGCTTTGCCCACATTACCGCAAGCCATCTTCTCCCTTGATCTGATCTTTCGTCAGGCCGCCGACGCGCGCCAGGGGGCGTCCACTATCCGTTACCGCGACCGCGACCATGATTTCATTTGCCCGCGGCGCGTCACTGATGCGCACTTCCATGCCGTCGAAGTGGCTGCGCACAAAAGCCGCATCTTTGTGGCCGAGGGGGATGTCAAGCGGCACGCCAAGTCCGCCGCGCTTCTTTGAAGATGGGATCAACGCCGCTCCCTTGCCGAGGACCTTGCGCACCGGGGCGCCCAGCTTCGGGTGCAGGATCGCGGCCGCATGCTCGATTTCGCCATTTTCTCCGACCGCCGCCGCCTTGCCATAGCTCTCCGCCGTGCTGGGCGTAATCCCTAAGGCTGCCACGGCGCGTTGTGTAAGCAACTCGCCAAGCTCTTCCCCAATTGTCATCAGCTCTGAAAGATCTTCGACGTACTTGCCGGCGCACGAGTTCTCGATCACAGCGACGGCGGCCGCCCGCCGCGTCGGGGGATCGACCTTCCTGCCCATTTCGGTGCGTGTCTCTTCCAGAAAGACAGCGATTTTGCGGATGCTGGCCTTCATCGCAGCCCATCCTCTCCCTTGATTTCGGAAGCTTTCAGTCCTCCCACGCGGGCATGAACGCGCGCACCCGTCGTCATGACTAATGCGAGCAGGATTTCATCCGCGCGCGGCGCATCCGCGATCCCCACCTCGATGGCGTCAAAGTGACTGCGCACGTAAGAAGCATTGATGTGCGTGATCGGCACATCCAGCCGAGTTCCGGGGCCGCCGACTTTCTTCGTGGATGCCACAATGGCCTTCGCGCCGCCCAGGACTTCGCGCATCGCGTAGCCGCCGGGCACGTGCCAGAGCGCCCCGTGCTCAAGTTCGCCCGCGCTGCCAACGATGGCGCCTTTTCCATAGCCTTCGACGACGCTGGCCGTGCCACCCAGTGCTGCGACGAGCGATCTCGCCATCTCCAGACCCAGCGGCTTCAGATCGTCCATGAATCCGGCAATGTCCGCGACATATCCGCCCGCGTATGGATTGTGAATGACGGCGAGAGCTACTGCACGGCGCAGAGGAGACGCGGCCACGGGCCCTCCCTCGTGAAAAATTTCTTCGACGGCCGTCAGTTTTTTTCGAACCGCAACCTCAGGCATGCACCAGGCTCCGATCGCCAGCGGGATTTCCGAGCGTGTTCGAGTGTAATGGAAATCCGACGATGCGAGTCTCGCCGCGAAGATGAAGGGCGGCAGCGCGAATAAGGCCTTCGGCCAACAGTGTCCGGGCGAGAGTTTCGCCGCCGCCGAGCGCCGTGCCGATCTCCTGCGCGGTGAGATCACCAACACCCTGGGTCACGAGATGACCGCCCAGATCGTTGTCGGGAGCGACGTCCCGCGCGCAAACGCGGAACACATTGGGATGTTCGGGCAGGTCCACGGCGTTCGCAATGATCGTTGCGGCTGCGTCCGCCATGGCGGCTTGATCCGCAAGCACGGTAACGGCGTCGGCGATTCCGAGAGAGAAGCTCCTGCCTCGCCAGCCGCTGGTGGCAATCCCGCGCACCGGTTCACTCGCTTCCAGCACCGCTGTGCCGAATAATGAAGCCCGATCCGGACGGTCAATCATGCCGACTACGAATTGCTGGCCGGGCTCGAGGTGGAGAGCAATATCGCCTCCATCGTTCACGTAGGCGCGCTCCAAATGCGCAGCCCCGGTCATCGCGGCGAGTATCTCTTCCGCCACGGCACCCGCAACCGCTGCCATGGGCGTGATGAAGGTGCGAGCGGCATAGGGCGCGACGGCAGTCGCCATCCGCTTGGCGACTGTCCCCGCGGGTCGCCTGCTGTCGGCCGTGAGCGGCTGACGCAGAATCGAAAGCTCTCCGCACAGTTCATCGAGCACGGTTACGAAGCGGTGGGCGGCTGCGTCGTATGCAGAACTTATTTCACTAGTTGTACCGAATGCTTCAAGTATCACATCAATAGGGCCGTCGTGCAGATAGAGCCGGCGTCCATCGGGAAGAAGTCGGATCTCCGCTCGCTCTCTCACGACTGCGACTCCGGTGTCTTGGCAGGGAACAGCGGCCACGGATTGTCGGGGCGCGCTGAAACGTGGCGATGGCCCACTTCAGGCATGATCGACGCAAGCGCCCGAACATGGTCCATGTAGCCGCCCAAATCGGCGTAATCCTGCAGCTTTAATGTGAATTCGATTGGCGCGACCAGTGCCGGGGTGGGCACATAACCGAAGGCATTCTCGGGCAAACGGCTCACGTCGACCATAAATGTGATCCCGCCGCCCGGCCAGATGTAGACCGGAGCGCCGCCGCAGGTCACGCGAGTCAAGGCATCGCGCACCGAATGCGTAAGGCGCACCGGGTTCTCGGTCACGCCAGCCCGCAGCGAGCCGCCGGCGCCGCCCATAAAAAGAACCGTGCACAAGGCCGGCTCGCAATTTTCCTTGATGCGCGCTACCGACTCGCTCAACGTAGCGGGCAGATCTTTGCTGACGGGCCGCAATTTCTCGTCGAGTTCGAAATAGGCGTGATGCTCGCCCGTCGTGCTTACCATCAGCAGACGAAGTCCAGGCCAGGCAATCTTCGCCTTGAAAGGTTGCAGGATCGCCAGCGGGTCTTCGATGTTGGTGCCGCCCCACGCCGTTCCCGGCTCCGCAACCTGAAAATACCGGCCTGGGGTCGAACGCCGCCCTTTGATCTTGATTCCTGTCTCCGGCACGCCCAGCAGTTTTCCCGCCTGGTGCTCGGAAAGCACGCCCGTGATGTGATCGTCGACCACCACCACCTCATCGACTTTGCCATACCATTGCTTGGCGAACATCCCGATGGTTGCGGAGCCACAGCCCACCCGCATGCGCTCTTCGAGCACGTCGTCGATGATGGGCGGTTTTCCCGCCTGCACGACGACAGCGGCGCCTTCATCGATCTTCAGCTCCACAGCTTTGCCGTTGCATAGATTGAGCAACGTGTCGCAGGTGACGGTTCCTTCCCGGCGGCTGCCGCCCGTGAGATGACGCACTCCGCCAAGCGAAAGCATCTGCGAGCCGTATTCGCCGGTAGTGACATGCCCCACAGCCTCGCCCTGGGCGCGTACGAGATTGCACTCGGGTCCGAGATGTCGATCCGTGTCGATCTTCACCTTCACTCCGCAGTAGCTGAAGATGCCCTCGGTGACGACGGTGACCATATCCACGCCCTCGACTTCCGAGGAAATAATGAAGGGCGCAGGCTTGTAGTCGGGATAGGTCGTGCCCGCTCCGATGGCAGTCACAAAGGTCTTGGGAGCGCCCACGATGTTGCCGTCCCATTCCTGCTCGCGCTCAAGGAACGGAACCACCGAAGCGCCCCGCGCCAGCGCGCGATCGAGCACCACGTGCGGATCGACGCGCACCAGTTGGCCATCACGATTGCCGTAGCGGTCGCAAGCTCCCAATCTGCCGGGCTTGATGTAGCAGAGCACCGGGCAGGCGTCGCAACGAATGGCATCGTCGTCAGGCAAGGTGGCTCCTGGTGTTCTGTGTGGCGAGAATTGCGGCGCGAATACGATCGGGCGTGGCTGGGATCCGCCGCATGCGCACGCCGGTAGCATCGTGAATCGCGTTCAGGATTGCCGGGGCAGTGGGGATGACGGCCTGCTCGCCGATGCCTTTGGCCCCAAACGGCCCGATTGGCGAGGGATCCTCGATGAGGATGGACTCCACCGGCGGCATGTCCCCGACGGAAGGAATCAGGTAGTCGTGAAGGTTCTCGCCCTTCCCCGGAAAAAACTCTTCCATCAGCGCGTGACCCAGACCCTGCGCCGCGCCGCCTTCGATTTGTCCTTCAATGAGGGTCGGGTTGATGGCGCGTCCCACGTCGTGAGCGGCCGTTATCCTCAGCACCTGCACGGTTCCGAGTTCCGTATCGATCGCGATCTCCGCCATGTGCGCTCCAAAGCCGAACACGGCGTACGGTACACCCTGGCCGTTTTCATCAAGCGGGCTGGTCGGAGGATCGAACGTGGCTTCCGCGGTGGCAACGTATCCGAACTCGTCGCGCGGAAGCTCGGCGAGATGGATCACCCACTTACGGGCGCCCTCCTCCACTTCCAGGCAATGGTCACGAAACCGGATTGCCGCGTTCTCACCCGCAAAGGCCAGTTGCAGAATCGCTGCGCGCAAATTTTCTCCGGCCATCGCCGCGGCCTTGCCGGTCACAAAGGTCTGTCGCGACGCCGAGGTCTTTCCGCAATCCGGCGTAATGGCGGTGTCTCCGGAAACGAGATCAAAGCGCTCGATGGGAGCCTGCATCGCGTCGGCGCAAATCTGAGTCACGATCGTGTTCGATCCCTGTCCAATATCAACCGCGCCCTGATGCAACGCGATCCGTCCATCGGCCTTCAATCCAACACGCACCGTGGATGGGTTAGGCAGAGAAGTGTTGCCGCACCCGTACCACATGCCAGCTACCCCAACTCCTCGGCGGATCGGACCGGTGGCCGTCGCATTGAATGAGGTCGCTTCAGCGCGCGCTGCCGACCACCTCGGGCGTAATGCTTCCAGGCATGCCCGAATGCCGACGCCCTCACCCAGCACCTGGCCGGTCACGGTTGGTGAGCCATCATCCAATGCGTTCAGGATGCGGAACTCCAGGCGATCCATGCCGAGCCGGTCGGCGAGTTGGTCATAAACCTGTTCCTGCGCGATCGCCGTCTGCGGCACGCCAAAGCCCCGGAACGCTCCCGCTGGCACCAGATGGGTATGCACAGCCCGCGTCACTGCGCGGTAGTTGGGGACCCGGTAGGGCCCGGATGCGTGCACTGGCACTCGTGCAGCCACCGTGGGCCCCCAGGAAGAGTAAGCGCCGGTATTGAAGTCAGCAGAAAAATCCAGCCCGACGAGCTTGCCGTCACGAGAAGCACCCGCGCGCAACCGCATCCGCGCAGGATGGCGCTTGGTCGTCGAGAGGATCGATTCAAAGCGTGAATACACCATTCGCGCCGGCGTGTTCAGATGCCATGCCGCGAGCGCGACAAACGGCTGCACCGAAAGATCGAGCTTCGAGCCAAACCCTCCGCCCACCGCGGTTGGGATGATTCGAACCTTATCCGGTGCGATGTCCAGGATTTTTGCGATGTCGGCGCGATCCATGTAGGGCGATTGCGTGCACGCCTGAACTTCGATGCCGTCTCCGACGCGCCGCGCGAAGCCCGCTTCCGGTTCAATATAAGCGTGCTCGACGAAGCCGGTCTCGTATTCATCTTCCACGACCACACCCGCCTCAGCCAACGCCCCCTCGACATCGCCTCGAACAACGCGTCCTCCTGTGAGCACGTTGTTGGGACGACTTGCATGTATCAGCTCGGCTCCAGGCTCTAGAGCGGCATCGATCGTGGTGATCGGTTCGAGTTCATCCCACGCCACCGGAAAGCTCGCGAGGTCCAGGCCCTCAACCGCCGCCTGCTCCCCCACGACAATAGCGACCGCCTCGCCGCGAAAGCGCGCCTCGTTTTCCGCGAACACAGTTTGGTCCGCGAAGCTTGGGATCACGCCGAAGGGATCTTTCCCCGGCACATCTTTGGCCGTGAAGACGGCGTGAATCCCCGGATGGCTGGTAACGAACTCGTCCAGATCTCCAAACTGAAAACGGGCACGATGATGCGGGCAGCGAATCGCCCGCACGGCTAGCGCCGCTTCGGGGCACTCGTCGGCTCCATAGATTTCAGTGCCGTCCACCTTGCGCTGCCCATCGAGACGAACCAGCCGCGCTCCTACTGCACAGCCGGAGGTTGGAGAGACGGGCGCAACATTTTCAGCTCCGGCCTCAAGCACCGCAGTGATGATTTTCCTGTATCCGGTGCAGCGGCAAAGAACTCCGCCCAGCGCGTCCATGACCTCATTCTCAGCCGGATGCTCATGCTTCTCGAGCAATGCGGTGGCCGCGACCAGCATCCCGGGCGTACATGCGCCGCACTGCGCCGCTCCATGCTGCAAAAATGCTTTCTGCAGCCGATCGAACAAGGGTGGACGCCCGGCCAGGCCCTCGACCGTCGTGATTTCGTGACCTTCCGCCTGAGCCGCCGGCACCAGGCACGCGCACACCGGTTCGCCGTCGAGCAGCACGGTGCAAGCCCCGCAGTCGCCCGCATCGCAGCCGACCTTCGTTCCGGTGAGGCCGAGGTCTTCCCGCAGCACACGCGTCAGCCGCTCGCCTGGTGATACGACGACGGTGACCGGTTTCCCGTTCACGGTGAAGCTGAGCGAGAGCTGCACATCGCGCGGGATGGTCGGAGTCGCGAGCATCTCAGCGGCCCTCCACGCAGGCTTCGAGCGCTCGTTGAACCATAGTCATGGCAGCCTCGCGGCGATAAGCTGCGGTGGCACGTACGTCGTCAATCGGAGAGAGAGGCGCCAGATGCTCGGCGGAAACGAGCTTGCTGAAACCCGGGACGGCCTTCGCGCCGCGCAGGCTGCGCTCAAGTTCGGTTAAGCGTTGCGCGACCACGGAACACGATCCGACGGCGATCCGCGCCTCTTCGAGGCGGCCAGTATGATCTGCCTTCACTACCGCGGCCACCATGACGATCGAGATCACCAGGTAGCGTCGCGATCCCAGCTTCAAGAAAGCCGACCGCGCCTGATCGAGGTCTCTCGGCACAACGATGTTCGCCAGCACCTCGTCCGGCCGGCGCAACGTCTTGCGATTTCCGACGATAAAGTTTGAAAGCGGAAGCTTGCGCTTTCCTTCTTTTGAAACCAGCTCAACTTCAGCGTTCAACGCGAGCAGGGGCGGAACTCCATCGGCGGCCGGTGAAGCATTGCATAGATTTCCCGCAACCGTGCCGCGATTCTGAATCTGGACCGATCCCACCTCACGGGCCGCAGCTTTCAGCGCGTCGAAACAACGGGGAAGAGGGGTTCGGAGGACGTCCGTCCACGTCGTGAGGCCACCGATCCGCACATGATCCGATTCCATCGAAATTCCCCGAAGCTCGCCGACGCCGGAAACATCGACCACAGGAGACGAAATCGTCCCCTCTCCCAGGGCTGGGTAGAAATCGGTGCCCCCGGACAGGATCTGACCACCGTGGGCAGCGAGATTGTCCACCGCCTCGTGCAGCGTCCTGGGCCTGAAATACAAGCGTCTGATCCCCTCGGGTGCCGGCCGAATCGCCGGCGGATGAAAGGCTTGCCGTCCATTGTGATACAAGCGGCTGAGGTTGTACAGAATGGGCTTGGTCGCGCGGGAGACGCAGCACGGTGAGAGTTGAACGACTGCCCTGTCGTTGGTCCTTGGTCGTTAGTCGTTGGCAAACCCACATCCTGTCGGACGCCCCATCTAACCTCGTGTTCTGTGTGAGGTTAGCGTGGGGATTTTCTTCTGATGGAAGCGCGAATAGTTTTGAAAGGGCTCGGCTTTAGCCGAGCCGCACGCGGCAACCTTAGAGCGGCTTTAGCCGCTGAGGTGTTGGCCTCGCCAGGTAATGGTTTCATGAAAGCCTGATTCCGTTGACCTTCGTTCGTAACCTCGGCCTTTGTCGAGCGGCGAAGGTCAACTAAGTTCATGATGTTGAAGTAATTAGCTATTTGATATTATATTACAGAGCCGAGGAACCGTTCCTGCGCCCACAAATCGGGCCAGCAACGGTGTGTAGAAGGCCTGTTAATAGCGATTAGAACGCTTATAGGCGCACTTCGAGGGTGAGGTGATGGTTTGGGGTCGTCCGTAGCCCTGGCGAACGATTCTGGATTTTATAATCGCACAATAAGCTTTAAGAAAATGAAATTCGATTTCAAGATCGCGTCAGCGGACCTCAGCGGCTGAAGCCGCATTGATTCCGCGGCTCTTGCGGCTCGGCTGGAAGCCGAGCCCTTTCAAATCAGTGTGTCGCGAGAATTTTTCAGGGAAACCGCCAATCCGAAGGTTTGACAGGTAGGTTTCTTTAGTCGGACGAAAATCCCCACCCTGAACCTCGCACAAGACGCGAGGTTAGGATGGGGCACCCGCCCAACCATTTCCGAACCGTTACTAGGTCGGTGTGTCCCGGTAAAGCAGCTTCACCATTTCCGGAATCAAATCCTGAGTGGATCCTCGAGTTACCCTGACATCGAACCGCTCACAGACGCACTCAAAGGTTGAGTCATGAAACGTGAACACAAGGTGCTGTAGCGTCCTGTATTGCTCGGGGCGGTGATTGGGATGAACGGAGTTCATGCTCTCAAGCTGACGAATCCATGACGAATTTTCGATTCTAAACGCTCCATATGGCGTTAACCCCCGGCTCGCGAGTGGATGGCCTGAGAATGCTTCGTCGTTGGGCGAGCCGAAAATATGCGTATGGCCTTCGAAACGTACGATTGCAATGTCCTCGGCGTTATCAATCGGTAAGATGATTTGAGGCGCCTCTCTCAACGGACGCCCATAAGCCTCAATGTAGTATGCCAAGACGACAACGTATTCGTCAGCCATAACGAAAGGCCTTGGTGATCCAACTGACGATTGTGGAACGCCTTCTAGGGGGACAACAATATCTTTGTCGTTAACTTGGTACATACGAGAGAGAAGTCCCCGAGCGATGAGCAGCCGATCAGTACAGCATCCCGGCGATCGAAGCTGACATCAGGTTCGCCATGGTTCCAGCTAACATCGCGCGCACACCAAGTCGTGCCAGATCGCCTTTGCGATTGGGAGCGAGCGCGCCGATGCCGCCAATCTGGATGCCGATCGAACTAAAATTCGCAAAACCGCAGAGGGCAAAGGTCGCAATCGTGAACGATCGCGGGTCGAGCATCCCTCTTTGCGGGCCCAGCATGGAAAACGCCACCAATTCGTTCAACACCATGCGCGTGCCCAACAGGTTGCCGATGATCGGGCAATCGTGCCAGGGAATCCCGATCAACCAGGCGATGGGCGCGAACAGGACTCCGAAGATTTTTTCCATGCTGGCGGGAAACCAGCCGATGCCGACATGCGCCAGTTCGTTATGAACTCCGCCCAGGATTGCATCGGTCAACGCGATCAGAGCTAGAAACGAAATCAGCATGGCCGCAATGTTGAGGGACAGGTGGAGGCCGTCCGTGGTACCGCGGGAAATCGCGCCCAGCAGGTTCTCGCTTTTCTCGGCGGCCATTTCTTCTTCGTTCATCACCACGCGCCCGGCCGTCTTCGGCTGCCCGGTTTCCGGCACCAGCATTTTCGCCATCAACAGCGTGCCCGGCGCCGTCATGATGACTGCGCTCAGCAGGTGCTTGGGATCGATGCCAAACGCAATATAGGCGGCCATGATGCCGCCGGAAACGTGCGCCATCCCGCTGGTCATGACCGTCATCAACTCGGAATTCGTAAGGTCGGGAAGAAAGGGACGAATGGTCAGCGGCGCCTCGGTCTGCCCCATGAAGATGCTGGCTGCGACGTTCAGCGATTCCGCGCCGCTCGCTCCCATGACGCGGGTCATAACCTTCGCGACCTGCTTGATGATGAATTGCATTACGCCGAAGTGATACAGCACGGCGAAGAAGGCAGCGATGAAGATGATGGTGGGCAATACCTGGAATGCAAAATAAAAACCCAGGGAAGAGCCTTGCTTGCCCAGTTCGCCGAACACGAACTTCGAGCCTTCGAACGAGTAGCTCAACAGCCTGTTCACGGCATTTCCGGCAGCCTGAAATATGCGGCGGCCGATATCCGCCTTCAGGACGAACAGGGCAAACGCGATTTGCAGCCCGAGACCCCAGGCGACGGTCTTGAGGCGAATGGCGCGACGATTGGTCGAAAATGCATACGCCAGGCCCAGCATGGTAAGCAGACCGAGAATCCCGGTAAATCGTCCCATTTAGCTTTTCTCCCCGGACTTGGTGATGACGCGATGAACCAGCGGCCGCTTGTGTTTCGGAGGCGCGCTCCCGATTTCGAAGCTCTCTAACAGCATTGCTTTCGCGCGCGCGCCGAGCGCTTCCGAGTTGTAATGCAAAGTGCACAGGGACTCGCCCGACGATACGGAATCGCCAACCTTCTTGTGCAGCACGAAGCCCACCGCCGGATCGACGGAGTCCTCCTTGCGTTCCCGGCCTCCGCCGAGAATTACGCAAGCAGTTCCGGCACGTTCGCACTGGATGGCGGTAACATATCCGGCCTTCGCACTCACCACATCCATCTTTTGCTTTGCCTGTGGCAGCAGCTTGGGATCGTCCACGACTCGTGCGTCGCCACCCTGAAGCGCCACCATCTTCCGAAATTTTTCCAGTGCTTCGCCCGAGCGTATGAGTTTCTCTGAGAGCTTTTTCCCTTCTTCCACACTGGATACGCTTCCGCCCAAAAGGAACATCCACGCGGCAAGTTCCAGGCAAAGATCGCGCAAATCCTCTGGACCTTCGCCGCGCAACACATCCAGCACTTCGACCACTTCGAGCGCGTTGCCCACGAAGCGGCCGAGAGGTTGATCCATGTCGGTAATCAGCGCGGCCATCTTCTTGCCCATGCGCTCGCCGGTTTCCACCATCAACTCGGCCAGGTACGCGGCATCCTTCTCGTTCTTCATGAAGGCGCCGGAACCGGTTTTTACGTCGAGAACCAGCGCGTCGATGCCCTCGGCGAGCTTCTTGCTCATGATGGACGCACAAATCAGGAATGGGCTCTCGACGGTGCCGGTGACGTCGCGCAGCGCGTAGAGCTTTCGATCGGCAGGAGCAATCTCGGCAGTCTGGCCGATCATGGCGCAGCCGCAGGTTTCCAGAATTCGACGGAACTCCGCGACCGGCAGATTCACGTTGAAGCCCGGGATGGCCTCGAGCTTGTCCAGCGTGCCCCCGGTGTGACCAAGACCTCGCCCGCTGATCATCGGAACGGTGAGCCCACCTGCGGCGGCCAGAGGCGCGAGCACCAGCGAAGTTTTGTCGCCGACGCCGCCGGTGGAGTGCTTGTCGACTTTGCGCGAAGGCAGGTCGGAGAAATCCAGCACCTCGCCCGAATGCAGCATGGTGTCGGTGAGCGCGGCCGTCTCGGCGCGGGTCATGCCCTTCAAGAGCGTCGCCATAAGCCAGGCCGAGGCTTGATAGTCAGGGATGGCTCCAGCCGTGTAGCCGCTGACCAGTGCTTCGATTTCCGCGCGGGTGAGTTCGCCGCCGTCCCGTTTCTTGCGGATGACATCGATGGCGCGGATGGGAGTGCCTTCCGGCGCGTTCATTTCAGCCGGAATCCTTCCGGCAGAAGTTGGGTGATGTGGGCCTCTTGTTCGCCCTTCGCGCCCTGGAAGAAGATCGTCGCGTCTGGGCCGAATTCGTAGATCACCTGTCGACAAGCTCCACACGGAGAGCAGGGAACTCCATGATCGTTCACGACCGCGACCGCGCTCAGCTCAAGCTTTGGGCCCAACTGGGCGACGGCTGAAAAAATGGCAGTCCGCTCGGCGCAGTTCGTCATGCCGTAGGAGGCGTTCTCCACATTGCACCCGACGAACACCTTGCCGGTAGTCGTCAATACCGCGGAGCCCACGCGGAACTTGGAGTAGGGCGCATAGGCGTTCTTCATTGCGGCCCGGGCGCTGCGCAGCAGTTGCTTCCGCTGTCGTTCAGGAACTTCCCGTTTTCTCATAGAGTCGAAGAATCAAAGAATCCGCAAAGGCTAGGAATCGGCGGCCTGAATTGTAAACCGGGAGGCAGAATTGCAGAACTGTTTCTTGGGGCTAGATCTTCGTAAACAACCAGCAGGGACCACTGGCCGTTCCATGGGAAACCGGAGACTTGTCGCTTCGCGCAGATCAAGCAGGCTGGCTTGCCGAAAGAGATTCCTCCGCCGCGTTCGGCTTCGGAATGACAGGTTACAGGGATTTGCGTGGGCGCTGGCGTTGTGACCAGGGTTCCGACGCACGAGAACTATCCGCTATTCTTCGCCAACTGCTCGGCCATTTCCTGTTCGCTTTTGGCTTCAGCAGGATGTCCGGTGAGCGAGTAGATTTGGGCCATCCGGCGATGCGGCTCCGGATCCTGCGGCTTCAACTTCGCGGCTTCTTCGAGGTAGCGAAGCGACTCGGAATACTGCTGCGACAGCTCATCCTTATGTGCCAAATCCATCGTGGTTGCATACAGCATCTCGGCGGTGGGCTGGTCCTCGGGATTCAGCTCGCGCGCGTGGCGCAACGTCTCATAGGCCGGCTGCAAGTCGCCGAGCTTCATGAGCACCGCGCCATAGAGGGCGTTCAACTGAAACACATCGGGCCAACGCTTGACGGCGGGCTCCAGAGGCTTGCGCGCGTTCTCAAACTGGTTCAGCTGAAAATAGGTCAGCGCGAGGTTGTACTGCATTTGCGGGGCTTGTGGCGACAACTCGGCAGCCCGGCGCAGCGGCTTGAGCGCGGCCTCCAGATCGCCGTGCTGCCCGTAAAGCATGCCCAGCGATGTGAGCTTCTCGGGATTGTCGGGATCGTACAGCCGGTCACAGATAGCCCGCGCGGCCTCGCGTGGACCCTGCTGAAGTTTTGTCCCGCATTCCGTCTTGATCTGGCTGTCTTCGCCCTCTTTTTGTTTCAGCTGCTGGGCGAAAGCCATCGACTGCTTCGCCTTGTCCTCGTGGCCTTGCTTGCGATAGACAAAGCCGAGTTGGTAGGGTACGCGCGAGTCCCGCGGATTCAGGCGGGCAGCTTCTTTCAACCACTTCTCCGCGTTGGGCAGATCGCCCTGCTTGAGGTAGGCAAAGCCGAGATAATACGCGGTGTCGGGAAAGGGAGGCTTGAGCACGGCCTTATTCAGATTTTTGATGGCGCTGGGATAGTCGAGACTCTCCAGATCCAACCTTCCCAGGTAGTACGTGACGTTCGGGTGCTCGCCCACTGCTCGCCGCACTTCGTCGAACTCCTGACGAGCCGCGTCGTTCTTGTGGGCTTCGAAGAGGGCGACGGCCAGCGGGAACCGGGCCCTAAGCACGAGGCTGGGATCTATCGCGAGCGCGGCGCGAAATTCTGTGATGGCTTCCTCGTAGCGGTCTTGCTTCAGGGCATCGTAGCCTTTGCCTACATGAGTGGAAACCGGTTCAGCAGCGGCTTGTGGAGCGTCATTCGCCTGCTGGGCGTGGCAGATATAGGCACCGAGCAGCAGGAATGAAGTCCCCGCGACCAGCATGATCCTTGTTGGAGAGAGTATTGACCCCATGACGGCGTATGAAGAGAAACCATTATAGTCGCGGATTTTGGCGCGTGGTGGAGAGCCGGGAGCCACGACGGGCGAGGACCCTTCGGCAAGCTCAGGGCAGGCTGCCCGTCGCTCCATTTGCAACGGGTCCGGCCGATTCTCGCCAAGGCCGTCGACAGAAATTGAGCTGCCTTGACGAGCAGAAACACAGACTGTTAGATTTCGATTCCTTGCGCGTAGTTTCTGGGGGCATCACTCTGAGTTGGGTAGGGAAGACGCGACATCCGGTAGATCGTGTTTTGGCCGATCAGGGTCGCCGCGACTTCCTTCTCCGCTGTTCTCAAGCCGCGTCGCTGGCCTTTCTTCCTCCGAGCCTCACCGGGTTCGCATTTCCCCGACTTATCGTCGCTCCCTCCGCCCAGTCCGGCGGAAGTTTCCACCTGCACCCTCATTATCGAGCCAGGCTGCCGCTGGAAGCCTTGGTGCTCAACACGCAGGCAGGATCGGACAGGTTCATCACCGAAAGATACGCAGAGCAGATTGAGGCCATCTTCGCCGAATGGAGTGCGGGCCTGAAGCAGTCGCCAAGAGATGTGCGCGCGCTGGAGAAGGTTTTCAGTGATCATTTCTCGGGCGCATCCCTAAAGCCTCTCATGTCCCATTTGCTTCGCGAGAATGCCGGAGTGGAAGTTCGTCGGAATCAGTTCGCTGAGCACGCAACGCTGGGTCGGGATGCCTTTCTGCACGAACTGCGGTCGGCTCTCGACGCTTTTACGGAGATCCTGGTCGCCGAGTTCCAGGTGACCGGCATCGATGCGTCTCCGTTGGACAAGCCCACGCGCGTGCAGACTCGAGTGCGCTATGAGTTCGTGGGTGCGGGACAGGGTTTTTACCGGGAGCAACGTGTCGGAGAATGGGATCTGGAGTGGGAAGCGGGCGAATCCGCCGCTTCCTCCTTTCGCGTCCGCTCCTGGCGTCCGCTTTATGAGACACAGAGCCGCTCCTCCGCGCCGGTTTTCGTAGATATCGCGTCGCACGCCTTTGGAGGGAACTCATCCTACTCGGCGCAAATGCTGCACGGGTCCGACTACTGGCGCACCATTCTTGATCAAGCCTGCGGCATCGACATCTATGGGCACAACGGAGTCGCAGTGGGAGACATTGACGGCGACGGCTCCGATGACATCTACATCTGCCAGCCTGCTGGTCTGCCGAACCGCCTCTATCGCAATCGCGGCGATGGAACTTTCGAAGACATCACGGACGTCTCCGGGCTCGGCATCCTCGAGAACACTGCCTGCGCGCTGTTTGCGGATTTCGGCAACAATGGCCACCAGGACCTGGTCGTCGTTCGCACCGACGGCCCTAGGCTTTACGTGAACGAAGGGAAGGGAAGGTTTCGCAAGCAGGCGAACGCATTTCATTTCGCGCAACCGCCGCAAGGAACCTTCACCGGAGCGGCGGTCGCCGACTACGATCGCGATGGCTACCTCGATATTTACTTCTGTCTGTACATCTACTATCAGGGCGCCGATCAGTACAAATATCCCTTGCCTTACTTCGACGCCGAGAACGGTCCTCCGAACTTCCTGATGCGCAACAACCGCGACGGAACGTTCCGTGACGTGACCGCCGAATCGGGTCTCAACCAGAACAACACCCGTTACAGCTTCTGCTGCGGTTGGAGCGACTACAACCGTGACGGCTGGCCCGATCTCTACGTCGTGAACGACTTTGGACGGAAGAATCTGTACCGCAACAACGGCGATGGCACGTTTACCGATGTGGCTGCACAGACGGGCGTGGAAGACGTGGGCGCGGGCATGGGCGTTTGCTGGTTCGACTACAACAACGATGGCGCTGAGGATCTCTACGTAGCGAACATGTGGACTGCCGCCGGTCAACGCATCACGACGCAACCTGTCTTTCAAGACCGCGCACCCGAGACGGCACGTACTTTGTACCGCAAGCACAGCATGGGGAACTCGCTATTCCGCAATCCGAGTGCTGAGAAAAAAACGGAGCTGATCTTTCAGAATGCCGGAAGTTCTGCGGGAGTGGAAATGGGCCGCTGGTCGTGGTCGAGCGATGCCTGGGATTTCGATCATGACGGTTTTCCCGACCTGTACGTTGCCAATGGCATGGTGTCGGGACCATCGCGAGCTGACCTGAACAGTTTTTTCTGGCGGCAGGTGGTGGCGAACTCCCCGGGCGAAGCGAAGCCCGCGCAGGACTACGAGCAAGGATGGAACGCTCTCAATGAATTGATCCGGGCAGATGGAACCTGGAGCGGCTACGAACGAAACGTTTTCTACGCCAACAATCGCGATGGAACCTTTTCCGACGTCTCCGGGACCGTGGGAATGGACTTCGTCGAAGACGGCCGTTCGTTCGCGCTGGCCGACTTTGATCACGATGGGCGGCTGGAAGTCATGCTCAAGAATCGCAACGCCCCACAATTGCGTGTTCTGAAAAACGTGATCAAGGACCTGCCGCCGTCGATCTCCTTTCGACTTCGAGGAACCAGGAGCAATCGCGACGCCATCGGTGCTGCCATTACGGTGGAATGCGAATCCAGCCGTCAAACTCGAATGCTGCAGGCGGGTTCCGGCTTTCTGTCGCAGCACACCAAGGAAGTGTTCTTCGGAATGGGCGCTGCCAAAGGTCCGGTGCGCGCTTCCATCCGCTGGCCAAGCGGCCTCGTTCAGGACCTGCACAACCTGCCAGTGGATCATCGAATCTGGGTGGAAGAGGGCACTGCTACCCCGCGCCTGGACCCATTCAAAGACGCTCCGGCCCCTGGCCTGACGCAAGCACCCACACCATCAGGCGAGACGCTCCCCGAGGTGGTCGGATCCTGGCTGCTCGTCCCAATTACAGCGCCTGATTTTTCTTTACCAGATTTCGCGGGAAAAGCCCGAACACTCCAGGCACTTCAAGGCAAGCCTCTGCTGCTAAGTTTCTGGACCTCGGCGTCGCCCGATTGCCAAAGAGATCTGGAGGCATTCGAACAGCAGCACCGACGCTGGGCCGCACAGGGCCTTCAGTTGCTCACTCTGAATGTGGATGACCCGTCGGATCCCGTAGCCTTGCGCCAATTCGTTCAGCAACGTCGGCTTTCGTTTCCCATCGTGCTTGCCAGCGAAGATATCGCTGGCTTGTACAACATCGTTTACCGTTTTTTGTTTGACCGGCGTCGCGATCTCACCCTGCCCACGTCATTCCTCGTCAATGGGAAGGGCGAAATCGTCAAAATCTATCAGGGACCGGTGAACGTCGAGCATGTGGATCAGGACTTTCGTCAGATTCCCGAAAACCCGGCGGAGCGACTGGCGAAAGCGTTGCCATTCCCTGGTGTGATCGAGAGTTCCGAGTTTCAGCGCAATTATCTCTCGTATGGCTCAGTGTTCTTTCAGAGGGAGTACTTTGATCAGGCGAAAGCGTCGTTTCTCATTGCATTGCGGGACGATCCTTCCAGTGCCGAAGCGCTGTATGGATTAGGAAGTGTCTACCTCAAGCAGCACAAGCAATCGGAAGCGCGCGAAGCATTCGAACGCGCCACCAAATTGCAGGCGAGCTATCCCGATACGCTGCCGAACGCCTGGAACAACCTGGGCTTGATTGCGACGCAGGGGGGTCGCACGGAGGAAGCCGTCGGCTATTTTCAGCAGGCTTTACGCCTAAGCCCCGATCACCTGATTGCGCTCGACAATCTCGGCAACGCTTACCGGCGGTTAAAGCAATGGGAGGAAGCGCGCAAAGTTCTGGAGCACGCTCTGGCAGTTCATCCGCAGGATCCGGAAGCCAATTACAGCCTGGGAATGGTGTATGCACAAACCAATGACAACGCCCATGCCTACGAGTACCTGCAGAACGCACTCCATTTTCGTCCGGGGTATCCCGAAGCGCTGAACAATCTGGGCGTGCTTTATCTCCGAACCGGCCGCAGAGATCAGGCGGTTGCCAGTTTCGAAGAGTGCATTCGGGTGGCACCGGCGTTCGACCAGTCCTATCTCAATCTAGCCCGAGTTCACGCGCTCGAAGGAGAACCGGAGAAAGCGCGGAACGTTCTCCGGGACCTTCTGAAACAGCATCCGGACCACCCGCAGGCGCAGAAGGCGCTCGCGGAGTTGGGGCCTTAGTTTGGTCTCTCTCTTTGCGATCTTCGCGCTCCCTTTGCGGGCTTAGCGGTTAAAGAGCGTTCTTGAGGGCGCTCAGGGAAAGTACAAAAGGCTTGTAACCGCAAAGTTCGCAAAGAACAGCCGCGAAGCACGCAAAGAAAAACTCTTCCGGTGCTTGAAAATCCCCACCCTAACCTCGCAAAGAACGCGAGGTTAGGATGGGGCACCCGCCGCGTTTCTCGAAGCGCGGCTGAGTTTAGGGGGTGGCCTTTGGACTTGCGTGCGGCGTGGGGGCTGTCAGAAGGTCAACCATCATCTTGTAAAGCTTCTCAACGTCAAGATCGACCTGCACCTCGACGGGTTGGAGTTCCAAGGCTGGTTTGTCGCGATCGGTCCATGTGAGTGTGTTTCCATAGCCAGCGCCCCGACCAAGATCCACATCAAGGTAGCGTATGTCTTTTTTCGTAATCAGCGTGGCATCGAGCCAGGCAGCCGCCGTTAATTCGTCCCAGAGATAGTTGTACTTGCCGAAAAGGCGCCCATATTTTCCGATGTACTGGGCTGCCGGCGTGGTTCCTTGCTTGATCCGGTTGATCAACTCGATCGTCATCTTCGTCTTCACGGAAATGTCGACCGGCGTGCACACGATCTTTTTCCAGGGTGCTCGCAAGACGATATGGGCGGCCTCGGGATCGAACCATATATTGAACTCGTGTCGCGGCGTGTTCGCGAACTCGGGATCATCGGTTTGGGGATTCAGACTCGCGCCCATGAAGATCAACTCTTTGGCGAGCTTGGGAAATTCCGGATCGATCGAAATGGCGAGCGCAAGATTCGTCATCGGTCCGCCCTCGTAGATCGTGACCTCTCCCGGAAACTTGTGGACCAAGCGCAGGAGGAAATGGGCGGCATCTTCTTCGGATGGTTTGGTGGTTGGCTTGCCTTCGGGGAACTCGCCTAATTCGTCGGGTGGATGATAGACGCGCGGCGTCCAGGCACCTACCCAGGCCACGGAGCCAAATCGCTGCTCCCAAAGTTCTGTTTCTCGTTTGCGACGGACCAGGGGATATTCGGCTCCGGGGACAACGGGTATGTCAGTTCGTCCGATCAATTCGAGCGTCCGCAGCGTGTGCGCTACTTCCGACTTGAGCCATGCGTCCCCGGTGACGACGGTGATGCCGAGGACTTCGGTCTGGGGCGATTGGATGAGCAATAGAATCGATTGCTGGTCGGTGCCGGCAGGTCCGGCGGCATCCTGATCGATGATGATCTTTCTCTTTTCCTGGCCCAGGGCCAGCATGCTAGTCATTGCCAAGGCGATCAGGACGATCCAACGGGCTTGACCCAACTTCATTCTTGTCCTCCGGCGAGTGTAGATGCGCACATCGAATTCAACTTCGTACCCCGGTGGAAAATACCTATCCTAACCTCGCAAAGAACGCGAGCTTAGGATGGGGCACCCGCTTGTTTCATTTTCCCGTCAACCGTCCAATCAACAGCTCAAAAAATCCGGCAGAGTCCACCTCCATCGCGACATTCGTATTGGGGACGAAATGATCCCGGAGGACGGGAGAGGTTTTCGTGGTGGCGAGGGTGGGCGCCGAGCCGCGAATGGTCATGCTCTGCGCCGCTTTTTTCTCGGCCTCGGCACTGCGGCGCAGATCGCCCGCGGTTGGGCTGTATCCCAGGGTCTCGCCCGCCGTGAGCTCACCCGAGGTTTCCACATCCACGTAATATTCCTTCCACTTCAGCAGCGAAGGATTGAGGAACGCCGCCACTGCGAGCGAGTCGTGCATGTTGGGATCGACGAGAAAGCCAGCTTCGCGATAGTGCTGAATGGCGTGGTGCGCAATGTTGGCCGCGGCCTGGCTGACCGGGTTCTGCGCAGATTCCAGGCGGCGTACGTGGGCATCGGTCAGCCCGGTCTTGCGCGTGACGTCGAGACCCACCATGGTGATAGGAATTCCAGATTGAAAGACGATGCGTGCGGCCTCGGGGTCGACGTAGATGTTGAACTCCGCCGCCGGCGTGATATTTCCGCCTGAGAGGGAGCCTCCCATCATGACGATTCTCGGGATCATGCCGTGCAGATCGGGGTCCAGATCCAGGGCCATCGCCACATTCGTGAGCGGGCCGATGGTGATCAGCGTGATTTCTCCCGGATGCTTGCGTACCGTGGTGCGGATGAACTCCGGGGCCGGCTCGCTGACGGGCTTAGTCTTCGGCTCCGGGAACTCGGCGCCTCCAAGTCCGTTTTCACCGTGCACATAAGCGGCGGTAACCAGGCGGCGCGTCAGAGGGGTCTTCGCGCCTGCGGCCACGGGAATGTCGGTGCGGCCCGCGATTTCCACCATGCGCAAAGCGTTTGGAAGCGTCAACTCCAGCGGCACGTTGCCCGCGACCGGCGTGATCCCTTCAATCTTTAATTCGGGCGAACGCATGGCGAGCAGCAGCGCAAAGGCATCATCGACTCCAGGATCTGTGTCGATGATGACGCGGGATGGGCTGGAGCTGGTGGGGCGCTGCCCTCCCTCGACCGGCATTTGCTCGAGGGAAAGACCGTCTGCTGATAAAGCTCCGGCCACGACGGTTGCTGCGGACGACGCGACGAACTGGCGGCGAGTAAGGGCAAACTTGCGTTCCGAATCCATGTCCCAGGCTCCTGAGTTATTTCGCGTTGCGCGGCGGTTGCGTCATCAGCTTCACGTAGAGGTCGTAGAGTTTTTTCGTGTCAACATCGAATTGCACGGTAGCCCGTCTTTCGTACGGCGGCACCTGCGCCTTGGTGTCCCAGATGAGCGTTTCCCCGTAACTGGGCCCATGGTCCACGTCAATGTCGACGTAGAGTTCCTTCTGTATCGTGATGATCGAGGGATCGACCATGGCCGCCGCCGAGAGCTCATCCCACATGAAGCTTTCGACGGAGTATTGGGTGAGGTAACGAGCGACAGGCGTGTCGGCTTTTGCAATCTCAGCCTTCACCGCTGGATTCACCGTAGTCTTTACTGAGACATCGATCGGGGTGATGGTGATGCTTTTCCACGGAGCGCGCATGACGATGCGCACCGCTTCGGGATCGAACCACCAATTGAATTCGCGGCGGCCGTCGACGCCGGTAATGCCGCCATTGTCGGCGTACATGCCGCTTCCCATCAGTACCAGGGATTTCGCAAGCGTCGCCACCTGCGGGTCGAGGCGCAACGCCAGCGCGATGTTGGTCAGCGGGCCGCCCGCCCAAATCACCACTTCGCCGGGATATTTGTGTACGGTGCGCACGATAAAGTGCGCGGCGGTTTCATCCAGGGCCTTGATGTGCGGTTCACCTTCCACGAGCGGCGGCACCACGTCGGGCTCGTGATATCCAGCGCGGAAGGCAGGGGGCACGTTGGCTGGCGCGTGTGAAAAGTCGCTCCAACACCCCTTGTAGTGGAGCTTCCCGTAGAGCGCTTCCCAGCGCTCGGTTTCTTCTTTTGAGTTCAGCAGAGGGAACTCCGCGCCTGCGATGACGGGAACGTCAGTGCGGCCAGCGATCTCCAGCAAACGCAAAGTGCGCTGCGTCTCTTCCTTGACCCACTGATCTCCGCTCACGGTCGTGATCCCGAGAACATCGAACTTGTCGGACTGCAGGAAAATCAAGATGGACTGCATGTCGGTGGTCGCCGGTCCACGCGCGTCCTGGTCAACAATGACCTTGATCTTCTGCGCCTGCAGATCGGGTGTGGCTGATAGAAGGAGGGCAGCAACCAATAAGGCAACGTACATTGCTCGGTTCATAGGGAATGTTCCGTCAGTACTTCGATTGCCTGTCGCGATGGGCTGGAAGGCATCGCATTGTAGAGCCTGAGTAAAGGCGCTGCCAAGATGATTCGGAACTGACTCTCTCGAGAACCGGAGAATGACGCGCGACTGTGGTTTAGACTGTGCTGCGTACAACTAGCCTTAAGGTGCAGAGATGGTCAATAAGCTAACAGAATGGCGTTTGTGGCTATTCATTATGCTCGTTGTTCTTTTTCCAATTGTGTTTCATCCCTGGTGGATGCTAGTTATCTCCGCCGGGGCATATAGCTTATTGGCATGGCTCTTGTTGTCGCCAAAGAGAAATCCAAAGTAGTCAAACACATGGATAGGTGCTCGCAACTTGATTGCGGCCCGCGTGAGCAGCATCTAGAATTGCAGCGCGTGGAATCACTGCCGCTCGGCCTGCTCATGGGTTCCTTTCGCCGAAAACCTCGATATTTCTGCACCCTCGCCGTGTCCGCAGCGTTTGTAACGCTTGCTTCGTTTCTGGCCCAAGGTCAATCGAGTGCGGCATCTGAACCGGCGGTCATCTACGGCGTGGTCCGGGATGCGCACGGGCAGCCGGTTCCAGCAGCTTCGGTCCACATGCAATTGGAGGGCACGAAGCAGGTCGTAACCGTGGAGACTGATTCGACGGGTGCTTACCGCTGTGGCAGTCTGCGTGAGGGCGTGTACAACTTGCGTGCGGAAAAGGCAGGGAGCGGTGATGGCATTGCCGGTTCTGTTGTACTCAAAGCAAATCAGGCGAGCAAGGTTGACTTTACTCTGGCCTTGACGGCACCCAACGCAGGCCAAAGCTCCGCGGCGAAAGCTCCGGAATTCTTTGACGAGCCGAAATTCACGGTCGCGGGCGTCACCGACGCGACCAACCACGGTGGGCACGGTTCCGACGCCATCTTTCGAACATCCCGGTCGCTCGCGCGAGATGTTGCATCCATCAATCCGCAGCCTGTTTTGTCCCCTGCTCAGTCCGTGAAGGACGAGGCATCTCTCAGGGAGGCCGTGAAGCGTGCTCCTGAGAGCTTCGAGGCGAACCAGCAGTTAGGCTTACTCCTCGCGCGATCCGGACATCCTAAAGAAGCTGTGCCGTATCTGGAGCGATCGAACCAGAGCCGTCCAGAGGATTATGAAATCGCCTACACGCTGGCTCAGGCTTACCTGGATGCGGCTGACTACGAGCACGCTGCCGCGATCGCGCTCGGCTTGCTCGCGAAGCATGACACTGCAGCGGTTCATCACTTGCTTGGCGATGTGGAGGAGAAGCGGAAGCGTCCGGTAGAAGCGGTAGGCGAGTATCAGCGCTCCGCGGAACTCGATCCGAGCGAGCCGAATTTCTTCGATTGGGGAGCCGAGCTCCTCACCCACCGCGCGCTTCAGCCGGCCATCGAAGTTTTCAGCAAAGGCAATCGCATGTTTCCGCAATCCGCGCGGATGCTGGTCGGTCTGGGCGTGGCCTGGTACGCGACCGGGTCGTCCGATCTGGCTGCCAAGTACGTGTGCGATGCATCCGATCTGAATCCTGGCGATAGCAATCCCTACCTGGTGCTGGGCAAGATGCAGATGGCGAACCCTTCGCCGTCGTCTGCCGTGCTCGCAAGAATGGAGCGTTTCGTTCGCCTCCAGCCCAAGAACGCCCTGGCCAACTACTACTATGCGGTCGCGCTCTGGAAAACCGAAAAGACTTCCGGTGTGTCCAATAACCCGGCGAATGCAGCGCAAATTGAGTCTCTGCTTGAAAACGCGGTTCGGCTGGATCCCAAACTGGCGCGCGGCTATTTGCAATTAGGCATTCTGTCTGAAGAGCGATCGGACCTGCCCAAGGCGATCGCCGCCTATCAAACCGCGATCGCGGCCGATTCCCAAGTCGAAGAACCTCATTACCGTCTCGCGCAGGTCTACCGGCGCATGGGGGAAAAGCTGAAGGCGCAGGAGGAGATCAAACTTTACGAACAGATCTCCCAGAAAACGGCACAGCAATCTGAAGAAGAGGGGCGCGAGATTCCCCAATTTGTTTATACTCTCCGCGACCCGAAGTTGCCGGCGCAATCGCAGTAAGAACGTCCGTCGTGAATTTTCTGGAAGGGCGCTGTCAGCTTCTCTGCCTGGGGGCTCTCGCTGAACGCAAACTCGCTCGATCGCTTCTTTAAACTCACTGAAAATCACACGACCGTGCGCCGGGAACTGGTGGGTGGGGTGACCACGTTCATGACGATGGCCTACATCGTTGTGATCAACCCGCAGATTCTGGCGCAGGCGGGAATGCCAGCAGACGGCGTCGTTTTCGCCACGTGCATCTCGGCGGCGGTTGCTTCCCTGGTGATGGGCCTGTACGCGAATTATCCCATCGCCATGGCCCCTGGCATGTCGCTGAACGCGTACTTCACCTACTCCGTGTGTCTGGGCATGGGAATTCCCTGGCGCACGGCCCTGGGGGTGGTTTTCTTGTCCGGGGTATTGTTTGTGCTGCTCACCATCACGCGCGTGCGCGAGCAGATCGTCAACGGCATTCCGAATTGCTTGAAGCACTCAACGGCTGCCGGCATTGGAATGTTTATTGCGTTCGTGGGACTGCGGAATGCGAAGCTGGTCGTTGCCAATCCAGCGACTTTTGTTGGAATCGGAAGCCTGTCGCTCCCCGAAGTTCAGGTGGCATGCTTCGGACTCGTTTTCACGCTGGTCCTGATGGCCCGCAAGGTCAATGGCGCGATCCTGATCGGAATCGCCGGGACCATGCTCTTTGGCATCCTTCGCGGCCTGACGCACTGGCCCACCGCCTGGCTCTCGATGCCTCACCCGGGAGGCACGTTCCTGCAACTGGATTTGCGTGCTGCGGTGCATCTGGGCTTGTTTGAAATTGTGTTCGCGTTCCTGTTCGTCGATCTGTTCGACAACGTGGGCACGCTGGTCGGAGTCTGCGAGCAGGGCGGCTTCGTGAAAGACGGCCGCATTCCGCGGGTTGGGCGTGCTCTGCTAGCGGACGGCGTGGGGACGGTATTCGGGGCTTTGACCGGCACATCCACCGTGACCAGCTACATCGAGAGTGCATCCGGAGTGGCTGCGGGCGCCCGCACAGGCTTAAGCAATGTCTTCGTAGCCCTGCTGTTCCTGATGGCGGTGTTCTTCTCCCCGATCGCCGGAGCGATTCCGGCGTTTGCCACTGCTCCCGCGCTCGTTCTCGTAGGCGCGTTGATGACGCAATCGATCTCGCATGTCGCCTGGGGCGACTTCACCGAAGCTTTCCCCGCATTTCTCACGATGCTGACCATGCCGCTCACGTTCAGCATCGCGACCGGCCTGAGCCTGGGAGTTATCGGCTACACGGTCGTGAAAGTTGGGACGGGAAGGTACCGTGAGGTCAGCATCGTGTTGTGGATCCTTACCCTGCTGTTCATCCTGCGGTATGTCTATCTCGCGGCCGCTTAGCTTGGGCTATTGCGGGCGGGAATTCTGGACTGGCGCGGTCATCAGCGACACGAACATACGGTAGAACTTCTCCGTGTCTAAATCGATCTGAATTTCTACTAGCGGCCGGGTGAGTTTGGGCTTGTCGTTTTCGCTCCAGGTGAGCGTGTTGCCATAGCCTGCGCCGCGATCGAGATCGACGCCCATGTAGCGGGTTTCACGTTTTGTGATAATGCTGGGATCGATCCACGCGGCTGCGGCCAGTTCATCCCACATAAAATCAGCTCCGGGGCCTGGCTGATAATAGCGGGCGACATAGTGTGCGAGCGCGGTCCCCGAGGCGTCAATTTCCTTGATCATCTCGGGCGTCAGCCGAGTTTTGACGGAAATATCGGTGGGAGTACAGATGATTTTTTTCCAAGGCGCGCGCAGAACGATCTCGGCCGCTTCCGGGTCAAACCAGAAATTAAATTCGTGGCGAGGATTGTTCACGAACTCCGCATGCGTGGTTTGCGGGCTGAGACTTCCGCCCATAAACACTAATTGCTCGGCAAGTTCCGGCAGGTGGGGATCGATCGAAATGGCCAAGGCGAGATCCGTCATGGGCGCGCCCTCGTAAATCGTTACCTCATGCGGATACTTGTGCACCATGCGAATCAGAAAATGAGCCGCGTCCTCGTCGGCCGGCTTCAGCGCAGGCTTGCCCTCGGGAAGATTTGGAATGATGTCAGGTTCGTGCCACCACCGCTCATCCCAGGCGCCCGCGTAAGCGACCTTCCCATAACGTTGTTGCCAAAATTGCGCCTCTTCGTGGCTGCGGACGAGCGGAAACACTGCGCCTGGGACGACCGGAACGTCCGATCGTCCGATAATTTCCAGCAGGCGAAGCGTATGCGCGACCTCCTCGTCGCGCCACTGGTCGCCGCTGGCCACGGTAATGCCGAGGACTTCGACCCGGGGTGATTGCAGCAGCACGAGAAGCGTCTGTAAGTTGCTGCCGCCGGGCCCGGAGCAATCCTGATCGATGATTACCTTGCGGCGAGGCTGGGCGAAGGAGAGCGAGCCTGCGAGAGCAAGCGCGGCGATCGAGAGGCGGAGTAGTTTCAGCTCCATCGTTTAGCTCGTAAGTCGATAGTTTCGAGTTTCGGGTTTCGAGTGTGCAGTTCAGTCCGAAGCAGTTCACTCGACAGCGAGCCAGTGTCGTCCCCTGAAGGGGACTCAACTTCTGCGGGAAGCTTTCCCCGCACTCACCTGCGGGGCTAACCGCTGGCGTCGCTGCGCGACTTGAAACCTGAAACCTCAGACTCGAAACTTGAAACTCGAAACTCGAAACTATTTTCGTGCTGGCCGCGTCATCAGATCGATATAGATCTTGTAGAACTTCTCCGCATCGATATCGAACTGCACGTTGGCCAACCGGAGGTAGGGTGGCACCTGCGCTTTCGAGTCCCAGAAGATGGTTTTGCCGTAGCTGGCGCCGTGATCGACATCGATATCCATGTAGAGCTGCTTTTGCCCGGTAATGATGGAGGGATCGATCAGCGCCACACCGGCGATCTCATCCCACATGTAACCGGGCAGGGAATACTGGTCGAGATATTTGGTGATGGGCGTGTTTGCCTTGGAGATCGTTGCCTTCATCTCGTTTGTGAAGCGGGTCTTCACCGAGATATCGATGGGCGTGATGGTCACCTTCTTCCAGGGTGCGCGCAAAACGAT
>Ga0210399_10000609_pt1 | contig 28655 bp, 29 predicted proteins | sample IncBWC14MmetaG_FD_150865 | JGI IMG/M metagenome (GOLD analysis project Ga0210399, IMG submission 150865) | Forest soil microbial communities from Barre Woods Harvard Forest LTER site, Petersham, Massachusetts, United States - Inc-BW-C-14-M | ecosystem: Environmental > Terrestrial > Soil >... | reverse complement strand
ACTGGCGCACCTGATTGATACCAGCGACATGGCGGAAATGGATCCGGTGAAGGCATTCGAAATTATTGAGGGCGAGCTGGGCGCGTTCAGCGAAACCATGCTGAAAAAACCGATGATCGTAGTGGCCACGAAGCTGGACGCCACAACGGATCGCACCAAGCTAGAAGAATTGCGCGGATTCTGCGCGAAGAAGGGGCTGGAATTTCACGCGGTCTCCGCACCGACGGGCGAAGGCGTGAAAGAACTGGTTCGCGCCATGGCCGATGCGCTGGACAAGATTCCCAAAGAAACCTTGGACGACGAGGACGCGGCGGAAATCGCGGACGGGAACGAGGGCGAGGAAGCGGACGGCGAGACTTACGAGTCCCTGGACGATCCCGAAGCCGACCAACAGGATCCCCCGATTTCAAAGATTTCATGAGAAAATTGAACGGGGAACATCCGGGAGGCGGATTGACGACTGCGCAGGCTCAGGCCCACCGTACCACCGCGGCGAAACACCATCCACGACGAATTGCACTTTTTGGCGGCTCGTTCGATCCGATTCATTCCGGGCACCTGGCGGTGGCGCGCGCCGCGGACCGCAGATTTAATTTTGATGAGATGCATTTCATCCCGGCCAGCCGCCCGCCGCATAAGCTGAAGCAACACCTGGCGCCGTTTCCGCACCGGTTCGCGATGGTGGCGCTGGCGTGCACGGAGCATCCACACTTTGTGCCGTCGCTTGCGGAAGCGGGCGAGGATTTCAGCGGGACACAACTGCATTACTCCATCGACACGGTGCGCTATTTCCGGCACGCATATCACGGGCAGGGCGACCGGATATTTTTTATCATCGGCGCGGACGCGTTTCTGGATATTCCGATGTGGAAGGAATACGAAACACTGCTGGGGCTGTGCGATTTCATCATTGCCAACCGGCCAGGGATTCGGTTGGAAGCGCTGCGGCTGGTGATCCCTCCGGATTTGCACGGCCGGCCGGACCCCAAACGCGACAAGGGTGAAGATGCAATTGCGCATGGTTCGCCGGTTGTTGCGAGACTGCAGAATACGACGATTTATTTGCTGGAAAACGTGTCGAGTGAAGTGAGTGCAACCGATATTCGCAAGAAATGCAGTCGCGGCCAATCCATTCATGGGTTGGTCGCCCCGCGCGTGGAGGAATACATTTTGAAACAAGGACTGTACCGGTGAAACTAGAATCTCTACCACAAGGTGTGCGTTTGGCTGTGGAGGCCGCGCAGAATAAAAAGGCCGGCGGAGTTACCGTGCTGGACCTCGATGGGCTGGCTGCGTTCACGCAGTATTTCGTGATTTGCACGGGCTACAGCACGCCGCAGATGCAGGCGATTTGCAACGAAGTCGAAGAACTGTTGTACAAGGAAATGAAACGCTCGCCCGAACATCGCGAGGGACAACGTTCGGCGGAATGGGCGCTGCTGGATTTTGGCGGGTTTATCGTGCATGTGTTTGGAGAGCAGGCTCGGCGCTATTACGACCTGGAGCGATTGTGGCGTGCAGCGCCGTCGCTGGTGCTGCCGGATGAGCCGGATAGCGCGGATAGAAGGTCGAGCAGAACTTCGGGCGAGGAATTCTCGCAACGTGTCAGCTAGCGATCGAGATTCTTACGGATTCAGAGATTCCTAAGGACGTCCGGGCGCGAACCCAGGTTTTCGAATCCGATAGATCTTGCGGATCTGCCCGCGGCAAGCAGGCATGGGGTGCACCCTTCGCGGATCAAGGTAAAGCACGCTGCGCCCCTACATATACGGGCACAGCATACCGGCGTTTCTCGGAGTAGACTCGCACGATGAAAATCCGGTTGCTATTCCTGGGGAAAACGCGGCGGGGCGAACTGGTCGCTTTGTTGGAGGAGTATGTGAAACGGATTGGGCGGAGCAGCCCGATCGAAGTGAACGAAGTGCGCGATGGTGAAGCGGCGGTAAAGAAATTGGATGCGGATCGCGCGGCTACCGCGGTCTTACTGGACGCAGGCGGGAAAAGCTACGATTCGGAAGCCTTCGCTAAGTGGATTGGAGAACAGCGCGATCGCGGGACGCGCGAAATTATTTTTGTTTGCGGCGACGCCGATGGGTTCCCTTCCGTTGTGCAGGGGCGCGTTAAACAGAAGCTTTCTCTGAGCGCGATGACGTACTCGCATGAGCTGGCACGGGTGATGCTTGCGGAGCAGATTTATCGCGCGTTCGCGGTTCTGTCGGGAAGTCCCTATCCCAAATAGTCTGGCTGATGGCAAGGATAAACGCTCACTACTGGTGTTTGCGAGGTGATGATTACATTGTAAAGCGGCGGCTAGCCACCGCACTCCAAAAAGTGCGTTTGTAAGCGATTCGTGGAAGAATGATCGAAAGGTAAAACATGGCCATACGAATCGCACCGGATAAAGACGCACCGTCGATCGCAGTTGAGATTCCGCTGGAGAAACCGCTACCGGATTACGATCTGGATCAGGTAGAGCAACCTACGCCGCGCGATGTGGATGGCGTGCTGGTCTCGCAGGGATTTCGAGATTTGGTCGATGATGCACGGGGAGTGTTGACGCAGTTGATAGCCGATCCTCCGGCGTATAACACCATGTCTCATCGCGCGGGCGACCTGGACCTCACGCAGAAACCGCATTTTGAGATTGCGCAACTGACGGGAGCCATTTCGCCGGGGAACGAAGTTTACCGGCCGGGGCTGTGGATCGTGCTCAAGGATTTGCGGTCGCCAGCGAAACACACGGTGAGCGAGGCGGCTTTGGAACAGGCGCGGGCGATTATTTCGGAATTGGTAAAGCGCCTTGGGCTGGAATGATTTGGTTGCGCGGATTTCCGGCTGAATTGTTCTTGGTCGCGGATACGTCAACTCAACAATTCAGTGCGGCTCGCTTGAGGAAATTCTGAATGGCGAATGAAAAAGGTCTACTGATTGTGTACACCGGGCCGGGAAAAGGAAAAACCACCTGCGCGTTGGGGACCGCGTTTCGTGCAGTGGGACAGGGACTGCGGGTGCTGATGGTGCAGTTCATCAAGGGCTCGTGGCATTACGGCGAACTGGATGCCGCGAAAATGCTGGGCGACGATAAGTTTGAGATACGTCCCATGGGCCGCGGTTTCGTGAAAGTGGGCGGCGCGGAAACGGATCCAGAAGATATTCGGCTGGCGGAGGAATGCTGGGAAGCGGGGCGGGGGGCGATTTACAGCAGAACCTACGACCTGGTGATTCTGGACGAGATCAATTACACCATCAGCTACAAAATGCTGGACGCGGAGAAAGTGGCGGAGGCTCTGAAAGGGCGGCCGGAGCAGGTGCATGTGATCTGCACGGGACGCAATGCTCACCCTTTGCTGGTAGAGCAAGCCGACCTGGTTACGGAGATGAAAGAAGTGAAACACCCGTATACGAAGGGTATACTGGCGCAGAGGGGGATAGATTACTGAAGTTATTAGTTTTTAGTTATAGGTTTTAAGTAAGGAAAGAAAAGGCCAGGGAGCGCGGGCTCAAAAAAGTTTAACTTAAAACTTAGAAGCAACGACTGAAAACCTACTTATGGCGTGGTTTAAACGAGAGAAAAAAGCGATTGAGCAGCGGACACCGCCGGAAGAGCGGCGTGTGCGCACGGAAGGACTGTGGGCCAAGTGCGAGTCCTGCGGCGCAATCGTGTTCCGGAAAGATTTAGAAGAGAACCTGCTGGTTTGCCCGAAGTGCCAATTTCATTTCAAGATGAGCGCGAAGAAGCGGCTGGAATTGCTTCTGGATGGAAAGTATACGGAGCACGACGCGGGAATGGTTTCAACGGACCCGTTGGATTTTGTGGACACCAAGCCATACAAGAAACGCATCAAGGACGCGCAGAAAAAACTGGGCATGAATGACGCGGTGATTACCGCCGAAGGTCAGTTGAATGGACGGCCGGTGGTTTGCTGCGCGATGGAATTCAACTTTATTGGCGGGTCGATGGGCGCGGTAGTGGGCGAGAAAGTGACGCGGGCGATCGAGCTTTCGATGGAGACGCGGCAGCCGCTGATTGTGGTTTCCTGCTCCGGCGGCGCGCGCATGATGGAAGGGACCATCAGCCTGATGCAGCTGGCGAAAGTGTCCGCGGCGCTGGCACGAATGGACGACGAGAAACTTCCGTATCTATCCGTGCTGACGGATCCGACCACCGGCGGCGTAACCGCGAGTTTTGCCATGCTGGGTGATTTGAATATTGCCGAGCCGGGAGCGCTGATCGGTTTTGCGGGACCACGCGTGATCGAGCAAACGATTCGGCAAAAATTGCCCGAAGGCTTTCAGCGCTCGGAGTTCCTACTGGAGCACGGATTTCTGGACGCGGTAGTGCATCGCAAGGACATGAAGAGCTTTCTAAACAACGCGCTCGACCTGTTGATGAATTGAAATGAATTACGAGAGCGCGCTGCGGTATCTCTTATCCCTGGGACGCGAGCTGGCGGCACCGACACAGGCTGCCGCGGCCAAATTCGACCTTGAAAATATTTCTGTGTTGACGGAACGCCTGGGGCGGCCAGAACGCGCTTTTGCCAGCGTGCACATTGCCGGAACAAATGGGAAGGGTTCGACGGCCTCATTCGTCGAGTCGATTCTTCGCGACGCGGGATTTCCGACTGGTCTGAACACCTCGCCACATCTGGAACGAATCAACGAGCGCATTCGCATCAACGGCGCGGAAATCAGCGACGAGGATTTTGCGCAGATCTTCACCCGCGTTCGGGAAGTAGTGGAAGCGCTGCTGGCGGAGGGTAAATTGCGCGCGCACCCGACGTATTTTGAGATGGTGACGGCGATCGCCTTCGAAGCGTTCGCGCGGAAGCGAGTGGAGTTTGCGGTAGTGGAAGTGGGGCTGGGCGGCCGGCTGGACGCAACAAACATGGTAGGTCCGATCGTGTCGGTGATTACGCGAGTCGATTTTGACCACGAAAATTTTCTGGGACACTCGCTAAAGGAAATTGCGGGAGAAAAAGCAGGAATATTGAAGCCGCAGGTGGCGGCAGTGTTTGCCGCACAGCTTCCGGAAGTGCGCGAGGTGTTACTGGCAAAGGCGGCGGAGCTTCGCTGCCCGGTGATTGAGACGCCAGCAGCATTCTATATCGAGAGCGAAGGCACGGAAGATGGCTGCGTTCGCGCTACCGTGCTGGAGATTGCGACGGGAGAGCGTTTCTCGATTGCGCCGCAATTGCGGGGACGCTTCCAGTTGCAAAACGCGTTGAATGCGCTGGCCGTAGCGCGCTACCTGCAATCGCGGGATTATAAGATTTCAAAGGCCAACATCGAGCGTGGCATCGCTTCCGCAGTTTGGCCGGGACGCATCGAGCGCGTGCGAACTAAACCGGACGTCTATCTTGACGGGGCACATAATCCCGGAGCCGCAAGGGAGTTGGCAAAATTTATTCAGGAGAGTGTTCGCGGGAGCAGAATCTTCCAGATTTTTGGAGCGATGCGGGACAAAGCCGTGGACGAGGTGACCGGGATTCTGTTTCCGCTTGCGCATCATGTGGTGTTCACGGAGGCGGCCAACCCGAGGGCCATCCGCGCGGCGCAACTTGCGGAGATGGCGGGGCACCATGCGGCCAGCTATGACGTGATTCCATCGGCGGAAGATGCGCTGGAAAGCGTTCTGGCGAAAGCGCGCGCGGAGGATGTAATTTTCGTGACGGGCTCGCTGTATCTGGTTGGCGAGCTGCGGCGAAGTTTGCGGCAGCGCAGAAAAGTCGCCACGAACTAAGAAAGGCCGTAGAATGGCGGGAGTGGAAGGAGCCGGCCGCTGGGCCGGCGTTCTCTTTTGTGGAGTCGAACGATAGCCGCGGAGAGTCCCCACAGCTATGAAAAAACGAGCAAACCGGCCTGAGAAACCAGAACAAAAGCCGCTGGTCGGCGTAATCATGGGATCGACGTCCGACTGGGAAACGATGCAGCACGCGGCAAAAATTCTGGACGAGTTGGGCGTGCCCTTTGAAACGCGCGTGGTTTCCGCGCATCGGACGCCAGATTTGTTGTTCCGCTATTCGGCGGACGCGGAGGATGCGGGCCTGGAAGTAATCATTGCGGGAGCGGGCGGCGCGGCACACTTGCCGGGGATGACGGCGGCGAACACAGTTCTGCCAGTACTTGGTGTACCGGTCGAATCAAAAGCGCTGAAGGGGTTGGATTCGCTGCTCTCCGTTTCGCAAATGCCGGGCGGAATACCGGTGGGAACTTTGGCCATTGGAAAACCCGGCGCAGTGAATGCGGCGCTTCTGGCTGCGGCTATTCTGGGCACGAAATATCCGCACATTCGCGAGGCCTTGCGGGAATTCCGCAAACACCAGACCGCCAGGGTGCTGGCGATTCCGGATCCATCGCGCGCGGCCGAATGGAAAAAGGGCGTATGACCATTGGCATCCTGGGCGGCGGGCAACTGGGTTACATGCTGGCGCTGGCGGGCTACCCGCTGGGGCTGCGTTTCCGGTTTCTCGATCCTTCGCCAGAAGCTCCCGTGGGCCGCATCGCGAATCGCGTGACAGCCGAATATTCCGATAAGGTTGCGTTGGAGAAATTCGCTAACGGACTCGAGTTGGTGACCTACGAATTCGAGAATGTGCCAGTGGAAGCGGCTGAATTTTTGGCCGAACGAGTACCGGTGTATCCGCCGCCTAGCGCGCTGGCGGAAGCGCAAGACCGTCGGCGAGAGAAAAAGTTATTTCAGAGGCTGGGCATCCCGGTACCGGAATTTGCGGAAGTTGTAAGCGCTGCGAAGCTTGACGCAGCGATCGAGACAGTGGGGCTGCCGGGGGTTTTGAAGACCTGCCGCATGGGCTATGACGGTAAAGGTCAATGGATGCTGCGGACACCTGAAGACGTAGAGAAAGCGTGGAAGGAATTGCCCGAGGTGCCGCTGATTCTGGAGAAATTTGTGACCTTCGCGCGCGAAGTTTCGCTTCTCGCCGCACGGAGCCGCAGCGGAGAAATTGCATTTTATCCACTGGTGGAGAATCACCACCGCGAAGGAATTCTTCGGCTGTCACTTGCGCCTGCGCCGAATTTGACGAGCGCACTGCAACAAGCGGCGGTGCAGGCTGGGCGCAAAGTTCTGGAGGCGCTGGATTACGTGGGAGTGTTGTGCATTGAGTTTTTTGAAGTGAACGGACGACTTTTGGCGAATGAGATGGCTCCGCGTGTACACAACTCCGGCCACTGGAGCATTGAGGGCGCGGTGACCAGCCAGTTTGAAAACCATTTGCGCGCGGTGCTCGGCCTGCCGCTGGGCGCGACGGCAACCGTGGGGCATTCGGCGATGCTGAACCTGATCGGCGAGGTTCCCGGCACCGAGGAAGTGCTGAAGGTGGCTGACGCGCATTTGCATCTATATGGCAAGGAACTGCGCCCCGGACGGAAAGTGGGTCATGTCACGGTGCGGGCGGAACGAGCGGAAGAGCTGCAGCGGCGCCTGGGAGGATTACCTGCGTTCTTTCATCGGCCGGAATTCTGCCTGGACAAGACCAAAATGGAACGCGCGGCCCAACCAGCCTGATCTCGCGTTTCGCCATTCCTCCCTCAACATACAGAAACTAATAACTTTATCTTGTTAAAGGAGACGTACGTGGGGCGCCTGTCCACCGAGAGAGTGTGGAAAACAGTGGCGCGCTGGTTGCCGCATATACGGCTGAATGCTAGGATGCACTGTTCCATGACCCCTGATAACGCCAACCGACCAAAGATCGGCATTCCTTGGCGCACATCCCAGGAAGAAGCCACCGCAAATCGGCCCAAGATCCAGAATTACGAGGATTCGGTGAGTCGGGCTGGCGGAGACCCCGTTCTCTTGTCTCTGAACGCGCAGGATGGGCTAGCGGGTCTATTGGCGAGCCTGGATGGTTTCGTTCTGCCTGGGAGCCCCGCCGATGTCGATCCGACAGAGTATGGCGCCGTGAACAATGGAAAGTCGGAGACGGCCGATGCGCCCAGAGAGCGCACGGACCGGTCAATTCTCGACCACGCGTTTGCGGAGAAAAAGCCAGTGCTGGCGATTTGCTACGGCTGCCAGCTACTGAACGTTCATCTGGGGGGCACGCTGATTCAAGATGTGTCCAGCGAAACCAGAACGTCGGTAGCGCACCGCAAGAAGGATGTGACGCCCGAACCGCTCGACGATCCGCGGCATGAAGCAAAATTCGAGCCGGGCAGCAGGCTGGCTACGCTGGCAGGGAGCGCGGCGGCCGTGGTCAACAGCTCGCATCATCAATCCGTCGAGCGAGCGGGAAAACAACTGAAGATCACCGGGCAGGCGAGCGACGGCGTCGTGGAGAGCGTGGAATGGACGGGCGACGCCAACTGGGTAGTAGGAGTGCAGTGGCACCCCGAACGGATGGCTGGCGATACCCTTGCGGACCGCCTTTTTGAGGACTTCATTGCCGCCGCACGGCAGGCGCGCAAGGTCGCCGCAGGAAAAGCGTAAGGGCCATCCAACCGCTGGACCAAATTTGGGAATCGAATCTGGGGGAGACATGATTTCACTGGCAGGTAAGGCGGCACTGATTACTGGAGGTTCGCGCGGGATTGGGGCGGCATCCGTAAAACTGTTCGCGCAAGCGGGGGCGGATGTGGTGTTCAGTTATAACTCCTCAAAGGATGCGGCCAAACAGGTAGAGCAGGAAGCCGGGAAGCACGGCACGCGTGTGGAGGCTTTCAAAGCGGATGCCGGCAAGCACGCAGACAATAAGAAATTGGTGGAACATGCGGTGGCACGATTGGGACGCATGGACATACTAGTGGCTAACGCAGGGGTGTGGAACCTGGAAGACCTGCCTATCGAGAACATGACGGAGAAGCAGTGGGACGACATGATTCGCATCAATCTGAAGAGCATCTACTCCGTAATTCATTTTACCGCGCCGCACATGATCAAGCAGAAGTCCGGAAAGATCATTACCGTCAGTTCAACGGCGGGACAGCGGGGCGAATCTTTTCACACGCACTATGGGGCATCGAAGGGCGCGGTTATCAGCCTGACCAAGGGGCTGGCTACGGAAATGGCGCGGCACAACATATTGGTAAACTGCGTGGCGCCGGGATGGGTGGCCACGGATATGTCCAACGCGGTGTTGGATTCGAAAGCGGGCAAGAAGATGGCTTCCACCGGGATTCCTCTGGGGCGCGCAGCTACCGCGGAAGAGATTGCAGGTCCGATCCTGTTCGTGGCGTCGGATCTGGCGAATTTCGTGGTCGGCGAGGTTTTGAACGTGAACGGGGGCTCCGTTTTGTGCGGCTGAGAATCGCCAAAGCTTTGGTGTGTGCCGCGTTGTCGCTTGGCTTCGCGTGCGGTTTGCGAGCGCAAAATCCGGACATGATGACTCCGGACCAGAGCAGCGCAAAAGCAAAACAAATCCTGAATCAATTGATCGAGGCGTTGGGAGGACAGAGGTATCTCACGGCCAAAGGCTCGGAGTGCAGCGGCAGGGTGGCGCAGTTTGGGCACAACGGGGAGATGACCGGTTACGTAGATTTCCATGAGTATTGGCAATTTCCCGACAAGAAACGTACCGATTACGGAAAGAAAGACAACATCATCGACCTTTTCATGGGCGATGACGGATGGACGCTAGATCGCGGCGGCGTATCCGAAGAAGCGGCGACGGTGGTGAGCGAGTTTCAAGGCTCGCTGAAACGCAGTCTCAACAATTTGCTGCGCCACCGACTGCAAGAGGAAGGCATGGCATTCCGTTACGCCGGAATGGCGGTAGCGGAATTGAAGCCCGTCGATTGGGTGGAGATTACCGACGCGGACGAGCAAACGCTGCGGGTGGCAGTGGATCGCTCGACGCATCTCCCGGTGCGCAGCGTGGCAGTGATTGACGATCGGGAGATGGGAATCCGCATCGAGGAAGTAACCCTGTATTCAAACTTTCAAACCGTCGATGGGGTCTCGGTACCAAAACAAGTGTCTCGCGAACGGGACAAGCGCCGCACGGCGCAGATCTTCTATGACAGCTGCCAACTCAACCCAAATCTTCCCCCGGATTTTTTCACAAAAGCGGCGCTGGACAAGCGTTTTTCGGAGTTGGGCGGGAAGAAGAAATAATTCTCGAAAGCGCGGTGCCCGGCCCGCAGCGGTAGTATCACAATGCAACTATTAACTAGCTCGCCAGCGCCTTCCCGCGAGAGCCTAATCCTGCTAGCGTAATGGGACTCAGTCCCCTCTGTGTCGTGACCCAGCCGTGAAAGAAGGGGTCCGTGTCTCTAAAGCCGCATGTGCCAGGCGCCAAAATCTCGTCAAATTACAGCAGGGTTCAGTCTCACGGAGCTCGTCGTAGTGCTGGCAGTGGCCATGATCCTGATGGCGGTGGGGATGCCGTCGTTCATGCGGGCGTATCACGCGTATCAGCTGAGCAGTGCAGCCACCCAGGTTGCGGACATGTTGCGGTTGGCCCGCTACGACGCGATCCGCCGGAATATACAGATGAAATGCGTGTTTCAGGTCTCGGGGACGGACCCGAACAACACCAATATCTGGATCGCGACGGTTACGACCAACACCGTGGATCAATCGCAGAAACAGACGGTTCTAGGTCCGTCGGGAAATTTGGTACCGCAGGGCGCGGTACCCAACACAGCAGCCTTGATTACCGCATCAAAGGTGGCTATGGCGACGACCAATCCGTCGCCGACGAGCGCGACCATCACATTTGATGCCAGGGGAGCGTTGTCACCTCCGACTAATGTCGATGTGTTTTATTTGGCTAGCACCCTGGTGCCGGAAGCGGGCTATCGTGCGGTGATTTTGATGCCGGCGGGGTCGATCCAGATGTGGAGCGGCGATGCAACGGGCAATTGGGCGCAGATGCGGTAGGCGAACACGGTAAACGAGCGCGGTAAACAGACGGACTGAACGACCAGTGTGAACGGAAATGAATCGCAAAAGAGCGCCTGACAAAATAGTTTCGGCAAGCAGCGGCTTCACGTTGATCGAGATGATGTTCGCAACGGTCATCGTGTTGGTGGGCCTGGTGGCGGTGGCACAACTTGTGCCTTCGTCGCTGCTGATGAATTCGAATAACCGGAACGATGGGACTGCGCTGGTTTTGGCGCAGCGCGAATTGGAGGCGATGCGCGAAGTGCCGCTATCGGGAGCGCCGAGTTTCAGCGACCCGCTGGGAGTGCTGTGTCCACCGCTACAGACCTGCCTGCTTGGCGATCCGACGCAGCCGAATCAGTTGGTCGGCAGCCCGGTGGTGGTCTTTCAGGGAGCGCCGGCGATCGATTTTTCCGCGGCGCCGATGACAGGTTATAGCTTTACGTATACGGATCCCAACGATCCCTTGGGAGCGCAGAATGATTTTCGTTGGGCAGTGATCACTAATGTGAATACCGGGCAGGTGGTGGTGTCGCGACGGATTATTCTGGGTGTTTTTCGGCGTGGCATGCGCACGCCGTCGTATCCGGTCACCCTGGATGTGATGGTCGAAAAATAAGAATGACACGGCAAGCAAGAGCGCGGCGCGGATTTTCGTTAATTGAGTTAATGGCGGCGATGGCCATTTTCTTGATCATCTGCGCGGCCATGTTTGGATTGCTGCAGCTTTCGCAACAGAAGTACAGCAGCGAATCGCAGATGTCCGGCGCGTTTCAGGAAGCGCGGCTGGGCATCGACCAGATCGTGAGGGACATCAATATATCCGGCTACCCGGCTCGGAATATGTTTTCGAAGCCGCTGAGTTCCGCCAGTTATGCGGTTGGACCAGTGGCATGGGACCCGGGATATTCCTCGAGTACGGATTGCCTGGTGGGCAGCACTTGCACTACGCCAGGCGATTACGATGCAATCGTGGAAACGGATTTGGGCGATGGCAATGTGAGCTGGATTCGCTATACTTTGACGGGAACAACGCTTTTTCGCGGAGTGGTGCAAAAGACCGCGGGTGCGGATCCCCTTACCGCGACCGCCGCTGCGGGCGTGATGGTGCCGCTGGTCAGCAATGTGGTGAACAACCCGGCCGCGCTTTCAGCCGACGCGCAGGCGCAGCTGATCGCGCAATATCCGGCTATCTTTCCTGCGGGAGCGCCGCGGCCACTGTTCCAGTACAGTTGCGCGACGCCAGCTGGCTCCCAACTGTGCACCCTGGCGCCAACCGCGTACAACGCGCCGAGATTGGTCAGTGATGTAGACGTTACGCTCATCGTGATGACCCAGACGCCTGACGCGCAAACGCAACAATTGCATGTGATGGAATTGAGCGGGCGTGGGCACCGGTCGAATCCGCTGAATTGAAGAGCGACACAAAGTTTGATTTGACAATGAAACGCAGAAGACAAATCGCGAACCAGAAGGTGCAATCGGGAGCCGCGCTGCTCATCGCGATTTTTGCGTTGCTGCTGATCAGCGTGGTGGCCATCGCGCTGGTGGTTACTTCGGGGACGGACGCCGCGTTGGGCGGTAATTACCGGACCTCGACTGGAGCGTATTTTGCGGGCGTTGCCGGGCTGGAAGAGGCGCGCGGACGGCTGCTCTGGAAAAATCCGAACTATATCAATCTCACGAATAGTTTTCCCACTTTGATGAGTCCTAACGGTTTGCCGACTTGGGGACTAACGCAAGTTCTTTACATTGTGAATCCGGCGGCCGGAGAAACGGTCGATCCGACCAGCGCAAATCCGGCGAACTATCCGGACACGGAGTACGGTACGGAATTTAGCTGGGGACTGGGCGGCGCGAACGTGCAAACGATTGCGTCGGTCTCGCCAGTCGCCGGGCTGCCAGGGCCAGGGTACAAATGGGTACGCATTACGGCGGCGACCGAAAAATCGCTGAACATCGATGTAAATGGGGATGGGACCTTCGACCCGGCAACCGTCCTTTATTACAACCCGGCGCACGTGAATGTAAGTAATGCGACTCTGCCGCTGCCGAGCCTGGTTTCCTCCGCGGAAACGCCGCAACCTCCCAACACTTTTCCTCCTCAGCCGTTTTCCGGAGCTCAGGCGCTGGAGATCACAGGCCTTTCCGTACTCCCTAATGGTGGCCGCAGGATGCTGCAGTACGTCGTCACTCCGGTGGTTATTTCGCCAGATGTAACTGACACCTCGTTTCCCGCAGCGCTGACAATTCTTGGACCCGGCTCGACATATCAATTTTCCGGGACACCCGCTTATAAGATCGATGGACGGGACGCGTGCAGTTCCACGACTCCACAAGCATCCGTCGAGGCCATCGGGTACACGGATCCCGCGTTTTATGGAAACACCTTTCCGCAGGTCCTGCCCGATAAGAGCAACTATCCCGGATACCCACTGGTGCCTTCAGGGCCACCACCACCGACTTATCAGCCGACGATGCCTAGTATTTCAAACACGCCCAGTGTGTTGCAGCAGAGTTGGCAGAACCCCGCTTCGCTCGACGCGGTGATGCAAGACATCACGAATAGCGCGGACGTCGTGCTTACTGGACCCGCGACTGGCGCGAATATTTCAAGCCGCGCTCCCATGATGTCCGTCTCGAATCCGATGACCATCGTGGTGAATGGGGATTTGAATCTGACTGGCTTACCGAATCCAGGCGGCTTTGGACTGTTGCTGGTAACCGGTAAGTTGACTTCGGACCCGCTGGTAACGTGGAACGGGCTGGTGCTGGTGATTGGCCAGGGAAATTTCGTATATAACGCAGGCGTTACCGGCAGCGGAGGAATTCAGGGCGCGGTCGTAGTGGCGAAGACCCACGACAACTCCGGGAATCTACTGACCGGCCTTCAACTGGGGGCCGCGTCCTTCACCAGCAACGGGACCGGGACGAATTTGGGTATCCAGTTCAACAGTTGCCTGGCAAAAACCGCGCAAGGCCCGCTCGCATATAGGGTGCTTTCCTTCCGGGAAATTCCGCTGACCAATTAGAGTTGCGCCCTCGCTCCACTGTTCTTCGGCGTAGGTGCGACCGCCTCCCTTCCTTCGTCAGGGCGAGCAGAAGTCGGCCGCTACAAAGGCACGCGGGTCCAGACTAAATTTATTGATCGTGCGGACATGGGGTGCGGTAGTGCTGCATCCCTACATGGAGCGGAACATCTTGCGCACGTACTGCATGCGAGCCGCCATTAATGCTGGCGGTTAAATGACCGGGCGGCGGGCTCGCGGTATACTTGTAGGATGGCAATGACGACAAAGAGTGCGCAGATGCAGGGCGCAATGAATGGGACAATGCATGGAGCGTCGCACGGATCAACGCGCGAAACGATGCATGGAGGAATGCACGGAACTACCGTTCTGTGCGTTCGCAAGGACAGTAAAGCAGTGCTGGTGGCCGATGGACAAGTGACCATGGGCGACCATGTGATGAAACACACGGCGCGCAAAACGCGGCGCTTGTACAACGACAAAGTGATTGCGGGATTTGCGGGATCCACCGCCGACGCCATTTCCCTGTTCGAGCGTTTTGAAGGCAAGTTGCAGGAGCATTCGGGCAATTTGCAGAAGGCGGCTGTGGAGCTGGCAAAAGAGTGGCGCAAAGATCGCGCGCTGCGGCATCTGGAAGCGCTGCTGATCGTAGCGGATGCGAAGGCCACGTTTGTGCTTTCCGGAAACGGCGACGTGATCGAACCCGACGACGGGCTTTGCGCCATCGGTTCCGGCGGAACGTATGCGTTGGCAGCGGCACGGGCCATGATGAAGCATTCCAAGCTGGCCACCAAGGAATTGGCGATGGAGGCGATGCGCATCGCCAGCGAAATTTGCATCTATACCAATGCGAACTTTACAGTAGAAGAAATCTAGGGCGGGAAGTGGTTGGCCGGGCATCGAAGAGAAGAGGATTCCTCCACTGCGAGGCGCAAAGGCACCTCTCCGGTCGGGATCACACGTTGAGGTTTTTAGAATAGTAGAAAAGAGATCGGCCAAAAGCGAAGAAGCAAGCAAGGAAACGAAACTACATGGCGATAAAGTCCGAAAAAGAAGTAACCCTGTTTCCCGGTGGAAACGGCGCGGTGCAGCCAGAAGACGAACAACTGCTTCCCGCGCTGGACGACATGACCCCGCGGGAAATCGTGGTGGAGCTGGACAAGTACATCGTGGGGCAGACCGCAGCGAAGCGCGCGGTGGCGGTGGCGCTGCGAAACCGCGTACGCCGGCAGAAACTTCCGCCGGAAATTGCCGAAGACATCCTTCCCAAAAACATTCTGATGATCGGACCAACCGGCGTGGGCAAAACGGAGATCGCGCGCAGGCTGGCGCGGCTGGCGGGTTGCCCGTTCGTAAAAGTTGAGGCGTCGAAGTACACCGAAGTTGGCTACGTAGGTCGCGACGTGGAGTCCATGGTGCGGGACCTGGTGGAAACCTCGATCGACATGGTGCGCGAGGAAAAGCTGGACGAAGTGGCGGACCGTGCGGAGCAATCTGCGGAAGAGCGTGTGCTGGATCTATTGTTGCCGCCGTTGCCGCCGCCCGCCGCAGGAACGCCGGAGAGCGACCTTGCCGCGCAACGCGAACAGACGCAACGCACGCGTGAAAAGCTGCGCGCGCAATTGCGCGAAGGCAAGCTGGACCAGCGCATGGTGGACCTGGAAGTGCGCGAACGGGCGATGCCGTCGTTCGAAATCATCTCCAATCAGGGTATGGAGGAGATGGACGTCAACCTGAAGGACATGCTGAGCGGCTTTTTCGGACAGCAAAAGAAAAAACGCAAGATGAGCGTGGCCGACGCGTTCGAATACCTGATCCAAGAAGAAGAAAACAAGCTTCTGGACATGGATCAGGTAACACGCACCGCGGTAGAACGCGCCGAGCAGATGGGGATTATATTTGTCGACGAAATCGACAAGGTGGCCGGACGCGAAGGCGGGCACGGGCCGGACGTTTCTCGCGAGGGAGTGCAGCGGGACATCCTGCCGATTATCGAAGGCACCACGGTGAACACCCGCTACGGAATGATCCGCACGGACCATATTTTGTTTATTGCGGCCGGCGCGTTCCATGTGACCAAGCCTTCCGACCTGATTCCGGAATTGCAGGGCCGCCTGCCGATTCGCGTGGAAATGCAATCGCTGAAGGAAGAAGACTTCGTGCGCATCCTGACAGAACCGAAGAATGCGCTGGTGAAACAATACATCGCGCTGCTCGAAACGGAAGGCATAAAACTGCAATTTACCGAGGACGCCATCCAGGCGCTGGCGCGATTCGCGACCAGCGTAAACGAACAGACGGAAAACATCGGTGCGCGCCGCTTGCACACCATTCTGGAAAAGGTTCTGGATGAGCTTTCGTTTGAAGCGCCGGACCTGAAGAAAAAGACGGTAAAAATCGATGCTGCGTACGTGAGCAAGCAACTGGCAGACATCGTGAAGAATCAGGACCTCAGCCGTTATATCCTGTAAGCCCTAGACAAACATGAACACGCGACGCCCGGGAACCCCGCGCACAAATCGCCGGACGCTGTGGTGGAATCGCGAGTTTGCCGCTGCCACAATTTTCTTGACCATCCTTGTTGTGGTGAGTTGTGGCGCGCCCGGAGAGCCTCAACCGCCAATTGCACCGACGCCTGCCGCGGTTACGGATCTGGTCGCACGCCAGGCAGGTGACGCCGTAGTGCTGCGGTTCAGCATGCCAGGCCGCGATATGCTTGGCGAAAAGCTGAAGGACGTGCCAACGTTCGAAGTGTTGCGCGGCGGATTGAAGCCGGATGGCACGGTGGATGCAAAGTCTTTTCGCGTAGTGGACACGGTGCCCGGAGCGTTGGTCAGTAACTACGTGCAACAAGGTAAAGTGCAGTTCACCGATCCGGTGCCGCCGGAGGAGGCGCGCAAGCACCCCGGCAAAACGTTGGTTTACGAGGTTCGGACGCGGGTGACGGACAAGAAGACGTCCGACGCGTCGAACGACGCCCAAGTGGTCTTTTACCCAGTGCCTACGGCGATTGATTCCCTGGTGGCGGAGGTAACGGCGAAGGGGATTGCGCTGAAATGGTCGGCGCCAAAAAGCATCGCGGGTGGCGAAGAGCTTGCGAAGGTCACCGAGTATCACGTCTACCGCGGCGAACTCGATCCCGCAGTGTCGGCAATGGCTGCGAAGGACCTGGCGCATGCAACCTGGAAATCGCCGCTGGTCGAAATCGCCACCGTGACGGCACCGGAGTTCCTGGACAGCGGCTTCGACTACGGGAAGACGTACGCGTATGTTGTGCGAAGTCTTATTCTTGCGGAAGGTTCACCGATCGAATCAGGCGACTCCGCAGCGGCGATCCTGACTCCCAAGGACACCTTTCCACCCGAGGCACCACAAAACCTTACGGCAACGGTGGTGCCCGCGACGCCAGAAGGAACGTTTGTCGTGGAACTATCCTGGTCCATCAATGTGGAGTCGGACCTGGCGGGTTACCGTGTCTATCGCAGCGACACCGAAGGGACCCGCGGCCAGCTGCTCACCAGCGAACTCTTGCCGTCGCCGTCGCACCGTGATACGAGTGTGCGTGTGGGGCAGCGGTACTGGTATACCGTGACCGCGGTGGACCGCGCCGGGAACGAAAGTTCGGACAGTTTGGCGGTAGCCGTGGAAATCCCGCAACAAAATCCGTAACGCGGTGTTCAAGTTCGCGTAGGTCTTTCGGCAGAGAGCTCAGCGGCTTATGACTCTTCACGCGCCTGTTCACGCTCCATCCTCTGGCCACATCCGCATCGATTTTCGACGCAATCCACCGGTGCGCACCGGCGTGTACGTGGGATTGGCGATGTCCGTGGTGTTCACGGCGTGGATTTTCGTCGCCAATTGGGTGCCGCTGTCGGCGCGATTCGCCATGGAACGAAATGTTTGCGCGCTGGCGTTGCTGCTTTGTATTGCGGGCATTCCGGTCCTGCGCTTCTATCGGGCTCCGGACGCGATGCTGCTCTCCAGTCTGATCGGGTGGTCGCTGCTAACAGTGACGTACGAACTGCTCTGCCTGCGGTTCGTCCTGTTGAAGGAACACTACAGCACAGGCCAGGTTTTCGTAATCGGCGCGTTGTTGTATCTAATCCTTGCCACCTTATCGTGGATTGGTACCATGGTGTGGAGAGTGCGTAGGGCACATCTTTCACATCCCCATCACTAGGCGGCGACCCGTCGAATGAAATTTTGCAGATTCCTTCCACTGAAATCCGAAGAGAAAATCCCTGCTGTTCCTTCCTATGGAATTCTTGACGAGAAGGGCATACGCCAGATTGTCGGATTGCCTTGGGGGAATTGGGCCGAGTTGGAGACGCGCTGGAGTCTGCAGAACGCGCGTCTGCTGGCACCGGTAGCGCCCAGCAAGATTATCTGTGTGGGGCGAAACTATGCGGCACATGCGAAAGAGATGGGCGGCGACGTGCCCAAGGAGCCGCTGATTTTTCTGAAGCCACCGTCGTCGCTGGCAGGGCCGGAAGAATCTATCGTGCTTACCAGCTACTCAAAACGCGTGGAGCATGAAGGCGAGCTGGGCGTGGTGATCGGAAAGAGATGCTCGCACCTGAGCAATGCGGACGACCCGCTGAAGTACGTGTTCGGTTATACCTGCGTGAACGACGTCACCGCGCGTGATTTGCAGAAAAGCGATGTGCAGTTCACGCGCGCCAAAGGGTTCGATACGTTTTGTCCGGTGGGACCGCACATCGAAACGGAGATCGATCCGCGCGACGTGCTGGTGGAGACGAAAGTAAACGGTAAGATGCGGCAATCGGGAAGCACTTCGTTGATGGCCTATCCAGTGGAGTTTTTGGTGCGCTGGATTTCGCGGATGATGACGTTGCTGCCGGGCGATCTGATACCGACGGGCACGCCCGCCGGAGTGGGCCCGCTCGCGGATGGAGACACGGTGGAGGTGTCTGTAGCCGGAGTTGGCGTGTTGCGCAACCCGGTGCATGCTCCCACCAAGTGACTTCGCCGGGCTGTTCTAGTTTCGGTAAAATGAAGGCCTTGGGGGGACAGCGGCGTGCTGGCGTGTGCCGGTACGTTTCTGGTGTGTGTTTGCTTCAATCCAGGCTGTTCCAAACCCACTGAATTCTCGAAAAGAGGGTAGAGCGTTGAAAGAGCTGCTCGCCGATTGGAAATTGTTGCTGGCCGTTTGTGGAGGAGCGATCGCCGGAATTGCATTGATTGCGTATGCGTTCATACGCCCCGCAGTAGACCCAGAGGCTTTGGAACGCAAACGCCGGTTGCACCTGAATCATATCGGACGGATCGCGGAAGGCCAGGTGGTGGAACTGGCGGAGCATCCCGCGCCTGAAATGGAACCGCGGCGGGGATTGTTTGGCGCAAAGCCGCAGCCGCTGGCGGAGAAAGGGCCGCGGCATCTGGTTTCTTACAGCTATTCCATTTCCGGAGTGACTTATCATACCGCGCAAGACGTTACCGGCCTGGAAAGCCAGGTGCAGTTCGAGCGCCTGGTGAGCGGCCAACAAGCCAGCGTGAAGTACGACCCTTCCAACCCGAGCGATTCCATCCTCGTCGCTGACGACTGGTCCGGGTTGCGGTAAACTCCCCAATGCCTCACTCGACCCGGTGCGAGGGTCGCGAACAGGCATTTTCCCTTCAGCTATGAGACGCGTTTTCCTGTCGATTCTTACGACGATGATGATCGTGGCGATGACACTGAGCGCCATGCTGATTCTAGTGCAGGCTACGGAATATGTGACCTCCATCGAATCCCCGCTGGGACGCGCGGGTGCCATGGCGGCAGAACTTTTACTTGGGGTGATTCTATTGTTGGGAACTGTGTGGCTGGCAACGCATCTTGCGGTGATCATTTTCGCTCCAAAAGGCTCTTCGTCGGATGGAGGATCAGTTGGCTGAAAAGAATCCAGGGAAGGTGAAAGGTCCGGTGGATGAGGAACGGATCGAGCAGCTTCGGCGGTACTCCGCGGAGGCGGAGGAAGGCGGAGGCCGGGAGAGGCGCGAGCGCGAACACAAAGCCGGGAAGCTTTCCGCGCGCGAACGCATCGATTTGTTACTGGATGAGGGGACGTTTGAAGAGCTGGATAAATTCGTGCGCCACAGTTGCGTGGAATTTGGGATGCAGGAGACGCGGCCGGTTGGCGATGGATTTGTTACCGGATTTGGGAAGATCGATGGGCGGCTGGTTTATGTTTTCGCGCAGGACTTCACGGTGTTTGGCGGATCGCTGTCAGAGGCGAATGCGCGCAAGATTTGCAAGATCATGGACCTGGCGATGCGCAATGGCGCGCCGTTGATTGGGCTAAATGACTCGGGAGGGGCGCGGATTCAGGAAGGGGTGGCTTCGCTGGCCGGGTATGCGGATATCTTCTTGCGCAACACGTTGGCTAGCGGCGTGATTCCGCAATTAAGCGCGATCATGGGTCCTTGCGCGGGCGGCGCGGTGTATTCGCCGGCGATTACGGATTTTATTTTTATGACGCGGGATACGTCGTACATGTTCGTGACCGGGCCGGACGTCATCAAGACGGTGACCCACGAAGAGGTGACTAAGCAGGAGTTGGGCGGGGCGATGACGCACAACGCGACCAGCGGTGTTGCCCACTTTATTTCGCGCGACGATGCGGATTGCTGCGCGATGCTTCGGGAACTGATTGGATTTCTGCCGTCGAATAATCTGGAGGATCCGCCGCGACGCGCTTCGAACGATCCAGTCGACCGGCGCGAGGAATCGCTGAACTCCATGGTACCGGAGGACCCATTTAAGCCGTACGACATCAAGGACGTGATTCACGCGGTGGTGGATGAAGGATATTTCTTTGAGGTGCATGAGTACTTCGCAAAGAATCTGGTGGTGGGATTCGCGCGGTTTGACGGCCGGCCGGTGGGCATTGTGGCGAATCAGCCTGCGTTTTTGGCGGGGACGCTGGATATCAATGCTTCGGTGAAAGGCGCGCGCTTCGTGAGATTCTGCGATGCGTTCAATATTCCGTTGATTACGTTCGAGGACGTGCCGGGATTTTTGCCCGGGACGCAACAGGAGTACGGCGGGATCATCAAGCACGGGGCGAAACTGTTGTTCGCGTTTGCGGAAGCTACGGTGCCGAAGGTTACGGTGATTACGCGCAAGGCGTACGGCGGGGCGTATTGCGTTATGGCGTCGAAGCATATTCGCACAGATGCGAATTTCGCCTGGCCGACGGCGGAGATTGCGGTTATGGGACCAGAAGGCGCGGTGGATATCGTTTATAAGCGCGAGTTAAGCAGCGCGCCGGAAGGCGACCGGCAAAGATTGCGGCAGGAGAAAATTGCGGAGTTTCGCGAGCGCTTTGCGAATCCGTACGTCGCGGCGGAACGCGGTTATCTGGACGCGGTGATCGAGCCGGCGGAGACGCGGGCAAAGATCATTACTTCGTTGCGCGCGCTGGAGAACAAACGCGACACAAATCCCAAGAAGAAGCACGCCAATATTCCGCTGTAAGCGTGTTCGCTAGCTCGGCTGCGAGCAGCCGCGAACATAGGCCGTCGTGATAAGTAAGAGCGCGCGGCAAGAAAACACAGACCCCAGATCAGTGATCATGCGGACATGTGGCGCAGCAATGCTGCGCCCCTACGAAGAGGAAGAACCGCCCGCCTCAGAAGGAAGAGGAAGAACCGCCGAGCCAATCCAAAAAACACGCTCACTTCAGAAGGAACTCCTGAAGAAATTCCACGGTGGCGTAGAACTGGTAGTCCTGATTGACTTTTTTCTGGAAGCCGTGGCCTTCGTCTTTGGCCATGATGTACCACACCGGCGTGCCTTGCTTTTTCAACGCGGCGACGATTTGATCGCTTTCGCTGACTGGGACGCGGGGATCGTTTTTGCCGGCAATAACCAGCATGGGTTTTTTGATCTTCTCGATGTTATTCATCGGCGCGATACGTTCCAGGAATTCGCGCATTTTGGGGTCCCGTTCATCGCCATATTCAACGCGGCGAAGATCGCGGCGATAGGCTTCGGTGTGCTCCAGAAAAGTGACCAGGTTGGACATGCCCACGATGTCGACCGAGCACCGGATGCGGTCGCTGAAAAACGTGGAGACCGCCAGCGTCATGTGCCCGCCGTAGCTGCCGCCGGTAACGCCGATGCGGCTGGCGTCCAGATCGGACTGGGTAGCGATCCAATCGAAGAGCGAGTTGATGTCCTTGTAAGTGTCTTCGCGAAGGAAGCCGTTATCGAGCAAGGAGAAGGATTTTCCGTAGCCCGTGGAGCCGCGCACGTTGGGATAAATCAACGCGATGCCAAGCTCATTGAGGAGGTAATTGCTTCGACCGAGGAATGTCGGCTGCGATTGGCCTTCGGGTCCGCCGTGAATCAAAACGAGAACGGGACGCTTGCCGGTGAATTTGGCAGGCGGGCGATAGAGAAAGCCGGAGATCATTTTTCCGTCGAAGCTTTTCCATTTAACTAGTTGCGCATCGGGAAACGCTTCGGTGTTTACGGCGGTTTCGCTGTTGGTCCAGCGAGCGACGGATCCGTTTGAGGCGTCGAGAGAGTAGGCGTCGCCGGTTACGCGCGCGTTGGTCAGGGAAAATCCGAGGTGCTTGCTGTCCGCATTCCACCGCACGGGACCCACCACGCCTGCTGGGTGCTTCGGGCTGGAAATCTTCCCGGTGGCGGTGTCCAGGATATGAATGGTGCTGATCCCATTTTCGTTGGCGACAAACGCAACGCGGCCGCCATCTTTGGATAAATCGAAATTTTCCACGTCCCAGGGGATATCGGCGGTGAAATAGCGGTATTGTTTGGTTGCGAAGTCGATGTACGCGAGACGCTGAAATTCGGAATCCTTGTCGGTGGTGACATAGATTCCCTTTCCGTCTTTAGAGAACATCGCGTTCGTGTAGGCGATTTTTTCTTTGGAATCGCGTGGAGTGAACGCGGTTTTCTCTCCGGTCTTCGTATCCACCAGCCACAAATAGGTTTCATTAATGGATAGTCCTTCAACGAGAAGAATCTTGGAATCGTCAGGCGACCAATCGGCAGGATCCCATCCCCCACCGTTCAATTGGGTTAGCAGACGATCGCTCTTTGGATCGGCGGGATTCATGATCCACAGATCGGTGTCCTTGCCTGTTCGGCGCGTGGACATATACGCGACATGGTCTGCGTGCGTGGACCAGGGACCCAGGAGATTGCGCGATTTAGCGTCGGTTAGCAGGGTGATGTCGCCGGTGGCAATGTCGTAACGATAGAGCTGATACCACTCACCGCCGCCGGTGTCTTTTTGAAAAACGATGTAATCGCCACCATTAGGATGAAAGCGGCCAAAGCGCACCGCGTCCGGAAAAAACGTGAGTTGGTGGCGCGCGGCACCGGGCGAACTGACCAGGTGAAGCTGCGGAGTTTCCGCGAAACGCGTGTTGATAAGCATGGCCGTTCGCGTTGGATGCCAATCGACCATGGCCGCGGAACGATAGGAACCGTAGCGACTGGCAGTTTCCGCGCGGCTTGCGGAAATCGGCGGCACGCCATCGACGACCAGACTCTCTGGAGGCGCCACGATTGTTTGTTGCGGAACCGCTTGCTGCGATACCGTTCGTGGCGGAAAGACGGGAATGGCGACGAGGATAAGGCCTGCCGCAATCAGGAAAATTCTTTTCATGTGCGCTCCAATGGGACAAAAAAGCAGACTTATTTGATACACCCCAGTGTATTGGACACGCAAGCTGCGCGTGGCCGGTGGCGGCGCTTGTGCGCGTGCTAGAATCCCGCAGGTTGATGGCATGTTCAAAAAAGTTTTAATTGCGAATCGCGGGGAAATTGCCGTGCGTATCTTGCGCGCGTGCCGCGAGATGAACATCAAGACGGTGTGCGTGTTCAGCGAAGTGGACCGCGCGTCGTTGCACGTGCGATTGGCGGACGAAGCGTACCTGATAGGTCCCGCGCCCTCGCGGGAAAGCTACCTCTGCATCGACAAGCTGTTAGATGTGGCGAAACGGACAGGCTGCGACGCGCTGCATCCCGGTTACGGATTTTTGGCGGAAAATCCGGCCTTGCCACGCGCTTGTGTGGATTCGGAAATTACGTTTATCGGTCCGCCGGCCGAAGCCATGGAGGCCATGGGCTCCAAGACGGCTGGGAAACAACTGGCGAGGCGTGCGGATGTTCCCACCGTGCCCGGCACAAGCGATGCCATCGAGAATCCGGAGGAGACGCGTTCGCTGGCAAGCAGCATGGGATATCCGGTGCTGTTGAAGGCCATCGCGGGCGGTGGCGGGAAAGGGATGCGCGTGGTGGCAACTGAAGCGGAATTTACCGCCGCGTGGCGCGATGCCGCTTCCGAAGCGCTCAATGCGTTTGGTGACGCCCGCGTTTTCGTGGAAAAGTATTTGATTTCTCCGCGGCATGTGGAAATTCAGATTTTTTCGGATGCGCATGGGCGAGTCGTTTCGCTGGGAGAGCGCGAATGCTCGGTGCAGCGACGACACCAGAAGGTGGTGGAAGAAGCGCCTTCGCCGGTGGTGACGCCGGACTTGCGGCGCAAGATGGGCGATGCGGCGGTTCGGATTGCGCGCGCGGGCGGCTACGTGAACGCGGGTACCGTAGAGTTTCTGGTGGACGCGAGCCTGAACTATTACTTCCTGGAAGTGAACACCCGGCTACAGGTAGAGCATCCGGTGACGGAGCAGGTTACCGGGCTGGACCTGGTGAAGCTGCAAATTGCGATTGCGGCTGGGCATCGATTGCCATTTGCCTGGGAGACAATAACGCCACGCGGACACGCAATGGAAGTGCGGTTGTACGCCGAGGATCCAGACAATAACTTTTTTCCGTCTCCGGGGAAGATCATCGCGCGGAATGCGCCGACCGGACCAGGTATCCGGTTGGATGAAGGCGTGTATGAAGGCTGGACCGTGCCGATGGAATACGATCCATTGCTGAGCAAATTGATCGCATGGGGAAACAGCCGTGAAGAAACGATTGCGCGTTTGCGGCGCGCGTTGGATGAATACACGATCACGGGAATTCGGACAAACGTCGGGTTATTTCGGCGGATTCTGACGGAGCCGGAATTCTTACGCGGTGAAATTCATACTAAATGGCTGGACGAACTACTGGCCCGGCCGAGACCAACGGATTCGCAACTGCGGGAAGGCGCGGAGGACGCCGCCATGATTGCGGCGGCGGTGTGGCAAGCCTCGCAGATCGGCCGCGCTCCAGATTCGGCGGGCGCCGCTGAGCAGGAGACTTCTCCCTGGAAATTAGCGGGACGCCGGGAACAATTGGACCACATGCCATGAAATTCGAGGTTCAACTTCAGGGTGCTGCCGGCAAGAAGCAGCGCATGGTGGAATTAGAGCCGGATGGCGAAGGCTACAAGGTACGTCTGGACGGAAAACCCGTGAACGCCGATGCAGTGCAAATTGCGCCGAATACGATTTCAATTTTGCTGGAGGGTCATTCCTTCGAGATCTATGTGTCGTCCGCAGCTAACGGCACGTTGAAACTGCAAAGCGGTTCACACGAATTTACAGCGGAAGTAGTGGACCCGCGTGCGTGGCGCGGACGGAGGCACGGCGCAGTGGAAGCAGAGGGCAGGCAGCCGGTGAACGCGCCGATGCCCGGCAAGGTGATCCGCCTGCTGGTGAAAGCTGGGGATGATGTGGAGGCTGGGCAAGGCCTGGTGGTCGTGGAAGCGATGAAGATGCAAAACGAAATTCGCTCGCCGAAAAAAGGAAGAGTGGAGCGCCTGTTGACCAAGGAAGGGCAGACTGTAAATGCAGGGGAGATTCTTGGCTGGGTGGAGTGAAGCCGCCGCGCTTTGAGTGCATCCCGTGCCATCGCGAGGCACCGACCTCAGGATGACAAGACTAAAAGTGGTGCGGCTGCTTGAATTGGCGGACCTCCTCAGAAGGTGATCCCTACACAAGGAAGAGAAGGCTAACCCAAGAGCACAGCCAGGAATGGCTGTGCCACGAACTCAGAGGCGAGATTCGGTGATCTTGCGGACATGTGGCGCAGCAGTGCTGCGCCCCTACAGGAATCTCAAGGTTCGAGTCCAGCGTGCACCATCGATTGAGATCCTTCGGGCCGCAAAAGACGCGGCCTCAGGATGACAGCCTATCGTTAATGACAAGACAAAATTACTGCGCGTTTGGAGTTTTGGGTGCGGTGGAGCCGGAGGTTTTGGCGGCGTCGGTGAGTTTGCCGGCGGATTCGACGACTTGCTGCGCCAGGTAGTTGGTGACGTGGGCGTCATCGCGAGCAACCGCCAGATAAGCCGACTTTAGAAGTTGTTCCTTACGGTTGCGCAAAGTGTCGCGGATGGTCTGCTGCACCTGGGGATCGTTTACATCGCGCTGGCCCGCGGATTCGCGAGCGACCAGTTTCAAGATGCGGATACTGTCTTTCAATACGATGGGCTGGCTAATCTGGCCGGGCTTCAGCGACAGTACCGCTTTTTTCAAGACCGGATCAGTTTGCGCCGCGTTCAGAGATGATTCGGGGATGTAGCCAAGGTCGCCGCCGGTAGCTGCGGTATTGGGGTCCTCGGAGTAGTCCATGGCCAGAGCGGAAAAATCCGCGCCGCTGTTCAACTTGTCCATCAACATCTTTGCTTTGCGCTGGGCTTCGGCTTCGTTGGTGGCGTCGTCATTCTTGCGATTGCGCACCTGCGGATCCTTGCGCGGCGTGATGACGATCTGCGAAATGCGGTATTGCGGCTCCGCTACGTTGAACTGGTTGTGGTTGGCGTTGTAGAAATCGCTGACGTCCTGATCGGAAATCGAAATTTTCGCGACTACTTCGCGGTTCAACAGCTTCTGGATGGAAAGTTGACGCCGAAGATCGCGCTTCAAGTCGTCCACGGTCATGCCGCGGGCTTTTAGCTGGCGCTGAAAATCCTCTTCAGTGAAGGGGCTCTTGAGCTCGGTGAATTTGTCTTCGACTTCGCCGTCGCTGGCTTCCAGGTTCAACTTTTTGGCGCGTTCCAGCAGGATTTCGTTGTTAATGAGCTGCTCGATGACGTTGAGCTTAAGGGAGAGCGCTTCTTCCTGGGAAGGTTCTTGAGCTTCGGGATTGACTTGGGACTTGTAATACTTTTCAACTTCATCGCGCTTAATTTCGGTGCCGTTAACGACGGCCCACACATCGGCCGCGTGGTTCTCGGTCTTGTTGCAGCCGGCCAGGACGTAAAGCAACGTGCCGGAAAGCAGCGACAAAAGCAGCAAGCTCGCGAGAGGCACAAGTGCCCCGGCGCGGCGGGTGCCTGCGAACCTCCGCATGCGAAATGAGGGATTCGAGGGAAAGTTCAAGGTTTTGCTCAGGCGGCTTTTTTCACGCGACCCAGACGAATGCAAGCCGTGCAAACGCGAACCTGTTTGCGGGATCCGTCAACAACGGCGCGAACGCGCTTGATATTGGGATTCCAGCGGCGACGCCGGGTATTATTGGCGTGGCTGACTACGTTTCCGTAGTGGGGGCCTTTGCCGCAATATTCACACTTCAGTGCCATAACCATTCCTGCGCTTCAAGAGATTGAAAAGCGAAGATTTAATTGTAGCAGAAGGGGTGGGATTTACAAAACGGCGTTTCCAGCAAGGTGAGTGGGATTGGCGGCGGAATTTCGCGGGTTTCGAAGGAATTGAAGGATTCGGAGTAAAGAGCGTTCGGGCTTTGGCGCAAAAGCGTTGCTATACTATTTCTGTTGCTACAGTAAAAATAGAACACAGGAAGAACAGAACGTGAGTGGTCTTCGCATTTCGATTGTGGAGTATCTGAACACGGCGCCACTGGTGCGCGGCTTTACGCACGGACCACTGAAGGGAAAGTACGAATTGTCGTGTACGGTTCCCTCGCAGTGCGCGGACGCGCTGCGGACTGGCATTGTGGATATCGCCATTATTCCCGCGATTGAATATCAGCGGATTCCGGATTTGGTGGTCCTGCCAAATCTTTCGATCGCCTCTAAAAAATCCGTTCGCAGCTTGCTGTTGATCTCGAAAACGCCGATCCAGGATGTGCAAAGAATTGCGCTGGATAAGGGTTCGCGCAGCACGCAGACGCTGACGCGTATTCTTTGCCGGAAGCGCTGGGGGATTGAGCCGGAGTTTTTCGAGGCCGAGCCCAATCTGCAAGATATGTTACGAAGCGCCGACGCTGCACTTTTGATTGGCGATACGGCGTTGCGTCTGGCTTTCCGGATGGAGAGTAAAGGCGTGAGCGAAATGACGGGCGAGCCATTGTTTTCGGGAGCGAGCGCAGGGCTTAGCGATGGCTCGACATTGTTTGTGTATGACATGGTGGAAAAGTGGAGGTCGCTGACCAGCCTTCCGGCGGTGCTGGCAGTATGGGCGGCGCGCAAGGGCACGGTTACACCTGAAATTGTGAGGGACTTTGCGACTTCGCTGGCGTATGGCAAGCAGCATATAGAAAAGATTAGCGCCGAAGCGGCGAGTACGATGGGCTTGCCGGCGGAAAAGTTGCAGCGATATTTGACGGAAAATATCGACTACAGTTTGGACGAAGACAATCTGCGCGGGTTGCGGCGTTATTATGAGATGGCCGCGGAGTTGGGATTAATTGCCGGCGTAAGGCCAATGGAGATCGCGGACCCGGGAGATGCGACGGTGCAGGCGGGAGAACTGGCGACCGCGCAACGTCCGTAGATTTCAGGAACAACGGCGCGCGGGGATTCGCGAGGATTGAGGAGAGCAACGTGGGGATCACGAAACAGCAAGCTTTGGACATGCTGAAGTCCGACGACCTGATCGGCATTGGAATGGAAGCTAACCAGTTG
>Ga0210399_10000607_pt1 | contig 28688 bp, 24 predicted proteins | sample IncBWC14MmetaG_FD_150865 | JGI IMG/M metagenome (GOLD analysis project Ga0210399, IMG submission 150865) | Forest soil microbial communities from Barre Woods Harvard Forest LTER site, Petersham, Massachusetts, United States - Inc-BW-C-14-M | ecosystem: Environmental > Terrestrial > Soil >... | reverse complement strand
TAAGTCTTGGCTTTGCAAGAGATTAGCGGACATGCAAAACGAGCTACCTGAACTCTCTACAGGTTTTTCCTTAGCCCCTCAGAGCAGTTTTAGGGGAGAAACACCTGTCCCGCGAGAAAGATGCGAAAGCAGAGGATTCCCGGTAAGTTGGCTACATGTCCCAAGCACTATTGATCCAAGTGCGTTCAGAAGAATGGTGAACGCGAGACCAAAAGAAAGAGTTCAAAATGAATAGGGAGCGTAACAAGGGAAGTATCCTGGGGGGCGCATTGCTGGCAATGGCGCTTTGCCTGGGCGCAGGGAATTTGCAGGCACAGGAAGGCCGCAAGGCACTCTCCAATCCTGCGCCGTCCTACCCGGATGTCGCCAAGAGACTACATCTCGTAGGCACCGTCAAGGTGCAAATCGTGATCGGGGCAGACGGGAAGATTAAGGAAACGAGCTTCATCGGAGGGCATCCCGTGCTCGTTAATGCGGTCGAGGAAACACTGAAGACGTGGAAATATGCGCCAGGCACCGCTGAAACCACCACGTTGCTGGAGTTCAATTTCCGCCCATAGTCTTTGGAAACTAATCGGAGGAAAACTGGCCACGCGGATCGAAACCGCGTGGCCGTTTCCTTTTTCTGGGAGGACTACGGCGGTTTCCCGCAAGACCTCTTCGCAGTGTCCGCCGCCTCAAGAACCAGCCGCAGCCGCGTCATCGAAAAGGAGGCTGGAGCAGGTGAGGCCGGACTCGGCTTTTTGGAGTTCGGAGATGTCCAGTGGCGTGACATGGAAGCCGCGCGCTTCGATGCGGGCGCGCGTGTGCGGAAATGAGGCGGGGAAAATAATCTTGTCTCCTAAGGCCAGGGCATTGGCGGCGTGAGGTTCGGCGGGATCGACGTCGATGCATTCGAAGCTCGCGAGCGGAGCAGTGTCGAACCAAGCGCGGTTGGCAAGAAGCGTGTTGCGGCCGAGATAGGTAACCGCCGACTTCAGATGAAGGCAGCCGGTGACTGGGACGGCGATCACTTGGTAGTTGTGCGGTTCGAGGATGGCGGCGAGTTGGCGGATGCCTTCGGCGTTGCTGCGTTTGGTGAGACCCACGAAGATTTTTCGGTCAATCCGGAGGACATCGCCTCCTTCGAGAGTACCGGGAAGAGAAACATATTCGAGCTTGCGAAACTTGCCGAGCGCCTGAGCAAGAGACGCAGCCTCGCGGCGGCGAGTCTCCGTGCCGAGCGGCAGGATCACCGCCAATTCATCAAGGATAATGGCGGGGTCTTCAACGAACATGGAGTCCGGAAGATCAGGCTCGGCCGGAAGAGAAATGACATGAGCACCTAGTTTACCGATCAGGTTTTCGTAGGCGTGATGCTGCTCCTGGGCGGTGGCGAGATCGATGGGATTGCGATCGATGAAGGAGAGTTCGCAATGGACGATGGCCGGGCTGACGGCGCGGGTAATGGCGGTGAGCATTTCGAGAGAGAGTTTACACGAGAACGATTTGAAGGAAGGAAACGTTGAAGGAAGAACTGAGGCGGAATAGACTCTAGGCCACGATTTGATGCGCGGGAGGCGAGTGTCATGAATGATTCGATGAGGCGCGCGGCGGCAATTTTCTTGTTGCTGCTGGGAGGAGTGGCTTTGTGGTGGACGGGAAACGGAGCGCCGGCTTCGGCGTCGGCGAATGACGCCATGGTGGCGACGATCGCGGCGGCCCGCGAACACGCGGCGGCAAACGACCCTCGATTGCAAGGAGCATCGCGCTTCGAGCAGGGCGGCTGGATTTACGTTCATCTTGAGGGCGATCCGGGTGCGGTGGGCTATCAGCACGGGTACCTCCTGGCACCAGAGATCGAGGATGGGTTCGCGGCGGTGAGCGCGGGAATGATGCATTCCACGCAACGCGACTGGGAATTTTTCCGGAAGGCCGCGCACGAGATGCTATGGCCGAAAATCGATGTGGAGTACCAGCAGGAGCTGCAAGGCATCGTCGAGGGGCTGCGGGCAAGAACCGGGTCGAAACTGGATGTGGACGACATTGTAGCTTTCAATGCCTTCGAGGAATTGCCGGATTATTACGTGCCCTGGCTGAACAAGCAGCTAAAGGCTGCGAACCCGCCGAATCTGAAGAGTCCGGGGAATTGCAGCGCTTTCGTGGCTACTGGAAGCTGGACAAGAGACGGACAGATCGTGATGGCGCACAACAACTGGACGAGCTACCGGAACGGCGAGCGCTGGCGAATCGTGTTCGACATCGCGCCGAAGAATGGGTACCGGATGCTCATGGATGGTTTTCCCGGAGTGATCGCCAGCGACGACGATTTCGGAATCAACAGCGATGGGTTGATGGTGACGGAAACGACGATTACGCAATTCGAAGGCTGGGACCCGAAGGGCAAGGCGGAATTTGTGCGTGCACGGAGGGCCTTGCAATATGCGAGCACTATCGATGACTACATCCGACTTATGTTTGACGGAAACAACGGGGGATATGCGAACGACTGGCTGCTCGGCGACCGCAAGACCGGTGAGATTGCGCAATTCGAATTGGGATTGAAAGCGTTTAAGGTTTGGCGAACGAAGGATGGCGTGCTCGCAGGATCGAACTGGGCGCGCGACCCGAAAGTGTTAAAAGTGGACGCGCCGGAATTTGATCCCGGTAATAAAGAGAGTTCGCCGAACGCGCGGCGGGCCCGGTGGGATGAATTGCTGAAGGAAAACAAAGGAAAGATCGACGTGGCGCTTGCGCAAAAAATGCTTGGCGACCACACCGACAGCGTTGAGAAAAAGGAGGATACCAACGAGCGGACTCTGTGCGGCCACGTGGATGGATCGGCGCGCGGCGTAAAAGAATGGGCCTGGCAAGCGTACTATCCCGGTGGAGCGGTTCAAGGCAAAGCGACCGACGCCACGATGGCGAAGGAAATGCGGTTCATGGCGCGCATGGGTCATCCCTGCGGTGGGGATTTTCTGGCCAAACCGTTTCTCGCGGCGCACCCGGAGTTTGCGTGGGAGGAGCCTTACCTGCGGGACATGAAGGCGGGCCCGTGGACGGAGTTCCGGTCAGGTCAATCCGCCAAAGAGTAAGGCAAACTCTTAAAAAAATACTGTCGAGGACGGGTGCGAGAAGATCGACATCAGGGGATTAGGTGCCATCGGCGCCGCATGAAAAATCCAGAACCGTGTGATTCCGGCTCCGAGGAGCATCCCGGCAAGAATCAGTCCGATTACACCGAGCACAACCCAGACATCCGATTTTGTAAAAGCCGCGCCGCGCAAGGTGCGTGATGATTCCTGGCCAGAATCCGCTGATGGTTCGGTCCGGGCAAAGTGAGAATGGGGCGGCTTATCGGAAACTTCCGGCTGCACCAAAAGGCAGTAGCCCTTCCGAGGAATAGTCTCAATATAGAGCGGCTTATCAGATGAATCGCCGAGCGCCTGGCGCAGCTTATTGACGGTCGTATTTACGTTGGCGTCGTAGTTGACGTGCGTATCGGCGGGCCAGAGGCGGATGCGCAGCTCTTCTCGGGTAACGACCTCTCCCGGTTTTTCGAGCAGAGTTATCAGAACCTGGTAAACCTTGCCCTGAAGCTTTACTCGGGACCCATCCCGAGTCACTTCCTGCCGCTGTTGGTCAATCCGGAACGGCCCAAAATGGACGTAGCGTCCGGAGGAGAGGACTATCCTCTCCGAAGTCGTCGCTTCATCCGGTTCTCGCATGGAGATCACTTCCGGTGACATGGACGTTCACCCTTATGCCTGTATAGACGCAATAACCACTCAAGCGTTTTCTATTCTTACGAAAGATTTCATCGATAAGTTTCCAAGGTGAGGGTGCAGGTCCAACTATGTTTTAGAGGAAGATCAGCGGGAATCTGTAAATCGGTAGGTTACAGGAGGAAAACGTCTAAATTTAGAGACGCGTTATATGAATTAATGGAATTCGGTCCATCCAGGGAGTGCCCTTCTCCGGCACCGGACGTCTAAAACGCCAATTCGGAAGTGTCCATCACATGAGGTGACAAAAAATGCGGCGATTCCTGAAGTTTCATGTGGCGTTCGTTTTGCTACTGTTTTCGGGAGCCGCGGCGTCGCTGGGACGTCCGCAGCAGACAAATTCCGTTGCCCAAGTCGCCACCGAAGCGGCCTCAGCTTACGACACAAAGAATTGGGGCGAAGCGGTGAAGCTGTATAGCAAGATCGTGGAAACGGCGCCGAATCCGCGTGCGTGGTACCGGTTAGGTGTGTCCTTAAATAAGACCGGGGAGAAGGATAAGGCCATCGAAGCCTTCGAAAAAGGCAGAGTCTTGGGACTTCCGCCGCAATATGCCGAGTACGGCATCGCCACGGTCTTCGCTTCAAAAAAAGACAAGGACAAGGCATTTGAGCACTTGGAAAAGGCGGCGCAAGATGGTTTGAGTCAGCCCGACCAATTATCAAATGATAGCGATCTAGCGGAACTGAAGTCCGACGCGCGCTTTACGAAGATTCTCGAAATAGTGACGCACAATCAAAAACCCTGTGCGTTCGCGGCGGAAAATCGTCAATTTGATTTCTGGCTGGGCGAATGGAACGTCGTCACCAGCCAGGGAGAGTCGCCGGCAGGAGACAGCCGGATTGAATTGATCCTAGGGGATTGCGTTGTGCAGGAAAACTGGACGAGCGCTGGGAACATCGGATATTCGGGAAAGAGTTACAACATCTACAACGCGGCAGCGAAGCGGTGGGAACAATACTGGGTGGACAACGCCGGGGGCAACATTTTCTTTTACGGCGGATTAAAGGACGGCGTAATGGATTACTGGACAGATGAGATCCCGCAGCCGGACGGGAAGAAACTAAAACGGCATCTGCAATTCATCAAGCTCGGACCTGACAAGGTCCGGCAGTTCAGCCAGGGTTCGAATGATGGCGGCAAGACCTGGTTCGTGGAGTACGACTTCACATACAACCGAAAGAAGTAGCCGTGGGCTTTAGCGTGCTGATTCGAGATTCCCACTGGACAGGCAGCTTCGCGTATAGTCATCGCATTTCTTGGTCAAAGGGAGATAACGGCGATGAGCAAGCGATTAGCCGCTATAGTCTTATTCAAGTTGAGCCTAATGGCTCTCTTCGGCTTCTTATGCCTGCTGGGAAATAGGGTATCTGCGCAGGCACCACCCGTGACTCGGGAGAAATCTCCGGAGCCAAAAGCCGCAGTGACAGGTACGCCGGCAACTGCGCCAGCTCCCGGCGAGAAAGCTTGGGGAATCCTGCGCGAGGGAATTAAGGACAAGAGCGCGGACAAACGTGCGCAGGCGGTCAGGGCACTGGGTCTCGTAACCGGAAATGTAGAAGCGGAAAATTCCGCGATAACTGCCCTGGAAGACAAGAATCCGAGCGTAAGGTCGGCGGCGGCCGTGGCGCTCGGATCGATGCATGCGGAGCGCGCCAAGCTCGCGCTGGAGGGTGCGCTCGAAGATTCCGAACCAGTGGTGGTGCTGGCGGCGGCGAATTCTTTACTTCTTCTCCACGATAGCTTGGGCTATGACATTTACTTCGCGGTGTTGACCGGCGAAAGGCGCGCCGACAAAGGATTGATCAAGGGACAACTGGACACCCTCAAAAACAAGAACCAAATGGCAAAACTTGGATTCGAGGAAGGGATCGGATTCATCCCGTTTGCGGGAATGGGTTACGAGGCATTCAAGACGGTGACGAAAAACGACTCTTCTCCGCTACGCGCGGCAGCAGCGAAACAACTCGCGCACGATCCCGACCCCGCCACAGCGAAGGCACTGGTAGCGGCTACTAAGGACAAGAAGTGGCAAGTGCGGGCGGCAGCGCTCGAGGCGATTGCTCAGCGAGATGATTCCTCTCTCTTGGATGAGATTGCGCCGGCGCTTAGTGACGAAAAGGATGTGGTGCGCTTTACGGCCGCCGCGTGCGTGGCGCACTTGACCGATACGCCTGCAAAGAAAGACAAAGCGAAGCCATAGTTTTGTCCCGAATGGCGCCCAAAGATTCCTCTTGACACTATGGCGTATGACGATATAGCGTATGACGACAGAATACTTTTCTGTGGAGTTGCACCTTTGACTGCTGCCCAAAACAACGTTGAACCATTCGGGCCACTGACACCGGCTATGTTCCACGTGTTGCTAGCGCTGGCGGGCGACGATCTTCACGGCTACGCCATCCTTAAGGAAGTGGAATTGCGCACCGGCGGCAAGGTCCGTCTGAGCACCGGAACCCTGTATGGAATCATCAAGCGCCTGCTGAACGATGGACTGATTGCGGAGCTGCGTTCGCGGCCCGTGGAATCACAGGACGACGAGCGGCGGCGATATTACCGCTTGACGCCGCAAGGCCGGCAAGTGGCCACCGCGGAGGCGGAGCGGATGGATGAAATCCTGTCCATCGCGCGGTCGAGAAATCTGTTGAAGAAGACCCGGATGGCGTAACGAGATCGCAGGAGCCGGGCGAGCCGGTACCGGATAAAACGAGTGGTCTGAACATCGGTGCTGTGGTGGCGCCGAAGGAGGACACCCATGGCAGCGGCTGATTCCAAAGCAACGCGCATGTATCGCGCACTTCTGCGGTTACTTCCCTTCGATTTTCGGAGCGATTACGGCCCCGAAATGGAAGCGGTTTTCCACGAACAACGCAAAGAAGCTGGACGCCGCAACGGAACCGCAGGGATTCTGCGGGTATGGTGGGAAACAATAGTGGGGATTTTCCGGACGGCGCCCGGCGAACACTTGGCGATGTTCCGCCAGGACGCGGGATTCGCACTGCGGATGATGCGCAAGAGCCCGGGGTTCACGCTGGCGGCGATTCTCACGCTGGGTCTGGGAATCGGCGCCAATTCGGCGATCTTTAGCGTCGTAAACGCGGTGCTGCTCAAACCGCTGCCGTACGAGCACGGCGATCGACTGGTGGTCTTGCAGCATCGCATGGGAGCGTTGAATCAGGCTTTCTCCGCTTTGGATACCAGCGACTACCGTACGCAGAGCCGGGCGCTGGACGGGCTGGTGGAATATCACAACATGAATTTCATCCTGCTGGGCCGCAGCGAGCCGGAGCGCGTGGAAACAGGTGTGGTTTCCTGGAATTACTTCGAAGTTTTCGGAATCAAACCGCTCTTTGGACGCGCATTTCGCCCGGAAGACGAACAGCCCGGCGCACCGGCTGTGTTGATGCTCAGTTACGAGTATTGGATCAAGAGTTTCGGCGGCGACCCGACGGTGGTGAACAAAACGTTCACGATGAACGACAAAATTCATACAGTGATCGGAGTTCTGCCTCCCGTGCCGCAGTACCCGAATGAAAATGATGTGTATATGCCAACGACCGCGTGCCCTTTCCGGTCGAGCCCATCCACCGTCGCCAACCGGCAGGCGCGCATGGTGCAGGTCTTCGGGAGGATGAAGCCCGGAATGAGCGTGAGCCAGGCCCAGGCGGATTTGAGCGGAGTAGCGGCGAATCTGCAGAAGGCCTATCCGAAAGATTATCCCGAGGGAAACAGCTATTCCGTGAAAACCACGGCGCTCGAGGAAGCGCTGACGCACAACGCGCGGCCGACGATGCTGGTGCTGCTGGCGGCTGCAGGCTTTGTTTTACTCATTGCGTGCGCGAATGTTGCCAACCTGAATCTCTCACGAATGGTACGGAGAGAACGTGAGCTCGCGGTCCGTGCCGCGTTAGGCGCGGGACGCATGCGCATGTTCCGGCAGTTGCTGACGGAGAGCTTCCTGCTGGCGGTGATCGGCGGAGGCCTGGGGCTGCTTTTTTCCTGGGGAGCATTGGACTTGCTGGTGAGTTTTGCATCGCGCTTCACCCCGCGGGCAAGAGAGATTCACATGGACGCCTGGGTGCTTGGATTCACTTTTCTTGTGGCGGTGCTGACTAGCGTGCTTTCCGGCACGGTGCCGGCGCTGGCGGCGAGGGAGACGGTCGTCGGAACGTTGAAGGAAGGCGGCGCGCAATCCACAATCGGCCGCGGGAAGCATCGGATGAGGAGCCTGCTGATTGTCGGGCAGGTGGCGGTTTCCTTTCTGCTGCTGATCGGCGCAGGGCTGATGCTGCGCAGCTTCGTGAAGCTGCAGCATGTGGACCCCGGCTTTCAACCGGAAAACGTTTTGACGATGGACATCGCGCTGGACTTTGTTAAATACAACACCAACGATAAGCAGCGCGCATTTTTTGAAACATTACTGGACAAGGTCCAGATGCAAGGCGGGGTCAAATCTGCAGCGGCTTCCATGATGATTCCGTTTACCTCGGGTATGACGATGACCGGCGATTTTCAGATCGAGGGGCAGGCACCCGAACCCGGGCAAGCGATGCCAAAGGCTGATTTCCGAATTGTGAGCCCATCTTATTTTGAAGCGCTGCACATCCCCATTCTGAATGGGAGGGGATTCATGCAAACCGATAGGCCGGGCAATCCTGACGTGGCGGTTCTGAACCGAAGCGCCGCGCTCCACCTGTGGGGAGGGAAGGACCCCGTCGGGACGCGCTTCTCCGCGGATGGAGGAAAGGCTTGGATCCAAGTGGTTGGGGTGGTTGGCGACATTAAGCAATACGGACTCGACAAGGATGTAGTGGATGAAATTTATGTGCCACTGGCGCAAAACCCCATGAGTCAGGCCAGCCTGGTGATTAAGACGGCGGTGGAACCGATGAGCATCGCGCGCGGTGTGATTGAGTTGTTGCACGGCGTCGATCCGAATCAGCCGGCGGCACGAGTGCGTTCGCTGGAACAGGTGCGTGCCGAATCCGTCGCTGCGCCGCGGCTGACCACCAATCTGCTTGGTCTGTTCGCTCTGCTGGCGCTGGCGATTGCGGCCACGGGCATCGGTGGAGTGATGGCTTTGGCGGTGGGTCAGCGGCGTCATGAAATCGGAGTGCGCATGGCCATCGGCGCGCGTCCGGCGGAAATCCTGCGCATGATTCTGGGCCAAGGTCTTGCGCTCGCGCTAATCGGCGTCGCGCTTGGGCTTTTCGGCGCGTTATGGCTCACGCGCCTCTTGCAACAACTGCTGTTTGAAGTGACACCAACGGATCCGCTCACCTATGTCGGAGTAGCGGTGGTGCTCGGCCTAGCCGCACTGGTGGCCTGCTACGTTCCGGCGCGCCGCGCCTCTCGTGTGGACCCCATCATTGCGCTTCGGGTGGAATAGCGGACGAGACATCATGGCAGCGGCTGATTCCAGGGCAGCACGATTTTAGCGAGCACTTCCGCTGGAAGAACCATCAACGTAATTGAAAATGCTCACGTCCCCGAAGCTGTGCGCTAGACGTAGGGCCACGCTACCCGTGGTGCCGCCTAACGTTTCTCTTTTGCGATGGCGGGCCAAGTTTCTTCGGGGATGCTGAGGAAGATGCTCACCACTTGAGGATCGAAGAGCGTACCCGAACGCTGGCGAATGGTTTCACGTCCCTCCTCGAAGGAGGAGGCGCGACGATAGGGCCTGTCGGAGGTGATGGCGTCAAAGCTATCCGCCACAGCGAAAATGCGCACGCTTGGAAGAATTTCATCTCCCCGCAGGCCGCGCGGATAACCACCGCCATTGTAGCGTTCGTGATGCGTGAGCACGATTTCAGAAGCGTCGGAAAGAAAGGCGATGTCCTTGACGAGATCGAAACCGATCTGCACGTGGCGCTGCATGAGTGTTCGTTCGTCCGCGGTGAGCGGTCCAGGCTTGAGAAGAATGCCGTCTGGAATTCCGAGCTTCCCGATGTCGTGGAGGTAGGCGCCTCGGGCAAGACTTCCCAACTGCGTCTCGGACCAGCCCATGACGCGGGCAATCTCGAGAGAGTAGCGGCAGACGCGGTGGGAATGGCCGGCGGTTTCATTGTCGCGGAGATCAATGGCCGCGCCGAGAGCTTGCAGAGTGTCCTCGTAACTGCGCTCAATCTGACGAAGGGCGTCGCGCAGCTGGCCGGTGCGCTCCGCAACCATTTCTTCGAGATGCTGGCGGTAGTTTTCGACTTGCTGTTCGAGATGCCGCTTGTGCAGGGCTCGCTCGAGGCTGGCAAAGAGGACCGTTTCCCTGAGAGGTTTGACCAGATAATCGTCAGCGCCACTGCGCATGGCCTGCACACCTACGTCCACGTCGTCCACGCCCGTGGTGACCAAGAAAGCCACATTCGGATAGGAGCGCCGAACGTTGTTGAGGAGTTCGAGGCCACTGATGCCGGGCATTTGGAGATCGGAAATCACAGCATCGAATCGCTCGAGTTGCAATGCCCGAAGGGCGGCTTCGCCATTGGGAGCGGTAGTGCAGCAGAAAGCAGGCGGATGCAACAAGATGGCGATGAGCTTAGAGGCGGCGGGTTCGTCGTCAACGGCGAGCACGCGGATGACGGGACGGGAAGGTGAATCCAGGGGATGTTCAATCGTTTCGCTTTGTCGAGGAAGCCAGACATCAAGATTGGCCATTGAAAGAGTCCAAGTGGAATTCTAAGTCAGCACCCAAGGCCCAGCTTTCTCAGTAAAGCGGAATCCGTAGTGGCGAAGAGGAGCAGCCTTCGTGTCGGAATGGACGATCTTGGCCTTGCCAACGTAGAGCGGTCCGTTGGCGGTAAGAAAAACTTCCACAATGGAATCAACAGACATCTCCGCCGAGCAGATACACAGAAAACCGCTGAGACTCACGTCTTCGGTTGCCGTTTCATGCTCAAGCTTATTCCCGTGAGGGTCTGTGTAGCCGAGTTTGAGGGGAACGCGCAAGCGCACGCGTACTTCGGATCGAGGGGTAAAGCGGCGGACTTTGGTGAGTTGTGTCAGGCAAGTGCGGAGCGCATCGAAGTCGATGGGTTTCTCGAAGTAGGCGAAGGCGCCGAGCTGCTTGCAATGCTCTTTTGTTTGTCCACCGGCCTCGCCACTGACGATAATGATGGGGATCTTTTGAGTGTGGCTGAAGGCGGTAAAGGTCTGAAGGAGTTCATAGCCGGAATAGTTGGGCATGCGAAGATCGAGCAAGATGGCGTCGGGCTTGTGCTCGAGTGCGAGAGCTAAACCTTCCTGAGGCTCGCCGGAGTCGAAGATCTCAAACGTGCCGGACAGTTCAAGACGCAGCAGGCGGCGAATGGACTCGTCGTCGTCAATAACCAACAGCTTTTCCATTGAGAAATAACTCCTATCGGCCCGGGGGCACGCGTTGACCAACAAGTTCGCCGACTTGGTCGGTAGAGGGCACAAGCCGCTTCCCGGCATCAAGTACTTCGCGAACCTTGCGGAGAAAAACCTCTTCCGTGAACGGCTTGTGCAGGAGATGCACTCCGGGGTCGAGAACTCCGTGTCCGGCGATGAAAGTGTCTGTGTAACCGGACATGTAGAGCACTTTCATTCCCGGCTGGCGGGACAGCAGGTGCTCTGCCAGGGCGCGTCCGTTCATGCCGGGCATAACCACATCGGTCAGAAGGAGATCGAGGGTGACGCCGATGCGCGTGGAGAGTTCCAACGCGGCTTCGCCACTCTCGGCGGAGAAGACGCGAAAACCGGCGGAGTCCAGATAAGTCTTAACAAGTTTTCGCAAGGGTTCGGAGTCTTCCGCGAGAAGAATGGTTTCGGAGCCGCGGATCATATCCGGAGAGTCGAGCTTCACTTCGTCGATGGGGGGCTGGCCGGCGTACCGCGGGAGGTAAATCTGAAAAGAAGTGCCCTTACCGGGCGAACTGTCGACGCCGGTATAACCGTTGCTTTGTTTAACGATACCGTAGACGGTGGCAAGACCGAGGCCAGTGCCTTTGCCACGCTCCTTGGTGGTGAAGAAAGGCTCGAAAATATGTGTGAGAGTTACAGCGTCCATGCCCGTGCCTGTGTCGGTTACCGCCAAAAGGACGAAGCTGCCAACTTTGGAGCCGGAATGGAGCCGCGTGTAAGCATCGTCCAGGTCGACATTGGAGGTTTCGATTTTGAGTTTGCCGCCCATGGGCATGGCGTCCCGCGCGTTAACGGCCAGATTCATGATGACTTGCTCGATCTGGCTCTGGTCCGCTTTTACGTTGCCCAAATGTGGATCCAGCACCAAAGAGACTTCGATGTCTTCGCCGAGAAGTTGTGGAAGCATTTTTTCCATGTCGGAGGCGAGGGAGTTCAGGTTGAGAACCGCGGGAGTCAAGACCTGCTGCCGGCTGAAGGCCAGCAACTGCTTAGTTAACGAAGCGGCGCGTTGACCGGCCTTTTCGATTTCCAAAGCGTGCTCAGACAGAGGATTGCTTGGGCCCAACTCGCGCTTCAGCACTCTGCTGTAGCCGATGATTACGCCCAGAAGATTGTTAAAGTCGTGCGCGATACCTCCCGAGAGCCGTCCAATCGCTTCCATCTTCTGTGCCATGCGCAGATGTTTTTCGAGGATTCGCTTTTCGGTCACGTCCTCCACAAACACTTCAAAGTGCACGAGGGCGGCGCTTTCATCATTGACGCGTCGGCCCGAACAAAGCACGGTGATCGGCGTGGCGTCCTTGCGCTTCCATTCCATCTCGACATCCTTGATTTCCTGCGTGCGGGTGAGGAGCTCGATCAAACGTTGATATTCGCCGGCGTGCTGGAAGATTTCGCTGGGCAGATCTTTCGCGAGAAGTTCCTCGGTCAAATCGTAGCCGAGCATTTTCTGCAGCGCCGGATTGACTTGCTGGAAGCGGCCGGCGGTGCTGGCGCGATAAATGCCATAGGGTGCATCTTCCACGACGGAACGAAATCCCGTTTCCAGCCGGCGCAGGGCATCCTCCGTTCTTTTGCGCTCGGAGACGTCGCGGTTCACAATCACCAACTTTTCCGGCTCACCGTGAGCATCTCGGATCACGCTGGACGTGGATTCCAAGACCAGCCACTCGCCGTTCTTGTGGCGAAGACGGTACTCAAGTGTTTTTCCGATCCCCGAACGGCGCGCTTCTTCAGCCGCCCTCTTGACGCGCTCACGATCATCGGGATGAATCTGCTCGAACGCCGAAGAGGCTTGCAGTTCCGCAGATGAATAGCCGAGGACTTTTTGGTAGGAAAGACTGTTGTAAATGCGCTTGCCATCCATATCCACGACGGCGATCATGTCCGCGGCGTTATCGCTGATGAGGTGAAAGAGCTCTTCGCGTTCCAGGAGCTGACGGCGGATTCGATGAATCAGAAGGTACTGATAGATGGTGTAAAGATCGAATAAAAAAACCAGACCCACCAGGCCCCGCATGGCCTGCGGCAGCACCGTTAGAGTGTAAAAATCTTGATGAGAGTGCGCATCAGGAAGCAGGAAAGAGGCGAGCCCCAGGGTGAGCAGAAGCGTGATAACGGCTGCAGCGGTCCAGAGCCACCATTCCCGCCGTTCGATGCGCCGGAAGTTCGCGCGGGGATCCCTCGATTTCCCGGAGGTCGGAAGATCGGCACTTTTTGATTGACGGAGCTGCAAAAATCACCCAGCGGAGTCCACTGCTTTGCGCATTCGCAGTAACTAAGTGGCTGCGTTTGGCGTTGCCGGGGGCCGCTAAACCTTTCGAGATGATCCTGCACGGGGCCATCCAGTCGCCCTTCTCTTTTTGGTCTTGGTGAGTGGATTTAAGCTATTGATAAGTAAGATGATAGAGCGCTGGGGAGAAGAATGTGCGTGAGCGCCAGTTGCTTTCAAGCGCCATCGCGAGACAAGAATCCCGAATTGGAACGCGTTCACAAAATCGGTCACTTTTAGGACGGATGATGGGCACAGATGCAACTATCGTCCTATTCGAGGACTGCGATAACCGCCGGAGGTCAGGCAGGAATGGGAGTATTACTTTCTTGGCCCGAGGGCGCGGCGAGTCTGGTAAACTATAGCTTGCTGCACCGCACCTAAGGATGTGTGACCGCCAGGCGGTCGACCTACATTAAGGTACATTCATCAAGGCTGCTGGTTGTTTCAGCAGCTATTTTTGTCTTTAGAGGACTTGCCCAGCGAGGCTGAGGCACGACAAGCAGGAATTATGAGTGAGAATATTCGAAACATCGCCATCATCGCGCACGTGGACCACGGCAAGACTACGCTCGTCGACGCCATGCTGCGGCAAAGCGGGATTTTCCGCGCCAACGAAGCCGTCATAGAACGTGTCATGGATTCCAATGACCTGGAACGCGAGCGCGGCATTACCATTCTCGCGAAGAACACGGCGCTCTTTTTCCACGACACCAAGATCAACATCGTGGATACACCGGGACACAGCGACTTTGGCGGCGAAGTAGAGCGCGCACTGCGCATGGTAGATGGCGTGGTGGTGCTGGTGGACGCGAGCGAAGGACCATTGCCGCAGACGCGCTACGTCCTGCAAAAGGCGCTGGCGGCCAAGCTGCCTCCCGTAATCGTCCTGAATAAGATTGACCGCGCCGATGCGCGCGCCAAGGAAGTGCTCGACGAAATCTACGATCTCTTCATCGATCTGGACGCCACCGAGGACCAACTCGATTTTCCTGTTATCTATACAAATGCGCGCGACGGCGTCGCTCATAACACTCCAGGCGACGGCTCAAAGGACTTGCTGCCGCTGTTCGAGGCCATCGTAAAACACATTCCTGCGCCTCCGGGCGATCCCGAAGGCGTTTTGCAAATTCAGGTGATGAACCTGGATTACAGCGAATTCCTGGGACGCATCGCGATCGGGCGCGTCTTCAATGGCACGCTGAAGCGTGGCACGGATGTAGGCATCGTCAAGCTGGACGGCAAGCTTGTATCTACGCGCATCACCAAGCTGTATACGTTTCGCGGCCTGGAACGCGATGAAGCGCAAGCCGTTCCGGCAGGCGATCTGGTGGCGATTGCGGGCGTCGAGGGCATCAACATCGGGGAAAGCATCACGGATTTGCTGAATCCCATGCCACTGGAGCCGCTGCTGATCGACGAGCCAACGCTGGCGATGATTTTCACCGTAAATAGCAGCCCGCTTTCCGGCAAAGAAGGTTCATTTCTCACTTCGCGTGACCTCCGCGACCGCTTGCAAAAAGAACTTTTGACCAACGTCTCCATCCGCGTGGAAGACACGGAAACTCCCGAATCCTTCCGCGTGCTGGGGCGCGGCGAATTGCAGTTGGCGATTTTGATCGAGACGATGCGGCGTGAAGGTTTTGAGCTGATGGTTGGCAAGCCAGAAATTGTCGTGCGCACGGAAAACGGCAAGAAGCTCGAACCGCTGGAGCGGTTGGTGATCGACGTTCCCGAGAATTTCATCGGCATCATCATGGAGACCATCGGCAGCCGCCGCGGCGAGATGCTCAAGATGAGCAATCACGGCTCGGGCCGCGTGCGCATGGACTTCAAAATTCCTTCACGCGGATTGATCGGGCTGCGCAGCCAGTTGCTTACGGACACGCGCGGCACGGCGCTGATTCATTCGATCTTCGAGGGCTGGATGGAATACGGCGGAGAGATGGCGCTACGCCCAACGGGCGCGCTGGTCGCGGATCGCGGCGGACCATCTACCGCGTTTGCGCTATGGAACATCCAGGAGCGCGGGGAGCTGTTCATCGGACCGGCTATCGAAGTGTATGAGGGCATGATCGTCGGAGAGAATTCGCGCGAACAGGACATGGACGTTAACGTCACCAAGGAAAAGAAGCAGACCAACATGCGCTCGTCCAGCGCAGACGAAGCAATCCGCCTGATTCCTCACCGCGAGCTAAGCCTCGAGCAAGCCATCGAATTCATCGCCGACGACGAGTTCGTGGAAATTACGCCGAAGTCGATCCGCCTGCGCAAAAAAGTCTTGCAAGCCAACAAGCGCCCGCGCCGCTGGCAGGAAATCCGCGCCAGCCAGGCGACAACTAGCTAGTCTAGCTGTCTTCTCAGTGCGCTGATTTTTCGAGCAGTTCCGAAAGGTATTGCTTCCACATAACCGCCTTGGTATGCGTTCCATGTCCGCGCGTTTCGTCGCTAATGGGAAGCAAGATGAACTGCGCATTTTTCACTCTCTTGATTTCGCTTGCGGCCATGCCCAATTCCGGCGGATTGATGAAGTCGTCCGCGGAATTGATGTACATGACAGGCGCAGTGATTTTCTCCAACTGCGGCGAGGGATCGTAATTTCGCGAAGAGTTCACTGCGTATAGGAGATCGTTGGCGTCCAGCCCCGCCGTACGCGTCTTGAAATAATCGTCCAGGTATTTGTCGGCGGCATCGCGCGTCGGCAAAGTTTTCTGCATGTAGAGCGGGGCGCTGCCGGCAATGAGCAGTAAGTCGAGCGCCGTGCGCAGCGCCTGCTGCGGTTCCGTCACGTAGTCTCCTCCTTTCCATTCGGGATCGTTGCGAATCGCGTCCATCACCATCTTGCGCCAGACGCGGTTGCGTCCTGCGATCTGCACCGGCTGGCAAGCCAGCGGCATCAGCGCGTCCATAAACTCGGGATAGGTCTCTCCCCACACAAAGGAGTGCATGCAACCCATGGAGGTGCCGAGGATGAGGCGCAGATGGTCTACGCCAAGGCCTTCAGTCAGGAGCAGGTGGTGAGCTGAGACCATGTCGTCGTAGTCGTATTGCGGAAAATGCGCGTGCAAACCGTCACTGGGCTTCGAGGATTTTCCGTGGCCGACGCCGTCGGGAAGGATGATGAAGTAGCGGCTCGCATCCAGGAGTTGCCCCGGTCCAAACAATTCGTTAGCAAAAATGGGTGTGAGGAATTGATGGCCGGTGCCGCCGGTGCCATGAAGAATCAGGACGGCATTGGTGACGCGGCCCTGCGCGTTGCGAACGGGCTTGCCCAACGTCGTGTAGTGCAAACGCAGCTCCGGCAGCGATTCTCCTGACCGGAATTTGAAGTTCTTGGCAATATAGTCGCCTTCCGTTGCTTCAGGCCACGGGGCCGCCTGGCCGCGAGCCGACACGCCCCTCAGCAGTTGGACCGCCGCTGCCAGCACAAACAATCGAATTGCGGTTCCCCTCATATGTCACCCCACCGACAAGAGAATTTAACACGCCAGGCCGATGAAATTTGCATCGCAGCCCCCCGGGAATAAATTTAATGGCCTGCCAGTCTTTGCAAAGCCGTGGTCGGAAGCAACGGATATGCAGGCGCGACCGGGTGCGAGGCGCTCAGCGACTTCGCGCAAGTTTCCGATCACGGTATTCTCGCGTCTTGACATCCCCGCTTCTTGCCGCAAACTAGTTCGCTCCCGGCCACGAATTGATGTAAAGTCATAGATTCGACTGCGGCCTGCCCGAAAACGCTGCATTCAAAAGGTTTAGATGGCGGTGGAAACCGCCGTCGCTGGCTTGGGCCAAGGAGACTGATGGAATCCGCGAGCAATCGACCTGTAGAGACTACCTCCGAGCCGTGTCCCACTATCGCCGCGACAGCCACCGCGGTGCCGCCGCACCTAATCACCCGCGACGACGTGAAGTTCTACATGGGGCGGGTATTCGACATCCCCGACCGTAAGCTCGAAGCCATGATGACCGTGGTGGACAACGCACAGGTCCACAAGCGCCATAGCATTTTCCCCATTGAGTACACCGTTGAGCCGCGTCCGCTCTCCAAGACCAACGAGGAATACCAGGAACACGCCATCGCTCTCGGGCGGCGGGCGGCCGAGGAGTGCCTGGCAAAGGCCGGCATGGTTCCGGCTGACGTGGACCTCATCATCACCGTCTCGTGCACGGGCTACATGATTCCTTCGCTGGACGTGCATCTCTTGAACTTGATGGGCTTTCGCAACAACGTCCGGCGGCTGCCGATCACGGAGTTGGGCTGTGTCGCCGGGGCGATTGCGCTTTCGCGGGCGCGGGATTTTCTGCTCGGGGCTCCGGGGAAAACGGTATTGATCGTCGCGGTCGAACTGCCTTCGCTCACGTTTCAGCGCAAAGATCTCTCGCAGGGCAATCTGATTTCGGCGGTTATATTTGGCGATGGCGCAGCGGCCGCGATTCTTACGAACCAGCCATCCTCTGGACCGAAGATCCTGGATTCCGAGTCCTTCACGCTCCCGGCCTCGATGGATGCGCTGGGCTTCGACCTTCGCGACAGCGGATTCCACATCGTGCTCTCGAAAGAGCTCCCCCAGTTGGTACGCGAACAGATCAAAGTGCTGGTGGAGAATTTCCTCGGGCGGCACAACCTGACGCCCTCCGAGATGACCGCTTACCTTCTCCATCCCGGCGGCCAGAAGCTGCTGGTCTGCATCGAAGAAGAGCTGGGCTTGACGCGGTGCCACACCAAATTTTCCTGGGACATTCTGCGCGACTACGGCAATATTTCCAGCGCCACGATTCTGTTTATTCTCCAGGAGTGGCTGACGAAGAAACAGATGAACCCTGGGGATTACGGCCTGGTCGCCGGATTCGGGCCAGGTTTCAGTTCGGAGTTTTTGTTACTGCAATGGACGTAAGCGTTTATTTGTTCCTCGCCTTGCTACTCGCCGTGGGTTTGCTGCGGTTGGTCGAGATGCGCATCTCCCGGCAGCACCAGAAGGAAATGGCCTCGCGCGGCGCGGCGAAAGTGGATGAACCGAAATTCCGGTGGATGGTGCTGCTGCACACTGCCGTGCTGATCGGCGCTGCACTAGAAGTAGTCTTCTTGAAGCGTCCTTTCCTACCCTGGCTGGCTGCTCCGATGTTTGCCATTTTCCTGGCGGCCAATGCCTTGCGCTGGTGGGTGATTCGCTCGCTCGGAGCGCACTGGAACGTCCAGGTCGTGGATTCCTCGCGCCTCGGCGTGGTGACTTCCGGGCCGTTTCGCTATGTTCGGCATCCTAACTACGCGGCGGTCTTTTCAGAGTTGCTGGCGCTGCCGCTCATTCACACCGCGTGGATCACCGCGACTGCAGGAGCTATCGCTCACATAGGCGTCCTGGCGCAGCGGCTTTCCACGGAGGAACGCGTGCTCTTCGCGAATCCCGACTATCGCGCGGCCATGTCCGGCAAGCCGCGCTTCTTGCCCGGACTGTTCTGAGGAAACGGTTTCGAATGCGTTGGCGAATCTATAGCGCGGCCTGCTTTCTAATGTTCGCCGCTGCCGTCTGCAGTGCGCGGCCGCCTGCCGAAGCGGACGGTCCCGCGTTCACCAACGTGCCGGAACTTACTTCCGGATTTCACTCCCTCTATCTGCAAAATTTCACTGAGGCGAGAGAGAAATTTTCCGCCTGGGAATCCCAACATTCCGACGAGCCTTTTGGAGAGGTGGCGATTGCTGCCAGTTACCTCTTCGAGGAGCTTTACCGCCAGGGTGTGCTCTCTAGCGATTTTTTCTTGAATGAGAAAAGATTCCTGCACGGAATTGAGGGCAAGCCGGATCCCGCACGGATGAAAAGTTTTCAGGACGCGCTGGACCTGGCGCGCAAGCTGGCGAAAGGCCGGCTCGCAAAAAACGCCAAGGATTCCGAAGCTTTTTTTGCGCTGACGATGACGGCGGGGATGGAATCGAATGCCGACATGATGCTGAAGAAGCAGCACCTTGACAGCTTGAAACGGCTGAAGGAAGGAAACGAATACGCCAAGCAGTTGCTGGCGGAGCAGCCGGACGCAAACGACGCGTATGTCGCTCTCGGAACTGCCAATTACGTCATTGGGAGTCTTTCTGGCGGCGCGCGGTTCTTTCTCATGTTTGGAGGAGTCCACGGCGACAAAAAACTTGGGATGCAGCAACTTGGAAAAACAATTGATGGCGGGCGGTATTTGCAGCCGTATGCCAAGATTCTGCTGGCACTGGCGGCCCGCCGGGAAAAGCAAAACCCCCTGGCGCAGAAGCTGTTTCGCGAACTGAGCGAGGAATTTCCCGAGAGCCCGCTCTACGCCGCCGAATATGCCAAAGCAATGGGCCGGCCCATTCCTTCGGAGATGCATCCCTGAGCTTGTCTGCTTTCCTTCCGCTCGCGTCCGAACCCCTTCGAAAAAGTCGTCTCCATCCACTCGAATAGTTTAGAATCACGCTTCGCGAAGTCGCTACGTGGTTGACCATCTGCACGGGGCGGTGAAACGTGTTTCACAAGGAATTGTTGAAGGGCCGGGCTATCTTTCTCACCGGCGGTGGCACGGGACTCGGCAGGTCCATGGCATTGCGCTTTGCGGAATTGGGCGCGCGCATCTTCGTTGTTGGCCGGCGCGAAGATCCGCTGCGGGAAACGTGCGAAGAAATTCACCGCGCCGGCGGTGCCGCGGCCTACGCGACTTGCGACGTGCGGGATTATGGCGCTGTCGAATTCGCGGCGGCTAAGGCCGAAGAACAATTCGGCGAAATCAACACGCTGATTAACAATGCGGCCGGAAATTTCATGGCGCGCACCGAAAAACTCACTCCCAACGCCTTTAACGCCGTTGTGGGCATCGTGCTGAATGGTTCATTTCACTGCACGCAGATTTTTGGCAAACGCTGGATCTCACAGAAGCTTGGCGGCAACGTACTCAATATCGTGACCAGCTATGCGGCTGCGAACTGCGGTTCGGGATTCGTGGTCCCTTCAGCTTGCGCGAAAGCCGGCGTTTTGGCCATGACCACCTCGCTGGCCGTGGAGTGGGCAAAATATCACATCCGGCTGAACGCCATCGCGCCGGGGCCGTTCCCCACCGAAGGCGCGTGGTCGCGGCTGATGCCCTCAAAGACGTTTGAGGATCACGCCAAGGACAAGCATCCCATGAAGCGCTTCGGCCGCCACGAGGAATTGGCCAATCTCGCCGCGTTTCTCATCAGCGACATGGCCGAATATATCAACGGCGAATGCGTGGTGATTGACGGCGCGCAATGGCTGCGCGGCGCCGGCGAATTCAACGATCTGCTAATGTTGCCCGAAGCCGCCTGGGAACAAATGGAAGCCGCGCGTCCGAAAAAATCCTGAAGGACCTTACTGTGGAAGCGCCCTCTTCCGCAGTTCAACGCGCATCTTGATCTCGCCGATGCTTTGCCCATTCGAATCCGCTCGAATAGTGACTTCCTGAGGCTCGGGTTTCTTCGTTTCGTTTTCGGGTACCGCGGGCAACAGGATCTCTATCCGTGCGGCCGCCACCTGTTTCGCCGCAACAGAAAATTTTCCTGTGCCGCTCTGCACGGTCCATCCCGCCGGGAGCGTTGCCGCGATGGAAACGTCCTGCGCCTTTGCCGTCCGGTTTCGCACCCACAGTGGAATTGCCATCGTGGTATGGCCTTGCAGCGCGACTTCCGGCGGCTCAGGGTGCGGAAGATGCGTGAGCCCATGGGCGCGGCGAAACTCCGCGTAGAAACTGTACGGGCCGCCGAGTTCTACTAACAATTCCGGCCAGGCTGGTTCCGGAGAAACCTCGGGCCGGGCGAAAGGAATCGCGCCCGGTGTGATTCCATCAAAAACATCTCCGGTTACGCTGCCGCCGACCAGCGATTTTCCAAGCACGAAATGCAAAGACTCCGTCCAGAAACTATCGGAGGTGGCCATTTTCTCGATTTGTGCCTCGTCCATCTGAGCGACCTTATCCAGAAAAATCTTTGCTTGCGTCTGATGAGAACGGAATGAATCGAGCGCCATCCGCCAATAGGGCAACTTGCCTGATTTGGAAATTTCCTTGACGGAATAGTCCGGGCCTTTTCCGCGAAAAACATCTTCCCGGTCCGCGTCCGGGAAATAATAAATCTTTTTGGGCTGCCACGGCCGCAAATTCTCAAGGTAAGGCTCCAGGCGCTTCGTTGGTCCGGCGACCTGCTCCGGAAACGCAACCGGGTCGCCCGCCAAATCGAAAGCTTCCGTAGCCAGCAATCCGGAAGCCTGGTGATCGCCGTGATCTTCGCCAATAAATGTTCCCGGCAGAAAAGTGAGGATCACTTCGGGGCGCGTCAGCCGCACCAGCCGCACCAATTGTTCCAGCGATTCGCCGTGATCCCAATTCGCCAGCGACTGCAACACATTTTGCGATGCCGTATCCTTGCCGCCGAGAAACCACACGTTGGTAATGCCCAGCGTCGTGAGTGCGTTGCGCGCCTCAACCTCTCGGACCGCGCCAAGTGCTGCCGCTTGCTCCCCTCCAGCCTCATTCGCACCGCTGCTGCCGCGCGTGCCGAAGACGACAGCGACGCGCTTGTGTTCGTCCAGCGCCCGCGCGAGATACGGGGTCGCCGCACCTTCGTCATCCGGATGCGCCACTACGAGCAAAATGTCCGTCTTGTAGCGCGCGTCCGGGATTGGTAACGCTTGCGGCTCCTGCGCTCGGCTCGCCATTGCTGTCAAAAGCAGTGCGAACACCAAACTGATTGTCCTGCCTGATTTTTTCATTCCATTTTCCCCGGAGCGCTCCAATGCCGATTGCCGAAATAAGGAAGTCTACCTTGCGGCGTCGGCCGGACAAAACTATCTCTACATCCTAATTTCCGCGGGCTTTCCGCACCGCTCTCCCAACTCCAGGTTGGCGCGTCTATAGTAGGAGCGTGCGCAAACTGTTTTTCCAGTTGGTTGCACTCGGCGTTCTTGCCTGGCCTGCGTCGGCTCAGCAGGCTGACGCCACTGGCGAGAACTCAAGGGCCTTTCCCGTCGGGACGATTGTTCCGAAGGTCGCGGCTCTCGCGAAGCCGGAGCAAAGCTATGCGCTGTATCTCCCTTCGCAATACTCGCTGGGAAAGCTCTGGCCTATTGTCTATGCATTCGATCCAGGCGCACGCGGCAAGATGCCGGTCGAGTTGATGAAAGACGCTGCCGAACGCTATGGCTATATCGTAGTGGGTTCGAACAATTCCAGAAATGGTTCCTGGAAAATCGAAGCCGAGGCAGCGCAGGCCATGCTGTTGGACACGCAGGAACGCCTGGCGATCGATGTTCATCGTGCTTATTTCGCGGGATTCTCCGGGGGCGCAAGAGTGGCCGCGCGGCTTGCGCAACTCTGCAAGTGCGCCGCGGGCGTGCTCCTGAATGGAGCAGGATTTCAGCCGGAGGACGCGGGATCACCCGATAGGACCGTCGCCGTGTTCGCCGCGGCGGGCACCTACGATTTCAATTATGGTGAAATCGTTCGAATGGACGTTGCCTTGGAGAAACTGCACTACATCCACTTTTTGCGCGCGTTTGACGGGCCGCATCAATGGGCGCCTTCCACTGCGATGGCCGAAGCTCTAGCTTGGTTTCGGATGAAGGCGATGAAAAGCGGTCGGGATAGCCGGGACGATTTCTTTATCGCGGCGTTTGCCGCGCAGGAGGCTGACCGCGCGCATGCTTTTGAACAGTCTGGCGAAGTTTACTTGGCCTGGAAAGAATATCGCCAAGCAGCGGAAGCCATTGCCGGTCTGGCGGATAACGCGGGCCCCCGCGCGAAGGCCGAATCTCTTGAGAAAGACAAAGCCGTTCGGGAAGGCGTCAAACACGAAAGGCAGGATTTTGACGATCAAGATCAACTGACACGCGATATTTCCTCGGGGCTTGCCGCGTTGCGGGAAAGCCAGCCGAATCGCGCGGAAATTCGCACGGATACAGAACGGAACATTTTCGCTTTGCGCGACCGCGCGGAGCACGAAAAACGCGTCGAAAAACTTCGCGTCTTGAAGCGGGCGCTCGCGGGCGTAATGGTCCAGGCGATGGAATCGGGATTTGAGCGCCTGGATCAAAGAGATCCCGCGCAAGCAAGAGACTATTTTGAGTTGGCTTGCGAGGCCGATCCGGATTCGGCGTGGGCCCTCAGCAATTTGGCGGTGGCCAAAGCAGTGGACGGGGACCGCAAGGGAGCGCTGGAAGCCTTGCGCCGGGCAAGATCCAGGAGCAAAGAATTCAGCCAATTCATCGATTGGCTCAAGGAAGAGCCCGCGTTCGCGAAACTCCGTGGCACATCAGAATTCAGCGCTCTCCTCGATTCGCCGGAGCAACACTGACACTTTTGCACTGTTCCATACGTAGAAAAAGTAGGAATAGCTTATGCGTTCTCCAAGCAGCCATTATTTGCATCTCCTGACTCTGACGCTTGCCGTTCTATTTTCCAGTGCGCCTGGCACTGTCACTTCTCTTGTAGCGGCGGACGATCCTCTCGCCGCGGCCGTGGAATCCGTCAGAAAAACTCACGATGAAAAGCAATTGCAATTGGTGAAAACGCAACTCGAACAGAGGATCGCTCAGAACCCCAATGACGCGGGATTCTATCTTGATCTCGCGAGAGTTCAGGAGTATTTCGCGGACGTTTCTGAGATGCGCAAGGACAAGAAAGCTGCAGCAGAAGCGGTGGACAAAGCGATTGAAGCGGTTGAGCGATCGCTCCAGCTCAATGACAAGTTTGCGGACGCACACAGCCTGCTCGCTGACCTTTACGGCAGGAAGATTTCCCTGGGAAATGCCATGTTCGCGGGTCCGAAGCTCGGCCCCAAGCTAAAAGAAGAAAATGCCAAGGCCATGGCGCTGGACGGCAACAATCCGCGCGTCTGGGCCAGTCTCGGACGTCAATACCTCATGACTCCCAAGATGTTTGGTGGCGACATTTCCAAGGCGATTGAAAGCTTCCAGAAGTCCCTGGCCATCGATTCTTCGCAAGACGAAACCTGGGTTTGGCTCTGCAAGGCCTTCCAAAAACAGGGAGATAAGGGCAGAGCACGAGAGGCCGTGCAGCACGCTTTGTCGTTGAATCCGGAATCGCCCTTCGCGAAGGCTGCGGCCGACAGCCTAAACAAATAGCCGGACCGAATTTGGTCTGCGACGCAAGCTTGTTTGCGGCTTGTCCATTCTTCAAGTCTACTATCGATATAGACTTTGACATACGCTACTTATATCGATTAGAATCCGAAATACGGGTGTTGTATCGATTTGGTTCGCGTAGGACAAATCCATGGAAACCGTCAAAGTGTCTCCCAAATTCCAAGTGGTTATTCCCAAGCGGGTCCGCGAGGAACTTCAGTTGCGGCCCGGCCAGGAATTACAGATCTACGTTCTTGATGGAACGATTCGCCTAAATCGACCGGGGTCTATCAGGGATCTTCGTGGCATTGCCAAGGGCATGAAGTGGAAGGAAGAGGACCGTGACAACACCGAGCGGTTCTGACCGGTATGTCGTGGATTCTTCAGGTTGGGTCGAGTACCTCGGCAATGGCCCCAAAGCCGACGAGTTCGCAATGTATCTCGAAAACTCTGACAGCTTGTTCCTCCCCACCATCGTTGTTTATGAGGTCTATAAGAAGCTGTACCGGGAGCAAAGCATGATGCTGGCGGAAAGGTTCCTGTCCACTGCTTTCAGCTTCCAGGAGCGTGAAATCATTCTGGACGTCTCCCTCGCAGCTTCGGCAGCAAAAACAAGCTTGAGATCGAATTTGCCGATGGCGGACGCGATTATCTATGCGGCAGCACAGGCTCGCGGAGCGCAGTTGATCACTTCGGATGCACACTTCACAGGCTTGCCCGGCGTGACAGTTCTCTAATCCAGTTCAGTGGGGCATTCGGCTCTACTCAGGGTAGACAAGCCCCAACCCTACAACTTCCTGGGATCCTTGCGTTGACGCTCGCACTGCCTCGACGTAGCATCCGCGGCAATCCTGTACGCTTGAAAAAGGAATTCTATGAATGACGGAATGACTCGCTGAAACCGTCGCGGGGGACTCCGCCTTGACCCAGCGGGAACCCGCCGATAAGCTAGATGTTTCTCCTTCCAGGTGAACACGCACATGGAGCAGATTCACATCACGTTGCCGGATGGCAGGGTCAAGGACGTTCCCAAGGGCACCACGCCGGCGGATGTTGCTCGGAGTATTTCTCCGCGGCTGGCCGATGCCGCGCTAGTCGCACGCGTGGCCGCGCCCAACGATGGCGAAGCCGAGTTAGTCGATCTACGGAAGCCGCTGGAACATGACGTCAGGCTGCAAATTCTGACCGAGAAAGACCCAGATGCCCTATTTGTGTTCCGCCATTCCGCGGCGCACCTGCTCGCCGCAGCGGTGGTGGAACTTTTCCCCGACGTAAAGCTCGGCATCGGCCCGCCGATCGACACCGGCTTTTTCTACGAATTCCTGCGCGAGGAGCCGTTCACCCAGGAAGACCTCGCCAAAATTGAGAAGAAGATGCACGAACTCGCGGCGCAGGACTTGCCGAACGAGCGCAAGTTCATCCCCAAGCCGGAAGCTCTGGAGCTCTACAAAAAGTCCAACCAGATTTTTAAATGCGAGCTGGTGGAAGAAAAAGCCACCGAGCCGATGGTTTCCTTCTACACCACCGGAAAATTCATCGACTTCTGTCGCGGTCCGCACATCCCTTCCACCAAGCGCATCCAGGCGTTCAAGCTGATGAACGTCGCCGGCGCCTATTGGAAGGGCCAGGAAGGCAATCCGCAGCTCCAGCGCATTTACGCGGTTGCTTTCTTCACGCAAAAAGAGCTGGACGCACATCTCCACCGCATCGAAGAAGCCAAGCGCCGCGATCACCGCAAACTCGGCACGGAGCTCGACCTCTTCAGTATTCAGGAAGAAGCTGGCCCCGGCCTGATTTTCTGGCATCCCAAGGGCGGCCTCGTTCGCAACATCATCGAAACCTGGCTGCGCGACGAATTGCAAAAACGCGGCTACGATCTCGTTTACACGCCGCACATCATGCGTCTGGATCTCTGGAAAACCAGCGGCCATACTGGTTTTTACAAGGACAGTATGTTCGGGCCGGTGGAAGTCGAAAAAGCCGACTACCAGCTCAAGCCCATGAATTGTCCCGGCCACATTTTGATTTATAAATCGAAGCTGCACAGCTATCGCGATCTTCCCGTTCGCCTCGCCGAACTCGGCACGGTCTATCGCTACGAGCGCAGCGGCGTGCTCCACGGCTTGCTGCGCGTCCGCGGCTTCACCCAGGACGACGCGCACATCTTCTGCATGCCCTCGCAAATTGAATCCGAAGTCGAAGCTTGCGTCGATTTCGCTTTCGCCGTGATGAAAAATTTCGGCTTCGACAAATTCGAAGTCGAGCTATCCGATTGGGATCCCGCGCATCCCGAAAACTACGCCGGCAAGCCCGAAGACTGGCATCGCGCCACAGCCGCTCTCGCCGACACCATGCAGCGCATGAATATCCCGTATAAGAAGATGCAAGGCGAAGCCGCGTTCTACGGCCCGAAAATCGACGTGAAGCTCATCGACGCCATCGGCCGCTCCTGGCAGCTCACCACCGTGCAGTTCGATTTCAATCTCCCCGCTCGCTTCGGCCTGCAATACGTCGCCGACGACGGCGCCAAGCATCAGCCGCTGATGGTTCACCGCGCGCTGCTCGGCTCCGTCGAACGCTTCTTCGGCATTTTGATCGAGCACTACGCCGGCGCTTTCCCGCTGTGGCTCGCGCCCGTGCAGGTGGAAATCTGCCCCGTCAGCGAAAAAGTGGCCGACTACTCCAAGCACGTCACCGAAACTCTGCAGCGCCACAATCTTCGCGTCCATCTCGACGACCGCAACGAAAAATTGCCCGCAAAAATCCGCGACGCGCAAATGCAAAAAATCCCCTACATGCTCGTCGTCGGCCCCAAGGAAGCCGAAGCCGGCACAGTCTCCGTCCGCCATCGCAGCAAAGGTGACCTCGGCCCCAAGCCCCTCGCCGAACTCGTCGAAGCGCTTCGCCAAGAATCCGATTCCCGCGCTATAGGTTGAGTGATCGGCGAAGATTACAAGCAAGCCCTGTAAGCCGACTTTGGTTCGCAATCCCGCATCTAAAGTCGTGAGGTGTGAAGGATGATTTCTCGTAGGAGCTTTCTTGCTTTGACGGGAGGCGCGGTCGCTTCTCCATGCGTTAGTTGGGCCGCAAACGCGGAAGAGGAGGATGACGTGCCCGCCCTGCTCGATCACATCATTCTCGGCTGCAACGATCTCGATACCGGTATCGAATTTGTCCACGACGGAACCGGAGTGCTCCCCGCCATCGGCGGAGTTCATCCCGGCCGCGGCACGCGCAATGCACTGCTCTCACTTGGAGAGCGCCGCTACCTGGAAATCATCGCTCCCGATCCCGCGCAAACTGAAATCGTTCACTTTCCTCAGATCCGCTCGATGAAAGACCCGCGCCTCATCGGCTGGGCAGTTCATCCTCCTGACATCGCCGCCGTCGCCAAGCAGCTCCGCGAAAACAAAGTGGAATTCACCGGCCCTGCCGACGGCTCCCGAAAGCGCCCGGACGGCCACGTTCTCAACTGGAAAACCATCAACCTCGCCGATGACCGCCACGGCCTCCTTCCCTTCTTCATCGAATGGAGCGCCGACTCGGTCCACCCTTCGAAGGATGTATCCGCAAAGTGCACCTTGGACTATTTTGAAATTCTTAGCACCGACCCGCAGGAGCTCGCCGCAACTCTTAAACGTATCGGCATCGACTTCCCAGTCCAGCGCAGCGACAAAACTCGCCTTCAAGCTGTAATCACCGGACCAAAGGGTGACCTCAAATTGAATAGTTGAGCCTCGCGTTTCGCTCTTTGTGGTTTTCGGGCAGACTCATAACTCTCGTCTGACTAGACGCGCCACACTGTTTTGCCTCTTGCCGTTGGGCTCCGGCCACGTGCTATACTTTAAAGCCCGTCCCCGGGCTGCTTTGCGCTGTGTGGGGGTGGGGTGGGTTCAACGCTTTTGCGGCGGTGTGCGGGGTCAGCCGTTTCGCAGCCGTGATGGACAAAGCGTCTAAGGGGGATTTATCGCAGAACGCAGCTTCCGGCAAGCGGACCGTATTCGCGTTAACGAGCGAATCCGCGCTCGCGAAATCCGGGTGATTGACGATCAAGGCGGCCAGCTCGGCGTCATGCAGCCGTTTGAAGCATTAAAGTTGGCCAAGGAAAAAGGGCTCGACCTGGTGGAAATCTCGCCTACGGCTGATCCACCGGTTTGCAAGATCACCGA